>Ga0164241_10004085_pt1 | contig 14329 bp, 15 predicted proteins | sample OricomyardsoilBY_FD_108780 | JGI IMG/M metagenome (GOLD analysis project Ga0164241, IMG submission 108780) | Backyard soil microbial communities from Emeryville, California, USA - Original compost - Back yard soil (BY) | ecosystem: Environmental > Terrestrial > Soil > Unclassified | place: USA...
CGCGCAGCACCGACAGGAACAGCTCCCACACGCCCGCGGGCGAGAGCGGCGTCGCCGAGGTGACGGTCACCGGACCCTTCACTGCGGGATCGAGAATGAGCGTCCGGCCCGTGATCCGCGAGACCTGATCGGCGACATCGGCGATCTCCACCCCGCGCATGTTGATGACCACGTCATCGGCCTGGCCAGCGTCCTGGGCCCCGGGAGGCGGGGCTTGGGTCTGCGCCACGGCGACAGCCGCGTCGAGGCCGAGCGCGGCAAGCGCTAGCAGCGCAATAGGAGTGCGAATCGCTTTCACAGGTATCCTTTAGATTTGTTTTCGCCTTCGGCGAAGCGGCACCGGCCCGCTCCCCCACCTGGCCACCCATAGAATACACTGCCGTTGGGTGGCCGGGTGGGGGAGCGGGCCGGTGCCGCCCGGTTCGGTTTGCCGAACCGCATCGTCAACGCAGCGGCACGGTCAGCGTCATGCGCTTACCGTCGCGGAGGATCTGGATCGTTGCGGAGCCGCTCGCTTGCGCGGCGGTGAAGGCAGCGCTGGCGGCGGTGGGATCGCTCAGTGGCGTCCCATTGACGGAAAGCAGGATGTCGCCGGCGTTGAGCCCCGGCGCGGCGGCGTTGCCGATGCGATAACCGCCATCGACGGGCGTGGCGTTGAACTGCTGGAGGATCGGCTGCGTGTTGGGCGGCGGGGCGGGGCGCGGCGGCGGCGAGCCGGGCCGCTGCTGCTGGCCCGGCGTGATCGCCACCGTGGTGCCCGGCGCCGGTGCGGCCGCGGCGGCGGCATTCGGATCGGGAAAGGTCAGATATTCGAGGCGGCCCTGATTCGACAGGATCACCCGGTCGCGCAGGATTCCCTGGATCGTCGCGCCGCCGACGCTCTGGCCGATCTGGAAGGGCGCCGCCGGTTGCCCGCTGACGATGATGAAGGCAGTGGAGGCGCTCGCCGGGTTCGCCGCGACGATCCCTTGCAGCGTCAGCGGCAGCCCGGTCGGCTGGGTCGCGTCGAGCGTGGTGCTCTTGCCGAACGGCGCCAGCGCGATCGCCGGGCCGGTGGCGGGAGGCAAGGCAGGGCCGCTGCGTCCCGAAGGCATTGTGATCGCTCCGGCACCGGCATGGCCGGCGATCCGCCAGGTCAGCCCCGCCAGCGCGAAGGCGACCGAAATCACCACGCCCGCGGTCAGCAGGTCGAGCGCGAGCCTGGTCTGGCGCGGGGTGAGGGCAGGGAGGATCGTCATTGCCGCCCTCCGTCCACGAACCCGTCGAGCGATGCAAGCGGCGCGCGATCTCCGGCGCCATAGACATTGATGTGGAGCTTGATGATCTCGGGATCGTCGGTGCGGGTTTTCGCGACTTCGACGCGCCAGTTCGCCCCCAGCATCTCGACGTCGCCCGCATCGGCCGCGCGCCCGCCCATTTCGAGTTCGGCGAGCCGGTTTTCCGCGACCCACATCGCCGCCGCGCGCCGCTCAAGCCCGCGAGTCGAATCGATATGCGATTCGACCGTGCGCATCAGTCCCACCGTCGCAATGGCGAGCACCGCCAGTGCGACGAGGGCCTCGATAAGGGAGAAGCCACTTTCGCCATCGGCGAAAGTGCTCCCGCGAACGCAGGAGCCCAGGGCAACGGGCGATGCGCTCGCGACTCTGGATTCCTGCGTTCGCAGGAATACGGGGAACGAATCCCTCACGTCTTGGGCTTCGGCATCGCGCGGGCGGTCATCCCGTCATAGGTGACCACCCAGCGCTGGCTGCCATTCTCAAGCACCGCCGACAGCGGCGTGCCGACCCCGTCGACTCCCAGCAGCACCGGCGGATTGACGTTGAGCGTCACCACCATCCCCGCGGGCAGCCGGTGAAAGGCGAGCCCGGGATCGGTGCGCGGCACCATCGTCTTGCCATCGACGGTGGCGAAGCCATAGCCGTCCTTCTGGATCGTGAAGGCGAGGGTCTTGTCGCCGATCATCGCATCGTCCGCCGCCGCCTGAAGCCTTGTGGCGAGCCGCCGCGCCTCGGCCTCGACGCTGGGTGCGCGAGTCACGCTGCCGACGCTCAGCGCCACCGCGCCCGCCATCACGCCGACGATCGCCAGCACGATCAGCATTTCGACCAGCGTGAAGCCGCCCTGGGCCCTGGCGGCGCGAATCGGCATTCGGGTTACTGGCCCTTGCCCGTGATATCGGCGTCGATACCTTCGCCGCCGGGCTTGCCGTCCTTGCCCAGCGAGGTGATCGTGTAGGTATAACCCTGCACCGCATAGCCATAATCATGCCCCCAGGGATCCTTGGGCTCTTCCTGCAGATAGGGGCGCCAGGCGGGTGGCGGCGGGCTGGGCTGCACCGCCAGCGCCTTCAGCCCCTGCTCGGCGGTCGGATAATCGCCATTGTCGAGCCGGTAGGTCGCCAGCGCGGTCTGCAGCGCGGCGATGTTGGCCTTGGCGGCGGTCACCCGCGCCTCGTCCGGCCGGCCCATCACATTGACGACGATCAGGCCGGAAACGATCGCGATGATCACCAGCACGATCATCATCTCGATCAGCGTCAGCCCTGCCTCGGAACGGGGCACGGGACGGGGTTTGCGAGCCTGCTTTGCAACGCAGTCCTTGAAATGTCTTATTACTATGCGCATCCGGGGTTCCATGCGGTCAGTCGATGAAAGTGATGTTACAGCCAGGGCGGCGGGCGTTTGGTCGCTTTCCGGCGGCAGGCTTATCATAAACGAGCCTGACGGCCCGGCAACCATCCTCGTCCCGACCGAATCGGTGCTGCTGCTCGCGGTCGATTTGCCGTTGAGCAGCCGGGCCAAGCGGCTCGAGGCATTGCCCTTCGCGATCGAGGACCGAATCGCCGATTCCGTAGACGCGGTGCATTTGGCGATCGGCGCCGAAATCGCGCCGAAACGCTATCTTGTGGGCGTGGTCCGCCACGATGTGATGGCAAGCTGGGTCGAGGCGGCGGACGCGGCGGGGCTCGGCCATGCCGCGATCGTGCCCGACGCGCTTGCGCTGCCGGTGCCCGTCGAGGGCGCATGGTCGGTCGATCTGGCGGGCAATCGCGCCGTGGTCCGCGCGGGCGACGGCACCGGCTTCGCACTGAACGCCGCGATGCTGCGCCCGGCATGGGAAGCCGCGGGCAAGCCGCCCGCAACCGCTTATGGCGCGCCGCTCCCCGCCGAGATGATGCTCGAAGGCGCCGCGTTGGAGCCCGAAGCGCTCGCCCGCCGCCTCGCCGGGCCCGCGCTCGACTTGCGCCAGGGGGCCTATGCGCGCCGTCGAGGCGCGTCGAACACGCTGCGCCGGATCGGCTGGATCGTGGCGCTGGGCGCCGCCGCCCATACCGGCATCGCACTCGCCGACACCGTGATGCTGCGCGTCATCGCCGATCGCCGCGCCGAGGATACCCGTAAGCTGGTCGCGACGATGGCGCCCGGCGTGCCCGTCACCGGCGATCTCGCCACAACCGCGATGAACCTGCTGCCCGCGGGCGGGGGAGGGGCGCCGCAGACCTTCCTGCCGCTGCTCAACCGCGTCTCCGCCGCGCTCGCGCCGCTGGGCGTGATCGAGGCGCAGGCGATGCGGTTTCAGGGCAATACGCTGATCCTCGATCTACAGTCGCAGCCCGGGCTCGCCGGCCGCATCCGGGCGGCGCTGGCGGCGGGGCGAGTCAAGGCGACCGTCGCCGAGAGCCAGGCCGGCATCCGCATCACCGCGAGCGCATCATGAAGATCCGCATCATCCGCCTTTCCGCGCTCGTATCGGCGATCGCGCGCTTCGACAGCTGGTGGGACGCAAGGGCGCCGCGCGAACGCACGATGCTGTCGGTGCTCGCCGTGCTGATCGGCGGAGTCGTGCTGGTCTATGGCGTGATCTTCCCGCTCCAGAACGCCCGCGCCAGGGCCTTTGCCGACATCCGCACCTATGAGACGCTCAACGCCCGCATCCGCGCGGCGGGGACGCTTTCGCCCCAGCGCGCCCAGCCGCGCACCGGCGACGCGCTCGGCATCGTCAATGGATCGGGCGCGCAGTTCGGCGTGGCCGCGCAAGTCACGCCGATCCCCGGCGGCGCCCGCGCCACCATCCCCGATGCCAGCTATGACAGCCTGATCGCCTGGCTCGCCGATGTCGGCGCGACCAGCAAGTTGAGCGTCCGCCGCGTCGAGATCGCGCGCCGCCCCGCGCCCGGCCGAGTCAGCGCGACCGTGGATTTCGCCCAATGAACGAGACCGTGATCGTCACTGAAGCCCCCCTCGCGCTTCCCTATAGCTATGCGCGGCGGCAGGGCGTGCTGCTCCGTGCGGGCGAGGCGGGAGTCGAATGCCTCCACCGCCCCGGTGTCTCGCTCGATGCGATGCTCGAGGTCCAGCGCATCGCCCCCGACGCGGCCTTCATCGCCGTCCCCGACAGCGAATTCGATGCCGCGCTCAGCGCCGTCTATAGCGGCAACGCGGCCGCCGCCGATCTCGATCTTGGCGATATGGACCTGGCCGCGCTCGCGGACAGCGCCGCCGCGGTCGACGACTTGCTCGACACCCGCGACGACGCCCCGGTCATCCGCCTGATCAACGCGCTGCTGCTCGAAGCGGTCAAGGAAGGCGCGTCGGACGTCCATGTCGAGACGCAGGAAAAGCGCCTCGTGATCCGCTTCCGCGTCGATGGCGTGCTGCGCGACATGATCGAGCCGCCGCGCGCGCTCGCGCCGTTGCTGGTCAGCCGCATCAAGGTCATGGCCAAGCTCGACATCGCCGAGAAGCGCGTGCCCCAGGACGGCCGCGTGACGTTGCGCATCGGGGGCCATGACGTCGATGCCCGCGTCTCGACCATCCCCACCCAGCATGGCGAGCGGGTGGTGATGCGCCTGCTCGAAAAGGGATCGATGCGGCTCGACATGGAAGTGCTCGGCATGTCCGAGCGCGACCGCAATGTCTTCAACCGCCTGCTCGAACGCCCGCACGGCATGCTGCTCGTCACCGGCCCTACGGGTTCGGGCAAGACGACCTCGCTCTATGCGGCGCTCAACCGGCTGAACGACCGCAAACGCAATATCATGACGGTCGAAGATCCCATCGAATATGAACTCGCGGGCATCGGCCAGACTCAGGTCAGCGCGCGCACCGGCATGACCTTCGCGCGCGGGCTGCGCGCGATCCTGCGCCAGGATCCGGACGTGATCATGGTCGGCGAAATCCGCGATCAGGAGACTGCCGAAGTCGCGGTGCGGTCGGCGATGACGGGGCATTTCGTGCTCTCGACGCTCCACACCAACAGCGCGGTGGGATCGGTGACGCGGCTGATCGACATGGGCGTCGAGCGCTATCTGCTGGCCCCGATGGTGGTGGGTCTCGTCGCCCAGCGGCTGGTGCGCAAGCTGTGCCAGGCGTGCAGGACCGAGGACAGGGCGAGCGAATCCGATTCGCTCCTGCTCGCCGGCGCGATCAAGGCGGGCGAGACGCTGTACCGACCCAATGGCTGCGCGAAGTGCCATAACGAGGGCTATCGCGGGCGCGAGGGGCTGTACGAAGTCGTCGCGGTGGACGACGCCTTCCAGAAGCGCATCCATGACGGGGCGTCGGAGGCCGAACTCGAAGCCGCCGCGCGCCTCACCGGCCCCAGCCTGATGGACGACGGCATCGCCAAGGTCCGCGCCGGGCTGACCACGGTCGAGGAAGTCGCGCGCGTGGTGAGGGACGAGGCATGACATTCCTCCCCGGCACGGGGAGGGGGACCGCGCCCGTAGGGCGTGGTGGAGGGGGCCCGCTCTCCCCAAATGCAGCGCTCGCGGGTGGCGGGCCCCCTCCACCATGCTTCGCATGGTCCCCCTCCCCGTGCCGGGGAGGAATTTAATGCCCGCCTTCGCCTACAAGGCCGCCGACAAGGCCGGTGCCCAGAAAAAAGGCATCATCGAAGCCTCCTCCCCCGCCGCCGCCCGCGCGCTGCTCCGCGAACAGGCGTTGCTCCCCCTCTCGGTCGAAGCCGCATCGACCCGCGAGAAGGCGTTCGGGATCACCCTTCCGCAATTCCGCCGCGGCATCAATCCGCGCCAACTCGCCACGGTCACGCGCCAGATCGCCACTTTGGTCGGATCGGACATTTCGATCGAGGAATCGCTGCGCCTCGTCGCCGCGCAATCCGAACAGCCGGCGGTCAGCACCCTGCTGCTCGAAGTGCGCGGCAGCATCCTCGACGGGCGCAGCTTCGCCACCGCGCTCGGCCAGCACCCCAGGGCCTTCCCCGAATATTACCTTGCCTCGGTCGCGGCGGGCGAGGCGTCGGGCAAGCTCCCCGACGTGCTCAATCACCTCGCCGAGTTCGTCGAGACTCGCCAGGCGAACAGCCAGAAGCTCCAGCTCGCCTTGCTCTATCCCGGCCTGCTGGCGCTCGTCTCGCTGGGCATGATCACGATGCTGCTCGTCTATGTGGTGCCCGATATCGTGAAGGTGTTCGTCTCGCGCGGCGCGGATTTGCCGTTCCTCACCCGGATGCTGATCGCGACCAGCGCCTTCCTGCAGTCCTATGGGCTGTACCTGCTGCTCGGCATCGCCCTCGCGATCTTCGCGTTCGGTCGCTGGAAGCGCGTGCCCGCGAACAGGCTCCGCATGCACCGCTTCTTCACCGAGCGCCGCCCGATCAAGCGCTTCAGCCGCCAGTATAACGCCGCGCGCTTCGCCGGCAGTCTCGCCACGCTGGTCGGCAGCGCCGTGCCTCTGGTGGACGCGCTCCACGCCGCGGCGGCGGTGACGCCCAACCATTATGTCCGGCAGCGCGCGCTCCACGTCGCCCAGCGCGTCCGCGAGGGCATCAGCCTGCGCGCCGCGATGACCGAGGCCGAGGTCTTCCCGTCGATGCTCGTCGCGATCGTCGCCTCGGGCGAAAGCTCGGGCAAGCTCGCCCCGGCATTGGGCCGCGCCTCGGACGAACTCGAACGCGAGCTCGACGCGCTGGTGAGCACTTTGGTCGCTTTGGTCGAGCCGATGGTGCTGCTGGTGATGGGCGGGCTGGTGTTGACGATGGTGCTGGCGATCCTGCTGCCGATCATCAACCTCAATAATCTGGTGGGGATGTGACCGCATAGCCGTCATCCTGAACTTGTTTCAGGATCCAACCCACCACGGGCGATGCCGCCGCCTGTCGCACCATGGATGCTGAAACAAGTTCAGCATGACGGAACGAGATAGGGGGGGAGACCTATAACCGCCCCTTGAACGGCCGCCCCGCGGGCAGTCCGATAAACGGCATCATATCCACCCCCTCGGGCGTCAGGCTGATCGTCAGCGTGCCGTCCTCCGCCAGCGTGCCGCTCAGCAGCGTCTTCAGCCGCTGGGTCGCCGGGGCCAGCCGGATGCGGGTTTCCTTGCCGGTCTTTTCCGCGGTCAGGATCAACGATGGCAGTTGCGTCGCCGCGCCCGCGATGCGCGAGCGGCAGGTGCCGGGGTCGCTCACCATCCGCGCCGCCATCATCCGGTTCGACCCGCCCACTACCACACGGTCGATCGTGACCTGCGCGACAATATCGCAAGTGAAAGGCAGGTTCGGCTGGATCGCCTGGAGCAGGCTCGCGGTCGCCGATCCGCTGACCTTGTCGAGCACGGTCCCGCCGAGCCCCGAAAGCACGCGCCCGCCCAGATCGGTGTCGGGCCCGGTCAGCCGCCAGTCCGCCGCATAGCCCAGGCTCAGCAGCGAGCGCAGCGGTGCCCAGTGCCACTGCGCGGTGCTGCCCCCCGCGATGCCGACTTCGCCGTTCCAGATCGTGCCGGAGATGCCGCTGCGCCAGCTATAGTTCTTGAAAACCGCCCCCGCCGGGATCGTCGCGATCATCGCCACCGCGTATGAGGCTATGCCGAGAAGCGCGAAGCGGATAAGACGCCGCCGCGCCGTTTCGCGCGCGTCGGGAGTCGCAAATGCATCGCCGGGACCTGTTGAAGCTCCTGCAATCAGGCCTGATGGCGTCAGCGGCATCGGTCGTGCTTCCCTCGTCTGCGTTCGCCAGCGGCGACAAGAAGGACAAGCGCCCCATCGCCCTGCTGGTGCCGCTCACCGGCGAGCGTGCCCGGCTCGGCTCTAGCATGCGTTCGGCGGCGTTGCTCGCCGAAAACAGTGCGTTGGTGCGGAGTTTCGATACGCAGGGGAACGCCGCGGGCGCCGCCGCCGCCGCCGCCGCCGCGCTCAAGATCAAACCCGCTTTGATCCTCGGGCCGTTGCTGGCCGAGGAAGTTCCGGCGGTCACTTCCACGATCGCCGGGCGCGTGCCGATCATCGCGTTCAGCAACGATTCGGTGCTCAAGGCGCCCGGCACCTACATCTTCGGCATCACCGCGGGCCAGGTGACCGGCGCGGTGCTGCGCTATGCCCGTTCGCGCGGGGTGCGCAGCGTGGTGGTGATCGATGACGGCACGCCGTGGTCCGCCGCCGCGGTGCTCGCCGCCAGCCGGATGGAGACCGAAATCGGGCTGCGCATCCGCACCCTCGAAGTGCGCCCCGGCCAGCCGCTTCCCGCCGCCGGCGAAGCTCCTGACGCGGTGCTGCTGCCCGGCAGCGGCGAGACGGTGCTTGCCGCCGCGCGCGCGCTCAAGGAGACCGGGGTCCAGCTGCTGGGCACCTTCCAGGCGCTCGATCACCGGCCCGATGCGCTTGGCGTGCTCGACGGCGCCTGGCTCGCCAGCCCCGATCCGGTGGCGTTCGGCACCTTCGCCAGCGAATTCGCCGCGCGCAACGGCAGCAATCCCGGCGCCATCGCCGCGCTCGCCTATGACGCGGCGGGGATCGCCAATTCGCTGCGCGCGGCAGGCACGCTCACGCCCGAGGGGCTGCTGTCCAGCCAGGGCTTCCATGGCGTCACCGGCCCGGTTCGTTTCCGCACCGACGGCAGCGTCGCGCGCGACTTCGCGATCGTCGTGGCGCGCGCCACCGGCTATGAGGCGGTCGCGGTGAGTTCCGGTTCGTGAAAGCCCTTTGTGGGGTGCGGCACCAACCCGCTCCCCCACCCGGCCTCCCTTGCCATAGGGTAGCCTATGGGAGGCCGGGTGGGGGAGCGGGCTGGTGTCGTGCGCCGGCGCAGCCGGCTAACAAAAGAAACGATGAGGGTTTCACCCTCATCGAGCTGATGATCTCGCTCGGCCTGTTCGCGCTGATCGCGGTCGCCGGGCTCACGCTGGTTCAGGGCATCATCAACGTCCAGGGCCGCACCGAAATCCGGCTGGACCGGCTGGCCGAGCTTCAGCGGACCATGTTCGTCATCACCAGCGATATCGATCAGATCGCCACTGGACGCATCACCGGCGGCGCCAAGGAGGGCCTCAAATTCGTCCGCGCCGCGCCGGGGCAGGGCGGGGCGCGGCTCCAGGTCGAATATCGCGTCGCCGGCGGCATGCTGATGCGCTCCGGCGGACCCATCGCCCAGCCCCTGCTCCCGGGCGTCACCGCCGCGCGCTGGCGCTTCTGGAACGGCGCGTGGCGAGACCGCTGGCCCGTGAGCGACGCCCCCGAACTCGCCAACCAATGGCCGCGCGCGATCGAAATGGAGCTTCAGATCGCCAGTCCCCAGGGCGGGCCCGCCGGGCTTGTGCGCCGCGTGATCGTCCTCCCGCGCCAGCTTCCGCCCGAACCGCAGCCGCAGACGCCGTTATGAGCCGCCGCGACGATCACCGCGAGGAGGGCATGATCCTCGTGAACGTGTTGATGATGGTCGCCATCGCGGCCGGGCTGGTGCTGTTGATGATCAACCGTGAGGGCCTCGCGCTCGACCGGGGGCTGCGCACCCGCGAGGCGTCGCGTGCGCTGGCGGCGGTGCGCGGCGGCGAAGTCTCGGCGATCGTCGCGCTGCGCCGCGATGGCGATACCTCGCCCGGGCAGGACTATCCCGCCGAGGCCTGGGGCGCGCTCTCTGAAAGCGGGGCGCCGATCCAGGGCGGTACGTTCGATCTCGCGATTTCCGATGCCGAGGGCCGCTTCAACATCAACAATGTCCGCAGCGGCGAGGCCGCCTCGCTGATCATGTTTCAGACCATCGCGCGGACGATCGGCCTGCGCGACGACGAACTCGATATCTGCATCCAGATGATCCGGCTGGCGGGCCCCGTCACCGATCTCCGCCCGATCCGTGCGCTCGGGCTCGATCCCGATGTAGTCGATCGGCTCGAAAAGCTGGTGACCGCGCTCCCCGGCAACACCACGATCAACCTGAACGCCGCCGACGAGGAGATGCTGCTGCTGCTCTTTCGCGACTCGTTCGCGGTCCACCGCCTGATCGAGCAGCGCAAGCGGCGCGGCTATCTCACCCCCGCCGATCTCGCCGCCGAGAAGCTGACCCTTCCGTGGGGGACGTCGTTCCGCTCGACCACCTTCTGGGTCCGCACCCGCGCGACGATCGGCGGCACGACCCAGCAGAGCGCGACCCTGCTCAAGCGCCGCTGGGACGAGCGCGGCAAGACCGAAGTGTTCCCGCTTGAGCGCTGGCGCAACGCGGCGGTGCCGCCCGACGCCCCGGCGTTCGCGCGGCGCTAGATCAGGTCGAGCAACGTCTCGCTCACGGGCGCGTCGTCGAACCCCGACAGCGTCACTCCGATCAGCCGGATCGCATCCCTCAGCGGAAACAGGCTCCGCACCAGCGCGAGGCTCACCGCATGGAGCGTATCCGGGTCAGTCACCGGCGCCCCCAGCGTGCGGCTCCGCGTCACGATCCGGAAATCGGCGTAGCGCGCCTTCACGGTTACGGTCCTGCCGCGCCCGCCGCTCTTCTCGATCCATTTCCAGACCTCGCCGGCCTGTTCGAGCATCGCCGCCTCGACCGCCTCGGGGGTGGCGAGATCGACATCCACGGTCGTCTCCGATCCGGCGGACTTGCGCGGCCGGTCGGGCGTTACCTGGCGATTATCCTCGCCGCGCGCGATCGCGTGGTACCAGGCGCCGGCCTTGCCGAAATGCGCGGTCAGCCAGGCGCGATCGCGCGTCAGCAGATCCGCGCCGGTCTGGATGCCGAGCCGGTTCATCTTCTCGGTCGTGCGCGGGCCCACGCCGTGAAACCGCGACACCGGCAAGCCCGCCACGAACGCGGGCCCGCGCGCGGGGGTGATGACGAACTGTCCGTCGGGCTTGTTCTGGTCCGACGCAAGTTTAGCCAGGAACTTGTTGTACGAAATCCCCGCCGAAGCGGTCAGCCGCGTCTCGTCCAGAATGCGTGCTCGAATTTCTTTCGCCGTTTCAGTGGCAGATGGCATGTTCTTGAGATTCTCTGTGACATCCAGATAGGCCTCGTCGAGCGACAGCGGCTCGACCAGCGGGGTATAATCCCGAAAGATCGCCCTGATTTGAGTGGAAACCGCACGATAAACCTCGAACCGGTGCGGCACGAAAATCAGGTCCGGGCACCGCCGCAGCGCCGTGACCGACGGCATCGCCGACCGCACCCCGAACTCGCGTGCTTCGTACGACGCCGCCGCGACCACCCCGCGCCCCGAAGCGCTCCCCACCGCGACGGGCTTTCCGCGCAATCCGGCATCATCGCGCTGCTCCACTGACGCGAAGAAGGCGTCCATATCGACATGGATGATCTTGCGGGTCATGCGCGTCCACGGATGCCGTGTTGAAGATTGAGTTGCGCCTCTAGCATCCCATCCGTCATAATGTCGCCTGACCCTACCCCGGAATACCGGGATCGCACGCAAACTGTGGAGGGTTCATCTGACTGGGACGTACCTCAAAGAGGGAGCGCGGGCAGTGGGACAAGGGTGGTTCGAAAGCGACGACGACTATCAGGCGCGCATGAGCCAGGAGTCGAATGAACGCCGCATCGAGGAAGCGACGGGCAGTTCGCCGACACAGGGGTGGTTCGAAAGCGACGAGGCTTACAGCTCGCGCATCTCGTTCGAGGCGAATGAGGCGACGATCTCCAGCTTCACCGGTTCGGATGCCAGGCAGGGCTGGTTCGAAAGCGATTCCGATTATCGCGGCCGCGTCGACCTCGAAGCGCATGAGGCGACAATCGAAAGGTATAGCGGTTCGGCGGCGAAGCAAGGATGGTTCGAAAACGACGATGACTATGATCACCGGGTGCGCCACGAATCCAATGAAGCGATTGTTGGACGATATGGCGATGGCGAGCCGAACCAGGGATGGTTCGAGGGCGATTCCGACTATCGTCGTCGCGTCAGCCTGGAAGCGCGTGAGCGCGGATCGACTTCCGGGACATCCTCGTCGGCCCGATCCAGTTCGTCCGGATACACGTACGACGGGGGCGACGCCGGTGGCGGCTCTGCAGGGACGCACTATGCCTCCACTTATTCGAGTGACGGCGGCAGCTCGGGCGACGGGGGAGGGGCAGTCCTGTTCTGGGCCGTTGCCGGGATCGCGCTGCTAACCTGCTTTGTCCTGGCCGGCCCCAGATTGTCACGAAGCCAATCGACCCAAACCGTGGTTGCACAACCCGTCTCCGTCGAGACCGCAACCGAAAATCTGGTCGTGGTGCCCGAATATGAGCATCCGAGCTTCGGCTGCCGCGCGGACATGCGATGGATCGAAGACACGATCTGCAGCTCGCCCGATCTGGCCGGACTCGATCGGGAAATGTCCAAACTCTACGTGGCGCAACGTGATGCGGTTGAGGGAGAGGCGCGGAAAAGCATTATTCAGGAGCAGCGCGACTGGCTTGCGGTCCGCAATGCGTGCGAGAACAGCAAGGACAGCAATTGCGTGGAAACGGCGTACAACGATCGGATTTCAGCGCTGAAACAACCGGTCGCGACTGAGCCGGAAACCTTCCCGGACAGCGATACGCCGATTGCGCCATCCGTTTCGATCGCTGCCAGCAGTCTTTATGCCGGCCATATCCTCATTCGTCTTGGCAATGTGGATCAGGACGTTGTGGTCACCCTCGTCGAACGCCTGCGCAAGGCGCCTGGGGTACGCGACGTGGGTATCCGCAGCCTGTCGGCCGATCAGCACGAAGCCGAGCTGATCGTCGGGACCGACAATAGTCCCGAGGAAATCCAGTGGCTGGCATCTCAGGCTTTGCGGTGATTTAGTCCCCCGCCGGCCCCAGATAGTCCGCACCATACACCGCCTCGCGGAAGTCATGGTGCAGCGTGCCGTCGAACGGGAAGGTCTGGACAAAGAACACCGCCGCCAGGTCGTTCGCCGGATCGATCCAGAACAAGGTCGACGCCGCCCCGTCCCAGAAGAATTCGCCCACCGCGCCGCGATTCTCCTTGGCGTCCCTGGGCTGGCCCGTGCGCACCGCGAAATCGAGCCCGAAGCCTACATTGCCCTTGCCCGGCAGCCATAGCCGCTCGGTGATTCGCGGATCGAGCTGGTCGGTGCTCATCAACCGGATCGTCGAGGGCCTGAGGATGCGCACCCCCTCCAGCGTGCCCTTGCCCAGCAGCATCCGGGCGAAGCGCATATAATCGTCGATCGTCGTGCAGATCCCGGCGCCGCCCATCGTCATCTTCTTGCCCGCCCAGCTCAGCGCGCGCGTCTGTTCGTCGGGCACGCGCGTCATTCCGGTGGTGGTCCTGGCATAGCTGGCGGCGAACCGCGGCAGCTTCTCGGCGGGTTGCGCCCAGGCCGAATCCTTCATTCCCAACGGCTTGAAGATCGTCTTGTCGACATAGTCCGAGAATTTCATCCCAGAGAAAATCTCGACCAGCCGCGCCTGCACATCGACGCCGGAGCTGTACGACCATTGGGTGCCGGGATCGAAGGTCAGCGGCAGCCCGCCGATCATCTTCGCGGCTGTCTCCAGATCATTGTCGAGGCTCAGCGGATTGTTCGCCTTCCACAAGATGTCCGGCGCGGTATCGGTGAAGCCATAGGGCACGCCCGCAGTATGCCGCATCAGGTCGCGGATCAGCACCGGGCGCGTGGCGGGCCGGTACAGCGGCACGCCGTTGGCATCCTTGCCCGCATAGAAACGCGCATTGGCGAATTCGGGGATGTAGCGCGCGACGGGATCGTCGAGCCCGAACTTGCCTGCCTCCCACAGCGTCATCAGTGCGACGCCGGTGACGGGCTTGGTCATCGAGAAGATGTTGACCAGCGTATCGCGGGCCATCGGCCGGTTGGCCTCGCGGTCGGCGAAGCCCTGCGCGCCGAAATAGCGTTCCTTGCCGCCTTGCCAGACCAAGGCCGACACCCCCACCGCGCGCCCGCTGGTGAGCATGTTGCCGAGCGACGTATCGATCCGCTTCTTGTTGACCGCGAAGCTGCTGGTGCCGGCAACGTTGTCAGCCGGCGCGGCCGGCGAGACGGCAAGGGGCGTCAGGATCGTGGCGGCGAGCGCCAGGCGAAGGGCTGCGTGCATGAGTGACCTCTCCCGGTTTTGTTACGGGGCAGGATGCGGCGA
>Ga0164241_10004086_pt1 | contig 14328 bp, 13 predicted proteins | sample OricomyardsoilBY_FD_108780 | JGI IMG/M metagenome (GOLD analysis project Ga0164241, IMG submission 108780) | Backyard soil microbial communities from Emeryville, California, USA - Original compost - Back yard soil (BY) | ecosystem: Environmental > Terrestrial > Soil > Unclassified | place: USA...
ACGATGGATGAAAGTTTTTCCGCGCCGATGACCAGGACGGTTTCGTAAGTGCGCGACATGATGAACTGCTGGCCGATCTCCAGCGCGTAAATGAACCCGGAACACGCGGCTTCCATGTCAAACGCCGCCGCGCGCGTGGCGCCCAGCTTGCGCTGCACCAGACAGGCGGTCGAGGGAAACATCATGTCGGGCGTCAGCGTGGCGACGATGATGAGGTCAATCTGTTCGGCCGTGACGCCGGCCATCTTCATCGCGCGTTCGGCGGCCTTGGTGGCGAGGTCGGAAGTAAATTCGTTCGCAGCGGCGATGCGGCGCTCCTTGATGCCGGTGCGCGTAGTGATCCATTCGTCCGAAGTCTCGACCATTTTTTCAAGGTCGGCGTTGGTCAGGATTTTCTCCGGCACATACGAGCCGACGCCGGCAATGGAGCAGGTGCGGCCGATAAAATCATGTTTGGCGCGCGGGTTTTTGAATTTTGTGCTCATTGTGTTTCAGAGCCAGCGGCGTCACAGGCGGCGAGCTTGATATTCGCTGCTGCAATTTCGCGCGCAATTGTCTGGTTGATCTTGTTGTTAAATGTGGCCGCCGTAACGCGGATGGCACTCGCTATGGCGCGGTCATGGGCCGAAGCGTGTGCTTTGAAAACCAAGTTATTGAAGCCCAACATGGGAGCACCGCCATGAACATCTGGATCCATGCGCTTGCGGATGGTGTGAAACGCGTCTTTTGCCAAAAAGGCGCCGATGTGCCGCTTGGCATTTTTCGTCAACTCACGCTTGAGCATCGAAAACATGGCAATCGCCAAACTCTCGGAGGTTTTCAAAACAATGTTTCCGACAAAGCCGTCGCAAACCACCACATCAACATGATCCTTGAAAAGGTCATGGCCTTCGACGTTGCCGATAAAATTCAAATCAAGTTGCTTGCACAACTGGAATGCTGCAAGCGAAAGCTCATTACCCTTGGAATCTTCCGTGCCGTTGCTCAAAATGCCGACCCGGGGATTTTTCCGCTTTAAAACCTCGCGTGAATAAACACTCCCCATCACAGCAAACTGCGCGAGGTGGACGGGCTTGCATTCGGCGTTGGCACCAGCATCAAGCAAAACAAATTCGTTTATTTGGCGTGGTATCACGGTCGCAATACAGCCACGTTTCACGCCTTCAATACGGCCAACCTTGAAAGTTCCGGCTGCAAAAATGCCGCCCGTATTGCCGGTCGAGATAAGCGCATCCGCCTTGCCTTCGCTGACCAGTTCAGCGGAACGGACTATGGAAGAATCTTTTTTCTTGCGCACCGCAGAAACCGGTTCGTCCTTCATTTCCACGACTTCAGTGGTATGAACAATACGAACCCGGTGGTCGCGAAAGCCACGTTCAGGTAATGCGGCATGGATGTCCGCCCTGTTGCCGACGAGGTAAATGGTGGAAATATCCTTCTGCTCTTCGAGGGCGCGCTTCACGCCGGCGATGATGACACCGCAACCGTGGTCGCCGCCCATGACATCCACTGCAATGCGCATGATGATAGTTTTTAGTTTTTAATTTTTAGCTTTAAGTCAGAAAACCCGGCGGCGAATCCGACTTAAAATTCAAAACTCAAAATTAAAAACTGATCAAGCGCCCGCCGTCACGGTGAGCACCTGGCGGCCCTTGTAAAAACCGCACGCCGGGCAAACCCGATGCGGGATGGCCGGGGCGTCGCACTGCGGGCATTTGCCCAGTTGCGGCAGTTTGAGGACACTGTTGTAAGCCCGGCGCATGCGCTGCCGGCTCGTTGACGGTTTACGTTTTGGAACGCCCATAATTCAAAAATTTTGAGTTCTTAATTTTTAAGTTTTTAGTTGGAAACGAACGGCGTTCCAACTAAAAACTTAATTAAGAGCTATAACTTCAACTTGTTCAATTCCGCCCAAACATCCGGCTTTTCCAGTTCAAGCTTGCCGGCTTTTCGGGCTTTCGGTTTCAATCCCGCGCAATCCGGTCTGCACAACGGATGTTGCGGAAAGTCGAGCAGCATATCTTCCCGCACGAACGGAGTCAAGTCCACGCAATCATTGTCAACCGGCACTTTTTCCTCGCCTTCCAGCGGCAAATGCACCGCCCAACCGTTCAATTTCAACGTGGTTTTGAATTTTTTCAGGCAGCGCCCGCATTCGCAGTCCAGCGGCAGCGCCAGCGAACCCGTCACCAACAAGGCATCGTGCAGCAATTCCACCGTCAAATCATAACTCAACGGTTGTTTCAGATGAATCAGTTCATCCTCCACGCCCAAATCCAGTTCGGCCACGGGCAGTTCGCCTTCAAGGCGAACGCCGTGCTCGGCCAGATGGCGCAGGTTGACTTTTAACGACATAAGATCAATGCCGCGATGGCGGCTTGGAATTTAATTTCTCGAGCAAGGCGGCCTGCACATTCGGCGGCACGAACTGGGTGACATCGCCGCCGAGCCGGGCAATTTCCTTGACGATGCGCGAACTCAAAAATGTGTAGGTGTCTTTGGGCATCATGAAAATCGTCTCGATTTTTTCGTCCAGCTTGCGGTTCATCAGCGCGAGCTGAAACTCAAATTCAAAATCCGACACGGCCCGCAAACCGCGCACGATGGCCCGCGCTTTTTTGGCGGCGACATATTCCACGAGCAGCCCGGCGAACGAATCCGTCCGGACATTGGGCAGATGGGCCACGGCCTGCTTGGCCAGTTCCACCCGTTCCGCCTGCGAAAAGAGCGGGTTTTTACCCTCGTTTTGAGCCACGGCCACGATGACACGGTCAAACAATTTGGCCGCGCGCTGAACCACGTCGAGATGGCCGTTGGTCAGAGGGTCAAAACTGCCGGGATAAATCGCGGTGCGCATGATCGTGGGCGGTTGCCTGCGGGAACCTTAAAATTAAATGCGTAAAATTCAAAACTATTTGTTTGCCTGCCACGGCACTTCAAAAATACGAACGGCGTTGCGGATGCCCTTGACGGTCACGGGAGCCAGTTCGGTGCAGGTGCCCGCCAGCGCGGGCGCATGGCGGAGCAACTGATCATACGTGGCATCGCTGATGATGATGCGGCCGCTGCCGGAAACGCCTTCCAGCCGGCTGGCGACATTCACTTCGCGGCCGAAAACCGTGTAGTTCAAAATGTGCTGGTCGGAACCCATCAGGCCGACGGTGACAGCGCCGGTGTTGATGCCGGTGCCGAGCTGGAGCGCAACGTGCAAAGGCTTGGGCGGCTGGCCGGCGGCGATGCGAGCGCGATTGTCCGCCTCCCGCGCCGCGTTTTGAACCAGCCGGCTTTCATTCAACCGGCTGATGGCCCGTTGCGCCGCCACGGCGGCCTCAATGGCGGCCAGCGCATGTTTTTCATTGGGCGTGGGCGCATTCCAAAAAGCCATCACGCAGTCGCCGATGTATTTGTCCAGCGTGCCGGCGTGCATTTTCACGGCGTCCGCCACGGCCGCGAGATAAAGATTTACAATTTCCAGGGTTTCGCGCGCAGATTCTTCGTAGAACTTTTCCGCCGCCGCCGGATCCACCTGATGCACGCGTATGTATTCAGCAACCTGTTCCTGCATCTGGTCGGTGAACGTGGTGAAACCACGCACGTCGGCGAAGAAAATGGTGACTTCGCTCCGGGCGCCGCCGAGTGAAAGTTTTTCCGCCTGCAACAATTCATGGACAATGTTCGGCGAGACGATCCGGGAAAAAACAGATTTCACCCGGCGTTGCTCACGTTCTTCAAAGACGACGCGATAGGTGACCAGACTGACGTGTTCAACCAAAACGGCGCCGAACACCGGAAAAATCAAGGGCAGCCACAGCCGATATTGGATGAAAGCCCAAAAGGTGACGGCGACATAGCCGCCGACCAGCAAAACCGTGGCGAGCGAAGCCGATACAGCACGCAATTGCCAGGTGAGAAACGCCGTGGTCAGGCCCAGCAAGATGATAATCAGCATTGTTTGCCCGAGCGTGGTGCGGTGGATGAACTGGCCGGTGATGATGGAATTGGCGATGTTCCAATGTTTGCTGACAAGCAGCGTGTCATGTTCCAGCGGCGTGGCCCCGCGGTCGGTCAGATCATTTCCTTGCACGGCGGAACCGACGATGACCAGCTTGCCACGCAGATCATCATGCAGGCCGTTGGTCTGGCCGGAAAGCCGGAGCCGGTCCTGCCACAACAGGTTTTCAATCGGCCTTCGCAACAGGCGCGGGTCATTCGGCGTGAGCCGCCAGTCCACGAGAAAATAACCGCTGGCATCCACGGGGATGACACGCTGAATTCCATTGGCGCCGCGCAAGGTAATTTTCCCGCCGGGCAAATCCACGATGGATTGTGAAAGGTCCAATTTCAATTGTTGCGCGGCGAGAACAATGCCCATGTGCCAGATGCGTCGAATGGTGAACGCTTTGGCTTTGGGTGGAAGATTCGGCGGCAGTTTGTCTCCTAAAAAATCGCCCAGTTCAAAATTATTGTCAGCATCCACGGGAATTTCGACCACGTTGGTGGCGCCGCTTTGCGGCAAAATAATTTCACCGGGCGCAAACCGCGCCCGGTCCAAATCCAAGCTGATTTCCGGGCGGTCAGGATCGGGGCGGCTTGCAAATTGACGGATGATGGGATGCCATTGGCGAATGTCCCGAAAAGCCTTGGCGCGACGCAGAATGCCGTCGGAATCTTTTTCCGTGGAAATATCCCCGAGCGCAAGCGCATTGGTGGCAAACAAGCCGGGCGGCACCAAGTCCGGCGTTATTGCGAGAATGACATCGCCTGCCCGGCGCATTTGTTGGGCAAAAAAATCATCAGACTCCTCGGTATGCACGCCATCCGCCAGCAACACGGGCGGTTGATCCGAACGAAGTTCGCCAAACAGAACATCGAAGCCGACCGCCTCCGCGCCTTGTGCGGTCAGCTCATCCACCAGCCGGCCATAAACCTGGCGCGGCCAGAGCAGCCCGAAACTATAACCAAGCCGGCCGCTTTTGACGGCCTTGATGCTGGATTCCTCCATCGCGACAAAGGCCAGATTGGTCGCCACCAAGGAGGAAAAATGCCGGGCAGCGCGGACACGCAAATCGTAAGTCATGCGTTCCAGCCGATCCAAAAAATCCAGATGAAGCGCACGCACTCCGCAGACGAGCGCGAGAACGGAAAGCGCGAGAATGACCGGCGTGCGTTTGAGACGTTTGTATTTCACGTCGTTGAATCAAATAAAAAACCAGCGCAACTCAAAGTTGCGCTGGTCAGGTTGAAAACTCTGCAAAATATATGGCCGTCACCAGCCACCGCCGTCACATTTAATGCGCCCCCAAGGTGGGAGAAGTATAGTTCAGCGAATGGTCATAAGAAAAATCAACCAACTGGTAGTAGGAGGTCTGTATCGCGGCGAACAACCCTTGCAGTGCCCTCAAGGCTTCTGGAGAAAGAGCCGCCGGCTGGCCGGTGGCCGGATCAAGAAACTGGCCGGGAGCCACGAGAAACGTCTTGGTGCTGCCATCAGTTCCAACCACTGAAAGAACCACGCCGCCGCCGGTGCTTTCCAAGCATGAAATGAAGCCGTCTGCGCTGATGCTGAACGTGGTGCCACGCACGCCGGCGATGCCATTCGGCAGCTTGATCAAGTATTGAGATGCACCGGAAAGTTTTTTGACGCTGGCAAAAATCTTGCCCTGTTTGAGGTTCAATTCGGTGTCACTGACGGTGTCGGCGCCGGTGTCGGTCACAGTCAGTTTGTCAATCCCCAGCGTGGTGTTCGACGTAAGGCGAATCACGTTCTGCTGAACAGACGGCGTATAACCAATCAAACCACGAACGGGAGAGTCGGGAGCGTATGAAATGCGGTCAGGCTGCCCGGCGGCTTGGGGCATTCTCACCGACTGGCCCAGCACAATGTCCACGGTGCCCCCGTCGCCCGTGCGAACGAGAGAACCCACGGGCAAAGTTTTGCCCGCCAAGAGCGGATGCCAATTGTTATCGCCCAATGAATAGCTGGCAAGACCAGACACACGGAGAACCGTGCCATAGCCTTGCTGGCCGACTTGCGCGGAGGCGCTGGCGGCAATTGAAAAAATCGCGCCGCACACTGCGGCCGCAAACAGAGTCTGAAGTTTCTTCATAATGACTTTTAGTAACGGGTGTTAAACTGTGGCTACTATACCCGCAAGCCGCCACGGTTGTCAATCGCGATTTATCTCAATAAATAGAAGGCAATTGTGGGCGTCCCGAGGCCTGGCCGGCCAGCTTCGACTCACAAATCGAGAGGTAATTTCGGGCTATCTCGTTGGGTTGTGAAAAAAGGCGCAGCGACCGGGTGAACCATTCTTGGGCGGCGGCGTAATCGCCCGTCTGAACGTAATGCCAGCCAATGTTCGCCACGGTGAAATAGCCGTTGGGATCGCGCGCCTCGGCTTCGCGATAGGCGGTTTCCGTCTTTTCACCGTGCTGACCCAGCCAGTCCAGACACATGCCCGTGCGGAGAAAACCATAGCCATCATATGGATCGAGACGAATATCGCGGGCATACCAATCCATGGCTTTTTTTGCAAGGGCGGCAAAATCTTTTTCTCCGTTCAAGCTTTGGGTGCGATAACATTCGCCGATTTCGTAGGCAGTTTCAAAATTTTGCGGTTCGCAGGCAAACGCCTTTTCCAAGGCGGCCGCCCGTTCCGGCGAAAAATTCGGCAGTTTGGCCGCCTGCGCCAGCCAATGAGTTTCTCTTGTTCGCCGCGATTCCTGGTTCGCCAGATAAACCGTCCCGGCCGCGAGCACGGCCGTCAGCGCCAGTTTCGCCGGCAGCCGCAGCCGAAACCAAAATTTTTCCGTTGCAAAACGGATGTTGCTCACGACCAAGGCCAGCAAGGTCACGGCCACCAGCGCGTTGGCGGGAATGTGCAAATTAAAATCCATCAGCGAATGCACCGCCAGCGCCGCCAGCCCGCAGACGGCCCCGAGGAAAAAAGCGAAGCGGTTGCTTTGCCCGCTGCCAAAAGCGTTTTCCGCGCGCCGCACATACGGCCACGTTTTCCCCAGCCAGAAAACAAAGATGCCCATGCCCGCCAATACAATGACGCCGCCGATGATTCCCCAGTCCGTCAACAGATTCAGATAATCATTATGCACCCGATCCGGCCGCCCTTGAATCGCTTCCGGGCGGTATTCGCGGAACCGATAATCAAAATGTGCCGGCCCCACGCCCAACCAGGGATTATCCCGCCACATTTGCGCGGCGGCGCCCCAGATTTCCAGGCGCGATGAAAAACTGCCATCCGTCAGCATCAGGTTGGCTGAATCATTGGGGCGGGCGACCCGCCGCATATAGGCGGTCGTTTTTGACAGATAATGTGAAACCAAAAAACTGCCGCCCGCCAGCATGACCACCAGCAACACCACCGCTTTCAGCCGATGATTCCGGTGTCCCAACAAAATTCCGAACAGCAAAATCATTCCCGCCACCGCCGCCGCCCAGCCGCCGCGCGAAAACGTCACCGCCAGCCCGGCCGCCATCGCCAACGCCGCATAGCCGAGCATGACCCGCGTCACAATCTTAACCTTGCCGACGAGCAGATACGCCAGCGTCAACGGCAGCAACATTGCCAGCAGCCCGGAAAGATTGTTCGGCGAAATATAAGTGCCGGAAGCGCGCCCGACGTAAGGTGAAATCTCATTCCAGACATGGTTTGAATGCCGGATCAATTGCGTCACGGCGTAACAGGCGCTGCCGGTGCCCACCGCGATGAGCGTGAAACTTACCGCCGTGGTTTCCTCCTGGCCGTGCAGATTGTTGATGATGGCAAAAAACAGAAACGCAAACAGCAGCACTTGGATCACTTCCCACCGCGCGACGTATTCAATGTCCGCCGTGAAATAGCGCGCCACGGCATAAATTGTAAATGCCAGCGCCACCCATGCCAGCGGCGGCCAGAGCAGCATGGGTTTGGGGTCCACCCACAACCGCAGCGCCCACAAACCAAAAACGCCCAGCGCCAGCGCCTGCACCACGAGGAACGCCCACGCCGGCACCGCACCAAACGCCAGCGGCGCAAACACGAGCATCCCCAGCACCAGCGCCAAAACGCCGCGCTCGCACCAGCCGTCCAGATTCTTGCGGGTCAATGCCATAAATGGAAAAAATGAACTGTGCCCGCCGGTTTGGCAATCGCACAGTTTTCAGGCCAGGCGAAAAAACATTCAACGCCGAGCTTTAAGTGACGGTGCGCGGGCCGGCTTCATTGAACATTGGGCGTTGAATGTTCGACGTCCAATGTTTCAGCGTCGGGCCGGTATTCCAGAATGTCGCCGGGCTGGCAGTTGAGGTGTTTGCAGATGGCTGCCAGCGTGGAGAAGCGGATGGCCCGGGCCTTGCCGGTTTTGAGCACGGACAGATTCTGCGGCGTAATGTCCACGCCGTCGGCCAGATCGTTCAGCCGCATTTTGCGCTGGGCGAGAACCACGTCGAGATTGACGATGATGGGCATAAGCTTAAACCGTCAATTCCTGTTCCTCTTGCAACCCTTGGGCCTCGCGCAAAAGCCATGAAATGAAAATCAAAATCAACCCGGCAAACAAGCCGCCGGAATTCCAGACCATTTTTAACTGGAAAAATTCCTGACCGAAGCCGTAAAAAATTCCTTCGTAAAACCGCAGCGCAATCCACCATTTGCCCGCCGTGCCGAGATAACCCACCGTTTGCGCATCAAATAGAAAATTGTTTTTCAGCCGGTCAAAAAAACGAAATAGATTGATTGTGACGGCGATGGCCAGCAAGCCCCACAGACACATTCCGAATGTCGTAAAAATCATGGACGCATCCCATTTTTCCTTTGACAACACGATCATCGGCAACAAGCCGGCAAGCAAGAAGCATGGCACGAGGATGATTTCCAAAACCAGTCCGGCGAACAATAAGTTGCGGATGATTTTACTGACTTTGATGATTTTTGCTTTGTTCTGAAAGTTTTTCATAAGATTAAAATCAAACGGTGAGTTCCTGTTCTTCTTGAATCTTCCGCCCTTCGTCCATGACCCACGCAATGAAGATAACCAAGAAGCCGATGAAAAGTTCCGTGAACGTCACCGTCACCGCTCCGCGTTCATGAGGCGACGACTGAGTGAGATAACCCGCCAACCAATCAATCATCAGGTAGCAGCCCAGAAACCGGATGTAGTTGACGTTTTTAGCCGAGAAAAAAATGCTGCGCTCATAAAGCCGGAATAGATTATTCAATATTACAGCACAAAAGCCATACAGCCCAAGCCGCACCCAGGCCATGGCCATTATCTCGTCAGGTATCTCAAAAGGTGATTTGTAGATTTGATCTGGCGAAAGTTTAAGTGAAATCTGGTCAGGAAGAAAACTCAACCAGCCAAAATGCAGAGCAATGAAAACGCTCGCCGACAGAATAAAACTTAACAAAATCAGCACACGGAAAATCCGGCTGGCGATTTTAATCCGACGCTGCCGGAAAGAGGTTTTCGGACTCATTTCAGTCGCGTTCATGAGTTAAACCATAAAATCTAAAATTTCGATGGTCAATCTTTTTTTAATGTTAAACGATTATTTATATTCGTTTTGCGAGCTATGTTGAATCATCTCACGCAATGGGCATAAAAGACACAAAGCTTCAAGGATTTGCAAATGGAGATATGACAAGCTCGCAAAAAATTCAACGTGAGATATCCTCGTGTCAACGTCTGGAAATGAAATTCTTTTGCGACCTTTGGCGATTCTTGGGATGAGCCGGCTGATTTCCCGCGTTGCTTGCACTACCCAGCCTTGCGATTCATGCTGGCACCGTCGCGAAACAACCGTTCATCAACGTCGAGAAAACTCAAAATAAGAATGGTCTTTCTTAGTTGAGGGGTGAGCCTGACAAACAGCTAGGTCACTTTCTCGGCAATGCCACCTTGCCCGTGCGGGTGATTTCCTGCATGCCGAAGGTGTGCATCAGGCTGAGGAATTTGTCCACCTTGCTGTCGTTGCCGGTGATTTCGATGGTCAATGACTTCGGCTGCACGTCCACGATTTTGGCGCGGAAGATGTCCGTGATCTGCATGACTTCGGCGCGCGACTTGGAATCCACGGTCACTTTCACGAGGACGAGTTCGCGGTCCACGGCTTCGCCGGCGCTGAAATCCAGCACCTTGAGCACGTCGGGCAGTTTGTTGAGCTGCTTGATGATCTGTTCGACGGTCGCCTCGTCGCCATGCGTGACGATGGTCATGCGCGACGCGGTGGCGTCATGCGTGGGCGCGACGTTGAGCGTGTCAATGTTGTAGCCGCGGCCGCTGAACAACCCGGCCACGCGCGTGAGCACGCCGAACTTGTTCTCAACCAAAACTGAAATGGTGTGTCGCATAAAACCCGTTTGGAACGGACGGAAAGACTAGCCAGCGCAAGGTTTCCGGTCAAACCGCAAATCACCCGCTTTTGTGCTTGCCTCAAACCGGCGGCGGCGTTCTGCTTGGCGCGTCACCAATATGCCCAAACGCATCTGCCCCCATTGCAGCCAGCCGCTGGAGATCACCGATTCGCAGATAGGCGAAGATGTCCCTTGTCCGAATTGCGGGAAAAGCATCCTGCAACCGCGCCAGGCCCGCGCGCCGAATGAAAAGATCAAGCTGACGGTCACGCCGCCGCCGGATGAAATTTACTCTCCCGCACGGCTCGCCGAAATCGCGCAGCGGATCATCGCCAACGTCCAGCGCGTCATCGTGGGCAAACCGGAGCAGGTGACGCTCGCCGTGATGACCTTGTTTGCGGAAGGCCACCTGTTGCTGGAGGACGTTCCCGGCGTGGCGAAGACGATGTTGTCCCGCGCCATCGCGCAGAGCGTCGGCTGTTCCTTCAGGCGCATCCAATGCACGCCGGATCTGGCTCCGGAAAGCGTCATCGGAGATTTTTATCAAGACCCGGTATCTGGAAAAAGGGATTTTCGTTTCGGCCCGATCTTTTCGCAGATGGTGCTGGTGGACGAAATCAACCGCGCCAGCCCGCAAACCCAATCCGCTTTGCTGGAAGCGATGGGCGAAGGCTCGGTGACGATGGATCGCGTGTCGTATCGGCTGGAACGGCCGTTCATGGTGATGGCGACGCAAAACCCGATTGATCAGGAAGGCACGTTCCGCCTGCCGGAAGCGCAGATGGACCGCTTTCTCCTGCGCATCAGTCTCGGCTATCCCGAGGAAGCGCAGGAAAAGGAAATGTGCGCCCGCGCGCGGCAACAGCATCCGATTGACAACCTGCAGCCGGTCACGACGGGCGACGAAATTTTGAAATGCCAGCGCGGCGTGCGGGCAATCTCCGTCAGCGCCGAAGTATGCGCTCATCTCGTGGCGCTGACGCGGGCGACGCGCGAACATCCGGCCTTGCGGCTGGGCGCGAGTCCGCGCGGTTCGCTCGGCTTGTTTCACGCGGCGCAGGCGCTGGCGGCGATTCGTGGGGAAAATTCGGTTTCCCTCGAACACATCAAAACCATCGCCGTTCCCGTGCTGGCGCATCGTCTGATCGTGCGGCGCGAAGCGCTGGTGAATTATCCAGACGGTGCGGCGGTCATCAGAGAAATCGCGGCGAACATGAAAACCGCCGCGTGATTTTGGGCGGCTACGGGACTTCCAGCCGGGATCGCTTTCAAGCCCTGCCGCCGTTTACTTCGCTTCCACCAGATTATCACCGATGAACACACGGTAATCCTTGATACGCCCGGTTTCCATGCCCTGGCGCGGAACGTAGCGGAAGCCGGAAATCGTCTGCGATTTGCCAAGGTTCAAAATCAGTTCGTGCGGATAAGGCGGCGAGGCGTTCTTCCATTCCGTGTGCCAGTAATTCGCCGTCTGACCATCAATCGCGTTTTCCGCCGAACCATCCTCCGCCGTGCGTTCCTCGCTGTCCACATAGGCAATCGTCCAGCCGTTATGGCTGATCGGATTGCCGCTGGCATCAAGCAGGTTCAATTCCGCGATGGCCGCGTAAGGTTTGCCGTCCTGGGCGTCCAACAGTTGCAGACAGAAAAATTTTCCGGTGGCCGGCGCGGCGAACTTGATTTCCTGCGTGTCGTTGCCGGGAGCAAATGTGCCGGAGTGGACGGGCATCGCAGAAAACAAATTCACTTGCACCCAAGGACGATGCGATTTCGCAAAGTCATTTTCCGGGTGCAATTCGTTCAAAACTGGTTTTTCCAGGCCGGCGATTGTCGGGCGGATGGTCCACCAATGGGCGCGATATTCGCTCGCTGCCGGGCCGACCAGATCCAAAATCACAATTTCATTTTTTCCCGCGTGCAACCAGCAGCCGGGCGCGTAGGCGGTTTGGGTGGGGCCGATATTCCAGTAACGACCAAGACAATGGCCATTCACCCACAGGTCGCCTTTGCCCCAATTGTGCAAATCCAAAAAAGTGTCGCCAACTTTTTCCAGCGTGAATGTGCCACGCCAGAAAGCGGGCATGGCTTCCCTCGCTTTCGGATCTGCCGCATTAAATTTTAAATCGGCAATCATCTTATCATCCAGCGGCAAATTGAAAATTTCCCAGCCATTCAAAGTTTTGCCGGCGAGCTTTACTGGCGCGATGAGACCTTTGCGGTCAGCCATCTCCGGGCCAAAATTGATTCGCCCCATTGGTTCGACAAGAATGTCCAATTGTGATTCTTGCCCTCGTTCCGGCAAAGTAATTTGCGCCTTCGCGTTGCGGCGATCTAAAACACCAATGCGCTTCCCATCGAGAAAAACGTAACCGAAATCGTGAATCGCCGCCGCTTCGAGCAGTGCCGGCGCGCCGGCGGAAATTTTGGTGCGATACAAAATGAGGCCGTAGCCTTGATCATAGGCTTCCATGTTACGTGGCGTTTCATCTTTCACTGGTGCAGGCAGATTTTCAAAAATCGGTGCAATTTCGGTCAAATGAACCGGCGCGAACGAAACAACGGGGTTGGTGGCGGGAACAGGCGGCAGCGTTTCGCCGGGCAGCAGATACTTGGCGAACAGCGCCCGCGTCGCGTAAAACTTTGGCGTGGCCCAGCCGGCTTCGCTGATCGGCGCGTCGTAATCGTAGCTGGAGGTGTCCGGTTTGAACGGCCGGTCGCAGCCCGACCACAAACCAAACGTCGTGCCGCCATGCGCCATGTAGATGCTGAACGACGCGCCCATGTCGAGCATGAGCTTGAGGTTCGGGAGATAATTTTCCGGTTTGCCGGTGTGATGCGGCTGGCCCCAGGTGTCGAACCAGCCGGGATAAAATTCGCTGCAAATCAGCGGCCCGGTCGGTTGGATTTTGCGCACCTTCGCAAAATTCTTCACCACGTCGCTGCCGAAATTCCCTGCTTGAAAAAGATTTGTCAGCATCCCGTTGCGCATCTCGTCCGGCGGATTGCACTGGAACAGCGGCACGTCAAAACCCGCGTCCAGCAAGGCTTTTTCCAGATCCCGGATGTATTCCTTGTCCTTGCCAAAGAAGCCGTATTCGTTCTCCACCTGCGCCATGATGATCGGGCCGCCGTGCGTGATCTGCAACGGGCCGAGCACGCGGCCCACTTCCTTGAGATATGCTTTCGCCGGTTCGAGATAACGCGGATCACGGCTGCGAAGTTTCACGCCGTCCTGTTTGAGCAGCCACCACGGCGTGCCGCCCATCTCCCACTCAGCGCAGGAATACGGGCCGGGCCGCAGGATGACCCACAAACCTTCCTCCTGCGCGATGCGGCAAAATTCCGCGTCATCCGCCTGGCCGCTCCAGTTAAATTCGCCCGGCTTAGGCTCGTGCAAATTCCAAAACAAGTAGGCGCAGACCGTGTTCAAGCCCATCGCCTTCGCCATCCGCAGGCGCTGCCGCCAGTATTCTTTCGGCACACGCGCGGCGTGGATTTCGCCGCAACGGATCTGGAATTTTTTCCCGTCCAGCAGAAAATCATTCGTGCCGATGACGAACGTGTGCGTCGGCGTCTGAGCCGGCAAATTGGCCGCAAACAGAACGGCGGCGGAAAAAATGGCGAGCAGTTTGGCGATGTTCATGGCGACATGATGCGTCCGCCGGGAACACCCGGCAAATGATTTTGCGCTTTCACCCGGCGAATTTTTTGTGAACATTTGCGGTTTGCGTTTGTCATACTTAACGAGATAAAAATGCGGTTCCCATTGAAAACATTGACGCTGCTGTTCGCCCTCGCGCTGCTGACGCGGCCGGCGGACGCCGCGTCATTCACGGCGTCGCTGGACCGCGACACCATCACGCTCGGCGAAACGGCCACGCTGTCGCTGACCTTTGAAGGCGGGCAGTCACGCAATGTCCCGACGCCCAGCGTGCCCGGACTGGAATTTACGCAGACGGGCAACTCCCAAAGTTTCAGC
>Ga0164241_10004087_pt1 | contig 14327 bp, 10 predicted proteins | sample OricomyardsoilBY_FD_108780 | JGI IMG/M metagenome (GOLD analysis project Ga0164241, IMG submission 108780) | Backyard soil microbial communities from Emeryville, California, USA - Original compost - Back yard soil (BY) | ecosystem: Environmental > Terrestrial > Soil > Unclassified | place: USA...
ACTAGCAGGCCGTTGTTGGGGTCGGCCGCGACGAAGTCGGCGGCCGTCGGTGAGCCCAAGAACGGGAACTTGGCTTGGCGCTGGATGCCGATGCCCTCGAACTGAGAAAGATCGGGCGTGAGCGCCTTGGACGCACCCCAACCGACGATTTGCAGCTCGCGATCGATGTCGGAGTGGCGCAGGGGGAAGTGAGCCAGCTCGGCGGGCTTGAACGGCAGCTCGTGCTGCAGATACACCACCGCGAGATCCGGAAAGTGCAGATTGGCGTCGTAGTCAGGATGAAGGGCCCAGCTTTCGGCGACGGTCCACGGCTTGCTCGGATCCTCGTCGGAGCCGAATTGGTCCTGATCTGCGGTCACGTCCGCGCCCCAATAAACGGTGGTGCGCCCGACGCTCTCGGGGAGGCAATGCGCGGCCGTGACGACGACGCGCGGCGCGATGTAGACGCCAGAGCAATAGCGGTGTCCGCCGGTGAACGTCTCGCCAATCACGGCGACGGCATAGTCCGGTCCACCGAGCGAGTCTGCGCGCACGATAGCCGAATCGTTGACGCCGAGCCCGGCTTCGGGCTCTCCGCTGTCCGCCACGGAGCCACAGCCAGCCAGAGAAGACAGGAGGCCAACTGCCACGCCGAATCGCTTAATCATGGTTTAACGTTTGATCCTTTTCTGAGTGTGCGACTGCTGCCTACTGGCACCGCAAGTCGGGGTTCGACAGAGTCGTTCGCGTTGCACAATCAGTGTCGCCACGCGCCCTGTGCCTGCGTATTCAGCAAGCTGCGTGCCACGACGGCTCAGCGTCCGAGCAAGAACAGCAGCACCGCAATCACCAGCAAACCTACAGTCAGCACGAGCCAAGGCGTGCTCCGGTTTCTAAAACGGGGAACCGTGAACGTTCGCGAGCCGCTGGTGGTCTCCACGACGTTCGGCGCCGCGCTGGGCGCGCTCACTCTGGCTCGAGCGGGGATCGATGGCTCGACCTTCGCCGTCGGCGTTTGCGTGAGCTCGAGCTCGGGGAGTAGGCGGAAAGCCAGCGCCTCCGGCAACACGCGCGCAGTCGTCATCAGCACGTCGATGACGCCACGCTTTTCAGGGTTGAGGCGCGCCGCGACGAGCGCCGCCACTTGGGCGTGCGTGATCGGAGCATCGAGCGTGAACAACCACTGTTCGAGCTCGAAACGCATCTCTTCGGCGGTATTGAAGCGGTCGCCCGGCGACGCCGCCAACGCCTTTTTGATGATGCGCTCGAGCTCTGGCGGATAGTCGGCGCGCAGAGAGCTGGGCGGCGCGTACTTGCCTTGAACGATCTTGCCGAGCGCGCTCGCGCCCGCGCCGAACGGACGCTGCCCGGTGGTAGCGACGTACAGCAAACACCCCATCGAATAGATGTCGGCGCGGCGATCCACGTGCGCGCCCCTGATTTGCTCGGGCGCGATATACGCGAACTTGCCCTTGATTTCCCCGGTCTGAGTCCGGGCATGCAGTTGGTGCCGGGCTTTGGCGATGCCAAAATCGCTGACTTTGGCGTGGCCGTGGATGGACACGAGGATGTTTTGCGGAGAGATGTCGCGATGAACGATGCCGAGCGGTAAGCCGTCCGGTCCGATGGCTTCGTGCGCGGCGTGCAAGCCTGCGCACGCATCGGCGATGATGCGCACCGCGATACCATCGCTAATTGGCTCGCTGGAGGCCCGAACCAAGGCGTTGAGCGTGTCGCCCGGCACCCATTCGAGCACCATGAACAGCAAATCTTCGTGCTTGCCGAGCTCGAAAATTTCGCAAACGTTCGGGTGGCGCACGGCCGAGGCGATCATCGCTTCATCGATGAACATGCGCGCGTAGTGCTCGTCAGCGGCGAATCGGGGCAGCACGAGCTTGAGCACGACGGTGCGTGACAAGCCGCCTTTTTCCGGTTTTGCCGCCCAAACTTGGGCCATGCCGCCCTCGGCCAACGGCATCAGCAGCCGATAGCGACCGACGAGCTGTTGGGGGCGAGCAAGCGCGGTCGGGCCGCGATCCGTGTCTTCTTCGTCCGGAAGCGGATGCGCGGGCGACGAAGGCAACGCCTGCAGGTCGGGCCGCTGGCGAGAATCGGCCGCGGCCTTCCCGGGGCGCACGCTGTTAACGTCGCCCGCTTTGTGCCGTTCGGCAACCATCCTTCCTAGCGGGGATCCTACTCCGGCGCCTCCGCGCTCGCTAGACCCACGTTTTCCGCCCGTCGGCCGTGGTTTGCCTTGCGCCGCGCGAGCGCTGCGCGCCCGCTGTCAGGAATGTTCCCACTCACACCCCAAAGGGGTTACAAATGATCGTGCACGGTAAGCGGCAGAGCTTTGCACAATCCGTGTACTTCTGCACAATGGCAGGTCCTTCAAGTGTAAGTGCCGACCGGCGCTGACACCAGGTGCGGATCACTCAAGCGGCAGCAGGAGGCGCTCGACCGAGCGCTGAATTCAGTGAGCAGCGGATTGAAGACAGAACGAGCCCCTTCAGCGGCGTCCGGTTTCGAGGTCATCGTCTACACGCGGAAGCAGTCCCACGCGGTGCGACTGAACTACGGTGTCGTCACCGTGGGGCGTGCCGTGGGCAACGACATCAGCATCGATGACACTTCCGTTTCTCGGCATCACCTTCGCTTACATGTCAGTGAGCAGCAGGTCGAAGCCGAAGATCTGGGCAGCGCAAACGGTTCCAGCGTGCTGCAAGACACCGAAGCCGCACGTGAGGAAACCAGCTCCGAAGCTCAACGTCGCTTGATCCCCCACGAGCGCACACGCATCGACCCGGGGGACGTGTTGCGCGTGGGCGGCGTGCCCATGGTGTTGCAGGCGCGCCGGCCCTCGACGCTCGGTACGATCAAGCTCGTGGCCGCGCAGAAGGGCGGCCCCCTACTCCTCGATACGGAGATGAAGCGCACGTACGAGCTCGCGGCCCGCACCGCCGCCAGCGACATCGCCGTCTTGATCCTCGGCGAGACCGGTGTCGGTAAAGAGGTGATGGCGGAGACCATCCACCGCAAGTCGCCACGCCACGAGCACCCGTTCCTCAAGCTGAACTGTGCCGCTCTGCCTGAAGCACTTTTGGAGAGCGAGCTGTTCGGGCACGAGCGCGGCGCCTTCACGGGCGCGCATGCCGCAAAGGTCGGGTTGTTGGAGTCGACGGACGGCGGCACGGTTTTTCTCGACGAGCTGGGCGAGCTGCCGCTCGGCACCCAAGCCAAGCTGTTGCGGGTGCTGGAGGAGCGCATCGTGCTCAGGCTAGGGTCGAACAAGCCGCGCGAGATCAACGTGCGCTTCGTGACCGCCACCAACCGCGACCTGTACAAAGAAGCTCGCGCCGGTCGCTTTCGAGAGGACCTCTATTACCGCGTGAGCGGCATGATTTTGAGGATCCCCCCGCTACGCGAGCGGCCGAGCGAAATCGAGCCGCTGACGCGCCACTTCTTGCGCGTGTTTTGCGCGCGCAGCGCCGTGCCCGAGCCCGCGCTCAGCCCCGCCGCCATTCAGGCGCTGTTGTCGTACTCTTGGCCCGGCAACGTGCGCGAGCTGCGAAACGTGACCGAGCGCGCGGCGCTGCTGGTCGAAGGCCACACCATCGAGCGAGAGCACATCTTGCTCGAGCCCAACCCGATGATGCCGGCTGACTCGGAGCTCGCTCCCTATACGGACGAGCTCGAGGCCCCGACCGGTGTCTTCCACGCCATACCGGTCGCGCCGAGGGTGCCCACCCTGCCCACCGCTGGCGGCGCGCGCGACGCCGAGCGCCAACGTATCATTCAGGCGCTGGACGCCGCCGGCGGCAATCAAACGCGCGCGGCCGAGAGCTTGCAGGTGTCACGCAGAACATTGATCAACCGCATGATTGAGTTCGGGCTCCCCCGCCCGAGAAAAAATTGATCTCATGAATCGGAACTTTTTACTTCTTGCCGCCATTTCGACTTTGGCTACCGCCTTTGGTGGCTGCTCCTTTCTTCGCGACCTGAGCGCTGATCAGTGCAAGGTCGACAACGACTGCGCCAAATTCGGCAACTACGAGTGCAGCATCGAGAAAGTGTGCGTGGCCCGCGCCGTCAGCAGCGCCGGCAGTGGGAACGGCGGCAGCGGCAACGGCGGCAGCGGCAACACCACCGCTGGCAAATCCGGCAACGTCACGGGTGGTGAAGGCGGCAGCCCGGACACGACCGACTGCAAGACGAACGCCGACTGCATCGACGCGCATGACGGCGCGCCGTTCATCTGTCAGCGCAACAGCTGTGTGTCGCTCACCACGGATCAATGTCCGTTCGTCATTGCCGGCCCCGACGCGGCGCCGACGGAATACCTGACGAGGCCGGGCAAGCCGATCATCTTCGGCGCATACGTGCCGATCAGCGTCGCGATGCCCGAGAACCACCCGTACACTCTGAACTTCCGCTTCGCGCTGAACGAGTTCATGGAGGGCACGTTGGGCGGCGTGGGCACACCGGCGCGGCCGTTCGTGATGGTGCTGTGCCAATCGACCAATCCCGACTTGAAGGCCAGCGTCAGCCACTTGGTCGACACGCTGGAGGTGCCCTCTATTTTGGCCACCCTGACGTCGGACAAGCTCAAAACCGTGTTCGACGATGTGTCGACGCGCGAACGCAAGGTCTTCTTGCTCGGCCCGTTGGAGGCCGACAGCGCACTCGCCGGCGCTGATGACGGCGGGCGCATGTGGCACATGCTCGGCCCCGCCACCGATCTCATCCCGACCTACGGCCCGCTCATGACCCTCGTCGAGAATTACGTGCGCAACTACGTCCAACCTGACAAGCCGGCGCTGGACCCGCTCAAGGTGGCCCTCGTGTACTCGGACCTCACGTACTCGAAGGACATGGCCAATGCCCTACCGAGCGCCGTGACGGTGAACGGGTTTGCCCTGAACGCCAAAGAGAACAAGAACAACTACAAGCCGTTCGAGGTGAAGGTCGACGGCGTCGCCGAGCCCGACGTGAGCGTCGTGACGAGCGCGCTGACTCCTCTGGGCAGCGCCGACATCATCATTTCGCTCGGCGGGCACGAGTTCATGGACCCGATCATCAGCGCCATTCAATCGACGCGAACGAAGGCGGAGCAATCGCCATTCTACGTGCTTTCGCCGCGTCATCCCTTCGATCTCACCCTGACCAGCGGTTCCTTTTTCCAGCCTGCAAATATGGGCTTTCTCCCGGTGCTCATGGCCGGCGTCAACTACGCCTCGGTAGAAGACAGCTCGCTCTACGACCAGTACCTCTTGAACATCCAGACGGCCTATCCCGGTCAAGACGGCCTCGAGAGCCGCGAAAACCTGTACGACGCCGCGTACTTCATGATGTACGCGCTCGCCGCGGCCAACTCCACCGGCGACGATTTCGACGGCGACGACGTCGTGAACGGGATGAAAGCGCTCGTCGATCCCGAAGGCGAGCCGGCCACGGTCGGGCCCGGCAAGCTGGGCGGGAATTTCAGCAAGGTGCTGAATTATCTCAAGATGGGCTCGAAGGTGGCGCTCACCGGCACGCTCGGCCCTCCTGATTTCAATCCGCTCACGGGCGCGCGCAAGTCGCCCGGCAGCGTCTGGTGCATCAAAAAGCCCAAAGACGTCTTCTTCGACAAGCTACGGTTGGTGGAAGGCCCGCCTGCAAGCCTCAAGCAGGCTGCCGGAGACCAATTTTGCTACGAAAATTTCTTCCCATGAGCTTGCGCGGTTGCCTCGCGGTCGCTCTGGCGATCAGCGCCGTTGGTTGCGCCGAAGTGTCAGAGCCGGCGCTCACCAGCCGTCGAGCCATCATCGGCGGCAAGGTCTCGGGGCCAGACGACGACGCGGTGGTGCTCCTACGCACGGATCGCGCGACCGCGACCAGCGTCTGCTCAGGGTCGCTGCTGGCCCCGAATTTGGTGCTGACCGCGCGCCACTGCATCGTGGCCGACTATCCCGCGGACGACATTCATTGCAACCCGGACGGTACGCTGGACCTGCCGAGCGGCGGTCAATTGGGCGAGCCCGCGATGGCGTCCAAGGTCAACGTCTTCACGGGCGCCGACGTGCCACCGGACGGTGTGTTACCCGGCGGCGAGCCGGCCGCGAGGGGCGCGCAGATCCTCACCACCACGTGGCCGGCGGTGTGCCGCGACGACATGGCGCTGGTGGTCCTCGACACCGCGCTCACTCTACCAACGGCAACGTTCGACCTGACCAAACAGATGACGCTCGCGCAACAGATCTCGGTGGTGGGCTACGGGCTCACCGAGGTCAGCGACCCGAGCGCGAAGTATTCGCAGCGGCACCGGCGCGATGGCGTGCGGGTGAAATACGTGGGCACGTTGCCCAACATGTTCGTGCTGCCCCGTTCGGTCTGCAAGGGCGACAGTGGTGGACCGGCGATGGACCCGACGACCGGCGCGGTGCTGGGCGTGTTCTCGATGGGCTTCCCCGGTGACGACGCTACCGCGTGCAGCTCCGAAACCGCGCTGAACTACTTCGTGCAAGTGAATCGCTACGAACCGCTGTTGCGAGAAGCGTTCGAAGCCGCAGGTCAGCCCTTTCCGGAGCCCGTGGGCGAAGGAGGCGCGGGCGGCGCAGACCCGGGCATGACTCCGAGCGCGGGCGCAGGAGCGACTGCCGGCAACACCGACGTCGGCGGCACCGGCGGCGCCCCCGCAGCGGAAAGCGCGGGCACCAACGCCGGCGAGCCCACGGCCGGCACGGCGCCTTCTCCCAAGTCGGACGACGATGGTTGCCAGTTTCGAGCGGGGCCTCGACCTGCGTTCGGCTCCGCGTCGCTGGCCGCGCTCGCGTTGCTGATGGGCGGCGCCTGGCGGCGACGCCGTCGCGCCGCGACCTGAAGCCTACGGCTTGGCGAACGGGTTGGATTGGTCGATGACGCGCGGCGGGCGCACCGGCGGCTTGCCGCGCGGCAACTCGAAAGGTGACGTGGTCGCCGGTGCGGCCGAAGCCGCCGCTGGCGCTGCGGGCTTCACCGCCGGCTGAGACTTGACAGCTCGCGAGCGCGACTTCTTCTCGCCCTCGCCCACTGGAGCAGAAGCGCTGGTCACCGGCTCCGCCGATTCGACGACCATCGGCGTCGTCGGCTCCGTTGCGGGCGTGGGTGGCTCGGCGCTGACGAGCGGGGCGGCCGGTGGTGCGGCGGCCACCGTGGGCGTGGGCGCCGTGCCCGGGCGACGGCTGTAAGCCACTCCCAGCAGCGCCGCCAGCGCGACCAAGCCACCCGCCACCGGAAAGAACGCCCGCCCGCGGCGAGGCATGGTCGTGATGGTGGTTGCCGAGCGCCGCCCCTTGCTCTTCTCGACGCCGCCGGGCGTTTCGGAGGTGCGCGAAGCCATCACCTCCATTTGCGAAGGCAGCGTCTCGCCACGGCGCAGCAGCTCCGCCGACGCGCGCAAATCGCGATTTCGGGTCGCCAGCACACCGCCCAGCGCGCTCTCGAGAGTTGCGGCCAGCGCGCGGTCACTGACGACGTGGCCGACCGCGTGCAACCAATCGAGCAGGGCCACGCGCAGCTCGTCCGCGCTTTGGTGGCGCTCGGCGGGATCCTTGGCCATCGCCTTCAGCAAGACCGCTTCCAAACCCTCCGGAAATCCGGGGTCGATTTCGCGCGGCGCGACCACCGGCTGCTCGAGCAGCAAATACATCGTCGAAAGCGCATCGGCACCGTGAAAGGCTCTGACGCCGAGGGCGGCCTCGTAGATGACGCAGGCCAACGCGAAAACGTCGGCGCGCCGATCGATCACCTTCGAGGAGACCTGCTCGGGCGCCATGTACGAAAGCTTGCCCTTCAGCTCGCCCGTCTCGGTGGCGCGACGAATTTGGCCCCGCGCCTTGGCGACTCCGAAATCAGCCAAGCGCACGCCCGCGCGCATCGAGATCAGCACGTTTTGCGGAGACACGTCGCGATGCACGACGCCCAAGCTATGGCCCGACTCATCGCAAAGCTCGTGCGCGGCATGTAGTCCGGCCGCCACGCTGGCACCTACTTGTGCGGCAAGCTGGGGCGATAGGCGCTGCCCGGGCAACGCGTCGAGCAGGTCGCGGAGCGAGGCCCCGTCCGACCACTCCATGACCAGGAAGTGCACGCCCCCTTCAATGCCAAGCTCGTAAGTCGAGCACACATTGGGGTGGGTTATCCGGGCCGCGACGCTGGCCTCGTCAGAGAGGGCCGACCAATACTTCTCGTCCGAGCCCTCCCCCTCCAGGGCCACTTTGACCGCGACCAAACGTAGGGAAGGTGCCGCCTCGTCGAGGGCCGCCCACACCCGCCCCATGCCGCCCGCGCCAATGGTGGCTATCAGTCGGTATTGGCCGAGCCGGGTGCCGGGGCCGGGCTCACGCAATGCGCCCTCCAAGCTTCACGTGCTTGAATCTTGTCGAGCGGCCTTCCACCAAGGATACTCTAGCAGCAGCCGGGAGCCTTCGGGCTACTCGTTGCGTGATCGTCATCCGTGCGTCGTCTTGTCGCCTATGAGCCTGCCTAACAATCCCGGGAGCCGCGACGAGCGGCTCAGCGAGCCGCAGCTGCTTCTCCCGGGGGAGATGGTGGGACGCTACCAGGTGGCGCTTTTGCTGGCGAGCGGGGGAATGGGCCAAGTTTGGGCGGCCCGACCCGCTGGCAGCAGCCTGGCCCGCACCGTGGCCCTCAAGATCATTCGCTCCGATATGTCGGGCGACGAGAACTACGCGCGCATGTTCATCGACGAGGCCACCCTCGCCTCTTCGATTCACCACCCCAACGTCGCCGAGATCTACGAGCTGGGCAAGCACGGCGACCGCCTATTCATGGCCATGGAGTGGGTCGCGGGGGATTCGCTGGCCGGCCTCCTGCGTCAGGGCGAGTCACTGGTGGCACTGGAGGCTCCGATCGCGGCTCGCATCATCGCTGACGCCTGCGCCGGACTGCACGCCGCCCACGAGACCGTGGGTCCCGATGGCACTCTGCTCGGTGTCGTTCATCGCGACATTTCGCCACCTAATATCCTGATCTCCATGCAAGGGCAGGCCAAGGTGACCGACTTTGGCATCGCCAAAGCGCGCTTCCAACTTCATGAGCGCACCAAGACCGGCGAGGTCAAAGGCAAGTTCGCTTACATTCCGCCGGAGCAATTTGCGGGCGGTCCCCTCGACCGCCGCGCTGACGTGTACGCCATGGGTTGCGTGCTCTACGTCGCCAGCCTCGGCTTGCGCCCGTTTGGCAATGGGGCCAGCGCCCTGCCCAAGATCCTACGCAATCAGTACAAGAAACCGCGCGAGCTGTTCCCCGACTACCCCGAGGGATTGGAAGCAGTGGTCATCCGCGCGCTGGCCCTCTCGCCGGCCGATCGCTTCGAGACGGCAGAAGAGATGCAGCTGGCCTTGGAAGCGTGGCTCGCCACCACCGGCACGCTGACCACCGCGTCCGCCGTGGCCAAGATGGTCAAAGAGCGGCTGAGCCCCGAGCTCCGCCAGCGGAACGACGCGCTGATCTCGCAGAGCCGCGCCGTGCCGCACTCACTGATGAGCCAATTCGTCACGGACGCCGACGGCGAAACGCCGACCGCGGGCAGCGGGCTGGTGACGGCACCTCTCGCACTGTGGAGGGGCCGCAACGTTGCAACGGCTCCCGTCGCTCCGCCGCCGCCGCCGCGCGCTTCCGACGCGACGGCGCTGGTTGATTTCGTCCCCGAAGCGGTGACGGTCACCGCCACCGCCACCAAAACCGCCACCGTGACGCAAGCTCCGGACGGCTCTCCAACCTACAGCAAGCTCGCGGCGTTGGTAGCGCTGTGCTTGGTCGTAGCCGCCGCGGTGTGGGCCCTGTGGCATTGACCCGCGCAGGCTTGACAGGCCCCGTCTGGGCGCGCTCTCCTGCGTTGTTCGGGGTTGTAAATCGATGACCGTCCCGACGCTTCTTCGCCCCGCTGTCCTACGAGCCGCGGCATGCGCCCAGAACAATTCGTGGCGGGGTCGCACGTGAGCGCCGCGCCGTCCGAGCGCTCCAGCGCCCCCTGCGAGCTGCTGCTCAAGCTGTTCACGGGTCAGCGCGGCGCCGTCCACCTGGGTCGCCTGCTGCGGGGTGAAGACGCGGGCCGCTTCGTGCTCTTGCGTGAAGTCGACGACACGGCCGTCGCCACCCTCGCCTCCGACGTCGATATCGCCCGCAGCATCGCCCACCCCAAGCTCCTCAAATTGCTCGGCGTGCTGCGCAGTGAAGGCGACGCCTATTTGGCGAGTGAGTACGTGCCCGGGGTGGCCCTGACCGAGCTCCGAGACGCGGTCCGCAAGACCGGGGTGCCGATTCGCGCCTCCGTCGCGGCCCGTATCGTTCGCGACGCTTTGGACGCTTCCATCGTCGCGAGCAAGCTCTTGCGTGACGCCGCCGGCATCGACGCGGTCAACGCCTTTCATCCCGACGCGATCTGGATCGCCGAGTTTGGTGAAACCCTATTGTCGCTGGTAGCGCCCGAACAAAACAAAGGCGGGTCGATAGCGCCGAGCGGGGTGGGCTCGGACTCGGCGGTTGGCCTCATCATGCAGCTGGCGACCGGAATGTCGCCGACGCAGGTGTTGACGGAGGGCGTCGCCGCACACTTTCCCGCCGCGTTGGCCGACGCGCTGTCGACGGCTCTGGCGCGCGCGGCTCGCTCGCGCGCCCAGGGCGAAGCCGCTCTGCTCGAAGGCCTCAACGCCCTCCCCGCGGCGCTCTTGGCCAGTGATGAACAGGTCAAGCAAGAGCTGCAACGCCTGGTCGCGGGTCCTTTGCTGCTGCGCCGCGGTCTGCAGGGCATCGAACAACAAGACGAGCACGAGCTGGGCGCCAACGAAGCGACCGTGGTCAGTCGCCTGCCTAAAGCCGCGCGCATGCTCGACGCCGAGGAGCCGACGCGCGCCTTCAGGCTCGAGCCCGGAAAGCGCGAAGAGGATCCGGACGGCATCACCGAGCTGATTCAGCGCGCGCTGCCGACCGTGATCGTTGCGCCGGACGCGGGCTCCCCCACGCCGAGCAGCCCGCCCGCCAGCGAGTGGGCCAAGCAGTTTCTCGAAAATACCCAGCCGTCGGTGCGCCGAGCCCAAAGCCAGCGGCCGGTCGCGGCACCAAACGCAGCAACGCGGCGAAAAGCTTTGCTCTTCGCCGCGTTGATTGTGCTCGCGCTCCTGCTGGCTAGCGCGCTGTTTTTGCTGCCGCGCCGCTAATGGCGGGGCGGCGCGGCATCACAGGCCGCAAGCCATCGTCGCTACGCGGCGCGCGGTGTCGGCGTCGCGACAGTCCTGGGCCTTAGGCTCGGGGGCGCCGTCGAGCGTGCAGCGCCACTGATCGACGTCCGGATCGGGACAGGCCGCGGCCAGCGCGTCGAGCGCACCCATCAGAGCGAGCGTCTTCGTAAAGTCGTCGTCGTCGCCATCACAGACGCCTTCGCCAACCGTCGACAGAAACGGCCGATAGGTGCTGTAGCAAACCGACCACTCCGTCGAGTTGTCACAAGCCAGAACCTCCACGGACCGGGCCTCGCAGAAATGACTCAGCCAAAGGTCCGAAACCGTGTTGACGGGCCCAGGAGGCGCGCCACCGGCGCCAGCTGCGCCAGCTGCGCCACCCATGCTGTCGCCGCCGACACCGCCATTGCCCGCCGCGTTGGGGTCGCCACCCGCTCCGGCGTCGCCCGTGGTGCCGCCCATCTCGGCGCCGCCTTCACCACCGACCGGCGTGGCGCTGCCGCCAGTGCCGTTGCCGGCGGTGCCGCCGCTTGCGGTCGAGCCCGCTTTGCCACCGCTGCTGTTGCCAGCGCTAGGACTGCCGGCCTTGCCGCCATTGCTGGTCCCGCTCGTGCCAGGGGTGACAGCGTCGTCGTCGTCTCCGCAGCCGACCAACACCTGAGTCAGTCCGAATCCCAGTAAGGCGCAAGCAACTAGCTTCTTCATTTAGATTCTCCCTAATCCTATGCCCGAACGTTCGGGAAAGGCCGCAGGCTCGGCCCGCGGAAAACGTGAATGATGGCAGAGCAAGGGCTGCGCGCGCAAGGCCCCAGCGCGGGCAAGATGCCTCGTCTAACCGGTCCTCGTCATGCCCTCCACGGGAGCCAGAAACGCCTCGTCCCACGGAGGCGCCGATTGGCGGCCTGCCGTGGGACGAAACTCGACTCGGGGAGGAGCCAGGCCCGCTGCGGCGGCCGAGGAAGCCGCCGCAGGCGCTCTGGCGATGGGCTCAGTACGCGCGCACGCTGGTCAACGCGCCCGACCTGCCTTGCGGCACGCTGGTCAGGGTCACCCGGACGTAGCGAGCGTTGGAGGCCGCGAAGTTGGCGTCTTGCGACGTCGCGTTCGCGGCGGAGGTGCCCGTCTTCTTCACGGACCAGATCGCGCCGGTCGTCGACGTTTCGATCTTGTAGCCGTAGGCACCGGGGGCTTCGAACTTGACGACGACGCCCTTGACCGTGGTGGAGCTGCCCAAGTCGATCTTCGCCCAGTGACCGCCGTTGCCGTCAGCCGCTTTCCACATCGTGGACAGGTCGGCATCGGTAGCGTTGGAGACCGGGTAGTTCCACAGCGCGCTGTCGGCCGACGCCGGCTTGCCATTGGCCAGGTCGGTCATCTTGCAGCTCATGTAGTTGCCGTCGGTGACGTTTTGAACCAAAAAGCCCGTCCCCGCGCTCGTCGTGCAGCAGTTGCCGACGAAAGAGGGATCGTACGACATGGCCATGTTGCCGTCGACGCAGGTGCTACCACCGGTCGAGCCGCCGCCGGTTTGATCGTCACCCGTCCCGTCCGGGTCGATGCACAAGTTGTTGGAACCGTCCACGAAGATGCGGGTGAGGGCGTGGATTTCGGAGTTCGACGAGAGCAGGTTGTTGAGGTTGTTCGCCAGGTCCCTCGGGGTCTTACCCCAGGGCAAGCCAGAAACGTTGAAGCAATGGTACTTCAGGTTGATGCCGCAGTTGGCCATCGCCGGCGCCGGAACGGAGTAGGCGAACCGCAGGTCATGGGTCATGACCTGGTCCGGGCGCGGGTTCAATTCGTCCGACATCGACGAGGCGATGGCGTTGGAGATGCCGCCCGTTTGCAGGTTCTTCATGAAGGGGAACTCGCTCGACAGCGCTTCCACTTGCATGTTGTTGAGGCCCTGATAGCTGAGCAGCGACTTCAAGCGCGGGCAACTACCGCGCGAGTCACAGCGGGCCTTGCCGCCGGCCGTGAGGATGACTTGGCCGTTCTGGCCCTTGACGAGATCGAGACCGGGACGATAGCGACCAAGGTCGACCATCGCGGTACGCACGATCTCAGCGGCGATCTGTACGTGCGTTGCGCACACGCCGCCGTTGATCGCAGTGAAGGCTTCGTCGCCCGAAGCCAGGTCTTCTTCAGTGGCCGTCGAGCAACCACTGGCTAGGGTGATGGTGGCGAGGCCTAGGACCGACGCCGAAACTGTTTTGATGACTTGTTTGATCTGCATGTTGGTTCCTCCCAAGTGAGCCGTGCCACCCCTATTGCAGTCAGCGTGCCAGCAGCTTGACGCTCGTAACCCCGCGATACCAACCCAATGGGGTTGCCTGGCGACGATGTGGGTTCACACGATGTGCAAAAGCCAGCTGTGCATGTTGCGCATCAAGGCCCGGCGACGTGCACAACGGCCCACCGGTAAGTATTGGAAAATGTTGGTAGTTTTCGGTGGTTGCGGGTGAGATGGACACGCACAGCGCCGTTCGTTCGTCTACTTGCCCTTGGGGGCGTACTCCCCTGTTGCGGGTGCGCCGCGAGCACAACTTCGCTCGTTTGCTTGGCAACGACGACGTCCGCTCCGGGCGACGCTTGCGACCAGCCAAGCTCGAGCAGGAGTGCGAGTACGACAACCTCGTTCTTTCACCTCCTCGTGCATCTTTCGCTTCGTTCACGAAGTCGATTGCCCGCAGGTGCGCGCCCGCTACTCTGAGTCTGATGCCACCGACGCGTTGGCGTGAGGAAGTGGCTGCGCTGCTTGCGGACGCAGCTCAAGCCCTAATTGCTCGTCAAGATCGGCAAGTCGTAGCAAAGCTAGGCACGGCCCTGGCCTACCTCGAGAAAGCCGAGCTCAGCTCACAACCCGGTGCGCGTGAGCTGCTCACCAAAGTGCGGAGCATGGCTCCCGAGCAAGAAACCGAACGCTTCCGTTTCACCACGGACGAGCTGGAAGAGATCAAACGTCGCGTCAAAGGCGAGTGAGACCAGCGCGCCGCTCCGCCCCCTAACAGGGTGTTGAGAAAGTAGGCTTTTGAGTCGAGGGGCCACGTCAAGGTTTGTTCGAGGTGCCCACCCCCGTCCGTCCTCGCCACCTGCGGTGGCTGCGGGCGGCCGACCCCTCCCCAATCGCCG
>Ga0164241_10004088_pt1 | contig 14319 bp, 20 predicted proteins | sample OricomyardsoilBY_FD_108780 | JGI IMG/M metagenome (GOLD analysis project Ga0164241, IMG submission 108780) | Backyard soil microbial communities from Emeryville, California, USA - Original compost - Back yard soil (BY) | ecosystem: Environmental > Terrestrial > Soil > Unclassified | place: USA...
AGCAGCTTGCGCGCGATGGTCGATTTGCCCGCGCCCGAAGGCGAGGAAAGCACGAAGAGCACGCCGCGGCGGCGGAACTTGTGCGGGTCGGTCTCGGTCGTCGGCTCGGCCATGGGCGCTAGTGGCGGACCCATGGCCTTCGCGTCAAGTCATGCCGGAGCGCTGAATCGTTTCCGCAGCAGATGCGCGCCGTAAGCGGCGCCGCCAAGCACGAGCGCCGCGGGAACGACGCGGCGCGCGATTCCCCAGGTGGCAAGGCCCGCGATGGCACCCAACGTCCCGCCCTTGCCGTCGCGACGGTCGATCTGGTTGCCGATATATGCCGCGATTGCCTTGCCGATCATGGGGATCTCCTCTTGTGCGGAAACAGAGCGCTGCACTGGCGAAGAGGTTCCGTGCTCCCGCGAAAGCAGGGGCGCCAAGCGGGATCAGCGCCCGATCATCGTTTCCGGCCGCACGAACTTGTCGAAGGTCGCCTCATCGACCAGCCCAAGCTCGAGCCCGGCGGCCTTGAGCGTCAACCCCTTCTCATGCGCGTATTTCGCGATCTTGGCGCTATTGTCATAGCCGATCGCGGGGGCGAGCGCGGTCACCAGCATCAGCGAGCGATCGACCAGATCCTTGATCTGCGTCTCGTTCGCCTCGATCCCATCGACGCAGCGCTCGGCGAAGCTGGTCATGCCGGTCGCCATCAGGTCGATCGAACGCAGCACGTTCGCGCCGATCAGCGGCATGAACACGTTGAGCTCGAAATGCCCCTGCATCCCGCCCACGGTGACTGCCTGATTGTTGCCGATCACCTGCGCCGCGACCATCGTCAGCGACTCGCACTGCGTGGGATTGACCTTGCCCGGCATGATCGAGCTGCCCGGCTCGTTCGCGGGCAGCGACAGCTCCCCGAGCCCCGAGCGCGGGCCGGAGCCCAGGAAGCGGATATCGTTGGCGATCTTGTTGAGTGCGACCGCCAGCGTGTTGAGCGCGCCCGAGAAGAAGACGAGGCCGTCCTTGGCCGCGAGTTGCTCGAACTTGTTCGGGGCGGGCTTGAAGTGCGTGCCGGCGATCTCCGAGATCGCCGCCGCCATGTCCTCGGCCCAGCCCGCGGGCGCGTTCAGCCCGGTGCCGACCGCGGTGCCGCCGATCGCGAGATCACGCAGATTGCCGTTGAGCGCGCCTTCGATCCGCGCCTTGCAGCTGATCAGCTGCGCCGCATAGCCCGAAAATTCCTGGCCGAGCGTGAGCGGAGTCGCGTCCTGCGTATGCGTGCGGCCGATCTTGATGATGTGATCCCAGGCCTTGGCCTTGGCGACCAGCGCGCCAGTGAGCTTCTCCAGCGCCGGAATCAGCGCGTCGCGCGTGGCCAGCACCGCCGCGACGTGAAGCGCGGTCGGGAAGCTGTCGTTCGACGACTGGCTCATATTGACGTGATCGTTGGGGTGAACCGGCGACTTGCCGCCCTTCGTCCCCGCCAGCACGAAATTGGCGCGCCCCGCGATCACTTCGTTGACGTTCATATTGGTCTGGGTGCCGGAGCCGGTCTGCCAGATCACCAGCGGGAATTGATCGTCGAGCGTGCCCGCGACGATCTCCTGCGCCGCCGCCTCGATCGCATCGGCGATCTTCGCATCCATCCCATGCTTGCGGTTCACACGCGCCGCGGCCTGCTTCACGATGGCCTGAGCATGGACGATTCCCAGCGGCATCCGCTCCTGCGATCCGAATGGAAAATTCTCGATCGAACGCTGAGTCTGCGCGCCCCAATAGCAGTCGGCGGGGACTTCGATGGCGCCGATCGAATCGGTTTCGGTGCGGGGGTTCGTCAAGCTGCTTCTCCGGGTTTCGCGCGTGCGGGAGTCGGGCGCGCTCTAGCGAACCGGGTGCGGCGATGCCAGCGCGCATCGGCTTGACTCTTAACTCTACATATATAGATTTAAGTCATGCAAACCCGGAACCGCCCGCCATCGCGCCAAGCCATCGCCCTGCTCTCGACGCTTGCGAGCCGGCCCGCCGAGTGGTGCTATGGCCTCGAACTCAGCGCGGCGACGGGGCTCAAATCGGGGACCCTGTACCCGATCCTTATCCGGCTGGCCGAACGCGGACTGCTCGAAAGCCGCTGGCAGCCGTCCGAGCATCCCGGCCGGCCGCCGCGCCATGCCTATCGCATCACCGCTACCGGTCGCGCGGCGCTCGCCGCTACGCCTGCCCCTGCCCCGCGCATCAAGGAAGCGTTCGCATGAGCCTGCCCCGCTGGATCCTCCGCACCGCCACGCATAACCCGCCCGCGCCGCTCAATGACTGGGCGTTGGCGATGCGGCGCGAGTTCGACGAGCTTCAGGGTGGCGAGTTGAGCTGGGCGCTGGGATGCGCGGCGGCGATGGTGTTCGCGCGGTTGAAGGTGGAGCGCTGGTTCTGGGCGATGGTGCTCGCGACGCCGCTGATCATGTCCTATGTGACGTCCGACCTGGTGTTCAAGGGCGTGGTCGACGGATGGATTCCGCGCGAGGCACTGCGGCACTATGCGACGCTCTGGGTGACCGTGGCGGCACTCGGCGCCTTTCCATTCGCGGTGTTGATCGGTTTCTATCGCCCGGCGCGTGCGCTCGCGCCGATGCTGATTGGCGGGCTGTTCTTCGATCATGTCTTCCTGGCCGAGTGGACCTCGCTCTCGATGGACCAGCCCTATCTCGGCTGGTGGGGCCTCAACGCGACACTCTACGGCGCGCCGCCCTTTATCGGCCTCGCCGCCAATCTGGCTGCCTGGTACGCCGGGGCGAGGACCGGCGGGTGGCTGCGGGTGGCCAGAGCGCCAGCCTGAACTTCGCCATCCGCTGGTAATAGGGCCGCGCCGCATCGGCGACGGGCTTGAGGGTGTCCGGCAAATCCTCGAACCTCGCGACGCGGACAGGCGCGGTGAAGCGGGTCGAGCGATCGACGGCATCATACCAGGCGGGTGCCCAGACGCCGTCGCTGGCGCGGCGGCCGGCGGGCCAGCTCAGCATCTTTTCGGAGAAGCGAATGCCGAGCGCGGCGCAGAGCGCGGTCAGCGCGCGCTCCGGATCGGCGAGGATATCGCTGCCCTCAATGACCGGCGGGGCGTGGCCCAGCCGGTCCGCCTCGCGATCGAAAATCTCGTTCTGGCGGACCACGCCGATATCGCTGAGCGTCACCATGGTTCGCTTGGCACGATACGAGGCGAGCACCTGTTCGGGCGGTCGGATCAGGAAGGCGTTGGTGCAGCTATCCATCCAGTCGAGCCCGAATTCGGGCAGCATATGGTGGCACATCTGCTTCTGGTACCAGACCGGCGGCCCCGGCCCCTCGCCTTGCATCGCCGCCGCAACATCGCGCCAATCGGTCGGTTGCGAGGCGATGACTTCGTCGCGCATCGGGTGGATATCGCCGGTGCGGGCGAGAAAGGCGGCGTAGAAGGGTTCGTCGGTGACCCCGGTATCGTCGCGATTCTCGAAGGCGCGCATCATCGCGGTCGAGACGTTGCGCGGGCCCGACCACATCGCGATTTTGATCGCTCCGCGATCGGGGGCGATGCGCACCGTCATACGAGCGGGTTCGCGGCGGCGTCCGCGTCCTTCATCGCTTCATAAGTGGCGGCGACTTTCGCCGTTACCGGTCCGGCGGCGAGCGCGCGGCCGTCGATCTCGCGGACGGGCGTGACGCCGCCCATCGTCCCGGTGACGAAGGCCTCGTCGGCCCCGGCAAGATGGGCGAGCGGGAAATCACCTTGCACTACCGGCAGGCAAGCGATCACATTCCCCCGCGTGATGCCGTTGAAACAATAGGTATCGCCACTGGTGAACACGCGGCCTCGCTTCACCCAGAAGAAGTTGGTCGCGTTGCAACTCGCGATATACCCGTGCGGATCGAGCATCAGCGCCTCGTCCCCGCCCAGGTCGATCGCCTCCAGCAGCGCGCGGATCAGGCCCAGCCGGCTGTGCGAATTGAGCCGCATGTCGAACATGTCGGGCCCGGTGGTGCGGAAGGGCACCGTCGCCAGCTTGAGCCCCGGTCCGGGCGCGCTCTGTTTATATTCGGCGGTGATCGCGACCGTCGCGCGACCGAGTGCGTTGCGCGGGTCCTGATTGATCGACGCCTTTAGCCCGCGCGTCACCATCAGGCGGAGATGCGCGCCATCGCTCATGCCATTGGCTTCGAGCAGCTCGCGCAGCGCCGCGACCATCTGTTCGCGAGTCAGCCCGATATCGATTCGGATCGCCGCCGCGCCCGCATAGAGCCGGTCGAGATGCGCATCGAGGAACAGCAAGGCGCGCTTGTGGAGCCGGAGCCCCTCCCACACGCCATCGCCCATCCCGAAGCCCGCGTCGAAGATCGAGACCTGCGCCTTTTCGGTCGGAACCAGCGCGCCGTTCAGATGCACCAGCAGATGCGAATTGCGCGGATCGGCGACGAAGTCCTGGCTGCCGGCCAGCTACTTCTTCCGCTTGAAATCGACCGCCACGACGTTCGACCCATCATCGGCGGGCTTTACGCTGGGCCCGTCATTCTCGGCCTCTTCGTGCGGCTCGGGGCCCTCGGGGCCTTCCTGTGCCTGGAAGCGCAGCTCGAAATTGACCGCGGGATCGTGGAAGCCGGTGATCGCCGAGAAGGGGATCGTCAGCAACGCCGGCACCTGATTGAAGCTGAGCCCCACCGAGAAGCGTTCGTCATCGACGCTCAAGTCCCAGAAACGGTGCTGGAGGACGATCGTCATCTCGTCCGGGAAGCGCTCGATCAGCCGCGCCGGGATGTCGACTCCGGCGGCGTGCGTCTTGAAGGTGATGTAGAAATGATGGTTGCCGGGCAATCCGCCGCTCGCCGCCACCGAACCCAGCACGCGCCCGACGACCGCACGCAGTGCCTCCTGCACGATTTCGTCATAGGGAATCATACTGTCGGGCACGGATCCGGTCATATGCGTGGGTTAGCGCGTCCGTTCCGGGGGTCAAGCCGCTCAGGTTAACGCCGCTGCTTGTGCGCGGCCAAGCAAGGCTATTTTGCTTGAGGGCCAGCGGGCGCTATGGGGCTTCCCATGCGCACCGCGACGATCAGCCGCAAGACCAGCGAAACGTCGATCGACGTGAGCGTCAATCTCGACGGGACGGGTGAGTATTCGGTTGAGACCGGAATCGGTTTTTTCGATCACATGCTCGAACAGCTCAGCCGGCATTCGCTGATCGACTTGAAGGTGAAGACCGTCGGAGATCTCCATATAGATCAACACCATACGGTCGAGGACACCGGCATCGCGATCGGCGAGGCAGTGGCGCAGGCGCTGGGCGACAAGCGCGGCATCCGGCGCTACGCGGACGCGCTCTCGCCGATGGACGAGACGCTGACTCGCGTGGCGATCGATATTTCCGGCCGCCCCTTCCTCGTCTTCAAGACCGGGTTCAGCCAGAAGCGCCTCGGCGAGATGGATACCGAGATGTTCGAACACTGGTTCCACAGCTTCGCGCAAGCCGCTGGAATCACGCTGCATGTCGAGACCCTCTACGGATCGAACAATCACCATATCGCGGAGAGCGCCTTCAAGGGCCTCGCCCGGGCGCTGCGCGAAGCGGTGGAGATCGACCCGCGCAAGGCCGACGCCATCCCATCGACCAAGGGTGTCCTATGATCATCGTGCTGCTGACCTATGTCGATGACGTCACGCCGCACCGCGCGGCGCATATCGCCTGGCTCAAGGAAGCGCTCGCGGCGGGCCGGCTCGTCACCGCCGGCCGCCAGCCTGAAACCGGCGGCGTACTGATCGCCAACGGCGAGCGCGCCGACGTCGAAGCCTGGGCCGCGAGCGACCCGTACCAGACCAGCGGCGCCGTCACCGCGGAATATGTCGAGTTCACGCCGAGCATGGCCGCGCCGGGACTGGAATCGCTCGTCCCGTGAGTATCGCCCAATGACCGTTGCACTCATCGATTACGGCGCGGGCAATCTCCATTCGGTGTATAACGCGCTCAAGGCCGCGGGCGCGAGCGGCGTGGCCGTGACCGCCGATCCGGAAGTGGTGCTTCGCGCCGACCGTGTCGTCCTCCCCGGCGTCGGCGCGTTCGGCGCGTGCGCGGCGGGGCTGCGCGGCATCTCGGGCATGGTCGAGGCGCTCGACGCCCGGGTGCGGCATGGCGGCGTTCCGTTTCTCGGCGTGTGCGTGGGCATGCAACTGATGGCGCGGTGTGGCGAGGAGATGGGCGAGCATCCCGGGCTCGGCTGGATGGACGGCGTGGTGCGTGCACTTGTCCCCGCCCCCGGCATCCGCGTCCCCCATATGGGCTGGAACGATGTGATCCCGACAGTTCCTCATCCGCTGATCGAGGCGGGCGAGGCCTATTTCCTCCACAGCTTCGCCTATGAAGGCGCCAATGACGGCGGGGGCGTGATCGCGGCGAGCGAACATGGCGGGCCGCTCACCGCAGCGATCGGCCGCGACAATCTGTGCGGCGTCCAGTTCCATCCCGAAAAGAGCCAGCGCTACGGCATCGCGCTGATGGAGAGGTTCTTGAAATGGAAGCCGTGACCCTCGAATTCCTCCCCGGCACGGGGAGGGGGACCGCCAGCGAAGCTGGTGGTGGAGGGGGCCCGCTCTCCACAAGTCCAACGTCCGCGGATGGCGGGCCCCCTCCACCATGCTTCGCATGGTCCCCCTCCCCGTTCCGGGGAGGAATTTGGTGAGTCTGATCATCTTCCCCGCCATCGATCTCAAGGGCGGCCAGGTCGTGCGCCTCGCCGAGGGCGATATGGACCGCGCAACCATCTATGGCGACAATCCCGCCGCGCAGGCCCGCGCATTCGCCGATGCGGGGGCAAGCCATCTCCATGTCGTCGATCTCGACGGGGCGTTCGCGGGGAAATCGATCAACGGCGCCGCGGTGGCCGACATCGTCGAAACCTTCCCCGGCAAGGTCCAGCTTGGCGGCGGCATCCGCAACCGCGAGGCGATCGAGCGTTGGCTGAGCCTCGGCGTCTCGCGCGTCGTGATCGGCACCGCGGCGCTGGAGAATCCCGATCTCGTCCGCGAGGCGGCGCGGGATTTCCCTGGCCAGATCGTCGTGGCGGTCGATGCGCGCGACGGGATGGTCGCGACGCGCGGCTGGGCCGATGTGTCGACCGTGGGCGTGGTCGAACTGGCGAAGCGCTTCGAGGATGCGGGCGTGGCGGCGTTGCTGTTCACCGATGTCGGGCGCGACGGGCTGTTGAAAGGGTGCAATGTCGAGGCGACCGTCGCGCTTGCCCGGGCGGTATCGATCCCGGTGATCGCGAGCGGCGGCGTCACCGATGTGCGGGATATTCAGCTGCTTCGCCCGCATGTCGCCGACGGAGTCGAAGGCGTGATTACCGGGCGGGCGCTTTATGACGGCCGGCTTGCGCTAGGGGAAGCGATCGAGGCGGCCCGATGACTCCCTCTCTCCGCTTGCGGGGAGAGGGTCGGGGAGAGGGGCCTGACATGGCGGCCCCTTCCGACCGGGCCGCCCCTCTCCCGACCTCGCTGCGCTCGGCCACCCTCTCCCCTGAAGGGGAGAGGGAAAGATGACCGTCCGCGCCAGAGTCATCCCCTGCCTCGATGTCGCGGGGGGCCGCGTGGTGAAGGGCGTCAATTTCGTCGACCTGATCGACGCGGGCGATCCCGTGGAGCAGGCCCGCGCCTATGACGCCGCCGGGGCGGACGAGCTCTGCTTCCTCGATATTGGCGCGAGCCATGAGGGGCGGCACACGATGGTCGATGTCGTGCGCCGCACCGCCGAGGTCTGCTTCATGCCGCTGACCGTCGGCGGCGGCGTGCGCGGCGTCGAGGATGCGCGGGCACTGCTGCTCGCCGGGGCGGACAAGGTGGCGGTGAACAGCGCCGCCGTCTCGCGCCCTGAAGTCGTCAGCGAAATCGCCGAGCGGATGGGCAGCCAGTGCGTCGTCGCTTCGATCGACGCGCGGCGGACCGCGAGCGGCTGGGAAGTCTTCACGCATGGCGGCCGCCGCGCCACGGGCATCGACGCGGTGGCGCATGCGCTGCGACTGGCGGCGCTGGGCGCGGGCGAGCTGCTCGTCACCTCGATGGACCGCGACGGGACGCGCGACGGATACGATTTCGAATTGATCCGCACCATCGCCGATCAGGTGACCGTGCCGGTGGTGGCGAGCGGGGGCGTGGGGAAACTCGAGCATCTCGTCGAGGGAATCGTGCAGGGCCATGCCAGCGCGGTGCTCGCCGCCTCGATCTTCCACTTCGGCGAAGCCACCATCGCCGACGCCCATGCCGCGCTGGCGGCTGCGGGGATTCCGGTTCGCGCCTGACCTGAAAACCGTCATCCCAGCGAAAGCTGGGATCCAGAATCAAGCAGGACATCGCTCCTTCACTCTGGATCCCAGCCTTCGCTGGGATGACGATAATGGGGTTTAACGCTTCTCAAATCCCCGCCGCGCTACACAGCCTCCATGCTTCGTTTCGCCCTCCTCCTCCTCATCGCCACCCCGGCCCTCGCCGAGGAGCCGCCGCATACCGGCGTCGCGGGATCGCGTTCGATGCCTGAAATCTCCGACTTCCTGCTGTTCGCGGTCGCCGCGGGCGGGGTCTGGTTCGTCCGCCGCGCGATGCGCGCGCGCTTTCGCAAGGCGCCCAAGGATTGACTTGAGCCCCGGGCTCCTACAGCCCGCCGCCATGGACTCGCTAGACCGCCTCGAAGCCATCATCCGCGAACGCCGCACCGGCGATCCCGGCTCATCCTATGTCGCCAAGCTGACCGGCAAGGGCCGCCACAAGATCGCGCAGAAGCTGGGCGAGGAAGCCACCGAAACCGTCATCGCCGCGATCGCCGACGATCGCGCGGGCATCGTCAGCGAATCCGCCGATTTGATCTTCCATTTGCTCGTCCTGCTCGCCGACGCCGGGGTGACGCTGGACGATGTCCGCGCGGAGCTGACGCGGCGCGAAGGCGTGTCGGGGATTGAGGAGAAGGCGAGCCGCACCTGACTCCCCTCCCGCTTGCGGGAGGGGCTGGGGGAGGGCATGTCCAAACACACCCGGCGGGAATTGGAGGATAGCCCCTCCCCTAACCCCTCCCGCAAGCGGGAGGGGGACTTATGCCCATCGACGCCACCCAGCCCTATGACTCGAACAATATCTTCGCGAAAATCCTGCGCGGCGAGATCCCGTCGAAGCGCGTCTATGAGGACGACTTCGCAATCGCCTTTCACGACATCAATCCCCAAGCGCCGCATCACATATTGGTGATCCCGCGCGGACCCTATGTCTCGTGGGACGATTTCTCCGCGCATGGCTCCGAGGCCGAAATCGCGGGTTTTGTCCGCGCGGTGGGGAATGTGGCGCGCGATCTGGGGCTGGTCGCGCCCGGTTACCGGCTGCTCGCCAATACCGGAATCGATAGCGGGCAGGAAGTGCCGCACCTCCATGTCCATCTGTTCGGTGGCGGGCGGCTGGGGCCGATGCTGGCGCGCTGAAGCGCGGCGGATTGATCCAGATAAGGGATTGCCTCAACTCGATTTGGCTTTAGGTTTCGCGCTTTCGTATCCGCGGCGCCGGTGCGCTGCATAAGGGGGATATTATGTCCAATTGGCGCGTCAAACCGCTCGACGCCATCCTGGCCACGGCCAAGAAGAAATCGCTGCATCCCACGCTTGGCTGGTTCCAGCTGACGCTGTTCGGGATCGGCTGTGTGATCGGCACCGGTATCTTCGTGCTGACCGCCGCCGGCGCGCAAAAGGCGGGTCCCGGCCTGCTGCTCGCCTTCGCGATCGCGGGCGTGATCTGCATCGTCGCGGCGCTGTGCTATGCCGAGGTCGCGGCGATGGTGCCCGTTGCGGGCTCCGCCTACACTTATACCTATGCGACCATGGGCGAGTTCCTCGCCTGGACGGTCGGCTGGGCACTGATCCTCGAATATGCGGTCGCGGCCAGCGCGGTGTCGGTCGGGTGGTCCGGCTATTTCACAGGCACGATCCTCGACAAGACATTGGGGATACATTTGCCTGACTGGCTCGCCACCGCGCCGCTGGCGCTGGGCGGCTCGCCGGGCGGCTTCATCAATTTGCCGGCGGTGGTCATCGCGCTGCTCGTCACCGGGCTGCTGATGATCGGCACCAAGGAGAGCGCCCGCGTCAACGCCGTGCTGGTGCTGGTCAAGGTGACCGCGCTGACTGCGTTCATCGGCCTGACCTATACCTCGCCCAGCTTCGACATGGCGCAGTTCAATCCGTTCCTGCCCGCGGGCCTGTTCGGCGGGTTCGGCACCGGCGTCGGCGCGGTCGGCGCGGCGGCGACGATCTTCTTCGCCTATGTCGGCTTCGACGCGGTCTCGACCGCCGCCGAGGAAACCAAGAACCCCCAGCGCAACGTGCCGATCGGCCTGATCGGGTCGCTGCTGTTCTGCACCGTCTTCTACATGCTGGTCGCGGGCGGCGCGGTCGCCTCGATCGGCGGCCAGCCGATCATGGGTCCGGGTGGCGTGCCGTTCCCGGCGGGTTCGGAAGAGCTCGCCCGCCAGTGCGCGCTGCCCGAGTTCAAGGAAATGCTGGTCTGCTCGAACGAAGCGCTGGCGCATGTGCTGCGCCAGATCGGCTTCGGCACGGTCGGCAATTTCATGGGCTATGCGGCGTTCATCGCGCTGCCTTCGGTCATCCTGATCCTGCTGTTCGGCCAGACGCGCATCTTCTTCGTGATGAGCCGTGACGGGCTGCTGCCTGACGGGCTTTCGAAGATCCATCCGAAGTGGAAGACGCCTTACATCGTGACGGCGTTGACCGGCGGCGCAGTGGCATTCGCCGCGGCCTTCCTGCCGGTTGGCAAGCTGGCCGACATCGCCAATGCAGGCACGCTCTATGCGTTCATGATGGTGGCGATCGCGGTGATGATGCTGCGCAAGTCCGCCGCCGGCGTCGAGCGCAAGTTCAAGGTGCCGATGCTGTGGCTGATCGGCCCGGCGACGATCGTCGGCTGCGTCTTCCTGTTCTTCAACCTGCCGATGGAAGCCATGCTGGTGCTCCCCGCCTGGGGCGCGATCGGCCTGGTGATCTATTTCGCCTATAGCTACCGCGCGAGCCATCTCGGCAAGGGCGTGGTCGAAGTGGCGGAGCCTGAGGCTTATGAGAGCGTGCCCGGCACCGAGTGAGCCGGGTCTTCGCACTGCAAAAGAAAGGGGCCGGGAGAGCGATCTCCCGGCCCCATTTCTTTTCCCCGTCATGCTGAACTTGTTTCAGCATCCAACGCGCAACAAGCGGCAACGTCGCTTGTGGAGAGCTGGACCCTGAAACAAGTTCAGGGTGACGGCAGTGTGGGCAGTGTGGTTGGCGTTAGCCCGTAACCCCCGCCGCCAGCGCCTTCATGTCGCCCTCGGGCCGTGCGCCGTAATGCTGGATGATCTCCGCCGCGCACATCGCACCCAGCTTGAGCGAGGCTTCGATGCCCAGCCCCTTGGCCTGGCCGAGGAGGAAGCCCGCCGCGAACAGGTCGCCCGCGCCGGTGGTGTCGACGACGCGCTCGATCGGCTCGGCGGGCACTTCGACGCGCTCGGTGCCGACCAGCGCCATGGCGCCCTTTTCGCTGCGGGTGACGACCAGCACCGGCACCTTGCCGTGGATATGCGCGACCGCGGCCTCGAAATCCTCATGCTCGCACAGCGCCAGCAGCTCATTCTCGTTGGCGAACAGGATGTCGATCAGCCCGTCGGCGATCAGCTGGCGGAAATCGCCGCCATGGCGCGAGATGCAGAAGATGTCCGACAGCGTGAAGGCGACCTTGCGCCCGTTCGCCCGCGCGACTTCGATCGCCTTGCGCATCGCCGCGCGCGGCTCTTCGGGATCCCACAGATAGCCTTCGAGGTAGAGGATCGCGCCACCCGCGATCAGGTCGAGATCGAGCGCCGAGGCCGGCAGGAACTGCGACGCGCCGAGGAAGGTGTTCATCGTCCGCTGGCCGTCGGGCGTGACGAAGATCAGGCAGCGCGCGGTGCTCGGATCGCCGGCACGCGCCGCGGTGCCGAAATCGACTCCCGCCGCGCGGATATCGTGCGCGAAGACTTCGCCCAGCTGGTCGTCGGCGACCTGGCCGATAAAGCCGCATTTGGCCCCCATCGCCGCCATCGCCGCCACGGTGTTCGCCGCCGAACCGCCCGAAACCTCGCGCCCCGGCCCCATCTTGCCGTACAGCGCATCGGCGTCCTCGGGCGAGAACATCAGCGCCATCGAGCCCTTGGTCATCCCCTCCGCATCGAGGAACGCATCATCGGACTGCGAGAGGATGTCGACGATCGCATTGCCGATCGCGACCACGTCATAAGTGGCTTCGCTCACGTAAAACTCCATTTGGATTGTGATTTCGCCGTAACCCTGGGTTAAAGGGAGCGCAATGATCCGCGCGCTCTTCCTCTCGATCGGCCAATTGTTCGACCGGCGCGTGGCGATGGTCTTCGTCAAATCGATGGCGCTGACCTTGCTCGTCTTCGCGGGCGCGGCGGTGGGGATCTGGCTCGGGATGCACCGTTTCTCCGCCTGGCTCGCGGCGTGGATGGGCGGCTGGGCGGGCGCGAATGATTTCGCCGACATCGCGACGATCGCGCTGGTGCTGCTGATCCACTGGCTGCTGTTTCGCGCGATCGCCGTCGCGGTGATCGGCATCTTCGCCGACGACGTGGTCCAGGCCGTGGAGGCGCGGCATTACCCCAAGGCCCATGCCGGCGCGCGCGACGTGCCGCTGGGGCGCTCGCTGGCGATGGGGCTGGGATCGGCGACGCGGCTGATCGTCGTCAACCTGCTGCTGTCGCCGCTCTATATCATGCTGCTGATCACCGGGGTCGGGACGCCCATAGCCTTCTTCCTCGTCAACTCCTGGCTGCTCGGGCGCGATTTCGGCGACATGGTCGCGGCGCGGCATATGCCCGCTTCGCAGCTTTCGAAGTGGCGCGGGCGGACCCGTTTCCGCCGCTTCGCGTTGGGTGCGTTCGGGACGGGGATATTCTTCATTCCGGGGCTCAACCTGCTCGCGCCTATCATCGGCGCGGCGATGGCGGCCCATGCTTTCCATCAGGGCCGTTCATGAAAATCATCGTTCCGATCCTTGCACTGCTGACGCTGGCCGCATGCGGCGCGGGCCAGGGTAGCCGGCCCGGCCGCATCGCGCCCGCCCCGCATGTCCCGGTGCCCCAGCAGCCGACCGCGGCGGCGCTCGCGGCGGGCGTGGACAAGGTCCAGGGCCAGACCGGCCCGCGCCTGATCGCGCAATTCGGCCAGCCGCGAATCGACATGCAGGAAGGCAGCGGCCGCAAGCTGCAATTCCAAGGCCCGATCTGCATCCTCGACGCCTATCTCTACCCCAAGGGGCGCGCCGAGGCCGTCGTCACTCACATCGATGTCCGCCAGCATGACGGCAAGCCGATCGACCAGGCGAGCTGCATCGCGGCGCTGAGCAAGCGTTAGGCTAAGTTCCCCAGCTGAACCGGCTCGACCAAGTGGCAGGCATCGGCTGACCGTTACCGTCCAGCGCAGGCTGGAAGCGAGCGCGCTGCATCAGGACGCTGCATGTCTTGTGATCGAGCAGCGCGTGACCGCTGCTGCTGATCACTGTGCATTTGGTCACCGTCCCGGTGGCATCGACGTCGAGGCGGAAACCGACAATGCCGGTATGCCCCGCATTGCGCGACGTGCTGGGATAGTCCTTGGCGGTGACCCAGGATTGGGGGTTGATCGGAACGAGCTTCGTGGCCGTGTGCGGCGCTTCGGGTGGCGAGCCATCCTGAACCGGTGCGGTCAGAGCGAGCAAGGCAAGGAGCATCATCATAGCCGCGATGCTATCCGGCTTCGCTCAACCGCGCCAGCGCCCATGCCGCCGCCTCGCGCACGACTTCATCGGGGTCATCGAGCAGCGCCCGCACCGGCGCGACCAGCGTCCGGCTCCCGCTGTTCCCCGCCGCGATCAGGCAGTTGCGCACCATCCGGTCACGGCCGATCCGCTTGATCGGCGAGCCCGAAAACACTTGCCGGAACCCGGCATCGTCGAGCGCGAGCAGCCCCGCCAGTTCGGGCGCGGCGAGCTCGGCGCGGGGGACGAACGCCATGTTCGCCTGCGCCGCGCTCGCGAACTTGTTCCACGGGCACACCGCCAGGCAATCGTCGCAGCCATAGATGCGGTTGCTCATCGCCTCGCGGAATTCGTGCGGGATCGGGCCCTTATGCTCGATCGTGAGATACGAGATGCAGCGCCGCGCATCGAGGCGGAAGGGCGCGGGGAAGGCATTGGTCGGGCACGCCGCCTGGCACGCATCGCAGCTCCCGCAGGTTTCCACGCCGCGCGTATCGGGCGCCAGCTCCAGC
>Ga0164241_10004089_pt1 | contig 14315 bp, 12 predicted proteins | sample OricomyardsoilBY_FD_108780 | JGI IMG/M metagenome (GOLD analysis project Ga0164241, IMG submission 108780) | Backyard soil microbial communities from Emeryville, California, USA - Original compost - Back yard soil (BY) | ecosystem: Environmental > Terrestrial > Soil > Unclassified | place: USA...
ACCATCTAGGTGAGGTTGTGGCAGAGCCAGGTCAGGGATAACGGGTAGCGGTACTCGATGGCGCCGTGTTTGGCGTTGAACAGTTCGAAGTAGACCTTCTGTTCCGGGACGCCGGCCGCCTGCACGTTGCGGTGGAAGGCTGTGGCGCCGAAGTCCAGGTAGTACTCGTCCCTTGAGCCGGCGTCTATCCAGATGGCTCGCTGGGAACGGAGGGCTTCCGCGTACTGCGGCTCGGTGGCCATGCGGACCGGGTCACGGGACAGCCAGCGGGACCAGACGTCGGGGATCAGGGCGCCCACGTCATCGAAGGGCATCGTGACCGTGCCGTCCGGGTTTCCGCTGTAGGCGGCGGCGTAGCCGTACATCTCGATCAGGTCCATGTCGCTGTCCTTGGTCCCGTGCAGGCGACCCGCCAGGCCGGCGTGGAACGCCTCGTACGAGCCGTCGTACTCGTCGCGCAGGGTGCGGGCCAGGTCCGGGAAGGACGGCTGGTAGCAGACCTCGAACAGCGCGTCGCCCGCGTGGGTGGCCAGGGCGCCGAACACGTCCGGGCGCAGCATCGGGGTGATCATGGCGCCGTAGCCGCCGCTCGACTTTCCGGTGATGGCTCGGTGATCACGGTCGGGGAGGGTGCGGTAGCGGGCGTCCACCCACGGCACGACCTCGTCGCACAGGTACGAGTGGTAGCGGCCGGTCGCCGGCGAGTCCAGGAACTGGCTGCCGCCCAACGCGGTCCACGCGTCGACGTACACGACGATGGCCGGGGGCGTATCGGTCGTGGCGAACACCTCGTCCGCCAGCTCGGGGTACGGCCGGCGGAACGGCGTGCGGTTGAACCACATGCCGACATGCCCGGTATAGCCCTGGATCGTGTACACGACGGGATACCTGCGCCCGGGATCGTCGTCGTACCCGGGTGGCAGGTACACGTACACGGGACGCTCGTGGGGATCGTCGAGCGGGTTGCCGCGCAGCAGTTCGCTCTGCACGACACCCTGCTCGATACGACCGGCTAGTTCGGTGGACCAAGGCAACATGAGGCCACACTAGATCCGTTTCCGCGTTGCGCCACGTGGGTCGGCCGGGGCTGTGGACAACTTGGACGGTTGTGGACAACTAGCCCGCGGGCAGCAGGCGCGCCAGATGCACGGCCGACGTGCCCAGGCCCGACGCGCGGCCGAACCGCGGTGCCGGGTAGCGCAGCTCCGTGTCCCGGTACCGGTGGCAGGCCTCGTGCCAGTGCCGGATCCCCGCCGTCCAGTCCTTCAGCCCGGTCACGTAGGCGTCCAGCGCCGCCCGGCCCGCCTCGTCCAGCGCGAAGTCCTCGACCAGCGCGGGCAGTTCCTCGGCCAGCACGTGCTCGAACTGGCGCATCCGCGACGCGATCAGGTCGGTCACGACGTCGAACGCGCGGTCCGTGCCGACGTCCAGGAACGTCCGGACGACCAGGACGGCGTTGTGCAGCTCGCCCTCGAACTCGATCTCCTTCCGGAAGGAGTACACGTCGTTGACCAGCGCCGCATAGTCCATCGCCGCGTTCTCCAGCGACTGGATCGGCCGCGTCCGGTAGATGTCGTCCGGCAGCGTGCGGCCGTGTGCGGTGCGGGACAACGCCGTCGTCAGGTCCGAGCCGAACGTCTGGCGGCGCATCTCGATGTAGTCCACCGGGTCCGGGACGCGGTTGCACCGCTGGTTGTCCAGCTCCCACAGCCACGCGTCCAGCATGTGCGCGACCGCCGCGCGGAACCTCCGGCGGGACCCGACGTTCAGGTCCGGGACCGTGCGCCGCCAGGCGTCGGCGAGCCCGCGTTCCAGCGCGTTCGCCGGCTGGATCGGGGGCGCGCCCACCAGCGGCATCAGCTCCTTGAGCCGGTCGTTGCTCGCCCGCGCGCCCGCCACGTCGCCGTGGCCGAAGCGCATCGGGTAGTAGTCGTCCGCCCAGGTGCCCCAGGTCAGCCAGATCGACGAGACGTCCAGCTCCGCCGCCGACGCCGACGGGTGGATGCCCGCCGCGCACAACGGCAGGTCGGCGCCCCGCAGGTCCCGCTCGGTCCACACGCCCTCGTCCAGCAGACCGACCGAACGCGCCCAGGTCACCATCCGCTCGCGCGCGCCGTCGAGGTGCTCGCTCAGCCGCAGCGGGAACGGCATGTAGAGGTCGGGCCGCGGGCGCACGCCGACGTGCTCGTACGGTTTGTGCCCGAACGCCCGAGCCCGCTGCGGCAGCGTGGCCAGCACTGACGCGCCGATCCGCGCCGCCGACGTGCCGAGGCCCGACGGTCCACTCAGGACGGACGCCTGCCGGTTCATGTAGCGGCTCGACCGCAGGTGCCACTCGTGCCCGCCGGACTGCCAGTCCTGCAACCCCTTCACGTAGGCCGCCACGCCGGCCGCCTCGACGCCGTGCTCGGCCAGCAGCGGCGGGACCTCGGTCAGCGCGGTGTGCTCGAACTGGTGCAGCCGCGAGGTGAGCAGGTCGTTGACCGCCTCGGCCGCCTGCTGCGTGGTCAGGTCCAGGAACCGCTCGAACACCAGCACGCCGTTGGACAGTTCGCCCTCGTCGAGCACTTCGCGCTCGTAGGAGAACAGGTCGTTGCGCAGGTGCACGGCGTCGGCGAATGTGTCGCGCAGCACCCGCATCGGCCGCGACGCCGCGATCCGCGCCGGCACCTCGGCGCCGACCGCGTGCTCGATCAGGTTCGCCGACCACGGCGCGCCGCCCACCTTGCGTCGCATTTCGATGTACTCGATCGGGTTGGACACCCGACCTTCGTTGATATTCGCGAGCTCCCACAGTGACTCGTCGAGCAGGTTCTTCGTGCTCTCGACGAAACGTTGCCGCCAGTCGGGCGAATGTGCGGGGATTGTGCGTACCCACAGGTCCGCGAGTCCGCGCTCGACGGGGTTCTCCGGGGTGGCGGTGATGGCGCCCTCGACCGGCATGAACGCGGCCAACCGGTCCAGGTAGGCGCGGGCGCCGCGCAGGTCGCCGGTGCGCTTGTACAGCTCAAGGAAGTGGTCGTCGAAGTAGAAGACCCAGACGTACCAGTCGGTGATCAGGTCGAGATCCGGCGCCGCGGTGTCCGGGTGGGTGTAGGCGCACAGGAGCGCGTAGTCGTGCGAGTCGAAGTCGCGCTCGTCCCAGATCGGCGTGCCGTGCTGGGGCACGTCGATCATGTCCATCTCGTACGCCCAGGACCTGGTGTGCTCGCGCGCCCCGTCGACATTCGGGTTCAGCCTGGCCGGATAGGGCACGTAGAACTCGGGAAGCTCGAACGGCTGCATGACCTCGAGGCAACCAAAGGGCCCGCGCCGCGGTCGAGACCTGTTGACCGGTTGCACACGTTCGGGATCATGGATCGCCCGACCAGCCCAGCGGCCCGGACACGAAAAGGGATCCCACGCACCCGTCAGAGCCCGCTTATCCTTGCTGCCTTCCGGCCCTGGGGAGGTTCACGAGATGGACGCCGCGTGGGATCCAACTTCATTGTAGCGAGGCGGCCGGGCGGTCGCCGTGGGTGGCCGGGGTGTCGGTGGCGGCGGGTATGGTCCGTGCCGTGGCGCTCGCCCTCTATCGCAAGTACCGTCCGGCCCGCTTCGCTGAGGTCGTCGGGCAGGAACACGTCACCGAACCGCTCCGGGTCGCGTTGGACGCCAAGCGCGTCAACCACGCGTACCTGTTCTCCGGCCCGCGCGGCTGCGGCAAGACGTCCAGCGCGCGCATCCTCGCGCGCTCGCTGAACTGCGAGCAGGGGCCGACGCCGGACCCGTGCGGCGAGTGCGACTCGTGCATCTCCCTCGCGCCGGAGGGGCCGGGCAACGTCGACGTCGTGGAGCTCGACGCGGCCAGCCACGGCGGCGTGGACGACGCCCGTGAGCTGCGGGACCGGGCGTTCTACGCGCCCGCCTCCTCGCGGTACCGGGTGTTCATCATCGACGAGGCGCACATGGTGACCACGCAGGGCTTCAACGCCCTGCTCAAGATCGTCGAGGAGCCGCCGGAGCACCTCGTCTTCATCTTCGCCACCACCGAGCCGGACAAGGTCCTGCCGACGATCCGCTCGCGCACCCACCACTACCCGTTCCGGCTGATCCCGCCGAGCGCGATGCGCGAGCTGCTGGAGCGCAACGTCGCCGACGAGGGCGCCACGGTCGCGCCCGCGGTGTTCCCGCTGGTCATCCGCGCCGGCGGCGGCTCGGCCCGGGACACCCAGTCGTTGCTGGACCAGCTGCTCGCGGGGGCGGGGCCGGAGGGCGTCACCTACGACCGGGCGGTCGCGCTGCTCGGCGTCACTGATGTGGCGCTGATCGACGACATGGTCGACGGGCTGGCCGCAGGCGACGCGGGTGCGGTGTACGGCACTGTCGACCGGCTCGTCGAGGCCGGGCACGACCCGCGGCGGTTCGCCTCGGACCTGCTCGACCGGCTGCGGGACCTGGTGCTGCTGCGTGCGGTGCCGGAGGCGGGCGCGCGCGGGCTGGTCACCACCCCGGCCGACGAGCTGGACAAGATGATCTCGCAGGCCCAGCAGCTCGGGCCGGGAACGCTCACCCGGTACGCGGAGATCGTGCACAACGGGCTGGTCGACATGCGCGGGGCCACCGCGCCCCGGCTGCTGCTGGAACTGTTGTGCGCGCGGATGCTTTTGCCCGGCGCGGTGCCGACCGACGCGGCCGCGGACTCGGCCGTGTTGCAGCGGCTCGAGCGCATGGAACGGCGGGTCAGCGTCGGTGGCGGCGAGCCGGCCGCGGCTGCGGTCGCCGCGCCTGCCAAGGAGGCGCCGACCTTCACCCGGCCGGCCGCGCGTGAGACGCCCGCCCCGGAACCGACTCCCGCAACTGCCCCGGCGCCCGTAGCGGCTCCGGAGCCTGCGCCGCAGCCGGTGGCGGCGCCGAGCACGCCGGAGCCCGCGGCGGCGGGCGCGCAGGGTGGGGTGGACGCGGCGGGGATCCGTCGCGTGTGGTCGGAGCTGCTGGCCGAGGTGCGCAAGGTCAGCCGCAGCACCGAGGCCATGCTGACCAACGCGACCGTGCAGTCCGTCGAGGGCGACACCGTCACCATCGGGCACATGGCCGCGCCGCTGGCCCGCCGCCTCGCCGAGTCGCGCAACGTCGACGCCGTCGCCAAGGCGCTCGAGAATGTGTTCGGCGGTCGCTGGCACGTCCGCTGCGTGCACGCCGACCAGAGCGGACCGGGGGCCGCCGCCGCACCGCGGCCGACGCCGGTCAAGGAGCAGCCGACCTTCCAGCGCCCGACCCAGCCCGCGCCCAAGGAGGCGCCGCCGCGTGCGGCCGAGCCGCCCGCCGCCCCGGTGCGGGCCGACGACCCGCCGCCCCCGCCCGAGCCGCCGGACGAGGAGGACTACTACTCCGGCGACGGTCCCGAGCCCGACCCGCCGCCCAGCCCGGAGGCGGGCGCGGTGAAGCTGCTGACCGATCGGCTCGGCGCCCGCCAGCTCGATCGTTAGGCGGGGTCGGGGAGAGCGGACGCCCGGCGTCGGATCGTTGGTGAGCGGCCAGCCGGTTCGGTGACCGCTGCTGGACGGGTGGCCGGGCGGACCACGGGCTAGGTGCCCGTCACTGCATAGTTCGCTGGGACCGTGAGAAGCCGGCCCGTGGGGCGTGCTGTTGTAGCGCCTGGCCGATGCGTGCCCTGCCGGGATTGTTCGCCGAGTTGGCGGCGGGAAACCCGTCAGCCCAGGTAGGCGAGGATGGCGGCGGCGATGGCCGTCGCGTATGAGCGTTGGCCTGCCTTGCTCGAGAAGGCGGCCGCCTCGGTGGCGTTGCGCATGTTGCCGCACTCCACGAGAACCGCGGGTCGCTCCGACAGGTTCAGGCCGCCAAGGTCGGCGCGTGGCGACAGGCCGGCCGACCCGATGTAGGTGGACAGCGGGAATCCGGCCGAGCGCAGGCCGTCGCGCATCGTGCGGGCCAGGCGCATCGACGGCTCTCCCTGCTGGGCGTTCAGCGGTGGCGACGAGTACGCGACGTGGAAACCGTGCGCCGACGGGCTGGTCGAGCCGTCCGCGTGGATGGACACGACCGCGTCCGCCGCCGACTGGTTACCGACCGCGGCTCGCTGGTTCACGCATGGGCCCACGCCGGTGTCGGTGGGGCGGGTCAGGAGGACCTTTACTCCGCGCGCCGTCAAGATGTCGCGGACCTGCAGTGACACCGCCCAGGTGAAGGCGTGCTCGGGGAAGCCCGCGTTGGTGGCGGTTCCCGTGGTGTTGCACGCCTTGGTCTGGCCACGCCCGGCCGGGACCGGCTTGTTGATCGCCGCCGGGTTCGCGGCGTTGCCGCCGTTGTGGCCCGGGTCCAGCACGACCACGCCGGAGACCGAGGCGGCGGGCTTGCGTGGAGGCGGCGCCTTGGTCGGCTTCGGGCTCGGCGGCGCCGGTGACGAGGTGGTGGTCGGCGGGGGCGCGGAGGACGTAGTGGTCGGAGAGGCAGGCCGTGGCTCGGCGGTCGGGGTGCCGGCGGCCTGGGTGCCGCAACCGGCCAGGACCAGGCACATCACGACAAGAAGGGGTCTCCGCACGCCGCTCACCATCTCACAACGTCGACACGACTACGCTGGGACACGAACACCGATGAGAGGAGCCGGCGTGCAACCCGGTGGCGTACCCGACATGCAGCAGATCCTGCAGCAGGCCCAGAAGATGCAGGAGCAGCTGGTGGCCGCTCAGGAGGAGCTGGCCAACGCCGAGACGACCGGCAGCGCGGGCGGCGGTCTCGTCACCGCCGTGGTGTCCGGCTCCGGCGAGCTCAAGTCGCTGACCATCGACCCGAAGGCGGTCGACCCCGAGGACACCGAGACGCTCGCCGACCTGATCGTCGCGGCCGTGCGCGACGCGAGCAGCAGCGCGCAGCAGCTCGCCGCCGACCGGATGGGCGGGCTCGCCGGTGGGCTGGGCGGGCTCGGCCTGCCCGGTATGTAGCCGCAGATGTACGAGGGCCCGGTCCAGGACCTGATCGACGAGCTCGGCCGGCTGCCGGGTGTCGGGCCGAAGAGCGCCCAGCGCATCGCCTTCCACCTGCTCGCCGCGGACCCGGCCGACATCGCGCGGCTGCAGCAGGCGCTGCAGAAGGTCAAGGAGGGCGTGGTCTTCTGCGACGTCTGCGGCAACGTCTCCGAGGAGGCGACCTGCCGCATCTGCCGCGACGCGCGCCGCGACCCGAGCGCGGTGTGCGTGGTCGAGGAGCCGAAGGACGTGCTCGCGATCGAGCGGACCCGCGAGTTCAAGGGCCGCTACCACGTGCTGGGCGGCGCACTGGACCCGCTGTCCGGCATCGGGCCCGACCAGCTGCGCGTGCGTGAGCTGCTCGCCCGCATCTCCGACCAGGCGATCACCGAGGTGATCCTGGCGACCGACCCCAACACCGAGGGCGAGGCCACCGCCACCTACCTCGTCCGCATGCTGCGCGACTTCCCCGGCCTGACCGTCACGCGGCTCGCCTCGGGCCTGCCGATGGGCGGGGACCTCGAGTTCGCCGACGAGCTCACCCTCGGGCGGGCCCTGACCGGCCGTCGCACCGTGTGAAACCGCCCCGGCTGGGGGACGTCACGCTCGTCGCTGTCGACGGGCCGTCCGGGTCCGGGAAGTCGACCTTCGCCGACGAACTGGCCGCCGAACTCGATGCGGTGATCATCCGGACGGATGACTTCGCGACCTGGGACGACCCCGTCGCGTGGTGGCCACGACTGCGCGACGGCGTGCTCGCACCACTCGCGAAAGGACGGCCCGGCAGCTACGTCCGAACCGATTGGTCGGCCGGCCAACCAAGGCCCGGGAAGCTGATCACTGTCAACCCGCCGAAAGTCCTGCTGATCGAGGGGGTCTCGGCGGGCCGGCGGTCGGTCCGGCCCCTACTCTCCGCACTCATGTGGCGGGAGCTGTCCGACCCCGCAGAGCGACTGGAACGAGCCGTCGCGCGCGACGGAGAAGGCAGTCGCGCTCCGCTAATGGCCTGGCAACGGTTCGAAAACGGGTGGTTCGCCATAGATGGAACGAAAGCGGCCGCTGACCACACAGTGTGATCATGAGTGATCGGACCGCGCAGAATCTGCGCTCGTGTTCTCGGATCGTAACCTCACCTGGTTAATGGTTGAGGAACACAGCGGCTAGGGTCTGCCTCCGAGCGGTGAGATCCCGACAAACGCAGGAGGAATGCGCGATGGCTTACCCGCGGTTCGCGCCACCCGCCAAGCCGGCCGTGGCGACCCACGCAAGCCGGCCGGACCGGCGGCCGAACGGGTTGCGACAGGCCACGGCATGACGGCTCCGCTCGAAACGACCGGCAAGTCCGCGAAGGCGCCACCGGAAGCCACCCTCCAGGGCGCGAGCAAGAAGGCCATCCAGGGCCGCTCGCTCGGCCAGATCGCGTGGATGCGCCTCAAGCGCGACAAAGTCGCGCTCGTCGGCGGCGCGGTCGTCGTCTTCCTCATCCTGGTCGCGGTCTTCGCGCCGCTGATCGTCAAGCTGCTCGCCCACCCGCCGAACGAGTTCCACTACGACCAGGTCAACGAGGCCACGTCGCTGCCCATCAACGAACCCGGCGGCATCAGCGGCGACTTCTGGTTCGGCGTGGAGCCGGTCAACGGGCGCGACCTGTTCAGCCGCACCGTCTACGGGGCGCAGGTCTCGCTGCTGATCGCGTTCCTCGCGACGCTGCTGTCGGTCATCATCGGCACCGTCATGGGCGTGATCGCCGGCTACTTCGGTGGCTGGGTCGACGCGGTGATCAGCCGGCTGATGGACATCTTCCTGGCGTTCCCGCTGCTGCTGTTCGCCCTCGCGCTCGCCGGCGCCATGCCCGACGAGGTGGCCGGGCTACAGGGGTACTGGCTGCGGGTGGTGGTCATCGTGTTCATCATCGGCTTCTTCAACTGGCCCTACATCGGGCGGATCGTCCGAGGGCAGACCCTGTCCCTGCGCGAACGCGAGTTCGTTGACGCCGCCCGCAGTCTTGGCGGCCGCTCGGGCTACATCCTCGCCAAGGAACTGCTGCCCAACCTCGCGGCGCCGATCCTGGTGTACTCGACCCTGCTGATCCCGACGAACATCCTGTTCGAGGCGGCCCTCTCGTTCCTCAGTGTCGGCGTGCCGGCGCCGACCGCGACATGGGGCGGCATGCTCAGCGACGCGACCCATTGGTACAAGGTCGATCCGTGGTTCATGTTCCCACCGGGCTTGGCGATCTTCATCACCGTGCTTGCGTTCAACCTGTTCGGTGACGGACTGCGCGACGCCATCGACCCCCGGGGGCGCTAGCTAGTTGACAGGCCGAGCCACCCGGCTCCGACCAAATGAAAAGGGTGCATCTGGAAATGACGAAGATGAGAGTCACGGCGATCGCCGCTGGTGTGGCGCTCGCGATGAGCCTGGCGGCCTGTGGCGGTGGCGGGGGAGACGGGGACGGGGACGGCGGCGACAACGCCACTCCCGAGTTCAACGCCGGCGTGAACAAGGTCTACAACCCGTCCGACAAAAAGGGCGGCACGTTGAAGATGGCGAACGATGCCGACTTCGACTCGCTGGATCCCGGCGACACGTACTACGGCTACTCGTGGAACTTCGTTCGCAACTACACCCGCTCGCTGGTCACGTTCAAGTCGGCGCCGGGTGAGAAGTCGAACGAGCTCGTGCCGGACCTGGCCGAGAGCCTCGGCGAGGCGAGCCCGGACGCCAAGACCTGGACCTACAAGCTGCGCGAGGGCATCAAGTACGAGGACGGCACCCCGGTCAAGTCCGAGGATGTCAAGTACGCCGTCGCCCGGTCGCTCGACAAGGACATCCTCGTCAACGGCCCGACCTACTTCAACGACTTCCTTGACCTGAAGGGCTACGCAGGCCCGTACAAGGACAAGGACAAGACGATGAAGAAGTTCACGGCCGTCGAGACCCCCGACGACCGGACGATCATCTTCCACCTGATCAAGCCGTTCTCGGGGTTCGACTACCTGGCGATGCTGCCGTCGACGGCGCCGGTGCCGGCCGCGAAGGACACCGGTACGAAGTACAAGGAGCACGTCCTCTCGACGGGCCCGTACATGTTCGCGTCCAACGAGCTGGAGAAGCGGTTCACGCTGACGCGCAACAAGTACTACGACCCGAAGTCCGACCCGGACACCGGCCGCAAGGCCCTGCCGGACGAGATCACGGTCGACCTGAACGTCAACCAGGAGGACATCGACCAGCGGCTGCAGTCCGGTGACCTCGATGTCGCGATCTCCGGTCTCGGCGTGCTGGCCGAGACCCGGGCGACGATCCTGCAGGACCCGGACCAGAAGAAGTTCTCCGACACGGCCGACCAGGCCCGTCTCTGGTTCACCTCGTTCGACAACAGCGTCAAGCCGTTCGACAACATCCACTGCCGCAAGGCCGTGATGTACGCGACCGACCACGAGGGCTACCTGCGTGCCTACGGTGGCTCGAGCGGCGGCCAGATCGCGACGAACATGATGCCGCCGCTGATCCCGGGCTACAAGAAGATCGACCTCTACGAGTTCGAGTCGAAGCCCAACGGCGACATCGACAAGGCCAAGGACGAGCTCAAGCAGTGCGGCCAGCCCGACGGCTTCACGACCAACATCTCCTACCGCACCGAGCGTGCGGCGGAGAAGGCCACGGCCGAGGCGCTGCAGCAGTCGCTCGACAAGGTCGGCATCAAGACCGAGCTGAAGCCCTACCCCCAGGACGACTACGGCAAGATCTACGCCGGCAACGTCGCCTTCTCCACGAAGAACAAGCTGGGCCTGCGGGTCTACGGCTGGGGTGCGGACTGGAACGACGGCTTCGGTTTCCTGAGCCAGATCGTGGACAGCCGGGTCATCCGGCCCGCCGGTAACACCAACTTCAACGTGAACGACCCCGAGATCGACGCGCTGCTCGACAAGGCGCTCTCCACGCTCGACACCAAGGAGCGCGAGGGCCTGTGGGCGGAGATCGACCAGAAGGTCATGGAGGGTGCTTACTACCTCCCGGGTGTCGACGCGAAGCAGCTGCTGTACCGGCCGGAACGGCTGACCAACGTGTTCATCACCAACGCCTACAACATGTACGACTACACCACGCTCGGCGTGCAGAAGTAGCACGAAAGTAGGTGACGGCGTCGGATTGACCGGCGGGCCGCACGGAGAACCCGTGCGGCCCGCCGTTCTCCCCAAGCCACTCACGTGATCGTTTACATCATCCGCCGGCTGATCGCCGCGGTGCTCCTGCTGTTCGTGGTCACCGCGGTCGTCTTCGTGATCTTCTTCGAGGTGCCGCGCCTTGGCGGCCAGACCGCGGACGATCTCGCGTCCCGCTATGTCGGCAAGACCGCCGGTCCGGAGCAGACCCACCTCGCGGCGGAACGTCTCGGCTTCACCGACCCGCTCTACGAGCAGTACGGCCGCTTCATCAAGGGTGTGGTGGCCGGCCAGGATTTCGACACCGGCACCTCCGTCGAGCACTGCCCAGCGCCGTGCCTCGGCTACTCGTTCAAGACCCAGAACCCGGTGCTGCCCGACCTGCTCGACCGGCTACCGGTGACGCTGTCGCTGGCCGCCGGGGCGGCGGTCCTGTGGCTGCTGGGCGGGGTGGCCACCGGCGTCCTGTCCGCGCTGAAACGCGGCAGCATCTTCGACAGAGGCGCGATGGGCGTGGCACTCGCCGGCGTGTCGCTGCCGATCTTCTTCACCGGCCTGCTGGCGTTGTCCATCTTCAGCTACAACCTGAAATGGACGCCACCAGGCGGGACCAACCCGATGGACCAGGACAACCCCTGGGACTGGGCGGCGTCGCTGATCCTGCCGTGGATCACGCTCGCGTTCCTCTACGCGGCCCAGTACGCCCGGCTCACCCGGGCGGGCATGCTCGAGACGATGGGCGAGGACTTCATCCGTACCGCGCGGGCGAAGGGCCTGCGCGAGCGCACGGTGGTGGTCAAGCACGGCCTGCGCTCCGCGCTGACGCCGATCCTCACGATCTTCGGTCTGGACCTCGGCCTGCTGCTCGGCGGCGCCATCCTCACCGAGACCACGTTCTCGCTGCCGGGCATCGGGCAGTACGCGGTCATCGCGCTCAACAACCAGGACCTGCCGAAGGTGCTCGGGGTGACGCTCGTCGGCGCGGTGTTCATCATCCTGGCCAACCTGATCGTGGACCTCCTGTACGCCGTCATCGACCCGAGGGTGCGCGCCGCATGACTGACCAGGAAGACATCTTCGTCGAGCAGGACACGGGCCTGGCTGCCGAGCCGGAGCCACCGGCGTCCGGCACGTTCCTGGACGTGCGCGACCTGCGGGTGCACTTCCCGACCGACGACGGCGTGGTGAAGTCCGTCGACGGGTTGTCCTTCCAGCTCGACCGGGGCAAGACGCTCGGCATCGTCGGCGAGTCCGGCTCGGGCAAGAGCGTGACCAGCCTGTCGATCATGGGGCTGCACAAGGAAGGCACCGCGCAGATCTCGGGCGAGATCATGCTGAACGGGACGAACCTCGTCGGCCTCGGCCGCGAGTCGGTGCGCCGGCTTCGCGGCAAGAACATGGCGATGATCTTCCAGGACCCGCTCTCGTCGATGCACCCGTTCTACTCGGTGGGCAACCAGATCGTCGAGGCGTACCGGATCCACCACGACGTCAGCAAGCAGGTGGCCCGCAAACACGCCATCGACATGCTCGACCGGGTCGGCATCCCGAACCCGAAGTCGCGTGTGGACGACTACCCCCACCAGTTCTCCGGCGGCATGCGCCAGCGCGCGATGATCGCGATGGCGCTGTCGTGCGACCCGGAGCTGCTGATCGCGGACGAGCCGACCACCGCGCTGGACGTGACCGTGCAGGCGCAGATCCTCGACCTCATCCGGGACCTGCAGTCGGAGTTCAACTCCGCGGTCATCATCATCACCCACGACCTCGGCGTGGTGGCCGAGCTCGCCGATGACATCCTCGTGATGTACGCGGGCCGTGCCGTGGAGTACGGCAGTGCCGACCAGATCTTCACCGAGCCGCAGCACCCCTACGCCTGGGGTCTGCTCGGTTCGATGCCGCGGCTGGACCGGGAGCGGTCCGAGCGGCTGCTGCCGATTCCGGGCACGCCGCCGAGCCTGATCAACGTGCCCGAGGGTTGCGCGTTCCACCCGCGGTGCGCCTACGGCGACCTGAACGAGGGCAAGAGCGAGACCGAGCGGCCGGTGCTGCGCGACGTCGGCGACGGCCACCACATCGCGTGCCACCTGACCGCGGAGAACCGGCTGCGGCTGTGGAACGACGAGATCAAGCCGAAGCTGTGAACGGGGACGAGGCTGTGACCGCAGAAGCCGACCAGGCGACGCCAGCGGGGGGCGCGGAGCCCTCCAACGACCTGCTGACCGTCACCGGGCTGCAGAAGCACTTCCCGGTGCGGCGCGGGCTGCTGCAACGCAAGGTCGCGGCCGTGCAGGCCGTCGACGGGCTCACCTTCTCGGTCAAGCGGGGAGAGACGCTCTCGCTGGTGGGCGAGTCCGGCTGCGGCAAGACCACGACCGGCCGGCTGCTCACCCGGCTGCTCGAGCCGACCGACGGCAAGATCGTGTTCGACGGCCGGGACATCTCCCACATCTCGGTGGGCCAGATGCGCCCGCTGCGCCGCGACATGCAGATGATCTTCCAGGACCCGTACTCGTCGCTGAACCCGAGGCACACGGTCGGCACGATCGTCGGCGCGCCGTTCAAGCTGCAGAAGGTCAAGACGCCCAACGGGGTCAAGAAGGCCGTACAGGACCTGCTCGAGCTGGTCGGCCTGTCCCCGGAGCACTACAACCGCTACCCGCACGAGTTCTCCGGCGGCCAGCGCCAGCGCATCGGCATCGCCCGCACGCTCGCGCTGCGCCCGAAGCTGATCGTCGCGGACGAGCCGGTCTCGGCGCTGGACGTGTACATCCAGGCCCAGGTCGTGAACCTGCTGGAGGACCTGCAGAACGAGCTGGACCTGACGTACGTGATGATCGCGCACGACCTGTCCGTCGTGCGCCACGTGTCCGACCGCGTGGCCGTCATGTACCTGGGCAAGATCGTGGAGCTGGCGGACCGGAACTCGTTGTACCTGCGCCCGATGCATCCGTACACCGTGGCGCTGCTGTCGGCCGTGCCGATCCCCGACACCGCGCGGCGGCACAAGCGCGAGCGCATCCGGCTCACCGGCGACGTGCCGAGCCCGATCAACCCGCCGCCCGCGTGCCGGTTCCACACCCGCTGCTGGAAGGCGCAGGAGATCTGCTCGACCGAGGAGCCGCCGCTGGTCGACCTCCTGCCCGGGCACCAGGTCGCCTGCCACTTCCCGGAGAACCTC
>Ga0164241_10004090_pt1 | contig 14314 bp, 9 predicted proteins | sample OricomyardsoilBY_FD_108780 | JGI IMG/M metagenome (GOLD analysis project Ga0164241, IMG submission 108780) | Backyard soil microbial communities from Emeryville, California, USA - Original compost - Back yard soil (BY) | ecosystem: Environmental > Terrestrial > Soil > Unclassified | place: USA...
AGTCGTCGAGGTTGCGCCAGTGACGGTGGACGCCCGACACGCCCGTGTGCGTCACGAGCAGCGGCAGCGTGCGATCGTGCGCGCGCACGGCGTCCCAGAACGTACCGGGGCTCGCGTGCGCGAGATCCACGAAGATGCGCTTCTCGTCGAGGCGTCGCACGAGCTCGACGCCGCGCGCGCCGAGGCCCGCTGGCGCGAAGCCGGGCAGGGGCGAGCTCGGCGTGCCGAGGTCCGAGCGCGTCAGGTGCATCACCGTCACGCGCAGCAAAAACCCCGGCGGAAGGCGGTCGAGCACGCTCAAGTCTTGATCGAAGGCGCTGCCGCCCTGCACGCCGACGAACGCGGCGTGCCGGTCGTCGGCGCGCGCGGCGCGGTACTCGGCCAGGGTGGTGACGAGCGCGACGTGCTCGGGCGCGCTCGCGAGGGTCGAGCGCAGGCGCTCGACGTTGTCGAGGAACGTTTGGACCCGCTCGCGGCCTTCGCGGAACGGATTGGTCGTCACGACCCAGGTAGCGCCGCCGATGCGCGCCTCGCGCAGGCGCGGGAGATCGGCGTGACCGAGCGCGACGCCGGGTAACCACGGCAGGCCCCGTTGCCGCTCGAGCGGGCTTTTGCCGAACAGGCGCTGCCAGATGAACGAATCGACGTGCAGGTCGATGACGTCGCTCGCGAGATAGAGCTCGATCGCCTCGCGCGACACGCCGAGCGCCCGAGCCCAGGCGGCCGGATCCTCACGATGGTCCACGAACGGCATTGCCCCCCGGAGCATAGCCGCGCGCGGCCGCGTTCGACGGCCTTTAGAGGCCCTTCGGCACGTCGTCGAGCTTGACCGAGCCGAGCGCGTAGCGAATCAGCGCGCTGCGGTTGGCCTTCGTGAGGCCGCGCGCCTTGAGGTTTTGCACCATTTCGTCGAGTCGCTCGAGGTCGTCCGTGTACATGGAGATGCAGATCACCTTGTAGTGCGTCGGGCGTTCCCCGGCCGGGCGCGCCGCGCGCGCTTCACGCTCGCTCGGCGGCGCATAAAAGCTCCCGCCGAGCACGCCGTCGATCTCGTCCCGGTCGAGGACTCGGGCCGTCGCATCGTGCAAATCGTCGCTCCTGTTCATCGTGTGCCTCCAGCTGCTAGAAGTTCCGTCGTCCGCTCTGCCGGCTCTTGACCGAGCAAGCGGTCGACCAAGCGGCAGTAGTCTTGGGTCGTGGGCGAGCCCGGCGCGTACTCGAACAGGGTCTTGCCCTGCGAGGGTGCCTCCTTCGCCTTGATCGCGAAATGGATCGGATCGAGACAAGCGTCGCCGAACGTCTCGCGCAGCGTCTCGAGCGACTCCTTGCAGAGGCGCGCGCGCGCGTCGAAGAGCGTGGGGAGCACGCCGAACAGATCGAGTCGGTGGCTCAAAAGCCGATTAATCTGCTTGATGGTGCGCACGACCTGCTTCACACCGAGGAGCGAGAGGTAGTCGCACGCGACGGGGCAGAGCACGGCGTCCGCCACGACGAGCGCGTTCTGGTTCATGAGCGAGAGGCTCGGCGAGCAGTCGAGCACGACGAACTCGTAGTCGTCCTTCACGCCCGCGAGCCGCGCTGCGAGCACGCGGTCGCGGTTGCGCTGGCCCGACAGGTAGAGCTCCGCGGCGGCGAGCGTCTCGTTCGCGGGCAATAGGTCGAGGCCGGGGCGCGCCGCGACGACGGCGTCGCGGTACGGCAGGCCCATCACGAGCACGTGGTAGAGCGAGCGCTCCGAGGTCACGCCGAGCGAGGCGCCCGCGTTGCCCTGTCCGTCGGTATCGACGAGCAGGACGCGCTTGCCCGCGCGCGCGAGGCCCGCCGCGAGGTGCACGGCCGTCGTGGTCTTGGCCGTGCCGCCCTTCTGATTGAAGACGGCGATGCAGCGCGGTATTTTGCGCTGGAGTTGGCCGTGCTGGCGGTGCTTCTCCATCACGCCGCTGATGGGCGGCGGCGTCGGGGTGGTCTCGACGGCGCGCGCCGGATCGGGCGTGACGAGCGAGTCGTCGGGCAGGTAGCGCGGGTCGAGCAGTTGCCCGATGCGCACGGCGCGCACGCCCTCGAGCACGCGCGCGCGGCACTCGGGCTTGCAGGCGTAGTGGCGGCGCCCGCCCGTGAACACGACCTGCGCCGCGTACTCGACGACGAAGGCGGTCGCGCAGGCGTCGCACGGCACCTTGCCGTTCGCGGCTTCGCTATGGCTCGCTTCGAGGCAGCGTTGAGAGCAGAAGCAGCGCTTGCCGCCGGCTTCGGCGGGGCGCTCCTCGAGCTGGTATCGAAAGCAGAGCTCGAACTCGGTCGCACAGACACTGCAGCGCTCGGTCCCGGGCATGCTCCCGAGTTATCGAAGCGGTTCATGTCGGGCCAACTTAGTGGCGGCGCTTTTTCGTCGCGCCGCCGCGGCCCCGGCGGCCCGGGGCGGCGCGGGGCGGCCCGGGGGCCGTCGTCTCAGTGCCGGAAGTGGCGGATCCCCGTGAAGATCATCGCGATGCCGGCTTCATTGGCCGCGCGGATGACCTCGTCGTCCTTCTTGCTGCCGCCCGGCTGAACGATGGCCGAGATGCCGTTGCGTCCCGCGACCTGGACGTTGTCGGCGAACGGGAAGAAGGCGTCGGACGCGAGCACGCTGCCCTTCGCGCGCTCACCGGCTTTTTCGCAGGCGACCTGGACGGCGGTGACGCGCGCCGTTTGGCCGCCCCCGATGCCGATCGTCTCGTAGACGCCCGGATTGCGGCCAGGGCCCGCGAGCACGATGGCGTTGCTCTTCACGTGCTTGGCGACGGCCCAAGCGAAGGCGAGGCTCGAGAGCTCCGCCTGCGTCGGCGCGCGCTGCGTGACGACGCGGCCCGCTTCCACTTCGCCCGCGCCGGTGGCATCGCGATCTTGAATCACGAAGCCGCCGCTCACGCGCTTGAACTGACGCGCCGCATGGGTCGGGCCGAGCCACTCGCCCGTGGCGATCAGCCGGAGCGCGGCCTTCGAACGCAGCCGGTCGAGCGCGCCGGGCGAGAAGCCCGGGGCGATGATGCATTCGAGGAAGGTCTCGGCCAGGATTTCCGCCGTAATGTCGTCGACCTCGCGGTTCAACGCGACGATGCCGCCGAAGGCGCTCATGGCGTCGGCTTCGCGCGCCGCGCGGTAGGCGTCCGCGAGCATCGGCGCCGTTGCGACGCCGCACGGATTGGTGTGCTTCACGACGACGGCGCCCGGGTTTTCGAGCTCGCGCACGGCGTCGAGCGCGGCATCGACGTCGACGAGGTTATTGAACGAGAGCTCCTTCGCGCCGCTGCCCAGGCTCTCGGCCGTGCCGAGCGAGCCCGCGGGCGCGCTGCGCTCGCGGTAGAAGGCGCCGGTCTGGTGGGGGTTCTCCCCGTAGCGCAGGGAGTACGCCTTCTCGAGCGTGGGCGTGAGGAACCGCGGGTAGCCGTCGGGCTCGCTACGGCCGCTGAGCCAGCCGCTGATGGCGGCGTCGTAGGCGGCCGTGTGGGCGAACGCCTTGGCGGCGAGCCGCTCGCGCGTGGCGCGGTTCACGTCGCCTTCGCGCTCGAGCTCTTCGAGGATCAGGCGATAATCCGCGGGATCGCACACGACGGTGACGCGGTCGTGATTCTTCGCGGCCGAGCGCAGCATGCTCGGCCCGCCGATGTCGATGTTCTCGATCAGCGTCTCGAAGCTCGTGCCCGGCTTCGCGAGGGTCTGCTCGAACGGGTAAAGGTTGACGACCACGAGATCGATGAGGCGGCCGCCCAGGCGCTCGAGCTCGCTGTCGTCGAGGCCGGCGCGCGCGAGGATGCCGCCGTGCACGCGCGGGTGGAGCGTCTTGACCCGGCCGCTCATCACCTCGGGCGAGCCGGTGTACGATTCCACGCTTTCTACGGGTACCCCGCCCGCTTTGAGCGTGCTGTAGGTGCCGCCGGTCGAGATCATGGTGATCCCGCGAGCGGCGAGGGTTTTGGCGAATTGCATCAGTCCGGTCTTGTCGGACACGGACAGAATGGCGGAACGGATCGGCATGGGGGCGGGGAGCCTACCCCGGGGTCTGGTGCACGAGCAAAGGCCACCCCGCGGCAGCCCGATCGGGCCGTTCTAGCGGGCCCCGGCTCGGGGCCGGTGGCGTCCGGGCCGAGCTCGTCCTACGCGATGAGCAGCAGCCGGGGTTCGAACCCCGCGAGGAGGTCAGCATGAGCACGCTCGTCGTCATCGCTTACGACAACCCGTACGCCGCCGAAGAGGTGCGCTTGAAGCTCAGAAAGCTTCAGGCCGAGTACCTCATCGATCTCGAAGACGCCGTCGTCGCGACCAAGGACCCAAAGGGCAAAGTGAAGCTCAACCAGGCCGTGGATTTGACGGCCGCGGGCGCCGTGAGCGGCGGGTTTTGGGGCTCGCTCGTCGGGCTGATTTTCATGAATCCCCTGCTCGGGCTCGCCGTGGGGGCGTCGGCGGGCGCGGTCTCGGGCGCGCTCACGGACGTCGGCATCGACGACGGGTTCATGCGTGAGCTCGCCGGGACACTGTCGCCCGGCACGTCGGCCCTCTTCGTCTTGGTGCGCAAGGTGACCCTCGACAAGGTGCTCGAGGAGCTGCGCGGCTCGGGCGGCAAGGTGATGAAAACGTCGCTCTCGCACGACGACGAAGCCAAGCTGCAGGCGGCGTTGAGCGCGGCGCGGGGCTGAGCGCTCAGCCGAAGCCGGGCACGAGCATCCGCATCATTTTGGCCGGCTCGGCGATCTCCTCCGCGGCAAAGGCGGCGCGTGCCCGGTCGACGTGCGCGCTGCCCTCGCTGCCGCCGATGAGCCGGCCGAGGTGCGAGCGCGCCGCAGCCGCGAAGAGCGTCATGTGCTGCGCTTCGAAGAGGGCCGCCGCGCGTTCGAGGCCGCGTTGAGCCGCGACGCGGTCACCCGCAGCGCGGGCGAGGGCCGCGTCGACCGCCGCCGCGAAGGCGAGGGCGCGCCCGAAGGGCTCGGTGTGCAGGCGTTTGGCCAGGGTGCGCGCGTCGCGCCGGAGCTCGTTCGCGCGCGCGCCTTCACCGCGGGCCTGCAGGGCGTCGGCCGTCACGAGCGCCGCCGCGGCGCGCAGCTTGCGAAGCTGCGCGCGGAGCACGCCGATACGCAGGTAGTTCGATGCCTTTACCTTCGGCCATTCCTGCACGATGCGCGCGTAGGCGCGCTCGGCCTGACCCGCGTACAGGTCGATGTACGACTGCCCGATGAGGACGTTGCAGTGCGAGAGCTGGTAGCCGCTCGCCTCCCACTCGCTGCTCGCGCAGTTGACCTGACGCAACGCTTCCTCGACGTCGTCGGTCGCGAGCCAGGCCGCCCAGCTGTACGCCGTGCGAAAGCACATGGTCGCGTAGAGGTTCCCCGTGCCGTCGGCCTCGGCGAGCAGCGGCGGCACGACCCTGCCGAGCTCCTTGAAGCGACCGAGCCAAAACAGCGACGCGATCGTGAAGCGCTGCGCCGTCACGCGCTCCCACACGGCGCCCGGGCATTGCCGCTCGAGCACGTCGAGCGCCCGGCCGAGCTCGTGGAGCGCGCTCTCGTTGCGGCCTTCGAGGTAGGCGGACACGCCGTGCGCGACCCGCAAGAGCGCGCCCGCGAGCGGCGCCGTCGAGTCGCGCGCGAGCTCGTCGGCCAGGGCGAGCACCTCGGCGGTGTGTCGTTCGGCGCCCACGCCGGCGCTCGCCGTGTACGACGCCTCGAGCGTGAGCGCGCGCAGCGTGCGCCGTGGCTCGCCGGCGTCGAGCGCGAGCCGCAGGTGCGTGGCCTGGAAATCGGCCCCCAGGATCGGATCGATGACGCCGAGCGACCACGCGAGCGTCCAGCACGCGTCGATGCGCGCGAGCCGCTCGGCGGAGAGCTCGCTTTCCGGCCGCACGGCGTGCTGCAAGCCGCGCAGCTTGAGCCGGAAACGGCTCACGACGACGGACGCGAGCGACGGGCGCCCCGTGAGGCGCTTGCGTAGCCCGACGCTCGCGAGCACGCGCTCCATCACATCGAGCCCGCGATCGAGGTGGCCGGAGAGCAGGAATTGCTCCGCGGCGAGGCGCTGCAGATCGAGGGCTTCGCCCTGGGCGGCCGTCGCGGCGGCCGCGAGGTAGGCGGCCGCGGCACCGGGCCCGTTGCCGGCGTGCCCGAGTGCTTCGGCGCGCCGCACTTCGAGCGCGCGGCGCTCGATCGTCGTGAGTGACGCGTGGCGCATGGCCCGCGCGTAGAGCTCGGCGGCGTGATTGAACGCGAGCGCGCGCGCCGCCTGATCGGCCGCGACGAGCCAGTAGCGCGCCGCGCTCTCGAGCTCGCCTCCCGCCTCGAAATGGAGCGCGACCGCCTCCGGCTTGCTCTCGTTCCACGCTTCGAGCGCGCGCGCGAGGCTCAAATGGCAGCGCCGCCGCGTCGCGTCGTCGAAGGTCTGCACGACGATTTCGCGCACGCGGTCGTGGTGGCTTTCGACGAGGTGTTCGTCGCGCAGGCCCCGGCTCCGGACGAGCCGTCCGGCCTTCAGCACGTCGATGGCCTGCTCCGTCTCGCTGGCGGTGAGGCCGAGCGCGAGGCGAAAAATGCGGCGGGGCAGCGCCGTGCCGCCGACCGCGACCATGCCGAGCAGCGACACGGCTTCGGGCGGCAGTGACGCGACGCGATGCGCGATGAGCTCCGCGAAGCTCTTCGGTGGCTCCCTGCCGGTCTCGGGGTCGGTCGCCGCGTGCGCGAGCTCGGCGATGAAGAGAGGATTGCCCGCCGCCTCGCGGCCGATCGCGCGCGCGGCTTCGGACGAGCCTTCGGCGTCGCGTGACAGGATTTCGAGCGCGAGGTGCTCGGCGTCGGCGTCGGCAAGCGGGCCAAGCTGGACGGCGATGGGCTCGGGCGGCGCCGTTTCGCGCGCGCCGTAAAGCGCCGTGAGGAGCGGGCCCGCGTCGTCGCCGTGGCCGCGCGACGTGCCGAGGAACAACACGGGCACGGGCTCCTTGCCGCCGAGCACGGGCTCGAGCAAGAGCGCGCTCTCCTCGTCGCTCCACTGCAAATCGTCGATGGCGAGCACGAGCGGCCGGAGCTGGCGGAGCCGCGCGAGGAGCTCACGAAAGCACGCGATGGCCCGCAGGCGGACCTGCCCTTGGTCGGGCGCGTTCGGCGTGAGATCGGGCAGGCTCGCGACGGCGCGCGCGGCCCTGAGCGCGGGGAACAGCACCGTGAGGTCACCGATGCCCGCGGGCAGGAGCGCGTCCGCCTCGGCGCGCGGCAAGCTGTCGAGCAAGGCGACGAGACCGTCGATGAGACCGTCGACGGCCTTGTAGCTCATCGACTCGCGCTCGCGGCACGCGCCCGCGAGCACGAAGGCGCGGCGCTCGCCGAATTTCTCGAGGTAGTGCCGCGTGAGCGCCGTCTTCCCGATGCCTGACGGACCCTCGACGAGCACGACGGCGGGGCGCCCGCGCAGCGTCGTCTGGAACGCGGACTCGAGCTGCGCCAGCTCCGGCCGACGACCGACGAGACTTCGGCCGCGCGAGGGCGGCACGCTGCGAATCACTCCGCCCGAGCTCGACTCGCCGATGCGCCGCAAGACCTCTTCCCCCGAGGGTCGCGTCTGCGGGTTCAGCACCAAAATGTCGAGGCAGAGTCGGCGCAAATCCTCGGGTGCGCCCTCGAGACGCCCCGACGTGGGGCGCCAGAGGGGCAGGGAGCCCGTGAGCGCCTCGTACAAGACGACGCCGAACGCGTACCAGTCAGTGGCTTCGGTCAGGCGCTCGCCGAGGGCCTGCTCAGGCGCCATGTACGCGGGGGTGCCCGCCGCCATGCCTTCGACGCGCCCGATGGGTCGCGCCAGGCCGAAGTCGAGGAGGACCACGTCCTGGTTCGGCGGCGTGATCAAAAAATTCGACGGCTTCAGATCGGTGTGAAGCGTACCGGCTCGGTGCAAGGCGCGGAGCCCGGCGGCGAGCTGGCGGAAGACGTGCCGGAGGAGTGAGGGCGAGGAGCCCGCCGCGAGGAGCTCGGGAAGCTGCACGCCTTCGACCAGGTCCATCGAAAAATACCAGTCGGGCCCGTCGCAGCAGAGCTCGTGCAAGCGCACGAGGTTCGGATGCACGAGCTCGGCCGCGGCGCGAAATTCGCGCTTCAAATCGCTGATCGAGCGCGGCGTGCGCCCGTCGAGGAGCTTCACGGCGACCTCGGCCTGCCGCACGCGATCGAAAGCGGAGAAGACCTGCCCCATCCCCCCGGACCCCAAGCAGCGATTGAGGCGGAAACGCCCGCCGAGCTCGAGGCCCGGCGTGAACTTCCGGCGCGGACCTGCCGCGGGGCTCTGCCCGGAAGGCGGCTCGCTGATTGAATCGAAGGGGTTCGACACGGGAGGAACGGCGCCCCCACACCGGCGTGAGCCTAGCGCCCGGAGCGCCCGCTGGCGATCGCATTCGGGGCGAGCGTGCCAAAGAAATCGCTACATCGGGCAGCGCGGCGGCGACGTATCATGCTCGGGAGTACGCGTGGCACGCGGCAACCATCCGCAAGGTCCTGAGGCCATCGTCATCGGCAGCGGTTTCGGCGGCGCCGTTGCGGCATGCCGCCTCGCGCAGGACGGCTATCGCGTCCTCGTCATCGAGCGCGGCCGCCGCTACGACGCCGGTGATTTTCCGGCCCTTCCGACCGATCCGAACCTCTTGCCGGATCTCAAGCGCTGGACCTGGTCCTTCGACCACGGCCTGTGGGACATCGTGGACCTGAAGGAGCTCGTGAGTGTCCAAGCGGCGGGCTACGGCGGGGGCTCGCTCGTTTATGCGAACGTGCACCTGCGCCCACCGCGTGACGTGTTCGACGATCGCTGGCCCGTCGAGTACCGCGGCCGCGAAGCGCTCGAACCCTTCTTCGATCTGGCTGCGACGATGCTCGAGGTGAAGCCTGCCACGCAGCATCCGCGTTTCGCGACGTTCACCAAATCCCACACGCTCGAAAGCATTGCGGGCAAGCTGGGCCGAGCTCCGCAATTTTTCCATCCGCCGCTCGCGGTGACGTTCGCCGCCGGTCCGAATAGCCACGGCGTTCCGCAGGGCGCGTGCACGGCGTGCGGGCGCTGCTCGAGCGGGTGCCCTGAAAAAGCCAAAAATACGCTCGATCACAATTACCTGGCCGTTGCGGAACGCCACGGGGCAGAGGTCGTCACGGAGTGTGAGGTCGTGCGCATCGTCGAGCTCGAGGGAGGGCGCTTCCGGGTCCATTGCATCGATCATCTCGAGGGGGCGACGGTGAGCTACGAAGCCCCGTACCTCTTCGTGTGCGCGGGCTCGGTGCACACGACGCGCCTGCTGGCTCGCACGGAGTTCAAGGACCCGCAGGCGCCCGTCAGGGCTTGCATCGGCGCGGGTTACTTCCCGGGCGGGGACGCGCTCGGCATGGTGTACGACACCGCGCGCCCGCAAGAGCCCGCGGTGGGTCTCACCATCACGGCGACGGTGGCGCACGGCGACCCGTCTCGCTTCTTCCTCGTCCAGGACGGCGGCTTCGCGAACGAGCTCGGGCGCCTGCTGGGGCTCGTGCGAGCGCCTGCGTGGCTCGGCCGCAACCGGCTGTCGAAGGCGACGGCCCCGCAGGAGGGCTTGGTCCCGCCCCCGCCGCCGGATTTCCGGCTGCCGTCGCCACTCGACGACATCGTGAAAGCCGCGGCGGAGGGACTCGGCGCGAAGATGGCATCGCCTCAGCTGCGGGCGGCGTTGCCGGCCCTCCTGAAGGAGCTGCAGCGGCCGTTGCTCTTGCCCGCCGTCGTCGATCGCACGATCGACGCTTCGATCCGCGCGCGCTACGCGCGGTGGCGCCTCACGCGAGGTTGCGATCCAGACAAGGGCCCGCTTTCGACGCTGATCCGTTGGGAGCGTCAGTTTATCCGGCGCCTGATCGGCACCGACGAAGACCTTGGCGAACGGGCGCTCGGCGCCGTGTTCACGCAAGGGGGGCTGAAGGTCGCCGACATCGCGCGCGAGATGCTCGGCTACGACAGCCGCGGCGCTGCCTCGCGCATGATGCTGCTCGCGATGGGGCGCGACGCCGCGCCGGGCCTCCTCCTCTAGTACCGAGGCACCGACCGGCAGATCGCCGACCTTGATCTTTTTCACCTCGCCAGCGGCTACAGCAATGAAGAACGCTTGATGGCCGACATCGCGCGCGAGCTCGGCGGGGAGCTCCGCACGAACCCCGCGTGGGCGTTTTTAGGCAAACCCATCACGGTGCACAACCAGGGCGGCTGCCGCATGAGCACGAAACCCGAGCACGGCGTGCTCGATGCGAACGGCGCGGTGCACGGCTGCCCCACGCTCTTCGTGCTCGACGGCGCCGCGCTGTGCACCTCGGTCGGAGTGAACCCTTCGGCCACGATCACCGCCATCGCCGAACGCAACATGGCGCAGTTTCTGAACGCGCACGCGCCCGAGCAACCGAACCTCGCCGGTCGCGCCGAGTACGTCGCCCAACGTCGACGGGCAGAAGGTTTTCGCCAGGGCGCTGGAGCGCGCATGCAGCTCGAGCCGCCACACCTCGATCGCCCGCCGGTTGCTTTCGGGACGGAAGCGCTCGGCTTGCGCTTCGATGAGACCATGGCGGGCTACTTCAGCCCCGGCGCCGAAAAGCCGGCCCGCGACCGCGACTACCGCGAGCGCGAGCGGCGCGGGCGCCCCGCGCACCCCTGGCGCGTTGATTTACGCTTGAGCGCGCAGAACCTCGGAAGCTTCTTCGAGGACGAAACGCACGCGTTGCGCGCCACGGGTCGTATCACGCTCGTCATGCCTGGGGAGAGGAAGCCGCGAGAGCTCGACATCGATGCCGGTCGGGTCGAGCTGATGGTCCCTCGTTACAAGCCGCACGTGCCCGTCGCGCCGTACGCGACGCTCGTCGCCCAGGAGTTCGCGGTGCGGGGTCAAGCCGGGTTCGAGCGCCTCACGTCCGCGGAGCTCGCGTTGCTCGGCACGCCGCAATTTCGGGGGCGGCATCACAAGACCATCCCCGGGCCGCCGCCGCCCGACGCCTCCCGCTTCCTCAAATATTGGCTCGCGTTTCGCTGCGAGGGCGCGCCCTACCTGCTCTACGGCTACAAACGCGTGAAGGACGACCCCGGTTTCGACGCGTGGCGCGACACGGCGTCGCTCTTCAGCCGGCTGCACCGCTCGACGCCCACGCCCGACTTGGAAGAAGAGCCGCGGGGCGAGCTGCTCGGCTCCGGCGTCCTGCACGTCGACATGAACGAGTTCATGTTCGACCAGTTGCCGTCGATGGTGGTCGCCGAGGGCGTGGATCCGGTGCTGCCGCGAGTGGGTATGCCGTCACGCGACCAGCCGGACGCGGTCGACCCCGCGCGCGCCGCGTGGGCGGTCGGCAAATTCGCCGTCTTCTTCTTCGGCTCGCTCCAGCGTGTCTACGCGCCCGAGCTCGGCTCCGCGATCGGCACGTTCTTCGGGCTTACGGAGCTGAGTCGCCCGCAATGAAGCCGGACCTCGAGCTCGACTTCACGGTCGACCGCGACGAGGGAGGGCTCGCGCTCCATTTGCGCCGCTTCGCGCGCGTGAAAGAAAAAGGGCCGCGGCGTGTCGCGCTGCTCTTGCACGGTGGCAACAGCGCGGGTGACACCTTCCTGCTACCGAAGGGCGGCCTCACCGCGTACCTCGTGAATCAGGGCGTCGAGGTGTGGATCCTCGATTGGCGCACGAGTCCGCTCGTCATCAAACGCCTCTTGGAGCGCGGGCCGCTCGGCGGCTCCGTCGAGCGCGAGTGCCAGCTCTACGCGCTCGATCACGCCGCGGAAGAGGACATCCCGCTCGCGGTGAGCGAGGTGCGCCGTCACATCGGGGACGCCGAGCTCGGCATCGTCGGCCACTGCATGGGCGGTGGCGCGGCGAGCATCGCCGTCGCGAGCGGCAAACTCCGCGGCTTCGGCGTGAAAAACCTCGTGCTCTCGACGCTGGGGCTTTTTTACGAAGTGCCTTGGAACGGCTGGATGAAGGCCGAGGATTTCATCGTCGAACGCATTCCGGGCGAGGATCCGGAGTGTCGCCGCATCGACCCGCACGCGCCCGCGACCTGGCCGCGCGCGATGGCGAAAGCCTACGGCTACTGGCCGCGCGCTTGGCTGCCGCCGGGGGCGAGCCCCGCCGACAGCATGCTGCAGCGCCTCACGTTCATGTTCGGGCAGCCGTACGAGCGCGCGCGCCTCGAGCCCAGCATCAGCGACGCCGAGCTACTACGGCAGTTCGGCCCCATGCACCTCGGGCTCTTCCTGCACGCCGCGGAGCTCGTGCGGCGCGGCTACGCGGCCAAGCTCGGCGCCCCCGACGTCATCGAGCGCCCGCGGCTCGACGCCAAGCACAGCGCACCGGTGCACGGTCACTACCTTCACCCCGCACATTTCCACGAGCACCGCGTCACCTTGCTCAGCGCGGCGGACAATCAACTCTGGCACCGCGACGCCGTGGACCTCATGCACGAATGGCTGCTGAGCCACGGCGCGCGCTCGGAAAAGCTCGTTTTTCCCGGCTACCGGATCCAGGAGCTCTTCTGGGGCGCTCGGGCGCCGAGCGACGTTTACCCGCACATCGACCGCGCCTTACTCTGACTCGGGGGTCTTGCTTCGTGCCGGATCCGTGCGACACGCTGTCCGCGTGAGATCCGCCGCCGCCCTCTCGTGCCTCGCGCTCGTCCTCGCGACCGCCTGTCGAAAGCCCGCTCGAGAAGAGCCCACGCCGTCGCGCTCGAGCGCTAGCGCCTCGGCGCAGCCGGCCGACCTTCGGAGCGCCGCCGTGCCGTCGGGGAGTGGCGTCACGTCGCCCGCCACGGCGGCCTCGGGCTCCGCCGTGGCGCCGCCAGCAGCCGCATCGGGGCCATTGAACGTGCTGCTCGTCACCATCGACAGTCTCCGCGCCGACGTGCCGTGGCTCGGCTACGCGCGTCCGATCGCGCCGAACCTCACGCGTCTCGCCGAAAGCTCGGTCGTGTACACGCGCGCGTACTCGGTCTCGAGCTACACGGCGAAGAGCCTCGCGGCGGTCGTGAGCGGGCGCTACCCGTCGACGCTCTACCGCGACGCGCGCTTTTTCACCCGCTACGCGGACTCGAACCGCTTCGTGCCCGAGCTCTTGCACGAGCACGGCGTGCGGAGCTTCGCGTGGCACTCGCACCTCTACTTCGGCCGAAATAGCGGCCTCGAACAGGGCTTCGACACCTGGAAGCTCGTGCCCGGTATCCATTTCGATCCCGAAACCGACAACGACGTGACGAGCGACAAGATGACGGCGCTCGGCATCGAGCTCCTGAGTGATCCGAAGCAGACGGGCGGGCGCTTCTTCGGTTGGGCCCACTACATGGATCCGCACGATCAGTACCATGCGCATCCCGAAGCACCCGCCTTCGGCAAGCGCGCCCGCGATCGCTACGACCAGGAGATTTGGTTCGCCGATCATTGGCTCGGCAAGCTCCTCGAATGGGCCGCCGACAAGCCCTGGTGGGCGAACACCGTGCTCATCGTCACGGCCGATCACGGTGAGGCGTTCGGTGAGCATGGAATGTACAAGCATGCCTTCGAGCTCTGGGACGTGCTCACGCACGTGCCGCTCCTCGTTCACGGTCCCGGCATGGCTCCGCGCCGCATCGAAGAGCGCCGCTCGGCGATCGATTTGGCGCCGACGATCGTCGAGTTGCTCGGCGTCACGCCGCCGCCTGATTTCCAAGGCAAATCGCTGGTGCCGGAGCTCCGGGGCGCGGCGCCCGACGCGCGCGAGCCGATCCTCCTGGAGCTCAGCGAGGACACGCACAACCCGCCGCGCCGCGCGCTCCTCGAAGGACACTACAAGCTCATCGACTTCGGCCGCGGGCACTTCGAGCTCTTCGATCTGGCGGCCGATCCCGCCGAGAGCACGGACGTGGGCCCCCGCCAGCCGGCGGAGCTCGCGCGGCTGAAGGCGCTGCTTGCGAGCAAGTACGAAGGCCTTCCCACCGTGGCACCGTTCGGCGGACAGAAGCTCCACGACGGCGGGCGCGCCAACGGCCCGCGTGGTCCCGGAGAAAAATAGCCCCGCCCGTTTTCGGAGCTCGTCCGAACACCCCGCTAGGGTGGGCGGTGCCCGCGCGCGGACGAAGACGCGCTATGCTGGAGGCGGTGGCGACCCTCAGAGCAGTGGCATGGGTAACAGTTGCGTGCGCTGCGCTCGCGGCGTGCGGCGAGTCGCGGCGTACGAACGTGGCGGTGCCCGTTGCGGGTCGCGATGGCGGCGCTGGTCGTGACGGCGCGCACGCCGGTCGGTGACGCGATCGGCCTGGAGGGCACACGGCTGGCCGGCGGGGCGCTGGTGCGG
>Ga0164241_10004091_pt1 | contig 14310 bp, 16 predicted proteins | sample OricomyardsoilBY_FD_108780 | JGI IMG/M metagenome (GOLD analysis project Ga0164241, IMG submission 108780) | Backyard soil microbial communities from Emeryville, California, USA - Original compost - Back yard soil (BY) | ecosystem: Environmental > Terrestrial > Soil > Unclassified | place: USA...
CTTTGCAAGGAGATCCGCTACGGCGAAGGCGCCTATGCATTTTCCCTTCTGATCCATCGCTCTCGCGCGCAAGTCAAAGCGTACGTCAATCGCTGCCCGCACTTCTCGCTACCCCTCAATGCCCGCCCGGGTGAATTCGTGATGCTGGAGGGAGCGCGCGTCATGTGCGCTTTTCACGGTGCGGTATTTCGTCTCGATAATGGCTATTGCGAAGCCGGGCCGGCCACGAGCTCATACCTTGAAGCCGTCGAAGTGATGGTCCGCGACGGCGCGATCTGCATCGCGGAGAGTCTTGATTGACGGATGCGTGCCTACGCTGGCAGGCTCGCCGATGAGTTCGAGTTCCAGAAGCCGGCATCACGGAGTCGACACGCATGAGTTTCGTAAAAACATGCTGCCGCGAAAGTGGCACGGAGCCACGATGAGGTATTTCCTGGTCACAGTGCTGTGCATCAGCCTGTTTCTGACTGGCTGCGCCAGCACTCAGACAATTCCTCTTGCCCTGCACAGCGGCGAAACGGTTCCCCACGTTCAGTCCGGCGAGACGGTCCGGGTCTTCATGAAGTCGGGCGAAGTTCGTCGGATGAAGGTGCAGTCCGCAGACGCGCAAACCCTGACCGGGAAGAGTCTGGATCCTGCAACTTCAGGATCCATCATCCAAATTGCCCTTTCTGACGCGCAATCCATGCAGGTGAGGAGCTTCAGCGGGCGACGCACCAGCGCCTTGGTAGCGGGTGTTGTCGTCGGGATAGCGGTGGTAGCTGTTGGCGGCCTTCTCGTTGCCCAATGCGGAATAAAGCTGAACGATTGCGGCGACTGACGCGCGGCCCGGCATCGCCATCTCCTGGCTAGCGGCTAATCCAGGGCGAAGGCATGTTATAGGGCACCGTAAGGAACACCGCCTCCACCTGCTGGATCTTCGCGCTCTTGATCCGAAAGGCCTCGAACAGCACGTAGGTGTGGGGCCGCCGGTAATTGGACGTTCGTTTCGTGCCGTTCGTCAGGGTGTACTCACCCAGCCGGCCTTCGTGGTCGATGAAGGCCGCGGCCAGCACGATGCCCCGCTCTTCGTCCACGACGACGAAGCGCCGGTCGCGCAGCCGGTCGTCGTAGCGGTACCAGCCCAGCTCGAATTGCGCAACGCAGCCCAGTCCCGAGTTCGCGGCGTTCAGGCCCACCTGCGCGTTGTTCGTGGACTGCATGCCGTCCTCGCGCCGGTCGCAGTCCGGCGCGAACTGCGTGTGCAACTTGCCATCGTTCAGTTGCAGCGTTTGGAAATAGCCGTTGGCCACGTCGATCATCTTCTGGCGCGGTGAGCGCTCGGCAACCGCCAGCATCTGGTTCCACACCGGCTTCGCCTTGATATCCGCGGTGACAAACGGGATGCCCGCGTCTTGGGGCCGGACAACGAGGGTTTCCGCTTCGGCCACTGCGCGATCGACCACCGTCAGCCGCGTGGCGTATGGCGAGCGCGTGGTGGTCTCCTGCACCACGCCGAAGATCGCCACCTGGCCGGTCTGCGGATCCGCGAAGCGCATCTCGTAGTCATCGCGCGCCGTGATGGTGCCCCACAGCCCATCGTCCGGGCGCAGCTCCACATTGTTCTCGGTGTTCTTCACCTGCGGCGCCCACCTCACCTTGCGCGCATCGTGCGCATCGCGCGCCGCGAGGTAGTCATCCAGCACACGGTAGAGACAGGCGCGATCGCAGGTGAAAGTCGCTGCTAGCGGCTCGGCGGCCCGGGCCGCAGCCGTGAGTGTGGCGATCGCGCACAGCGTGATGATGGTCTTCATTGAGCCATGCTACCGCAGCTGCGGGTCCGCATCGCGCGGCCTACCGCTTTGAACTATGCTTGGGGGGATGCCGAATCTGCCTTCCGACCTCGCCCAGCAGGTCACGATCGCCCTGGCCGAGGACATCGGCAGTGGCGACATCACGGCCGCACTAGTGCCCATCGAACAACGTGTGACCGGAAAGGTCATCACCCGCGAGGCCGCCATCCTCTGCGGGCGCCCCTGGGTCACCGAGGTGTTCCGTCAGCTGGATCCATCGGTTCAGTTGACCTGGACCGCCGATGACGGCGACCGGGTTGTGGCAAACCAGACCCTCTTCCAGATTGCCGGCCTCGCCCGACCAGTGCTCACCGGCGAGCGCGCCGCGCTCAACTTCCTTCAGCTCCTGTCCGGAACGGCCACCGCCACGCGCCGTTACGTAGATGCCATCGCTGGAACCGCGTGCACGATCCTCGATACGAGAAAGACAATTCCCGGACTTCGAACCGCGCAGAAGTACGCGGTCCGCTGCGGCGGCGCCCAGAACCTCAGGATCGGCCTCTTCGATCAAGTCCTCATCAAGGAAAACCACATCGCCGCGGCCGGCTCCATCACCGAGGCAATCCGGACAGCGCGCCGGACGGCAGGCACAAAGAAAGTCGAAGTGGAAGTCGAAACGCTGCAGGAGTTCTCCGAGGCCCTGCAGGCACGACCAGACATCATCATGCTGGACGAATTCAGCCTGGACGACATGCGAGCCGCCGTGGCGCTGAACAAGGCCGGCGACCACAGTGTCAAAGTCGAAGCATCGGGGATGGTGACGCTGGAGACGGTCCGTGCAATCGCGGAAACCGGGGTCGACTACATCTCCATCGGCAGCATCACCAAACACGTCCGGGCGGTGGACTTGTCGATGAGGCTGGGGCTTGTAACTCGCTAGGCGACAGGCGACTTCAAGACTCTCCAGCAAGGAAGCGCTGCGATGAAGAAGAACCCTTTGAGCAAGCCTCGGGCGTCAGGGAAGTCCGCGTTGATCGGGTTGGTTCTGTTAATCGGCGGTTACTTGCCCGGATTCGGCGCAGACGCGGCGCGAGCTGCACATCCAATAAGGCTGCCCTTGACCTTCGTTCATTCGAATCCGGTCACGACTATTACGGTCGGAGGGCAGTCCGTACCGGCGGTTGTGGACATCAGCGGCGGGGATGCAGACGGGGCGCTGACGCTGAGCAAGGATCTCATCGAGGCCGCACATGGGGTCAGCTTGGGAACTGCCGTCGCCACAGATGCGTCTGGGCACGAATTCACACGACCGCGCTTCAGTATTCCCGCAGTGACCATCGACGGACGTACCTTCCGGGACGTACGCGCTGTTCAGGAGGCGGCACTGGTTGCAGAGGATGGGCCCGGGGTTCCCAATGGGATAGGGAAGCATTTTCTCAGCCGATATTTTGTCGTCGTGGACTATGCGGGCTCGTCAATCACGTTGTGGCCGCCTGATACGAGGAATCCAATGGGCACGGACTGCGGACGCATTCGCATTCCGATGGAGCGCACCAAGGAAGCCAAATTGGCTGTGAGTTCGTTTGATACCGCTGCAGGACGCGTACGACTGTTGTGGGGCGCGAACTCCTATTCCATGCTTCCTGAATCGCTTGTCGAGAAGCTGCGACTCGCGACCGTGACTCATGGGCCGGACAGTCCCAAGTTTCATCAAACGAGAGCGCTATCTGCGGCCGGCCAGGATCTGGGACCACTGGAATTCGTTGTGCTACCGCTTCAGCTCCCCCCGGACTTCGACGGCATGCTTGGCCGGAACTTCTTCGATCATCACATCGTGTGTTTCGACTACCAGCGAAGGGAGATTCGCGTTCGAAGGGTGGATGCGGCGAAGTGACATACCGGTACGACTCTCCTACCTAATCCCCAGCCGCCCCCTCTGCATCAGGGGCAGATGGATAGCCAATTGGATAGTACTGGCGCGTCGTGCAGGAAGCTTAGTTCCCGGCGTTTTTGGCCGATACCGAAATTAATTGAGCGGGCACGAGATCCGTAATTGGAGCGGTGAGATTCGAACCGCTCCGCAAAGTACTGTTCTCGGGGCGGAATATCCTGGCTTCGGTGTAAGGTACCAGCAGAAGTACCATCACTTCGAAATCTAGGATTTGCCCGCCCCTGCCGTCCGAGACCGCCCTCGGCTCCATGGCCAATATAGCCCGGGATTGCGACCAGGACACTATACAAGTATTTGCATGAATATGCAGGTATTGATATAGTCAGTCGCGTGAAGCCAAAGAAGCCCACAGCGCCGCCGATCAAGCCGCTGGAGTTTCTTGGCTCCAGTCGGGACGACCTCGCTGCCATGCCAGCGAATGTTCGACACCATATCGGCGTTGAGTTGATGCGGGTGCAGTTCGGTAGCCAGCCTACGGATTTCAAGCCGATGTCCTCCGTGGGCTCAGGTGCTTACGAAATCCGGGTCCGCGATGCATCGGGTGCGTTTCGGGCGATTTATGTGGCCAAGTTCGAAACGGCGGTCTATGTGCTGCACGCCTTCCAGAAGAAGACTCAGCAAACCGCGAAGGCAGATATCGACCTGGCCAAAGTCCGCTACAAGATGATTGGAGCAAAGTCATGAGCAAGAAGACCGATCCTCGCCTCTCCGATACCCGCCGGACTAAGGGCAGCGGGAACGTGTTCCTTGATCTCGGCTTCGATCCGGCAGAGGCCAAGATCATGGCCCTGCGCGCCGAAGTGATGATCCGCATGGAGCAGCACCTGAAAGAACAGGGCTGGACACAGGCAGAGGCGGCCAAGCGCCTTGGTATAACCCAACCTCGCGTGTCACGACTGACCAAGGGCAAGTGGCAGGACTTCAGCCTAGACATGCTGCTTACATTGGCGGCGCGCGCAGGGCTAGAACCTGAACTGCGACTGGCCGCCTAACCAGGCGTTCGCCATCGAACAAGACGTCTCCAACCCTACCCGATGGTGGTTCGTTTCCGACCCTGGGGCTCGGAAGATGGCTGGGCTGCGCTTCCGACGAGCCATTACCGTTACATTCCTGTCTCCGGTTCGTTCAAGGCGCCAGCAATCGCGGGGTTTCCGTGACCGACTTTGGCAAAGGGCCGTTCTATACGTTGGTGGCGCCGCATTTGGATCGCCTGTTCCGTGTCGCTTGCCGGCTGCTTGGCAACACAGCAGACGCCCGGGACTTGGTGCAGGACACCTGTGTGATCGCATTCCAAAACCTACCCGAGCTCGCGGCGAACTCCAATCCGGAGCGATGGCTGCTGCGCGTGCAACGCAACCGCTTTATCGACCGCGCGAGGCGCCGGCAAAGGGCACCAGTGGTGACTCTGAAGGCCCCCGCCCGCACCGAATGGCTAGCCAGTACGGAGGCCGGTCCCGAGGAACTTCTGCTGCGGGAAGACGAGGAGCGCGCGCTGGATCTTGCGTTCCAGCAGCTGGATGACACGCATCGGCTGCTGCTGTCGCTGCGAGCCGAAGGCTACGGCCTCGCAGAGATCGAAGCGATCACCGGCATCGGCAAGGATGTGTTGCGCGCCCGCCTGCATCGCGCACGACGCAGCCTCGCGCGTTACCTCGAGGCGCGGCAGGACGCTGCACAGCACCCCACCCTGATTGGGAGCAGGACATGAACTGCAGTGACATCAGCTTCATTCTCGACGACGGTGACATAGGCACGCTGGAGGATGAGCCGCGGAAGGCCGTCAATGCGCACGTCGCTACATGTAGCGACTGCGCCCGCGACTGGAAGCTACATACCCGACTAGTGGCCAGGAAGCTCCCGGCGCTCCCATCCGATCTGGTTGCTGACTGCAGCACACTAGCTGAGGCTGGCCCTGCCGTAATCCTCCGGCGAAGGAAATGGAATCGAGTCGCGCTCGCAACCAGCATTGCCGTGCTGGGTGCCGCTGCGGCGACGTTGACGTCTTACCGCGCCTTTGGTCCGGGCAGCGCGGAGGCACCAATCGCCCGCGCTGCCGGCACAGATCGTGAGCAAAGTAGCGTCTTGGCTGACACGGCATCGCCGATTTCATCGCAAGAAGCACAGGCGAACATTTCACCTGCTCGTGCCGCGCAGCACGCAAGCAACATGTTCTCCGTACGCCTTTCTACTGTCCAGGACGACACGTTGAACGCGGCAGACATGTCGGACTTCAACATCTTCCGCGCCGCGGCAATCGACGAACTGCGCCGGACACCAGGCCTCAACCTGGTGCTGGCTGAATCCTCCACATCCGGACAAGCCGTCAATTTCGAAATCACTCTCTCTGCAGTCCGCCGGAAGGACCAGCTAACTGGCCGCCTGGATGTCAGCAAGTCCGGACGCGATCGCGTGGTCTTGCCCATAAGGGGCGCGTTCGGGCAGGACTGCGACGTCCCCCTCTGCCAGGGGGCCGCGAGCCTCGGCGAATCGATGGCTGGGTTGGCGGCCAAGATGATGATGCCCCCGGCCGCTGAACAGCATTCTGCATTGCTGAAAGAACTGCAGGACTTCTCGCTGGCGCCGCAGCAGCGCCTGGAAGCCCTGCGGGGTCTGGACCTGCGCAATCTGGGGGTCCGTCGAGCCGGTCTTCGGACCGATCCCAGTGGAGATTCACTGCGTGATCCAGCAGTCATACGGGCCGTCATCGACCTGGCCTCCGTGGCCCCCAGTCCCGAGCAACGCGCGGAGATTTGGAAGAAGATGCGCTCCATCAAGAGTCCAGCGCTGATCGAACCGCTCGCCCGTGCCGCGCAGGTGGATCCAGACACCTCGGTCCGCACCGAGGCTGTCGCCACACTGGTGGCAGACTATGCTCGCGACTCTCGCTCTCGCGCGGCATTGGAACTGGTCGCCAGATTGGATTCGCACTCCATGGTGCGCGCGCTCGCCAGGCGTGGGCTGTCGGGTGAGGCTACGTGGACCAGTTACGTCCGCTCCTCTCTCGAAGACACGACGTTACCCGATGGGCAACGACTGGAGGCAGTCCTATACCATTTGCGGAGTTCGGCGGTTTCAGACCATCCACTCGCCGACCTGCTGGACGACGACGCGATCAAGGCCCTTGCCCAGGTGCTGCCGAGAGCAGATAGCACCGGCGCGGACAAATATGGGGTACCGGCGCTACTGGTTCAACTGGACTCGATAAAGCATCCAGCGGTTACCAGCATGCTGCTGGCCAGTGTCGAACGACGCGACCCTCGATTCGACAGAATGCTGGTCATGAACATGCTCGCCGACCGGGTGGATGAGCCCGACGTGCGTGCGGCGCTGGAGAAGATTGCAAAGGCCGATTCGGATGAGCAATCGCGCCTGATTGCCAGGCAGGCACTGCAGGGCGACGAGTAACCAGAAGTACCGGCCCGGCACAGATATTTTCGGCCCTTGACGATGCAACCGACTAAGAGAACGTCGAGTGCATGCGGCGGCTGCGATAACAACTACCGCGGTAGTTGGCACGATCTGCGCAAGCTGGAAGCCAAGGGCTACATCGGCCATTCGGAAGATGGACGCGCACACCGATATCTCGCATTGATCGAGCGGACTGCGGCACAGCAACCCGCCCCTGCGTTGGCCCAAGACTGCCCTCGGCTCCGGCGAGCATCATAATCCAGAACCATGGGCAGCCGTTGCGAGCCAGACCTCGAAGTACAGTTCGAACCGGGCTCGCGCGGGCGTGTGTTGCGAAATTTGTTGGGCATCCGTCGCGTCAGGGATATGGAGCAGGCGGAGTCAGAGGCGCTGCTCGCAACGCAGGACGCGTTGCTGGACCGGTTCACCCTCACCCATCGGTTCACCGTTGCCGACATCTGCGCGATTCACAGGCAGTGGCTGGGCGGGATCTACCCGTGGGTTCTTGTGCATTAGACCAGTCTCTACGCGGATTCCGCCATCCGACGCAGCCGCTCAGTGATCACCGGTACACGTGCCTGGCTGGCCCTGTCGCCGGAAAGGTGAGCAGGCAACCCGCGCGTTCGAGTTGCCGTTCAAGATCGTGGTATTCCACCAGTGAGAGCACTTCCACGATGACGTCGACATCGCGGGTCGCTCGCACCGGCGGACCTGCATCGACAGTAAGGAGCAGCCCGGTGGCACAGCCGCCCACGAAGACGAATCGCTCGCACAGCGACCCCAAGGCCTTCACGACAGATTCCAGAAGGGGGAGATTCGGGTCGGATGACCGTCCGACGGATGTGTTCGATCTGTGCCGGGGTCAACCGATCCGCCACGCGCGATCCGCCGCGCGCATGGCTGGCGATGTTCAGCAGCGGCTCGCCCTTGGGGAGCCTAAACGTCCTCACCAAATCCGCTCTCCCAGCTTGTGACATTGGCCATCAACAGAGCTTTCGTGTTGTCACGAAGTGCCACGCAGATCTTCAGCATCGCCCGGAACTCCGCGCTTGCTGAGCCGGGCAACCGCCCTCCTTCGTTCGCTCCCCTGGCAATCTGGTTGATGTTCCGGCCGATGGCCGAGAGCTCGCTGATACTTAGCCGCAGCGCCAGCCGCTCCTCCTTCGGCAGCGGGGCCAACCGCCGCAGGTGGCAGCGCGTCAGGACCGACACATAGGTCGCCGGACGCATCCCGCGCGCCTCGGCGCGTGCGTCCAGCAGCAACCGATCCTCCGGCCGCAATAGGACCAGAACCGGACGGTCACACGGGCTGCCGATACGCCTGCTGTGCTGTCGACCGACATCTGGCCTGAGAAGCGCAACCGGCTCTACCTTGGGATCACGCGCCGCCCTCAACTCCCGAGCAACCAGACGTTTCAGCCAGGCCGACTCGGACAACATCTCGCGCTCCGCAGCTGCGGCGATCTCTCGCTTGGTATCTGCTGTCACGCGCGCCCTGATGATTTCCGTGCAACTCATGAAGCCTAATGTGGCTCAACACTAAGCAGTCGGCTATCCGGCGTTTCAAGGAAAATTCAGGCGATACTCACGATCTTCATCGTAAGGGTACAAGGCATTGGCGCGATCAGAGTTCCCTTAGCAGGTCTGGATATTTCTTCTGACGCATTTCTTCGATGGCTTTTCCGGTCAGCTTCCACGCATCGCCCTTGATGCGAGCGATCAGATCCCTCCACACCCGCTCGAAAGCCTGCAATGCATCATCGTCATTGAAACGAATCCCCGCGGGCAGCAATGGCGCGATGTCCTCGGTCAAACTGCGGGTGAGTTTTTCCAACATGCGTTGCTCGGCGGCGGCGCGCGTGATGGTCTTGCCTTCCAGTGCCAGGTAGTGCTCGAAACACGCCATGAGCTTGTCCGGGTCAAGCGCGAGCTGATCCAGGCCGTGATGCAGATCGAATAGGTCCCGGTTCTTGCGCCGCTGCAGCAATGCACGCAACTTGGTGCCAAACAACTCTTCTGGCTCAAAGGACGCGATTTCGGCCTTGCCCCGGTACCAGTCGCTGTCCACCGCAAAGGGATAGGACTTGATGCCAAACAGAGGCGAGTGCTCGCGCGTGTTGATTTCGACCTTGAGCTTCAACGTCGTCTGCGTATCGGCCTCGGGCATGAACTTGAACACCAGGTGCATCGAATGCCCGGCCTGCCCGCTCTGGCACTTTCCGAGCCATGACAGGGCTTCGCGGATCGCATCAACGGTGGCACCGATGGCTTCAGCTTTCACCTGTACGAGGTCGATGTCTTCCGAATAGCGCAAAGGCTGCTTGAACAGCAACTTGTTGATGGCCGTGCCGCCGCGAAAGGCAATCTTGCCCTTCAACTCCGGCGCGTTGAAAAGGTCGCACAATGCGCGACAGATGATCAGATCCTGTTCGACCTGACGCGCATCTGGCCACGGCGCCTTCGCGTTCCACGCCTGGACATAGGCAGCGGGAATCAAGAATCGACCTCCACCGCCTCATTGATGATCAGCATCCACTTCGATGCTTTCTCGTGAGGCGCATCGAGCCCTTCGAGCAACGGCTTCACGGAAGGATCGAGCAGCACGGCCGTCTTGGCCTGCTTCACGAACGATTGCAGCGCCTTGGCCTGACGCGAGTGCCCCATACGTTCGAGCAGGTAGCCGAGGCGGCGTACGGATGAGTTTTCGTAATGCATGGCGGCCTTGGCAAGGCTCGCCGGTTTGGCTCGGCCACCGAGATCCTTGACGATCTGGGCCAGCCCATTTATGCCGCCGGCCTTGTGGAAATAGCGGGCGCAGTCCAGCAGCGTCAGCTCGACGCCAGCAACCTTGGCAAAACCAGCATCGCTTTTCAGCGAGTCGAGCCAATTGCCTTGGTTCACGCCGCTGAAGTCCGCCCGAATCTGATAGACGAATTCCAGGCGATGCCGGCCTATTTCAAAGTCTCGCATCTGCTTCGGGACGATGACCTGGAAGACCATTGCCGCTTGATGCGTCGCCCCGTGGAAGGCAGCGGCGCGCAGCAAGGAGATTCGGTAGTCTGTCTTCAGGTACTTCATCAAGGGATCGATCCAGCGGACCGGATCGGGAGCACCTGCCGTCTGGTCTTCGGGCCGCAGAATGAGATAGAAGCCCTGCCGGGGACTGGCCAGGCGACCTTTCTTGATCTGCCGCGTCAGGGCCGCGCTCAGCGCAACCGGCGTCGAGCCGAGCGCGGAGAGCGCGTCTTTCCGCGAGAAATAGCCGCGACCTTGCGCCAAGCGGTCAGTGAAGAATTGCTCTAACGTTGCCATTCCCAGATCATACGCATAAATCGACATATTGTGTTCGTTTTTGAATATGATCTGGGACGCGGCGGACCGCATAAGGCCCGGTCGCCAAGCCGGGCTCCCAGGAGCACGCCTTGCTAACCTGAACTGACAACCTTGCGTCGCAACGTGTCCAGGTGATCAGCCCAAGCCTGCATCATGCGGGCGCGCGGCTCCAGATACAGCGCATGGTTGTAAGCCGCACTCGTATCGTCCCGCTCTTGGTGCGCAAGCTGCAGCTCAATGTGCTCGTGCGGCCAGCCCTGTTCATGCAGGAGGGTGGAGGCTACGCCTCGGAAACCGTGTCCGGTCATCCGACCTCGGTAGCCGAGACGGTACAACGCAAACAGCAGCGTGTTGTTGCTCATCGGCTTGTGCGGGTTCAGATCACCGGGAAAGACATACTCTCGATCAAGTGAAATTGCCTTGAGCTGTTTCAAGATCGCCTGAGACTGAACGCTCAGGGCGACGACATGCGGGGTCTTCATCTTCATCCGCTCAGCGGGAATGTCCCAGCGAGACGCCTTGAGATCGAACTCCGGCCAGCAGGCACCTATCAGTTCCGAGGTACGCACGAATGTCAGGGCCATGAGCTGCAACGCGAGTCGCGTGTGCTCTCCTCCTGTATAGCCATCAATAGCGTGCAGGAGATCCGGCAACTCCTTGGCACTGACGCGCGGATAGTTGCGCTTTTTGCGAGGCTTCAGGATATCGATCGGCCTGATATCGGACACGGGGTTGCGCTGGGCCAGATCGTTCGCCACGGCGTAGCGCATGATCTGGCCGCAGTTCTGCAGGAGCCGTCGGGCAATCTCCGAGGCGCCGCGCCGTTCGATGTTCCGCGCCACGTCGCGAAAGTCTGAAGTGGCCAATTCCGAAATAGACCGCGAGCCGATCTGCGGGAAGACATCCGATTCGAGTCGGGCGATGACATACCCCACATAGCGCTCACTCCGCCCCGTGCGCCAGTGAGCCAACCAGGCACGGGCTACGGCCTCGAAATCCTGGTTGATGGACTGCTGCACAACGCCGGGGTCAATTCCTTCGGCGAGCTGCTGCCGCGCCCCGTGGTGGCGCTCCCTCGCCTTGCCCAATCCCACATCCGGGTACACGCCGAAAGCCACAGTCTTGCGCTTGCCGTTGAAACTGTAGTCGTAGCGCCAGTATTTCCCACCGCTCGGCGTCACCAGCAAGTACAGGCCCCGGGCGTCGGTCAACTTCTGTTGGCGTTGTGTCGATTTGACAGCGCGAACACGCGTATCGGTCAACATTTACGGTATCTCCCTCGTTCAGCGGCGCCGATACCGTAAAAAGTACCGTGGCCTCGTTGAGACAAGGTGAGAGCTTGAGAGACGCCATGACCACTGGAAACCCTGAGTTTCCCGGCATTTATGGCCAATACCGAGATCGCCTGAGCACGCTTGAGATCAGTAATTGGCGGAAGGGGTGGGATTCGAACCCACGGTGGGCGTTAACCCACGCCAGTTTTCAAGACTGGAGCCTTAAACCGCTCGGCCACCCTTCCGCTTGATCCGCGGAAGGCAATTATGCGCGACGCGGGCGCCGCTGTAGAGTGCCGGAATGCATTCCGCCGGCGCAGCCTCACCTCTACGCGCGCCGGGCCTTGCGGTGTTGCTGTCGCTGCTCTGCGTGACGCTGGGCGCTTCACTGGCCAAGGGTCTTTTCACATCGGTAGGCCCGATTGGCGCCACCACGCTGAGGCTGTGCCTCGCCGCGCCGGTGCTGCTGATCGTGCTGCGATCCTGGCGTGTGAAGCCGGATGCGGCGGCATGGCGCGCGGCGATCGCCTACGGCGTGGCGATGGCCGCGATGAATGTGCTCTTTTACCTCGCCATCGGCCGCATCCCGCTGGGCATTGCCATCGCGCTGGAATTCACGGGCCCGCTGACTGTCGCGGTGCTGCATTCCCGTCATCGGCGCGATCTGCTGTGGGTGGCCTGCGCCATCGTCGGACTGGCGTTGCTGATCCCGTGGCCAACGGCCGGACACACGGTGGCGCTGAGTGGCGCGGCCTTCGCACTGGGCGCCGGCGTTCTCTGGGGCGCCTACATCCTGCTGGGCAAGCGCGTCGGCGCGGCGCTGGGCACGCAGGGCGCAGCCTTTGGTCTTCTGGTGGCGGCGATTGCCGTGCTGCCGGTGGGACTGATGCTCGAGCCGCGGCTGCATCCGGCGAACTGGTCCACGCTGCCGCTGGCACCGCTTCTGTCGACGGCACTCGCGGTGGCGGTACTCTCCAGCGCCCTGCCCTACACGCTCGAGATGTACGCGCTGCGCCACATCCCGGCGCGCACCTTCGGCATCCTGATGAGTGGCGAGCCGGCCATGGGCGCGCTGATGGGATTGATGCTGCTCGACGAAAGGCTGGCGATCACCCAGTGGCTCGGCATTGCCGCGGTGATCGCCGCCTCTCTGGGCACCACGCTCGATCAGGAGTTCGAGCCGCCCCGATAGCCGCCGCGCTGCGGCCTTGAATACACCTTGTCGGGCGTGGTGATGAACTCCAGCAGCACCGGCTTGCCTTCCTTGGTGGCGTTGATGCCGTTCAGCAGCGCATGCGCGATCTGCGTGGGTTCGGTCACGCGCTCGCTGTAACCGCCCAGCGCCTTGGCAAACTCCGAATAGTTGCCCGAGATATCCGTGGAGCCATATTTCTTGCGCGAGTAATCCATCGCGTCGTCTTCCATGTGCATCCCGAAATTGTTGAACAGGATGGACATGATGGGGATCTTGTTGCGCGCGCAGGTTTCAAAGTCCATGCCGGTCATGCCGATGGCGGCATCGCCCCACATGTTCATGCACAGCTTTTCCGGATGCGCCAGCTTGGCGCCCATGGCCAGGCCCAGGCCATAGCCCAGCTGCGTGGACTTGCCCCAGCCGATGTACGACAGCGGCGTGACCGATTTCCAGAACGGCGAGAGCTCATCGCGCGGCGAGCCCGCATCGTGCGTGATGATGGTGTTGGGCACATCGGCGATGTGCATCAGGTCCCAGATCACGCGATAGGGCGACAGCGGCCTGGCATCGCTGGTCAGGCGCGGCATCCACTCGGCCATCCACGGATCGTTGTATTCCTTGGTGCGCGCGGCCACCTGCGGCGTGAGGCCGCGTGGCTTCTTCAGGCGATCTTTCAACGCCTCGTGCAGCATGGCCAGCGCCAGCTTCGAATCGCCCACCAGTGCGTGCCTGGCCGGAATGTTCTTGTCGATGTCGTGCGCATCGATGGTGTTGTGGATGAAGGTCTTGTTGGCGGTGGGAAACTGGATGCCGAAGCCCGTCGCCGTGAAGCTGGCGCCGGCTCCGAACACTACGTCCGACTCGGCCACGTTCCTTTCCACCGCCTTCGACATGGTCGGGCCGCCCGAGCCCAGCGCCAGCGGATGCGTCTCCGGGAAAGCGCTCTTGCCTTCCAGGCTCGAGCACACCGGCGCCTCGAGCAGCTCGGCCACGGCCTTCAGTTCATCCCACGCCTTGGCGTAGTGCACGCCCTGCCCCGCGTAGATCAGCGGCCGCTTCGCGCCGACCAGCGCGGCGGCGGCGGCATCCACATCCTTCGGATCAGGCCCGGTGCGATAGCGACGCGTGGGCGTGTAATTCAGCTCGGCCACCGAGCCGCTGTTGGGCACGTCGGCGCCCCAGATGCCGGCCACTTCGATGAGCACCGGACCCGGACGTCCCTGGCGCGCGATGCTGAAGGCACGACGCAGCGCCGGCACGATCTGCTCGGGACGCGTGACGATCTCGGCATGCTTGGTCACATGCTGGAAATTCAGCGTGGAATTGAACGCGGGCTTCACGAACGAGCCACCGCCACTGGGGAACACCACCAGCGGC
>Ga0164241_10004092_pt1 | contig 14309 bp, 14 predicted proteins | sample OricomyardsoilBY_FD_108780 | JGI IMG/M metagenome (GOLD analysis project Ga0164241, IMG submission 108780) | Backyard soil microbial communities from Emeryville, California, USA - Original compost - Back yard soil (BY) | ecosystem: Environmental > Terrestrial > Soil > Unclassified | place: USA...
AAACGGACGGCCGTTCGCCACGAGCGATCAGGCGCTCGGTGACGCGGGACCCGATGTTCCCCGTCGCGCCGAAGATGAGATACTTCACGAGAGGTTGCTCCAACCTCTGAGCACCTCGAGCGCCAATCGCTGCTGACCTTCCACGGTGAAATGCAAGCCGTCTGGCATGAGCAGGTCGGCCGGGGGCGGTGTCCCGAGCGCCGAGAAGGCGTCAATCGTCGCGCCGTCGCTGTCACGGACGATCTCGGCGACGCGCGCCAGGTCTTCGTTGCGGAAGCGAACGCCGAAGCGAGCCAGCCCCCAATGCCCCGCCACCTGCGCCTCGTTGACCGCGGGCGGAGTGATCCACACGGCGCGCGCCTTGGTTTCGCGAGCCACCCGCTGGCGTAGCTCAGCGATATTGCGCCGCGTCTCCTCGTGATGGACGAGCGTCTTGCTCGGGTGGGGGCCTTGCGTCCGCGCGTCGTTCGTACCGACGAGGAAGAGGATCCAGTCGGGCTGCCGGCCAACGACTTCACCGAATCGGACCAACCCGTGCGTCGTCGTGTCGCCGCCGACGGCGCTGACGGCCACCGATATCCCGTCGGCGGCGCGGCGCGCGGCCAGCAGCTCGTTCAGGATCGCGGCCCAGGACTGCGGTTCCGACACCAGGCTGTCCCCGAACACGACGACCTTGGCGCCTTTCCGCAGCGGCAGCCGGTCGACCATCGAAGTGACGGCCGGGTCGGCGAGCAGCTCGCTCGCAGCTTCCCTCGCCTCCGCCTGCATGCGACCGAGCTCAGTGCTGTAGTCCTCCGACGCAAGCCCGAGCAGCGCCGCATGAATTTCCTGAGAGAGCCCGGCACCTCCCGGCAGCGCGGCCAGTGTCCGCTCGGGTTGGAGGACCTTCAAAAGCCAGCGCGTTCGTTCGTTGGACAACGGTTCGAGCTCCTGCGGTTCGAGAAGCCCAAAACGTAGCCAACGGCGGCAGGCGCGTCAGCTCGCGTTCCCCGCTCCGTAAATCGCCGAAACGAACCCGGATTTCGACGGACTCCCGCGGCTGACTCGCGTTCCGAACGTCGGATGAGCTCGACGCCTTCACGCGCGAAGCGCGCACCGATGTCGGCGGAGGGATCGAGATGCGCGGCGCTGATGCCTCTATCGTGCGCGTCCTGCCCGACTATCACGCCGCCGGCGGAACCTCTCGGCCCAAAAGGCGCGCGACGCGCCGGACGAGCTCGACCGATGCCTCGATTTCCTCCTTCTTGAGCGAGACGCTCTCCACGTTGCAGCCGAGAGGAATGTCCTTCGCGCGGGCGAAGTCGAGCAGATCCGAAAACACCTCGCAGCACAGCTCGATGGAGGTCTGCAGGATGTCGTGAGCGTGCAACAGCTCGTTCTCGAGCCAGCGAGGTACCGAAATGCCGAGCCAGCGCAGAAACTCGAGCGTCTTGAGCGAGCCGCAAGGCGACAGTGTCACCAACATCGGCGGCACCGCCCGACCGGTTTCCTCGCAGCGATAGTAAAGGTCGCTCAGCAAATCCTTGCTCGCTGCCGGTGAATAGACCGCCTGACTGACGAAGAACGAGCAACCCGCAGCCACCTTGTCGAGCAGGCGCCGCTCTTCGCCGCCTCTTGCTTCATGCCGCTCGGCGATCGCGACGCCGCCGAGCGGCAACTGCGGGAGCTCGTCGCGACAGAGCGCGTAAGCCTCGGGCAGCTTCGTGCGTGCCGGTTGCGTCCGCGCCGCGGCCCCCACGAGTACCGTGAGCCCTCCCTCAGCCTGCACACGCGCAAGGCCGGCGCGCAGCTCGCCCAGCTCGCGCGGCGCCACACAGCGATAGACGACCTTCGGGAGCCGGAGCGCGCCCAAGTCATCGAACCCATACTCCACCGAGTCCACCGTCTCCATGAACGGAAACGGCCGCGCCGCGTCCGTTCGCGTTGACTCGTCCTGCAAGTCGTAGATCACCACCCCATCCACCGGCAGTCCCGCAATCCGTTCGCACTGCCGAGCCGCCACGTCACGTCGCCTGGCCGCGTCGAAAGACTTCTTGGGCGGCGTGATCCCATACGTCACGAGTCCTGCCCGGCGTTCCGCGATAGCTTGCCGCATCTCGCCCTCAGCATGGCCGAGCTCGGCGCTGACCCGCAAGCCGTCACCGAGGCTGCATTTTCGTCTCGACGCACCTCCCGCCGCAGCGGCCATCCTGCCGTCCGGCGGGGCCTCACGACCGATCTTCGTGCTTGAAATCGTAAAACCATTCGGTATATAAAACCACATGGTTTTGGATGCGTCGCCGCGGCTGGACCTCGTCTTTCACGCCCTGGCGCACCCTGCCCGGCGGGCGATCATTCGACAACTCTCCGGCGGGGAACGCAACCTCAGCGAGCTCGCCGCGCCCTTGAGCATGACCTTCCCCGCCGCCACCAAGCACGTGCGCGTACTGGAGGAGGCCAGGCTCGTCCGTCGTCGCGTCGCCGGACGGGAGCACCTGTGTCGCCTCCACGCCGCGCCGCTGAAGGACGCCATGCTCTGGACCGAGCAGTTCCGCCGCAATTGGGAGGTCCGCTTCGAAGCACTGGACTCCCTGCTCGACGAGATGAAGTCCGAAGAGCAACCGCGCTCCCGCCGGCGCTGAACATCTACCCGCTACTCACCCATTTGTCGTCAGCCACGAGGCCCCATCATGAACCCCACGCTCAAAGACATGCAACTCTCGACTCCCACGGACACCACCATCGTCATCGCTCGCAGTTTCGCCGCACCGCGTCGGCTCGTGTGGGAGGCAATGTTCACCCCGGACAAGATGCGCCGTTGGATGCTGCCTCCGCCAGGCTGGACCACCACCACCTGCGAGTGCGACCCTCGCGTGGGCGGCGCACTCGCGGTGGCGTGGAAGAGCGATGAGGCCGATCCGGCCATGACGCTCCGGGGCGTGTTCACGGAAGTGGTCCTGCACGAGCGGGCCGTTCACACCGAAACCATGGCGTTGGGCTCCGGCCAGGTGATTGGCTCGCTGGTGGAACAGCACGAGTTTACCGAGCGAGGCGACATCACCTCGATGCGCATCACTCAGACGTACGCCTCGAAGGAAGCGCGGGACGGCGCGATCGCTTCCGGCATGAGCGAGGGGATGGAGGCTTGCTACAAGCAGCTGGACGCCGTACTGACGGGGTGAGCGCGCAGCCCGACGGAGTGCGGCGCGTTACGCGCTCGGACCTAGTGAATGAAATGAGCACGTTCCGCATCGCGCTGGCCAATCTCCGGTTCCCTGCGACGAGAGAACAATCCGTCACGCTCGCGGAAAGTGCGATCGCCGAGGCTTCGGCTGCTGGCGCCAGGTTGGTCGCCTTTCCCGAGAGTTTCGTGCCCGGATATCGTGCCCCCGGCAAGGTCGTGTTGCCGCCGGATCCCGGGTTCCTCGAACGCGCGTGGTCCACCCTGGCAGCAGCGTGCGCGAAGGCGAACCTCGTCGCCGTTGTCGGCACCGAACGCTTCGTCGATGGCGCCCTGCTGCTCACGGCGCTGGTCATCGCCGACGACGGAACGATCGCGGGCTTCCAGGACAAGGTCCAGCTCGACCCCTCCGAAGAAGGCCCCTACGTGCCCGGCGTTGGAAGGCGCCTGTTCCGCGCAGGCCCTTTGACGTTTGGCATAGCCCTCTGTCACGAAGGCTGGCGCTACCCCGAGACCGTTCGGTGGGCGGCCCGGCGTGGCGCGCAACTCGTCGTTCACCCCCATTTTCACGAAGCCGAGCCGGGTGGTTACGTTCCGTCGACGTTCGCCGATCCCGCGAACACCTTCCACGAGAAAGCGGTGTTGTGCCGGGCCGCGGAGAACACCTGCTACGTGGCCACGGTCAACATGGCGAGCGTCGGATCGCCAACCACCTCCGCCGTGGTTCGGCCCGACGGGACGCTCCTCGCGTACCAGCCCTACGGGCAACACGGGCTCTTGATTGCCGACATCGATCTCGCCACCGCCACCGGCCTCCTCGCGTCCCGGTGCAAGGCCGAGGCCTACGGCGAGGGCTGACGAGCGGGTCACCAGGGGACCGGACCGTCCTCGTCGGAGAACGTGCCCGTCGGGCCGGCGTCGTCGAGCAGAGCCATGCGGACCGCCGCACGCGCTCCCTGCTCCACGCTGCGCGTGCCCGCGAAGTTGTTGAGGTCCGTCGCGACGAAGCCCGGGCAGACCGCGTTCACCTTGATCCGCGTCTCGGCGAGCTCGTTGGCGAAGTTCACCGTCACGGCGTTGAGCGCCGTCTTCGACGGGATGTACGAGACGCTGCGGATCGGGTGCGGGTTCTTCGCGTCCGTCATGAGCGCGAGCGAGCCGACGCCGCTCGATACGTTCACGATTCGGCCGGACGGCGCCTCGCGAAGCAGCGGAAGCAGCGCCTGCGTGACGGCGATGACGCCGAACACGTTGACCTCGAAGACCTTCCGCACTTCATCGATCGGCACGACGCTTGGCTTCGAAGCCGCGAGGACATCCTGGAACGGCGTGCCGGGCGGCAGCGCGTTCGAGATGCCGGCGTTGTTCACGAGCACGTCGAGACGACCGAGCTCTTTGCGGATGCGCGAGGCGGCGGCGGCGATCGAAGCCAGGTTCGTGACGTCGAGCTGAACCGCGCGCGCGTTCGAGCCGATGCTCTTGGCCGCCTGCTGGCCCTGCTCGAGATCCCGCGCGCCGACGAGGACGGTGAAGCCTTTCGCGGCAAGATCCTTGGCGATTTGGAGTCCGATGCCCTTGTTCGCCCCGGTAACGAGGGCGACCTTGTTTTCGTTCATGCCGGCGATGTACGGCGCGCCTTGGAGGCGCACTTGTCGCTTCTTGGCGCTATCTCGCTGCCAAGAATCGCCAAGCCGCGCCGCAGCACCCGCGCTAAACTCCCTGAATGCCGGCGTGTACTCCCGAGAGGCTGCAGCTCTCGCCGCTGACCGTCTCCGTACCAGACCTGCGCGCGACGCGAACGACGGCGACCGAGCTCCTCGAAGGAGTGAAGGACTACTACGCCGTCGGACGGGTCGAGCGCGGCCGGAGCGAGTGGTGGGGCGGCGGAAAGACCTGGCAGTGCGGCCCGGGGTCGGTGCAGGTCAAGCAACCCGGCGACGTCCATCGCGACATCGTGCGCGACGGCCCGATGACCTGGGTGGTGATCACGCTGCCGGCGGACGCCGTCGAGCGCGCGCGCGACGGGAACAAAGCGCTCGCGTATCCGCAGCTCGACGCGGGCGACGAACGCGCGGCGCCCTTTCACCGCCTGCACGACGCGGTGTGTGCGCGCGCGGATCGCCTCACGCTCGAGGTCGCCGTCACGGAGGCGATCAACGCGTTTGCGCTCCTGAGCCGACCAGAGCCGCACCACTCACGCCCCGTGCGACGCGCGCTCGCGTACCTCCGCGAGCGCATGATGGAGGGGATCACGCTCGACGACCTCGCCACGCACGCGGATCTCGACAAGTTTCACCTTTGCCGCGCGTTTCGTGCGCAGATAGGCATGCCGCCGCACGCCTACCTGACGCGGCTTCGCATCATGCGCGCGAAGCGGCTCCTTCAGAACGGCGTCCGCGCATCGGAGGTCGCGCCGCGCGTCGGCCTCTACGACCAAGCGCAGCTCACACGCCACTTCCGTCGCATCGTCGGTGTGACGCCGGCCCGCTACGCCCAAGAGCACTGACAGGCGCTCCCGAGGCCTCTTAATCGAGACGGGGCGCCTGGTGAGCCGCTCGAACGGGGGTATCTTGCTGGTCCGATGCTCGGAGGACGGCAATGTTTAAGATGAACGGCTCGGTATGTATCGACGCGCCCGTGGCGGCGGTGTGGGCCGTGTTGGCCGATCTCGAATCGATCCATCGGTGGGTCGAATCGATTCGGCATTCCTCCTGTCCCACCCAGCGGCGCGGCGTTGGCGCGATGCGGGTGTGCGAACTGAAGCAGGGCACGATCCACGAAACGATCGTCGAGTGGAACGAAGGGCGGTCATTCAAGTACCGCGGCCAGGGTGCTCCGATGATGGAGAGCGCCACCAACATGTGGTCCGTCGAAGCACGCGGGACGCAGACGCTCGTGACGTCGTCTGCCGAAGTCGTGCTCAAGGGCGGCTTCTTCGGGCGTCTGCTGGAACCGCTGGCGAAGCTCGTTGCCACCCGGCTCGGGGCGGAGTCGCTGGCGTCGCTCAAGTATTACGTAGAGCAGGGGCACCCCTACCCCGGGCGCGCCCGGGAGCTCGGCCCCGCCCCCGCGCTCTGCTGACTCCGTGGGTCGGTTCGGCGCTTCCGCCTCGCACCGGCACGGCCAATGCATCCGTCAAGTGCATGCCCCTGCCCAAAGATGCGCCGGCTGGAGATCCGCGACGTGCGCCTCCCGCGCGGGACCCTGGGCCCGAACCGCCCCCCGTGCAGCAACCGCCCTCGCCTGGCAGCGGGGCCTAGAGCCCGGGCCGCCTATTGGGGATCCTTTACGGAAAGGCCCAGAGCCGGGCGATCCGCCGCCATCCTTCAAGCACTCGAAGCCTTCAGCCGCTAACGGCGAGCTCCGGCTGCGCGGGGTGACTCAGGGCTCAACGCCTTCGAGTCGCCAGGCCTGCGCGAGCTCGTCACGCCAGCCCGCTTCGATGATGTCACCGTGCCCGATGACGAGCCGCTCGGCGGGTCGCTCCAACATCGCGCGCAGGGAGCGCGCGGTCGCAGCCTTGTCCGGTAGCTTCTTCCTGGCGTCCGGAGGAACGCGGACGCGCCCGTAGCAGCCGTAGATCCACGCCCCGAGCCGCCAGCTGAAGTGGTCGTCGGCTCCCGCCGAGCAGACGATGTCCGCGCCGAGCAAGGTCTGGGTCGGCCGATGGTAGAGCACCGTTTCGTCCCAGAACGGCACGCCCGCGAGGGGCAGCGCTTCGAGCTCCGGAAGCAGCTTGGCGAACTGGCCGTCATGGAGGTCTAGATCGATTTTGAGCGCACCGTTCCTTCGAAGCGCTGAGGCCGGCGCTACGAGCCGCGCTTCCGGGAAGCGGACCGCCGCCGCGGGCGCTCCGAGGTGATGCCAGCAGTTCGGAACGATCAGCCAGCGCACCGGACCTAGTTTGCTCAGCGCTTCCGTCAAAGCGTCGTTCGGCGGAGCCGGCGTGTGCAGCAGCAAGCTTCCGTCGTCGAGGCGCACGACCGTCGTGCGCGCGCGCAGCCGCGCCCCGCTGAACCAGACCGGACGTTCGAGGCACCAGATCCTGTCGGGGACAACGGTGGTGAGAGCGCTTGCGGTCATGTGAGCCTTCGGTACCAGAGCGTGGCCCCCCCGCGCCAGGAAGATCGTTTTGCAAAAATGCACATCTGATTTGCACCAATGTGCGTGCGACGATGCGCGCGCTACCTGAGCAGGCGACGGGCGTCGGCTTCGATCTCCCGAGCGACGACGCGGACGCGAGACGTCTTCCGGGCGTCGCGACGAAACGCAAGAAACACCTCCACCGGCGGGGGCACGGTTTCAACGTCGAGCTTCACGAGGCCGCCGAGCGAGCTCGCCTGCACGACGCCGAGGACGCCCATTCCCATGCCCGACACGACCGCCTGCTCGATGGCCATCAGCGAATTCGAGCGGAAGGTGAAGCGCGTTGCGCCGTAGGCGCGCATCCACTGCTCGTGCGGCAACCGCTCGAGCGAGGCATCGAGCCCGACCCAGTCGTGCGCCGCAGCCATCTCGCGCGCGAGCCGCGCACTAGGAAGCCGCCGCTCGACGTATTCGCGTGCCGCGAAAAGGCCCGTGCTCGCGCGCCCGAGTAGCTTGGAAACGATCGGCGCCGACGAGGAGCGCACGATGCGAATGCCGAGGTCAGCCTCGCCTCGCGCGAGATCCGCGATACGCGACTCCGAGATCACTTCGACGCAGAGCGCGGGATGCTTGGCTTGCACGCGCGCGAGCAACGGGACGAGCGGGCGCACGAAGCCTTCGCTGAGCGAAACGCGCACCGTACCGGAGACCTCGGCGTCGCGACCGTCACGAACGAGCGAGGCGAGCCCGAGCTCCAGCTCCTCCGCCATGGCCACCAGCCGCAACGCGTCGGGGTCGAGCTCCGTGCCGTCGCTGCCGCGGCGCACGAGAACGCGCCCGAGGTTCCGTTCGACGGCCTGCACGCGGCGAGCGACCGTCGAAGCGGCAACCCCGAGCGACTTTCCCGCGCCCAAGAAGCTCCCGTGGCGATGCACCGCGAGCAAGAAGCGAAGATCGTCCCACGACGGCTGCCTGACCTGCATGCGGGAAGACTAGCCGCTCCCGAGCCCGAACCGGCCGGCCCCCGAGGTCGTAGCGCGACCTCGGCCTTCAGCGTCCGATGCCGAGGAGCTCGTTGCGGTGACTGGCCGCCGCCGCCGCATCGAGCATGAACTTGGCCAGGCCCCGGAAGTGCATCGCTTTGGAGCCCGGCGGCAAGGCACCCGCCGTCACCCGGTAGGCATCGCTCTCCCCTGCTCCCATCCAGGTCGGTCGCAGTACGGTCCACTCCAAACTGCTGGCCTCATAGACCTCCTCCATCGCCTTCAGGTCCGCCAGGTGATGGCGGGCCGGGAAGCCGAGCAGGCGCACGAACAGGCTCTGCCCCGGAAAGAGTCCCGCGGAGCTGAAGGCGAGGAGCCGCTTGACCCCGGCCGTCTCCATCGCCAAAACGATATTCCGCGCGTAGCCGGCCATGGTCCACGTGCGCTTGGAGGGTGCGCCGAGGATCTCGCCCATCCCGGGTGCCAGGACGGAGAAGACAGCGTCGTGGCCGGCCATGGCCCGCGCCATGGAGGTGACGTCGGCAGGGCTGCCCTGGATCACCGTGAGACCGGGACGGTGGGACAGCTTCTGCGGGGAGCGCACGAAGGCGGTGACGCCGTCGCCATTTTTCAGCGCCAGGTCAAGCAACTGGGTTCCGGTCTTGCCGGTGGCACCGAGGATGAAAAAACGCATGCGATCGTGACCGGCGCCTCGCGACGACTTGATGGGGTCCTACCACGGTGTCGGAGGCGTCGCCACGCCATCGACGGCGATGCCCCGAAAGAAAGACGCGTGAAGCTAGAGCTCGTCACGGGCCGCTACCCTTCCGATCGAAAGCCACCTCACCCGTCACCGTTCGCCTTGCTGGCGAGCGAGCTGTGCACGAGCGTACCGAAGTCAGTGAGACTCGTGAGGGAGTCTAGAAAGACTTCGAAGGCGCGGCGGAACGGAGCCGGGCAGTCGAAGCTGCGCCAGGCATGCTCCGGAATGCGACGCGCACCACGCGCCGTCCGACGTCCGAGATGACCCTGCGCCGAGCGTCACTCGGTCGGGTGATCGGCGTGAGCTATTCCTGCACGTTGGCGACAAAACGTTCTTGTGCCGCAGAGTGCCCACGGCTATGTCGCCACGCGATGATCCCGAGACATACGGCCATTGAGCTAAGGCTGTGGCTGCAGGTGGCCAACGCCCCTCATCTGATTGGGATCCTGGGGGACGACGCTGCGGTGGCGGATGACCTTTTCAACGGCATGGTCGAACTGCCCAAGATGCATGCTTTGATCGAAGCGGCCGTGCACGCAAGCAAAGATCCGCTGCTCGGTGTCAAGGTAGCGCAGGCCACGGCGACGGCAGAATCGCGCAAGGCGTTTCGAGCGCTGGGATTACTAATGCTGTGTAGCCCTAACTTGAAGACGACCTTCAGCCTTCTGGCGACTTACCAGCGCCTGTTCAACGAAGGCGACAAGTACCGGGTGCTCGAGCAGGGCGCTTTCACCCACATTCAATTTTGGCCGTGGGGCCCCGAGCGCGACGCGCAGGTTCACATGGCGGAAAAAACCGTCGTGCAAATCTTACGCATTCTCACGCTGGGGTCACCGCCCGCACGCGCTCACGCGGTTCATCTGCACCACGGCTCGAGACCTGGAGGCGAAGGACTCGCCGACGCCATTGGCCTGACGCCGCTGTACAACGCGCCTGCTACGCAGGTCATCGTCAAGACCCACGAGCTTTTGCATCCCTTGAAGGAAAGCAACGCTCCTTTCTTTGGCTTCTTCAGCGACCATCTACGAGAGCGCTACGGCGGCGTAGAAGAGGTCAGCGAGTCGGGCGAATTTTCCGAGCGCGTCGCACTAACGATGCGTCGAGGCCTCAAAGCGGGCGCATTCTCGACGGCGTGGCTGGTGGGCGAACTCGGTTGCAGTGTACGCACCGCACAGCGCAACCTGGCCGAGTCGGGAAGCTCCCTGAAAACGCTGCTCGAGGCCGAGCGCCGTGAGCTGGCCGCTGTCTTACTGCGCGAAGACTTGTCACTCGCCGACGTTTCGCTGCGCCTCGGTTATTCCGGCGCATCCGCGTTCGTGCGCGCATTCCGGCGCTGGCACCGCACGACGCCCGAGGTCTGGCGGCGGCAACGCTCGAAGTAGTTTCTAGAAAGCGGCGAGCGCCGTAGTGCAGTTCGGCCCCGACGATTCAGGGTGTTCAGAAGAACGGTCCGAAAGCAGCCAGCAGCGATTGGCTAGCTGCGATTGCCAGTCTGCGGAGACTCCGAGTGCATCGGATAGCATTTCGGCAACAGAGCAACCAATCGACATTTCGCGCCAGCGCTGACCTTTTCACGCCAACGCGCGGAACGGTCGCGGGGTCGCTCACCGAGCAAGCAATCGTCGCCAGTGGAGCAGTCGGCGGCACCTGCGACTCGAACGTTTGGAGATCGGGAAGCACTCGATTTCTGTATCAAGCGCATGGGCGCCCGTGGTACGGCCGTTCCGCACCAACGGAAGGGATCTCAATGCGTCTCGGGCGTCGCGCCCGGCTGCGCGGGCAACGGGGGACGACAATCGCGGAGCGCGGCTCCCGCATTTTTTTCCGCGACCCCTCGGCGACGCTTAGCAGACCCGCATTGAAATCCGAAAGTCTGATTGAGAGAAACACCCATGACCAACCCTGTGCGCGATAGAACGAGCGGATCGCTGGTTGCCGGCCTCCCTCGCACGCTCCTGGCCTGTGCCGTAGTGGTTACTACGTTCATCGCTTGCGCGGATGCGCCACCCGCCGAGGGAACCGTGGGCGAATCGCGCTGGGCGGTGGGGGTCTCCCCGGGGGAGTGCCCAAGGGGCGCTTACGCCTCCGACGACGGGACCTGTAGCCCTTGCACGCCGGTCCCCTTATGCACGAGCCCACTCACGTGCACCAACGCCAGCGACTCGACCTGCTCGGCTTGCGTGCCTGCCTTCTACGCCTCCGACGACGGAAGTTGCGCCCCGTGCCCGAGACCCCGGGGCTGCGACGCCTTCACGTGCACCAAAGCGACCGACTCTGCCTGCACGAAGTGCGACGCCGGCTATTATCTAGACACTACCGCCGCGCCAGCGACGTGCAGGTCTTGTGCGCCCGTTTCACATTGCGTCTCGCAGATCACGTGCACGACTTCCTCCGATTCCAAATGCACGCGCTGCGCGGAGGGAAACTGGGTGTCGGACGCCCTACCCAGTGTCTGTACGGCATGCAGTCCCGTTCCCTACTGCACGAGCGCAATCACGTGCACCAGCGCCAGCAACTCGACCTGCTCGTCTTGCCCGCCCGGATTTCGGCTCGATGCCGGCGGTTGCGTCAACATCGACGAGTGCTCGGACGGCACCGACACCTGCTCGCCCTTTGCCGCATGCACCGACACGTTCGGCAGCTTCGAGTGCGCCTGCAACGCGGGCTACTCCGGCGACGGCACGACCTGCACTCCAAGCTGCGGCAGCTTCCGCGCCGACCCCTTGCTCTGGGGTCAACCCCTGTCACGCAATGGCCAGGCCCAGGATACCGACCCAAGCGCCGGTGGGACCCTCAAGTACCGCTACCAAACGGGTAGCACCATCCCCGTCAAGGTCCGCGCACTCGACTGCAGCAGCGCTGACATCACGAGCCAGCCCAATGTGAGTGGCACCGTCCACGTCTACGCCGACCTGGACTGTGACGCCGCCGCCGATCAAGAGCTCCAGATCGATCGCGGCGCCCGCACCGGGTCGCCCGGAACGATGAAAACAGCGGACGGCTTTCTTGCTTACGGCCTCGACACCAGCAAGTTCCCGCCTGCCCCGGCCTGCTTCGTCCTCCAGGTCGTGGTGCGCGACACCACTACCGGCGACGAAGCGCGGGAGACAACCCTGCTGCAACGCAAGTAAGCCATGACGAGCACAACCTTTGGTTTGGAGGGAATCTGATGATCATTTCGCTTCCGCCGTCCGACGGACCGTTCGACGCCCAAGCGCTGGGTGAGCTGCGCGTGTGGGCGATAGCCTTGGGCGGGACGCAACCCGACAAGTTCACGCTTACGCCCGATGAGCAAACGACGGTGAGGGAGTTCTGCACCGACAAGTCCAAAGCCGTCCATCCAGAGGTCACGGTTGGCATCATTTCCGACAGAGCCAAGTCCTGGGTGACCGTCGAACGTTCCTTTAAACAAACGACGGTCGACCTGCTCACCTTTGCGCGCGCTTCGTTGGCTGTCGTTCAGAAGGCTCCCACCTTGAAAGACGCCGAGTGCGTCGTAGCGCTTCAAGCGCTGCGCAGCAGCACGGAGGAGTACCAGAAGCGCGCCGACACGTGCGCCAAGCAACTAAGTCGCTACCGGAAGGACCTGGCCACGTCCCAGAATGATCTCGCCGAGATTCAGGCTGACCTGGGGAAGGCGATAGACCAGATTTGTCAGCGTGGCGGCCCCGGGACCAGGAGTGCGCTCGACGCAGTAGAAGCAGAGATCGAGAAGCTCAACAACGAGTTGACCAAGCTCGCCGAGGAAATGCGAGAGGGCGCGAAACGCGCAGCCTTCTTTTGTGCATTCGGCGCCTTCTTCCCGCCGCTCCAGATCGGTGCGGCCGTGGAGGAGAACAAAGTGGGAGCGAAGATTCTGGCGGCTCTGGCAAAGCGCCATTCGCTCGAAGAGAACCAGGGCAAGGCAGCCAGGTACACGCTTGCCCGCGCTTCCCTGAAAGCTCATGGCGACGATATCGCCGCTCTCTGTGGAAAAATCGAAGTGGCGGAGCGGGCGACCAGTTCGCTCGCCGCCACCTGGGGACGAATCACTCAGGAGCTCTCCGGGCTTCTCGAGGCCGGAGGCGGCCTCAGCCTGTTTGAAACGCTGCCGAGCGTATTCGGGCCCAAGGAGGCCTACGAGCAAATTCGCCGGAACGCGGATGACCTGTTGAAGGTCCTGGCCTTGGAACCTGTCATGGCGGCGGCATAGGAGGCAGGAGCATGGAGCGCACAATCGTTCGCTGGCTACCAGAAATGCAGCCCGGTAGCGGCTATGAGCCCGTTCGACCATCCGTGAAGGCGATCGCCATCCAGATGACGGGGGGGCTCGACCGTGGCTCCCATTCGAAGAGTTCGGTGCTGCAGATCGAACGTGTGGACAGCACGCAAAGCGTCCGAGAGAAGCTGGACCTGGGCATGACCGCTCAAGGCTCCTACGACGGAGTTCGTGTCGGCGAGCGGGCTGACATTGCCAGCAACCTCGAGATCAACCGTTACAGCCTTTACCTATTGATTCACCGCTCGATTTTGGAGGAGCCGGTCTTCGTCAAGGAGCCTCGCCTCCAAGACGACTGGCGCGAACTTGCCAAGAGCGATCCGAGCGCATTCGAACAGAAGTGCGGGACGCACTTCGTGTGCGGCGGCCGGCGTGGCGGACAGTTCGCCGCCGTTCTCGAGCTGCAGACGTCCACGGAACGAGAGAAGGAGGACTTGGCGCTCCAACTCAAGGCCGCCACCCAAGCGTCGGAAGGGGACCTTTCCGGCTCCCTCAAGGCCGGACTGAGTACCTACCTGGGCCGGGGCAATGGCAGCCTGAAGGTCCACATCATCGAAGCTGGTACGAGCGACGTGCGCTGGGCAGAGCAGCAAAATTCTCGCAAACTGCCGGCGAAGACGCAGGATTCACCAGTGTCCGGGCGCGACAGCGTAGCGCGGCAAGCGGCGCCGGCGGCGCTTCCAACGACGAAGCTGTCGCGCTCGCTTTCGGCCCCGGGCTCGCAGGGCGAAGACGGGAATGACTCGTCTCCCAGCAGAGACCAGACCCAAGAGCAGCTGGAGGGCCCGAAGTTCGACAACCCGAAAGCGGTCGACGAGCTAAAGGAGCTCCTCGGGCCCTCGCAGCCCGGCGCTGCGCCGACCGAAGCGCAGAAGCGTCGCCTGATCGAGCAATTTGACTTCGAGGATCCCACGGAAGACCCGACCTGGGGTCAGTTCAGTGGGGAGGTCACGCTCGAGACGAAGGGGACGCTCACGGTCGAAGAGGTCGTTGCACACGCGCTGTCGTTCACACAGAGCGAAGCGATGGTCCACGCCGTCGTGGCGCCGTACAGTGAGC
>Ga0164241_10004093_pt1 | contig 14306 bp, 11 predicted proteins | sample OricomyardsoilBY_FD_108780 | JGI IMG/M metagenome (GOLD analysis project Ga0164241, IMG submission 108780) | Backyard soil microbial communities from Emeryville, California, USA - Original compost - Back yard soil (BY) | ecosystem: Environmental > Terrestrial > Soil > Unclassified | place: USA...
CTCGATGGTGATGATCGGATACTGCGCTGCCCAGTCGGCGAGGAAATCGGTGAACTGCTCGCTGGTCAGGCGCTTGCCTTCGCCCACCAGATGGTACTTGCCGTTGTCGTAGAACTCGCTGGACGCCACGTCGAGGCCAAGCAGGATGTCCTCGCCTGCATGCAGGCCAGCCTTGCCGATCGCCTCGAGGATCGTGTCCAGCGCCTCGACATTGCTGCGGAAGTCCGGCGCGAAACCGCCTTCGTCACCCACTGCCGTGCTCAGGCCATGCCCCTTGAGCACCGACTTGAGCGCATGGAAGATCTCGGTGCCGGCACGCAGCGATTCGGCGAACGTGGTGAAGCCGACCGGCAGCACCATGAATTCCTGCAGGTCGACATTGTTGTCGGCATGCGCGCCGCCATTGATGATGTTCATCATCGGCACCGGCAACACCGGAGCACGGTCGCCGGCCAGCAGTTTCCACAGCGGGATCTTCCGCGATGCAGCGACGGCATGTGCATTGGCCATCGACACGCCGAGCAGCGCATTCGCACCCAGGCGGCCCTTGTTCTCGGTGCCGTCGAGGTCGATCAGTCGCTTGTCCAGACCCGCCTGGTCATCGGCATCGAAGCCCTCGAGCGCCTTTGCGATGGCCTCGTTGACGTTGGCAACCGCCTTCTGCACGCCTTTGCCGAGGTAGCGCATCTTGTCGCCGTCACGCAGTTCGACCGCTTCCTTGGTCCCGGTGGAAGCACCCGACGGCACCATGGCGCGACCGAAACTGCCATCGGCCAGGGTGACTTCCGCTTCCAGCGTGGGATTGCCGCGGCTGTCAAGGATTTCGCGGGCGTGGATCTTGGCGATCGTGGTCATCGTTGGCTAGGCATCCGTATCAGGAATTGGGGGAAAGAGTCAGAGCGTGGCTTCAAGGAAGCCGTTGCGCTTGGTGATGGCATCAAGTGATTGCATGGTTTCGAGCAGGGCACGCATCTTGTCCAGCGGCCACGCATTGGGGCCGTCACTCAATGCCTTGGCCGGGTCGGGATGGGTTTCCATGAACACGCCAGCGACACCAACCGCGATCGCCGCGCGTGCGAGCACCGGCACGAACTCGCGCTGGCCACCGCTGGAACTGCCTTGCCCGCCCGGCAACTGCACCGAGTGCGTCGCATCGAACACCACCGGGCAGTCAGTGTCACGCATCACCGCGAGGCTGCGCATGTCGCTGACGAGATTGTTGTAGCCGAAACTCGCACCGCGCTCGCAGACCATGATCTGCTGGTTGCCGGTGGATTTCGCCTTCTCGACGACGGGTTTCATATCCCACGGTGACAGGAACTGGCCCTTCTTGATGTTGACCGGTTTGCCCGCAGCGCAGACCTTGGTGATGAAATCGGTCTGGCGGACGAGGAAGGCCGGCGTCTGCAGGACGTCGACGACGGACGCGACTTCGTCCATGGGCGTGTATTCATGCACGTCGGTCAACACCGGCACGCCGATCTGGCGCCTGACCTCGGCCAGCACGCGCAGGCCTTCTTCCATCCCCGGACCACGGAAGCTGGTGCCCGAGGTTCGGTTGGCCTTGTCGAAGCTGGACTTGAAGATGAAGTTGATGCCAAGCGCGGAGGTCATCTCCTTCAATTGGCCGGCGACATCGAGCTGCAACTGTTCGGATTCGATCACGCAAGGGCCGGCGATCAGGAAAAACGGCTGGTCGAGTCCAACATCGAATCCACAGAGTTTCATGCGCTGGCTTCCTTCAATAACTGTCCACCGGCCTTGTGTTCGCGCGCGGCACGGATGAATCCGATGAATAACGGGTGCCCATGCCGCGGCGTGGACAGGAATTCCGGGTGCGCCTGGCAGGCGATGAACCAGGGGTGGTTGGGGAGTTCGACCATCTCCACCAGCAGGTCGTCCATGGACTTGGCCGAGATCACCAGTCCCGCGTCCTCGAGCTGTGTGCGGTAGCGATTGTTGAATTCGTACCGATGCCGGTGGCGCTCACCGACGACATCCTTGCCATAGAGTCGGTGCGCGTGGGTGCCGTGCTTGATGCGTGCTTCCTGCAGGCCCAGCCGCATGGTGCCACCCAGGTCGCTTTCCTCGCTGCGACGCTCGATCTCGCCGGTCTGCGTGCGCCATTCGGTGATCAACCCGATCACCGGATGCGGTGTCTGCCGGTCATTCTCAGTGCTGTTGGCATCGGCCAGCCCGGCAAGGTTGCGTGCCACGTCGACCACGGCCGCCTGCATGCCGTAACAGATGCCAAAGTACGGCACGCCCTGCTCGCGCGCATGTTGTGCGGTCAGGATCTTGCCCTCGAAACCGCGGTCACCGAAACCGCCGGGCACCAGGATCCCATCGACGCCCGCCAGCACCTTCTCCGCGCCATCGCGCTCGATGTCCTGCGATTCCAGCCACTTCAGGTTGACCCGCGTGCGCTGGCGGATGCCACCGTGCTTGAGCGCCTCGCCGACCGATTTGTAGGCGTCCTTGTGGTCGACGTATTTGCCGACGATGCCAATGGTGACTTCATCGACCGGATACTCGGCGGCATCGACCACCGCGAGCCACTCGGAAAGATCAGCCGATTCAAGCGCCTTGCCGGCCAGCGCGAGGCGCTCGACCACAATCTGGTCCAGACCTTGCGCGTGCAGCCACATGGGAAGCTTGTGGATGTTGTCCAGGTCTTCGGCCGAGATGACGGCCTTCTCTGGCACGTTGGTGAACGAAGCAATCTTGCGGCGCTCGCTGTCGGGCAATGGCTGCTCGCTGCGGCACAGCAGCACGTCGGGCTGGATGCCGATAGAACGCAACTCCTTGACCGAGTGCTGTGTCGGCTTGGTCTTGAGCTCGCCGGCGGCCGCGATGTACGGCACAAGGGTGAGATGCATGAACAAGGCCTTTTCTGCACCGCGATCGGTACGGATCTGGCGGATCGCCTCGAGGAACGGCAGCGACTCGATGTCGCCGACCGTACCGCCGATCTCGACCAGGCCGATGTCGTAACCGGCGGTGGCGGCGTCGATGCAGCGCTTGATTTCGTCAGTGATATGCGGGATCACCTGCACCGTGGCGCCCAGGTAGTCGCCTGCGCGTTCCTTGCGGATCACGGCCTCGTAGATCTTGCCGGTGGTGATCGAGTTCTTCCCCGAAAGCCGCGTGTTGACGAAGCGCTCGTAGTGGCCAAGGTCGAGGTCGGTCTCGGCACCGTCATCGGTGACATAGACCTCGCCATGCTGGAACGGGCTCATGGTGCCCGGATCGACGTTGATGTAGGGATCGAGTTTCATCATCGTCACGCGCAGGCCGCGTGCTTCGAGGATGGCCGCGAGCGAGGCGGCCGCAATGCCCTTGCCAAGCGAGGACACGACGCCACCGGTGACGAAGACAAGCGGAGTGACGGAAACAGGGGAGGTCATGGAGTCAGCGCGTCGCTCGAAACCCGTATTCTACCGATTCAGCCACGGTCCGGGGTGCCTGCCGGAAAAAACGATGCCCCGGCTGGCCGGGGCATCGTGATGGAGCGTTACTCAGGTCCGGAAACCGGCGACTCAGTTGTCCTTGTCTTCTTCTTCCGGCTCGGTGGGCTGATCGGCGCTCATGGCGTCATCGGCAGCCTTTTCGGCCTTGTCGGCGGAATCCGCCGCCTTTTCGGCCTGCATGCCGGCATCTTCGGCCTTGGCTTCGGCCAGCTTGGCCTTGGCTTCTGCATCCGTGGCGGCCTGCTCTGCGCTCATGGCGGACTTCTGTGCTTCGGCCGCCGCATCGGTCTTCGACTGGGCAAATGCCGCTGGCGCGACAAGTGCGGAGGCAATGACGGCGACCAACAGGATCTTGTTCTGGCTCATCTGGTGTCTCTCCCGATATGTATGAATATCCAAATGGATGAAGGGGTTGGAGCAATGGCCGCTCCCCTCAGCGACCTCTCGAACCCTAATTGCCTTTTCCCGGCTCCCCGCTGAACAGACACTCCCGGCACCACGCGCCGTTAAGCTATGCACACCACACGAGCATCATCGACCTCGCATGAATTCACGCTACAACGCCGCCGATATCGAAGTCCTGTCCGGCCTTGATCCGGTCAAGCGCCGTCCTGGCATGTATACGGATACCTCGCGCCCGAACCATCTGGCACAGGAGGTCATCGACAACGCCGTCGACGAAGCACTGGCCGGACATGCACACGAGATCTCGGTGATCATGCATGCCGACGGCAGCTGCGAGGTGGCTGACGATGGCCGCGGCATGCCGGTCGACATCCACCCCGAGGAAAAAATCCCGGGCATCGAGCTGATCCTGACCCGCCTGCATGCGGGCGGCAAGTTCAGCAACAAGAACTACACCTTCTCCGGCGGCCTGCACGGCGTTGGCGTCAGCGTGGTCAACGCGTTGTCAACGCGGGTCGACGTCTACATCAAGCGCGACGGCAACGAATACCGGATGTCGTTCAAGGACGGCGACCGCGCCTCGGAACTCGACGTCATCGGCAGTGTCGGCAAGAAGAACACCGGCACGCGCCTGCAATTCTGGCCCGACCCGAAATATTTCGACACCGCAAAGTTCAGCCTGCGTGCATTGCGCCACCTGCTGCGCGCCAAGGCGGTGCTTTGCCCCGGACTGACGGTCAAGCTGCACGATGTCGCCAGTGGCGAGAAGAACGAGTGGTATTACGAAGACGGCCTGCGCGATTACCTCAAGGGCGAACTTGTCGACCGCGAACTGCTGCCGCCGGAACTGTTCGTCGGCCAGCAGACCAGGGACACCGAAGTCGTCGACTGGGCCGTGGCCTGGGTGCCGGAAGGTGAATTGGTACAGGAAAGCTACGTCAACCTGATCCCGACCGCGCAACACGGCACCCACGTCAACGGACTACGCACCGGCTTCACCGATGCATTGCGCGAGTTCTGCGATTTCCGCAACCTGCTGCCAAGGGGCGTGAAACTGGCGCCAGAAGATGTCTGGGACCGGGTCACGTTCGTGCTCAGCATCAAGATGACCGATCCGCAGTTCAGCGGGCAAACCAAGGAGCGCCTGTCGTCGCGGCAGGCGGCAGGCTTCGTCGAAGGTGTCGCGCACGACGCGTTCTCGTTGTGGCTCAACCAGCACACCGACTTCGGCGAGAAAATCGCGCAACTGGCGATCGACCGTGCCAGTGCGCGCCTGAAGACCGAGAAACAGATCGTGCGCAAGAAGGTCACCCAGGGCCCTGCACTGCCCGGCAAGCTGGCCGATTGCATTTCGCAGGACCTGTCCCGCACCGAACTGTTCCTGGTCGAGGGTGACTCGGCCGGCGGCAGCGCCAAGCAGGCACGCGACAAGGACTTCCAGGCCATCCTTCCCCTGCGCGGCAAGATCCTCAATACCTGGGAAGTCGCGTCGGGCGGCGTGCTGGCTTCCAATGAAGTGCATGACCTCGCCGTCGCCATCGGCTGTGATCCCGGCAAGGACGACATCTCCGGATTGCGCTACGGCAAGGTGGTGATCCTCGCCGACGCCGATTCGGACGGCCTGCATATCGCGACGCTGTTGACGGCATTGTTCCTCAGGCATTTCCCGGCACTCGTTGCTGCTGGCAACATCTTCGTGGCCATGCCACCCCTGTTCCGGGTCGATGTCGGCAAGCAGGTGTTCTATGCACTGGACGAGGAAGAAAAGCGCCTGCTGCTGGAGAAGATCGCCCGCGAGAAACTCAAGGGCGCGGTCAACGTCACCCGCTTCAAGGGTCTGGGTGAAATGAACCCCACCCAGTTGCGCGAATCGACCATCCATCCCGACACCCGCCGCCTGGTGCAGCTGACCAACGAGGACGATGCGGGGACGCGATCGTTGATGGACATGCTGCTGGCCAAGAAGCGCGCCGGCGACCGCAAGCAGTGGCTGGAACAGAAGGGCGACCTGGCGACACTCGACGTCTGACGGAGTCAACCCCCCCTGCCCCGTGCATGGACGGCGGCCATGGAATGGCATCGAAGACAAGCTTCGTCCTGCGCGTGGCGCGGTGACTCTGGTCGTGTAACCGCTTCCATGTCCGCGCCACGGCGACTGCCAGGCATCGCTTCAGCGCGACGTGCGCGAGCAGCGCACGCGTTCCATCACACTTTGCCTGGATGCCGTATTGCCAGGACGACTGGCGGGCCCTAATCTCGGCTGCGCCTCGGGGAGGGGCCAACCAATCCGGGAAACACAATGGATCGATCGATCGAGGCCATGATGGCCGCAGTGCTTCTGGCTGTGCCCGCTTCAAACGCAATCGCGCAAACCACGCCCGCCAGGGTGTTTGCCAATCATTCCGAGATCTACTCGGCGTCGCTGTCGCCGCTCGGCGACTACGTGGCGCTTGCAGTCCCCAATGCCGCAGGGACCGAATCGCGCGTGCAGGTGGTCAAGCTCGACGGTAGCGGCAAGACCCAGGAATTGCGGTTCGGCAGCGGCCAGCACGTTTCCGACATCCTCTGGAGTGATGACGGCCAGATCGTGGTGTCGCGGGCCGAGATGCAACCGCTGCAAGCCGCGCCGGTGAGCTACGGTGAACTGATGTCGTCGAACACCGATGGCAGCGACCAGGAGGTCCTGTTCGCCTACGTTGCCGACCAGGGCACCAAGCGCGGACGCAGGAAGGACGAGGGCTTCGCCACCGTGTCAAAGGTGCTGCCGCAGGAGCCCGGCTCGGTGCTCGTCGAGTTCACCTGCTGGAAGAGCAAGTGCGGCGAAGAGTCGCCCACCACGATCTACAAGGTCGATACCCGTACAGGTCATCGCGACGAGATCGAACGCTCCGGCAAACCAGCCAATTTCGATTTCGACCAGAGTGCCCGCGCCCGGATCATGACCACGTGGGACATCAATGACGACCCGGTCCTGCACTATCGCAAGGACAGTGGTTCCGAGTGGCAGCCAATGCCGAAGTCGCTGGCGGGTTACACCGTTGGCGCCACCTGGTTCGCCTCCGACAACAACTCCGTCCTCGCCGTCATCTCCGACCATGGCGAGCCCAGTCAACTGTATCGGCTCGACATGGTGGCCGGCACCCGCGAGAAACTGATTGGGCGCGACGACGTCGGCATCACCTCGCTGATGTACGAGGGATATGACGGCCCACCGTTCGCGGTGGTCTACGACGCCGACAAGCCCTCCATCCAGTATCTCGATCCGAAGTCGGAATGGGCGCAGCTGCACCTGGCATTGCTGAAGCAGTTCCCGGGTGAAATGGTGTCGATCATCGATGCCAGCCGTGATGGCCAGAAGGTGCTTTTCAGCGTCTGGTCCGACCGCCATCCCGGCGGTTATTACGTATTCGACCGCAACGCCAAGCACATCCAGCTGATCGTCGAGCGCAAGCCGGCAATCGACCCCGAGTTGATGGCAAAGACAAAGCCCATCGCCTTCAAGTCACGCGATGGCAGGCAGTTGTATGGCTTCGTCACCAGCAAGGGCACCGGGCCGCAGCCCATGGTGGTGATGCCGCATGGCGGGCCCTATGGGCCGTACGACACCTGGGGCTACAACGACGACGCCCAATTCCTCGCCAGTCGCGGCTATGCCGTGCTGCAGGTCAATTTCCGCGGTTCGGGTGGCCGCGGCGAGGACTTCATGACGGCTGGCTATCGCGAATGGGGCGGCAAGATCCAGGATGACATCACCGATGGCGTGCAGTGGGCCATCGACAACAAGCTGGCCGACCCCAGGCGGATCTGCACCTTCGGCGGAAGCTTCGGTGGCTATGCGGCACTGATGAACCCGATCCGCAATCCGGGCATGTACCAGTGCGCGATCGGCTATGTGGGCGTGTACGACCTGGGCCTGATGTTCAAGGCAGGCGACATCAAGCAGGAGCGGTCCGGCCGCCGCTACCTGTCGCGCGTGCTGGGAGACGATCCGGTCGTGCTGGCCGCGAACTCGCCCGCGCAACAGGTGGACAAGATCAAGGTTCCCGTCCTGCTGATCGCCGGCAAGGATGATCGTCGCGTTCCCATGGACCAGTTCAACGTGCAGGCCAGCGCCTTCCGCGCGGCGGGCGTGGCGGTCGAGACGATGGTGGTCGACGGTGAAGGCCACGGCTTTTACGCACCCGAGCACATCGAGCAGATGTACAACAAGGTCGCCGACTTCCTGGACCGGCAGATCGGAGCGAAGGCGACCATCGCGGGAGGCAGTCCGTGACGGGGAGTCGGGCTTGCTGAGGCGTGATTGCTTGGTCCCTATCGACCTCTGACCATGAGCTTGCCGGGAGATCCGCCTACCGACGTCTCCCGTCACCTCTCGGCACGTACTGATCGTCCTGTCGTCGTGCGATGCGCGGTTGTCGCGTCGCACGACGAACACGCATCGTCCGAAGTTGCTGCGCGGTCCGAATTTGCTGCGTGCCTGGTCAATCCAGCACGGCGGCGAGTAGCGCCTGCAGCACAGCCTGCAATTCCGCCGCCTTGCGCTCGTCGTAGATGAAGCTGTCTTCATCCATATAGTTGAGCTGGGCCAGTTCGAGCTGGATGGCGTCGATGCCGTTGTCCGGCTGCCCGTAGTGACGGGTGATGTAGCCACCCTTGAAGCGCCCGTTGACGACGTGCGTGTAGCGGTCCTGCCGTTCCAGCACCGCAATCAAACGTTGTGTCAGTGCCGGGCTGCAGCTGGCTCCTGCTGCCGTACCCAGATTGAGGTCGGGCAGCCGACCCTCGAACAGGAATGGGCAGGTGCTGCGGATGGAATGGCCCTCCCAGAGAACGGCGCTGCCATGCCCGGCTTTCATTCGCGCCAACTCGCCAGCCAGCGCGTTGTGATACGGCCGCCAATACTGTTCAACGCGTGCCGCGACTTCTGCGGCATCCGGCTCGTTGTTTGGCAGATACACCGGCTCGCCACTGAACTGGACCGCCGGGCACAGACCGGTGGTGTTCTGCCCCGGGTAGAGCGAGACATCATCCTCGGGCCGGTTGAGATCAACCACGTAACGGGAATAGCGCGGAACGATGACGGAAGCGCCGACCTCCCGTGCAAAGTCGTACAGGCGCGCGACATGCCAATCGGTATCCGGTGCTCGTCGCGCCGAAGGCAGCATCCTTTCAAGAATCGCTTCCGGAATCAGGCTGCCGTCGTGCGGAAGACTGACCAGCAGTGGCCGCGATCCTTGGTGGATGGTGTAGATGTCGGTGTTGTCCATGGAAGGATTGTACGGGTCAGTCACGTTACCCGCCCCGGCCCGCGAAACTGGTGCTTCACGCGCGCCATGACAGCGACGGCCATCCGGACGAACCCAGTCAGGCACATCCAGCGCGAATGTCCCGCGCAACGGCTCGCTGCAAACGCGCAGCACGTGTCACCGCATCAACACCACTTCCTCGGCGCTGGTCGGATGGATGGCAACGGTGTCGGCCAGGTCATCGAGCACGATGCCTTTCTTCAAGGCGACCGCGAATCCTTGCATGATCTCATCGGCGGCCTCACCGAGCAGATGGATGCCAACGACGCGTCGCTCGCTGCCGACGCAGACCAGCTTGAACAGGCTGCGCTGCGGCACGTCGGCCAGTGCATGGACCATCGCGCGGAAGTCGGCCCGATAAACATGCACCTCGTCGCCATGGCGCTCGCGGGCGTCCTCTTCTGACAGTCCGACCGTTGCCATGGGGGGATGCGAGAAGACGACCGTGGGGATGTTGTCGTAGTCGAGCTTCGCATCGGCCTTGCCCGCGAACAGGCGATCCATCAACCGGCGTGCGGCCGCGATCGCGACCGGCGTGAGCGCGATCCGATCAGTGACGTCGCCGATGGCGTAGATCCCTCCGGTGCTGGTGTTCTGGAACGCATCCACCAGTACATGGCCTTGTCGATCTGTGTCGACACCTGCCGATGCCAGTCCAAGTTCCACAGTGTTTGGCCTTCGGCCCGTCGCGAAGATCACCGCATCCAGCGGCTGGCTGCGCTCTCCCACGCCATCCACGATCTGTCGTTTCCCCGCCCCGGCGTCGTGCAGCGATTGCAGCGCATGGTCGAAATGCAATGCGACGCCGGCCTGGTGGTAGTTGTGCTGCAGGCGCTCAGCCAGTTCACGATCGAAACCGCCAAGCAGCCGCGGCCCACGCACGAACAACTCGACGCAGCATCCGAGTGACTGCAGGACGCCGGCCAGCTCGACGGCGATGTAGCCGCCGCCGACGATCCCGACGCGCCCGGGAGCTGCGTCGAAATGGAAGAAATCATCCGACACCAGGCCAAGCCCAGCACCCGGCACATCCGGACGCCATGGGTGGCCACCGGTGGCGATGACGATGTGCGGCGCCTGCAAGCGCACGCCATCGGATGTCTCGACCGTGTTTGCATCGAGCAAGCGACCACGCGTCGGCATTGCCACGATGCCCGCCGCATCCAGTCGCTTGCGGTAGCTTTCATGGATGTTGTGGATGTATCGCTGGCGATGGGTGATGAACTCGCACCAGTCCAGTCGCGGTGCACCCACATCGAAACCCAGGCGGCTGGCCAGCGCGATGTTCTCCGCGACATGCGCCGCCAGCCACATGGCCTTCTTTGGCACACAGCCGACATTCACGCATGTGCCACCCAGCGCATTCGGCTCCAGCATCGCGACCCGCGCGCCATGTCCGGCTGCGCGGAATGCGGCGGCAAGGCCACCTGACCCACCACCGATGACGACCAGGTCGAATTCCATCACGCCCTGATCGTTGCCTGTGCTCATCTGAATCGCTCCGCGGCGAATGGCGTGGGATCCAACTGTGGCGCACGGCCCGTGATCAGGTCGGCAAGGAGCCGCGCGCTTCCCGTGCTCATGCTGATACCGAGCATTCCGTGCCCTGCCGAAACCCACACGTGCTGCTGTAGTGGCAGCCGTCCGATGATCGGCACGTCATCGACACAGACCGGCCGCCAACCGAACCATTCCTCGCGCTTCACCGGGCCGACCGGTTCGTGCAGGTAGATCGCAGCACCACGCTCGAGCGCGTCGAGTCGACTGCGGTTGAGGCTGGTGTCATAACCGGAGAATTCCATCGTGCTGCCGAGCCGGTAGCCGCTGCCCCAGGTCGTCACACACACGCTGTGCTCATGCAGCACCATCGGACGACGTGGTGCGAGTGCCGGCCGGTCATAGGTGATCGAGTAGCCCTTGCCCGGCTGGATCGGCAGGCGCATCAGCCCGGAGGACTTCGCGAGCAAGGGTGACCAGGCGCCTGTAGCGATGACGACATCGCGTGCACGCATGCCGCCCTGCGAGGTGGCCACCGACACCCCGCTTTCCGATGCGTCGATGCCCAGCACCTCGCACCGTTCGACGATCGAGCCGCCCATGCTGCGAACGGCATCCGCCAGGCCGGCCACGAAACGGTCCGGGCGCAGGTGTGCATCGCCCGGGAAATGGATCGCGCCCACCACGCCTTCGCGCAATGCCGGCTCGCTTCGCAGGTAGTCATCGCCACTGATGATGTGCGACGCGATGCCAAGATCCGCCAGATACGGCAACTCCCGTGCGATTCGTTCGAGCTTGCTGTCGTTGCGGAACACGTAATCGACCCCGCTTTCATCGAATTCGCAATCGATGCCATGACGGGCGATCCATTCCGGCATCGCGGCGCGCGATGCTTCGAGGATGGACGCGCGCGCGACCATTGCCTTCTGCCAGTCACGTGTGTTGCATCGTGATGCAAAGCGCATCAGCCAATGCCACAGAGCGGGGTCGAGGCGGGGCTTGACATAGAACGGCGCGTCGGGCGTCAGCATCCACTTCAGGGCCTTGCCAATGGTTCCCGGCGCGCTCAGTGGCGGCGCGTGACTGGGCGTCACCGTGCCGCAGTTGCCGTGCGAGCTTCCACTGCCCACCGATCTTGCTTCCAGCACCATGACGGTACGGTCCGCTTCCATCAATGCGAGCGCGCTGGCCAACCCGATCACGCCTCCCCCGATGATCACAACGTCGTGCGCTTTTTCCATGCGCGCAGTTTAGCGATTCGTGATGCTTTCCAACGGCATGTCCACGGCCGGCATGCGCGATGCCTTGATGGGACGGGCTGGCTCCAGCGCGCCCATCGTGATCCCTGCCCATGCCAGCTTGCTGGTGCCGGCTTGCCCCCATGTCGACGCAATCGCCCTTCAACGCAGACGGCCCGCATGTGCGGGCCGTCTGGATGGACAACGTGCGATCAGGCCTCAGTGCTGGTGACCACCTTCGCCGTGGACATGCTTGTGCTCGATCTCTTCTGGTGTGGCCTCGCGCACGTCGACGATCTCGATGTCGAAATACAGCGGTTTGCCGGCCATGGGATGGTTGAGATCGACATCGACCACGCTCATGCCCACTTTTTCGACCGTCACCGCGCGCGGGCCGAAGTTGGTGTTGAGCATCACCTGGTCGCCCACGGCGAGTTTCTGCTTGCCGAAGTGCTTCTTCGGTACCCGCTGGGTCAAGCCGTCACGGCGTTCGCCATAGGCATCTTCCGGCTCGACAGCGACGCCAAACGCATCCCCTGCGACATGGCCATCGAGCGCCTTGTCGAGGCCGGGGATGATGTTGCCGTTGCCGGCCAGGATGGCCAGCGGCTCGCGTTCCTTCGAGGTTTCCATGGGCTCCTGGCCATCCTCGGGCTTGCCGCCTTCGAACAAGGTGTAGTGGAAACGGACGACGCGGTCTTTCTCGATCTTCATGGCTTCTGCGGTCATGGTGCTCTCGGTGCTGCGGCGCCGGCACCCGGCATGGGCACTGCGGCGCGCGGCTTGTCAGGGGAATGGGGGTCGGCCAAGATGCAGCCGGATGGAGATCACGCATTATCCCGGCTCTTGTGTCCGGACGCCAACCGCCGGCTGCCTTCGGGCATCGGCAATGGGCCTCCTGTTCCTCATGCTGTTGGCCGGCTGCGGCGGCGGGAACGTCCGCGATACGCCCGCTTTCGCTTCGTCCACACGTGACTGGCCGACCGTGCAACCCGATGACCCGGTCGCTGCCAATGCCGTCCTCATGCGGGCGATCAGCCTGGTCGGTACCCCGTACCAATGGGGCGGGAACACCCCCGAGAGCGGCTTTGACTGCAGCGGGCTGGTCAACTACGTCTATCGCGACATGCTGGACCTGAAGCTGCCCCGCAGCTCCCGCGAGCTGGCTGCCTGGCAGGGAGCGAAGATCAGCGAGAAAAAGCTGGCGGCAGCCGACCTGGTGTTCTTCGGCAGCCGGGGACAGGTCAGCCACGTCGGCATCTATGTCGGTGAAGGACGGTTTGTTCATGCCCCCAGTTCAGGTGGGACAGTCCGGCTGGATCGGCTGGATGGCGCCTACTGGCGCGATCACTACACCGGTGCCAAACGGGTGCTGAAGTAAGGAACTGTGACGCGGTCCCTGAGTGGTTCAGTTCGAAATAACTTTTTTTGAACAAAATCATCATCTTGCTCAGGCAACATCGCTGGCATCCGATTTCTGTGAAAACCGCGTGACGACACTCGACCCAGCATCAGGCCGCCTCGCCGCCACCCGACGTCCACTCCTTGGACTCACCTTTTCGGCCCTTGCCGGCCTGCTCTGTGTTCCCTCCGCCTTCGCCGCCACCGGCGGCCTGGCAGCAGATTCCGCCGATCAATTGCGGGTCAGCACGCCGCTGAGCGAGATCGTCGCTGCGCCGGCCCCGGTCATCGCCGACCAGCGCCCCATCCTCTCCGCCGAAGACGTGAATGCGCTGATCGCCGCGCAGGCTGCCGTGGATGGTGACGGCGGCATACCCAGCGAGACCAGCGGCCGGATCCAGGTCGTGCTGCAGCGCGCCTTGGCACTGCTCGGGACGCCGTATCGCTGGGGTGGCATCTCACCCGACGCCGGCTTCGATTGCAGCGGGCTTGTGGGTTATGTCTTCCGTACCGCCCTGGGCATCGACCTGCCCCGCGTCTCGCGTGACCTTGCCGCCAATGGCGAGAAGGTTGATCGTGAAGCACTCAACCCCGGCGACCTGGTGTTCTTCAACCTGCGTGGCAAGCGCGTCGACCATGTCGGCATCTACCTGGGCAACGGCAAGTTCGTGCATGCGCCGCGCACCGGGCGCGACGTCACCGTCTCCAGCCTCGCCGAGGGCTACTGGAACCGCAAGTACCAGCAGGCCCGCCGCGTCCCGGGCGTGTGACCCACCCCGACAAGAACTGAACCAATGAAGGCCGCGCAAGCGGCCTTCTTGCTGGATGCGTGCTGGATGCAATGACCACGACTGCAGCGGGTCATGCAAGCCTGCATCCACGGCGCGCTGATCAAATGACCTCGGTTGCTATGCCTCATCGGCTTCCCGGTAGCGGGCAATGGTCTGCTCGATGCCCTTGCTCAACTCCATCACCTTGGTGGCGTATTC
>Ga0164241_10004094_pt1 | contig 14300 bp, 12 predicted proteins | sample OricomyardsoilBY_FD_108780 | JGI IMG/M metagenome (GOLD analysis project Ga0164241, IMG submission 108780) | Backyard soil microbial communities from Emeryville, California, USA - Original compost - Back yard soil (BY) | ecosystem: Environmental > Terrestrial > Soil > Unclassified | place: USA...
GGCGCCCTTGACCAGGTAGCCGCGGGCTCCGGCGCGCATCGCGGCGAAGACCGAGTCGTCGTCCTCGAACATTGTCAACACCAGTACGGCGACCTCCGGCGCGGACCGCGCCAACTCGCGGGTCGCGGCGAACCCGTCGAGGTCGGGCATCTGCAGATCCAGTACGGCGACATCCGGCCGGGTACTGACGACTTCACGTACCGCGTCCCGCCCACCCGCAGCGACCGCGACCACCTCGATCCCTGGAAGCGATGCGAGCAGCGCCGCGAGGCCGGCTCGTACGACGGGATGGTCGTCAGCCAGCACTACGCGAATCGTCTCCGGAACCGAGGTCATTGCTGCTCCAACGGGAAACGGGCGCGGACCACGCCGCCGGCCGGAGTGGGACCGGCTTCGAGGTTGCCGCCGAGTTCGGTGGCCCGGTCGTGCATGGCGTGGAGGCCGACGCCCGGATGCCACTGACCGTTCGGCGGGCCGTTGTCGGTCACTTCGATCTCCAGGTCGGCGCCACAACGCAAAGCTAGTACGGCGGACGTCGCGCGCGAATGCCTGACGACGTTGGTCAATGCCTCGGTCGCGATCCGGTATGCCGCGACCTCGAGGGCTGCCGGCAGCACGGGCAATCCGTTCGCCGAGACCTCGACCTGGATCGACGCACCATCAGCACGGAAGGACAACTGGTCCGCGCGCTGCCGCAATGCGCCGACCAGGCCGAGTTCGTCCAGCGCAGGTGGGCGCAGGTCGTCGACGAGGCGTCGTACGTCGGAGATCGCGGTGCGGGTGTCGGCGCGCAGGGTGGCGAGCAGTTCGGCGGCCTTGGCGGTATCGGTCGACACCAGGTTGGCCGCCGCATCGGCGGTGAAGGCGACACCGGTCAGCGTCGGGCCGAGCCCGTCGTGAAGATCGCGGCGGATGCGACGGCGCTCTTCCTCCCGGGCCGAGACCAGCTTCTCGCGCGAAGACTGGAGCTGTGTCGACAATCTGGTTGCATGCACGGCTACAGCGAGCGGTACGGCGACCAGCGCGAGCACGTCGCGGTCGGTCGACGACAAGGTGGACTCGCCGGATCGCAGACCGACATCGAGTGATCCCACGATCTGACCGCCGTACTCGAGCTTCAGAGGTACGACGGTCTGCGGTGGCGTGCCGTCCGCGGCGATCGTCGTGTTGTCGACAATCAGACCGACGTACGGAAGGCGGAGCGCGGAGCGGATCGCGGCGACGACGCCGGGGAGGCCGACCGACAATTGCTCACCGACGCGGGAAGCGATGCGGGCGGGGTCGCGGCGGTCGCCGTACAGGGCGCGGTCGACGAGGCGTTGGAGGCGCGGGAGGATCGGCGCGAGGACCAGGGCGACGAGCACGGTGATCGCGGCGGACCGGCCGACCTGGGACGAGATCAGCGTGCCGAGGATCGCGGCCAGTGCGGCATAGGCGCCGATGGCAACCAAGGACAGCAGCGCCCAGGCCAGCGCGCGGGAGACGACGAGGCGGATGTCGAGCAGCTGGTAGCGCACGATCGCGACCGCGACCGCGGCCGGGATGAGCGGAATCGCCAGCAGGACAAGGATCGGCGTCCCCGCGACGAACGCCCACGGGGCAACGAAGAGCACCGCGATGACGGATGCCAGGAGCAACCACAGGAGTTGCCGGCGGCCCATTTCGTCGGCGCGGCGGTAGCGGATCAGCAGGCAGGCGATCGCCAGCAGGATCGCGATCAGGTTGCGCAGCTCAGTGGCCGTCCACAGCGGCTGGAGGTCGTCGTAGAACGAGATGGTGAGGTAGCCGCTGGGGAGGTCGGGAGTGACTGCCTCACCGCCGGCGGTCATCTCGAGGACGAACAACGGCGCGGTGGCGATGATGCCGATCGCGGCCCATCGCCAGCGCGGGGACAGTAGGTGGCCGGTGGGGAAGAGGAGGAGGGCGAGCGGGAGGAACAGACCGATCGACCACGGCCAGGACGCCAAGGTCACGGTGATGACCACGCGTTGAATCGTGCTCCCGTCCGGGAGTGCTGGAGCCAGCGGGCCGCCGAGCGCGGTTGTGGCGTGGCCGATGCCGTCGGCGAGGAAGAGCCAGCCGATCGGGTTGCTCGGGCGGTGCCAGGCGATGACCGCACCGCAGAGTCCGAAGGCCAGGCCCATCAGCCCGTTCGTCACCACGAACCCGTCGACGAGCTGCTGCCAGCCCCAACCGAGCGCCCCGGCAATCACCAGCCCGGCCACCACCTCGGCCACCGCCAACGCCCCGAGACCACCCGCAAGCCACCGACGCGAACCCGGCGCCGCACCCGAGTCATCGGGGATCGCGGGCGTGCTGCGGGGGAGTGCAGCCGGTGTGGGTCCGGGGGCGGCCGAGTGCTCGGACCGGCCGGAGTGTGGTTGGTCGGACCGGCCGGTTTGTGGTTGGCCGGCGGTTGGGGTCATAGCGGCAGTGTGCGCCTGGAGGTGTCCCGGCGTCTCGGGATCGGGATCCCGGACCGGCCGGGGAACTGCCTGGACCGGTGGGAACACACCCCCAAGCTCGCACCCTGTTCGGCGAGTGACGGTGGAGCGGTTGGAACCTGATGAGGGGGTAGTGAGATGTCTGCAAGGAACAAAGCCGGGCTGATCGTGCTCGGATTGCTGTCGGTGGTGGATCTGTTCACGCCGCTGCTGACCGACGGGGAGCACCCGCCGATGGTGATCGCGGTCGGTGCGGCCGTTGTCGGGCTGGTCAGCCTGGTGCTGGTCGGGTTCGCCTGGCAGGGCAAGCGGTGGGCACTGGCTCCGCTGATCACGCTGCGGATCGCCTCGGCGCTGTTCGCCGTACCGGCGTTCTTCGCGTCCGATGTGCCCGCGCCCGCGGTCGCTGCCGCGGGACTCGGTGTGGCGCTGACGGTCTTCGGTGTGATCGCAGCACTGCTGCCGTCACGTGAGTTGGCGGGTGCGCGATGACGCAGACGATGACGCGTACGACGCACGCCGACGTACGACCGGTGCAGCGGTGGGTCGCGGCGCTGATCCTGCCGATCGGGCCGGCCGCGATCGCCCTGCTGCGGTACTTCCTGCCGTACGACACGGTGGACGACGTGTCGACGATCACCAACAAGATTGTCGACAATCTGGATCGCAGTTCGTTGGTCGCCTGGCTCGGCTACATCGGGATCCTCACCCTGGTGCCGGGGGCGTACGCCGTCGGCCGGCTCACGCACCGGCGGGCTCCCTGGCTGACCGCGGTCGCGTTGTTCCTCGTCGTACCGGGCTACCTGTCGCTGCCGTGGACGTCCGCCGGCGACCTGTTCACCTGGTCCGCGGGGACGGCGGGACTGGACCCCGCGGAGATCGTCAAGGCGGTCGACGTGACGCACGGATCGATGAACCTGGCCGGTGCGGTCTTCGTCTTCGGGCACGTGATCGGCACGATCGTGCTGGGTGCCGCGATGTGGCGATCGCGAATCGTCGCCCGGTGGGCCGCGGTGGCAGTGATGGTGTCGCAGCCGATCCACTTCGTGGCGGCGATCATCGTGCCCAACCACACGCTGGATCTGATCGGTTGGGGTCTGCAGGCAGCCGGGTTCGCGGCGGTGGGGTGGGCGATCCTCCGGATGCGCAACGACGACTGGGAGCCCTTGTCCTAAAGGGCATTCGCAACCAGACCAAGGCTCACTCGGCGCTGCGATCGGCCTCTGACAAAGGGGCGACCGGGCTGCCGGGTGAGCCCGCGCCGCGGGAGAAGCTTCAGGCTTGCCGGCACGCGGCAGCAGGCTTCCTCGAGCAGCTCCGGCCCGCGACGGGGGTGACAGGAGGCCCGCGCACTCTGTAGGCTCATGCAATAGTTGCACGTGCATTAGTTAGGAGTGTGCTGGTGAGTCAGAGCTTCCTCTTCCTGCTGGGGACGACGCGTCCTGGTGGCAACACCGAGGACCTGGCGCGGTCCGCCGCGGACCAGTTGCCGGCCGAGGTGACGCAGACCTGGCTCCGGTTGAGTGAGTTGGACGTCGAGCCGTTCCGCGACGTCCGGCACGACGGCGACGGCGTGTATCCGCTGCCGGGCGGTGATCATCGGCGGTTGCTGGACGCGACGCTGGACGCCACCGATCTGGTGATCGCCTCGCCGCTGTACTGGTTCACCGTGTCGGCCTCCGTGAAGGAGTATCTCGACCACTGGTCGGGCTGGATGCGGGTGCCAGGCGTGAACTTCCGGGACCGGATGCGCGGCAAGACGCTGTGGGCGATCTCCGCGCACACCGCGAAGAACCCGGCCGAGGTCGAACCGATGCTCGGCACGCTGCGGCTGATCGCCGACTACATGGGCATGCGCTGGGGCGGCGAACTGCTTGCCTACGGCAACCGCCCGGGCGAGGCGGTGGCTGCGCCGGGGGTGGCCGAGCGTTCCCGCGAACTCTTCACCCGCGTAACGGTGCCCTGCTAGAGGCCGTGCTGTTTGAGGAAGGCGACGGTGCGCGACATCGAGGTGGGCCAGGCCGGCCCGAAGGCGTGTTCCTCGCCGGGGTAGGTGTACATCGTGGCGTTCTTGCCGGCCGTCTTCAGCGCCGCGAGGGTTTCGCGCGACCAGGAGATCGGGCAGGTCGAGTCGGAGGTGCCGTGGTGGATCAGGACCGGCTCGGTCACCCGGTCGAAGAAGTTCACCGGTGACACATTGCGCCAGAACGTCGGGTTCCGCGCAGGTTCGCCGTACGTCCGGACGATGGCCGCGGCGATCGGGCGGTCGTCGCGGGTCCAGCGGTTGAAGTTGTCGACGGTGTCGGAGCTGACCGGCGCGAACACGACCGCGGCCTTGACCAGGCCGGGTTGTGCGACCAGCACGTTGTAGGTGATTCCGCCGCCCATCGACCGGCCGAGCAGTCCGATCCGGTCCGGATCGACGTACTGCGACGTCCGGAGCGCGAGCACCGCGTTGATCACGTCCTCGGTGTAGCCGAGGCGCAGGTTGAGCTCGGCTCGTGGATCGTCGGACGACTGCGCGTGGTTGCGGTAGTCGGTGTGCAGTACGACGTACCCGCGGCGGGCGAGGTAGTCCTGCTCACGCATCAGGCCACGGCCGTTGGTGTAGATCGCCGGATCGATGTGGCCGTGGTTCAGGACGAGCGCCGGATGCGGTCCGGGCGTGGTGGGGACGTTCATGATCCCGGAGATCGTCAGCGCGCCGCTGGAGTAGGTGACGTAATAACGGGTGTAGGCGGCGTTGCGGGCCAGCACCCGGCCGAGCCGGAGGTCGCGGCCGTCGTACTTCTTCGCCATCAAAGCCTGCATCGACACGGGATGCGGCGCGGCAGCCGGCGGTGTGGCGGAGGAAGGCCTCGCCGAGGAGGGCGCAGCAGGCGAAGGGGTAGAAGTGGCGGATGGCGTGGTGCTCGGGGAGGTCGCGCTCGGAGTGGACGCAGGGGACGCCGCGTCGTCGTCGGTGCAGGCGACCGCGGCCGTCATCGCGAGCGCGGCAACTCCCGCCCACGCCATCCGCCGGTTCATGTCTTCCAGTCTGCCGTCCGATCGCGCGAACCCGGGCGAAAGTTCCGGCAACGATTCGCGGCTCGGTGTATCCGCCCCGATCCGGCGAGTGATTCCGCGTTATTTCTCGTATCCCACGGAATGCAGGATTACTGCCCCGTACGGTGAAGCGTTCGCGCGTAAGGGCGTGTCGTGACAGCATTCTGGACTCGAAGATCAATGGTTCAAGTTGGGGGACTTGAGAATGTCACGAGCACGACGGGCACTACACCGGCAACGGCGACCGCTGGTACTCGCCGTGGGAGCGGCGGCCGCGGTGGCAGTCGTCGCAACGGGCGTGGCGATCGCACAGCTCGGATCACCGGACAAGCCGGCAACCCAGCCCACACAGAGCGCAAGCCACTCCCAACACAGCGCAAACCCGTCGGCAGCAGGCGCGAGCCCGGCTACGGCGAGTGCTCCGGCGCAGCAAAGGGTGAGCTCGACGGCCGACACGTGCGCGGCTGAGGTCCGGGCGACCGAGGCCGTCGTGGCCGCGGCCCGGACAGCTGCCGGGCATTGGCGTGAACATGTGCAGGCGCGTACCGATTTGCTGAGCGGAAAGAATTCCGAGGCGGCCACAAAAGCGATCTGGAAGCGGACTCGGCTGGCCGGACCGGGAGATATTGCCGCGCTGAATACTGCCGTGGCCGCGCAGACAGCCGCAGTCGGTGGCTGCGCAAAGCTGTCAGGTAGCGCGGCCGCAAACTGCAAGCAGCGGTTGTCGGTTTTCGGCAGGGCGGCGACCGCCGACCGGGCGGCCGCGGCCGACTGGGCCAACCACCTGGCGATGATGGCCGCTCACGCGGCGGGCGACTTCGACGCGGCGCATGCTCAGGAGATGTGGGTGTCCGCTTGGTCGGCCGCGCCGAAGAACCTCACAGCGGCGACTCGAGCCGAGGCAGAGCTGTCCACAGCCGCGGTCTGCCGACCTGCCTGACGAGCGCGTCGGCCGGGGGTCGGCCATTGCACGATCACGACGGCGGACAGGACCAGCGCACCGCCGATCCACTGGGTCGGCGTCAGCAGTTCGCCGAAGACGGCCGCCGCCGCGATCACCGTCACGACCGGCTCGAGGATGGACAGGATCGAGGCGACCGAGGGGCCGACCCGAGCCATCCCGGCGAAGAACAGCAGGATGGCCGCGACCGTGCTGACGAGAGCCAGCGCGCCCAGCCAGAGCCACCCGACCGGCGCGAAGTGGAGGTCCGTGCCACCCCGCACGAAACCGGTGACCAGGAACGTGCCGAAGGCTCCGGTGCACACGAGCGCGGTGAGCGCGAGCGGGGAGATGTCCGCAGTCACGCGGTCGCCGACCAGGATGTAGCAGGTGTAGACGACCGCCGCACCCAGCGCGAGCAGTACGCCGATCCAGTCGAACCGGCCGCTCGTCGCCCCGCTGAGCACCAGCCCGATCCCGGCCAGCGCGATGCCGAGCGCCGACACTCGCCGCCGCGAGGCGCGCTCCCGCCCGAGTACGACGGCTCCGGCCGTGACCAGCACGGGGTAGAGGTACAACATCAGCGCCACCAGCGACGCGTCGATCCTGGTCAGCGCGGAGAAGTAGAGACCGGCCTGCGCCGCGTAGCCGAACACGCCCATACCTAGCCCGGCCAGCACAGCCCGGCGGGGCAGATTGCGCAAGGCGCCGCGGGCCAGCGCGACGATCAGCAACACCGCACCGGCCAGGCCGAAGCGGACCAGGAGCAACGCGTCGACCGACACACCCGCGTCGTACGACAACTTGCCGAACACGGCCATCGCCCCGAAGCCGGCGGCGGAGAGCAAACAGAAGAGGGCACCCACGGCATCGATCGTCAGGGGTGGAGATTGTTCACGTCCATCGCGGCTTCGTGGACAGCATCGTGTAGCTATTCTGAACAGATGCTGGATCTGCATCGGCTCCGTCTACTGCGCGAAGTGCACGGCCGCGGCACCGTGCACGGTGCCGCGCGCGCCCTCGGGTACACGCCCAGTGCCATCTCGCAGCAGTTGTCCGTGCTGGAGCGGGAGGCCGGGACTCCATTGCTCGAACGGATCGGCCGCAACGTCCGGCTGACCGCGGCGGGACAGGTCCTCGTACGGCATGCCGCCACTCTCCTCGAAGGAGTGGAAGCGGCGGAGGCCGAGCTGGCAGCGGTCGCGGCGGGACGGGTGGCGGGCGTGGTCCGGGTCGCGGCGTTCCAGTCCGCGTTCCTGCGCATCGTGGCTCCGGCGGTGCGAGCGCTCGCGTCGAGCCACCCTGACATTCGAGTCGAGGCCGCGGAGCTCGAAGTGGAGCAGGCCGCGCCGGCGCTCCGGCTGCAACAGCTGGACGTCATGGTCGGCGACGAGTACGACGGTCAGCCGCGGGCCGTGCATGCGGATCTGCATCGCGAGCGACTGCTGCGCGAACACATCCGCGTCGTACTGCCTGCCGATCATCCCGAAGCCGCCGCCGAGCGGGTGCCGATCGCGCGGTTGGCCGACGTTGCGTGGGCCTCCTGCCATGCCGGCACCGGCCAACGCGAGATGCAGGTGCGCGTCTGCCGCGAGCTCGGCGGATTCGAACCGGACCTGCGATACAGCTCCGACGACTTCCTGATCCTGCTCGAACTGGTGCGCACGACCGGCGCCGGCGCGCTGATGCCTGACCTGGTGCTCAGTCACGGCACGCCGGGACTCGCCGTACGGCTACCGGCCGAGGGCGATGTCGGTCGTGAGGTCTTCATGCTCACGCGACGGACGCAGACCCCGGCAGTGGTCGCGGTTGCCGACGCACTCCGCGCGGCTGCCGCCAAGAGTCTCTAGCCGGCCCAAGCCAGGCTGGCCAACGTGTCGGTCGTCGGTTTGTACTCGCAGGCCGCGACGCCCTGATAACCCGCGGCCTTCAACGCGTCCAACGTCTCGTCGATCGGCAGTGATCCTGAGCCCGGTTCGCCTCGGCCGGGGCTGTCGGCCAGCTGGACGTGCGCGACACGGACGGCCGACGCGGTGGTGACGAGATCGACGCCGTTGCTGCCCAGATGGAACGTGTCGAACAACAGCGAGAGATTGTCGACATCCTTCAATCGACCGTCGAGGAGTGTCAGTACGTCGTCCGCGGTGAGCAGCGGATACCGGCCGTTCAGCCCTTTGGTGAGTGGCTCGATCAGCACCGTCCCGCCGATCCCCTCCACGGCCTTGGCCGCGGAACGGATCGCGGCCTCGGCTGTCGCGGCCTGTTCCGCAGGAGTCCAGCGATCGTCGAGCTGACCGTAGAGCAGGTTGAACAACCGGCAGCCGGTGCGCTCCGCGATCGCCACCAGGGCTCGAACGTTGGCCGCGAGTTCGTCGTGTCGATCGGGATGCGACGCGACGCCACGTTCCCCACCAGGGATGTCGCCGCCGTAGAAGTTCAGTGCACCCAACGACACTCCGGAGGTCTCGACCAACCGGACGAAGTCATCGATCTCGGCTGCGGACGGATCGGGTACGGCGAACGGCCACCAGGACTCGACGACGCGGAATCCGGCCCGCGCGGCGGCGGCGTACCGGTCGGGATAGGGCAGCTCGGTGAACAGCATCGAGATGTTCGCGCTCAGCTCGTGACCCCGGTAGTCCATGGCGAAAAGGCTAACACCAGCGCTTGCCAGTCGTGCATTCTTGTCTGACAATCTTAGGACCCGACGACTTCGGAGGCGCGATGCACACCGAGCCCGAGCAGCAGGCCCCAGCAGTCGATTCCGATCCGGACTGGCCGTTGGCGGCCACGCGATGGGCCCAGATCACGTTGGCCGAGGACGATCCCGCGCACTTTGACGCGGACTTCTGGCTGCAGCTGATGCGTGACAGCAAGTCGAACGCGACCTGCATCAGCGCGGGCGGCTACGTCGCCTACTACCCGACCCAGCTCGAGTACCACCACCGCAGCAAGTTCCTCGGCGACACCGACCCGTTCGGCACCCTGGTCGAGGGCGCCCGCAGTCTCGGCATGAGCGTGATGGCCCGCGTCGACCCGCACGCGGTGCACGCCGACGCGGCCGAGGCGCATCCCGAATGGCTCGCTCGCGACCGCGACGGCAACCCGCTCGAGCACTGGGCGTACCCCGGCATCTGGCTGACCTGCGCGTTCACGCCGTACCACCGGGAGTTCATCACCGAGGTGATCCGGGAGATCGTCCGCGAGTACGGCGTCGACGCGGTCTTCGCCAACCGCTGGGAGGGGTACTACGGCATCTCCTACAGCGAAGGCGCCCGCAAGTCCTTCCGGGACGAGACCGGTCTGGAGTTGCCCGCCGAGGAGTACGCCGAGGGCTGGCCGGAGTACGTCGCCTGGCGCCACCGGCGGCTCGGTGAACTCGTGGGCATCTGGGACCAAGCGGTCCGCGACCTTCGCCCGCATGCTCGCTTCGTCCCGAACCTGGGGGCACTCGCCGCGCGCGACCTGGCCCGCGATCTGGCCGAACCGCTCGCACCGCTGTTCATCATCGACAAACAAGGTCGGCACGGGATCGAGGCGCCCTGGGCTGCCGGCCGCAACGGCAAACGCAACCGTGGTGTCTTCCCCGATCGTCCGGTCCGGCTGATCACCTCGGTCGGTCCGGAGCACAAGTACCGCTGGAAGGACTCGGTCGCGCCGGGTGAAGAGGTGAAGACCTGGATTGTCGACGGGTTCGCCCACGGTGCGTTGCCGTGGTTCACCAAGTTCAACGCCAGCGTGCCCGACCAGCGCTGGGTGGAGCCGATCGTCGACGCCTTCAACCTGCACGCGACGGTTGAGCCGGTGCTGCGGAATCTGCGGATCACCGCTGAGGTGGCCCTGCTCGACCCGAGCCGCACCGGTCAGCTGCGGGCCGGCGATCACGACCACGAGGACGGCTTCTACCACGCGCTGGTCGAGGCACGGGTCCCGTTCGAGTTCGTCTCCGACCAGCTGCTGTCGGCCGAACGGCTGAGCCCGTTCAAGGTCGTCGTCCTCGCGAACGCCGAGCAACTCAGCGACGCACAGTGCGCGATCCTGCGTGAGTACGTCGATCGGGGCGGCTCACTCGTGGCGTCGTACCAGAGTTCCCTGTACGACGAACATGGTCGGGAGCGGGCGGACTTCGGGCTCGGCGACGTGCTCGGGGTTCGGTTGGGCGCACCGAGTCGCGCGGTGAAGAACAACTACATCGCGCTGATGGGCGAGCACCCGCTGAACGCCGGCTTCGAGGGCACGACCAGGATCATTGGCGGCACCCACATCCTCGGAGTCGAGGCGGAGGGCGTGATCCCGTGGCGGTTCGTCCCCGACTTCCCGGATCTGCCGATGGAGGAGGTGTATCCGCGGGAGGCACCGGACCGGCCCGCGGCGATCTGCACCGAGAACGCGAACGGCGGCCGGACCGTGTACTTCCCGTTCAACCTCGGCGCGATCTTCTGGGAGGCGCTCCAGTCCGACCACGGCCGGCTGATCGCGAATGCCGTCGGCTGGGCGCTCGGCACGACGCCCGAGGTGACGGTCGAGGGCGCCGGCCTCGTCGACGTCGCGGTTCACCGCGGTGACACCGGCGTAGCCGTTGCCCTGGTCAACCTCACGAACCCGATGGCGATGCGCGGCCCGATCCGCGAGACCCTCCCGCTGCCGCCGCAGACCGTGTCGATCGCCGTACCCGATCGGCCGCTGACGGCGCGGTTGCTCGTCGCCGGTGTGGATGTCGAGCCGGTGATCGCGGACGGACGTGCGGAGATCGTCATCCCGACCGCCGGGCTGCTCGAGGTCGTTCACGTCGATTGGGGTGACGCATGAGGATCGGATTCGTCGGGCTCGGCGTGATGGGCCGGCCGATGGCGGAGAACTTGCTTGCCGCCGGCCACGAACTGTCGGTGCACCGCGGCCGGACCGATCTCGACGCGTACGTCTGCAAGTCCGCGAAGGAGGCGGCCGAGCGTTCTGAGGTCGTCATCCTGATGGTCCCGGACACGCCCGATGTCGAGTCCGCGCTGTTCGGTCCGGACGGTGTGGCAGAGGGTATGCAGAAGGGTTCGGTCGTGATCGACATGAGCTCGATCTCGCCGACCGCGACGGTGGGTTTCGCCGAGGGGATCGAGCAGCTCGGCTGTGACTACCTCGACGCGCCGGTGTCGGGCGGGGAGGTCGGTGCGCGCGCCGCGACGCTGACGATCATGGTCGGTGGGCGGCCGGAGGTGTTCGAACGAGCCCGGCCGATCTTCGCGGCGCTGGGCAAGAACGTCACGCTGATCGGTGGCGCCGGCGCCGGCCAGACCGCGAAGGTCGCGAACCAGATCGTCGTCGGCCTCACCATCGAGGCGGTGGCCGAGGCGCTGCTGTTCGCGGAGGCGGCCGGGGCAGACCCGGCTATCGTGCGCGAGGCGCTGATGGGCGGGTTCGCGAGTTCGCGGGTGCTGGAGTTGCACGGTGAGCGGATGGTCAAGCGGACGTTCGACCCCGGGTTCCGGATCCGCTTGCACCGCAAGGATCTCGGGCTCGCCGTCCAGGCGGCCGCCGAGCTCGAGCTGGCGCTGCCCAACACTGCGGCGACCCAGCGACTGATGAACGCCGCGATCGCCGGCGGCGACGGCGACCTCGATCACTCCGCGCTCTACCGCACGCTGCGCCGGGGGCCGACATGAGGCTGTGGTGGCAGGACCCCTTCCGGATGTTCCAGACCAACCTGCGGGAGATCGACGCCGGGCTGGACGTGGAGAAGGTGCTGGACTACCTGGTGGAGTTCGGCGCCGACACCTGGCTGCTGAGCCTCGGCGGGATCTTGTCCAACTACCCGACCGACCTCGACTTCCAGACCCGCAACCCGTACCTGGCCGATCGTCCGTCCGGCGACCTGGTCGGCGACGCGGTGAAGGCGGCCGCCCGGCGCGGGATCCGGGTGATGGGCCGGATGGACTTCTCGAAGATCGACCACCGCCGCGCCGAGGCGCATCCCGACTGGTGCTTCGTCGGTCCGCATGGCGCGCGTCAGGTCTACAACGGCCTGACCAGCGTCTGCCCGAGCGGCGACTACTACCAGGTGAAGCTGTTCGAGGTCCTCGACGAGGTCCTCGACCGCTACCCGCTGGACGGTTTCTTCTGCAACTGGATGTCGTTCAACGAGGTCGACTACAGCCGCACCTACCACGGTGTCTGCCACTGCGTCTCCTGCCAGGAGCGGTACGACGGCGTACTGCCTGAGGGCAGGGAGTCACCCGGGTACGACGACTGGCGTCTGTTCTCCAAGGCAGTCCTCGCCGACCTGACCCAGCGGATCCGGGACCATCTCGCGGCACGTCGTCCGGAGGCACCACTCGTCCTCGGAGATCAGGCGGACATAGTCTTCCATGAGGCGAACAACGCGGTGGGACGGCGGTTGTGGCACCACCGGACGAGCGAGAACGTCAGCGCGGCGAAGAGCTACCGGCCGGCCGTTCCGGTGCTGACCAACTCGGTCGGCTTCGTCGACATGCCGTACCGGATGGCGAGCGAGGACCCGAACCACTTCGCCCAGTACTTGCTGCAGGCAATCGCTCGCGGGGCGAACCCGTCGACGTACATCATGGGGACGCCTGCGGACAATCCGTACGCCTGCTTGGGCGTAGCCGGCGAGCTGACGCGGTACCACCGGGATCATCACGAGGTCTACCGCGAGCTTGTCCCGGCTGCTCAGACCCTGTTGGTCAGGCCCGAGGCCGGCGGCGCCGAGTTCCAGGGGCTGTATCTGTCACTCCTGCAACGCCACGTGCCGTTCGACGTACTGCCGTGCGACCGGCTCGGCGATGTCGACCTGGGTCGCTATCGGGTCGTCGTGCTTCCGGATCTCGGGCCGGTCGAGCTCGCGGGATACGACGGCGGGATCGTTGCCACCGGCACCACTGAGGTGGCGCGACTGCCGGTGAAGCGGCTGGCGAGCTACGAGACCGAGGAGGCGACGCGGTCGCTGCACCTCGCGGGCGGGGTGCCGGTGTTCGGTGCTTTCCACGTGGTCGAGCCGCCGGCCGATGCCGAAGTCGGGCTGCTTGCGCTGTCCAGAGCGCCGTACGGACCGCCGGAGAAGTGCCACGGACACGTGCAGTTGGAGCACCCCGGCGTGGTCCGGAGCGGCCGGGTCGTGCTGTTCCCGTGGACCGTCGGCCGGTCGTATCGCGAGGTCGGGCTGGGTGTGCACCGCGATCTCTTTGTCGACGAGGTGATCAGGGCCGGAGGGCCGTCAATGGCGACGGACCTGCCGGAGCAGGTGGAGATCGTGCTCGGCCGGTCCGCGGCCGGGACGGTCGTCCATCTGCTGAACAGATCGGGGGATACCGACCAACGGTTCGCCCCGCCCGTCCCTGTCGGTCCGGCTCGGCTACGGCTGCCGGACGGCGTCTGGGAGGTCCAAGCGCTGCGGTCCGGCGAGCGCCTTCCAGTGACCGACGGATGGGTGCAGCTGCCGGAGATCGGGATGTTCGAAGTACTCGTCTGGGTGTGAGGAGAGCGAGATGGATCGGCGAGGATTTCTCAAGCTGTCACTGGCCACAGGACTCTCGGCGGCCGCGGTCGCCGGGTGCAGCGGTAGTGGTGGTGGGCCGTCGGGTGACGGCGGCAACGTGACGTTGCGCTATGCGTGGTGGGGCAACAACATCCGGCAGCAGAACTACACCAAGGCGCTGAAGCAGTTCAGTACGGCGAACCCGTCGATCGCGATCGAGCCGGAGTTCGCGGAGTACACCGCGTTCCAGGAGCGGATGACGACGCAGATCGCGGCCCGCGACGTACCGGACATCTTCTGGATCGCGTCGCCGCAGGTGATGACCTACCACAAGAGCAAGCTGTACCGGAAGCTCGACGACATCCCGACGCTGAACTGGGGTGACTAC
>Ga0164241_10004095_pt1 | contig 14300 bp, 19 predicted proteins | sample OricomyardsoilBY_FD_108780 | JGI IMG/M metagenome (GOLD analysis project Ga0164241, IMG submission 108780) | Backyard soil microbial communities from Emeryville, California, USA - Original compost - Back yard soil (BY) | ecosystem: Environmental > Terrestrial > Soil > Unclassified | place: USA...
CGGAGGGCGAAACAAAATGATCTGGACGATATTTGCAATTCTAGGCATTGCGTTCTACTTGTTCGGAACGTATCTCGATTTTTCCGCGTCGGTGAAGCAGCCGTATTACGGCGTTGGCGAGGGCAACAAATTCCTTGATGACAAGGATGGCCGGTTCAACCTGAAAAAGGCTTGTATCGTTTACGGCGTTGTGCTTGCGGCGATAATCGCGGGATGGTTCTATCACCCGGCGTTCCCGATAGTGCTTGGCTTTGCTATTGGCACACTCGGAACGGCACTAGGTTTGAACAATCGCAAGCAGTTTCAATACAAACGCGGCCAGCAGATCACGTTCTTGACCACGCTTGCTGAGTTGCAGCGTGACGGCATTGATACGAGCTATCACTTTTTGAAATTAGAACCGGCGATACTGCGTAACGGACGGCTTTATTACAAGTTGTTTCGATGGATCTGGTTGCCTTCAACGGAGGCTACAAAGTCAACGGATAAATACGATCTGCGTGAACGTTTGAAAGCCCTTGCACTTCGTGACAAACGTGAGTGGTTTCCGAAATGACCATTTTCCTAACCGTCGGGAATATGGTTTTGGTGACGAAAAGCGTTTCGTTACCAGATGGTGAAAGCCAATGTTTGATTGATTTTTGAATATGGGTAAAAAATCGAAAAATTCAACCATGTTTTGAAAACATGTTAAAAGAATCGAAAAATTTACCCACGAAAATCGTTTTTCTTGATGTTCTACGCTAGGTGAAAATTATGTTGATTATATCTTGGTTGGTATTACAACTTAAAAAATATTGGAAGCAGATCATATACGCCGCCGCGTTCCTTATCGGCGTGACGTTTTTGATCTTAGCGATGAAGTCCTGCTTCACGCCAACTCCGCCGAAATTGAACGAACAGGAAATTCAGAAAGCGCAAGATGCTGTCAAAACCGGCAACGACGCACAGTTGACGGAGATACTTGCCGCATCGGATGCACGAGAGGCGGCAATCGATGCGAACGTAAATGATGCCAAGCAGATCACAATCAACGTGACGGCGGAATCAAGAAAAAAATGGGCGAACGCAAGCTTTGAGGAAAAGGTCGCTGAGTATAACAGACGAAAAGCGGAGGTCAGGTGAAGAAATGACGGACGGGGCGATTGGAATTAGATTTGTGTCGAGCGTAAAGGATACCGGAATTGATAAGCCGGCGATTGGCCCGTGTAGATGCGGTGGGCGGATTTTATATGTCGGACGTAAGAACCGCCATCTAACCCGGTGGGAATCGTTCCTGTATCGCATCGGATGGCGAAAGGCAAAGGATTTTAGAGTATGAACAAACGAATTTTATTTTGGATATTTCTTTTTGCGGCAATGCTGACATTCTCTTTCGGCAAGGCTAACGCTCAAACAGCCACGCCAACGCCGAATACAGAGCCGCCAAGCGTCGAACAGCTTTTAACCGACGTGCTGACGCTTCAAGACGAAAACAAAGCCTTAAAAGCCGAGATAGCCGCTAAAGACAAGGCCATCGCCGATTATAAGACCGTGATCGATAACAACAAACTCGAACTCGCAAAAATGAGCGGCGAAAAGACCGGCACGGAACAAGCAAACATTCGCCTAACCGCGATAATCGAAGCGATGATACCGATGCTTCGGCGTAAGACCGTCGGCATCAGCATCTTTTAATAAAAACCGAATGGAACGCGAAAATAATGCCTTTTTTAACCCTCACCTACGTTATCGCTCAATCAACCGGCGAATGGATGCTGCCCGTTTTCGGAACGCTGAAAGATATCGGCATCGTGGTCGTGGTCGTTGGAGCGGTCGCCGCGATAGTTTATTCCGTGTTCAACCGCAAAAAATATGATGGGTTGACCGAAACGATCAAAGAGCAAAAGGATATGCTCGACACTAAAAACGCCCGGATTAAAACTATCACCGAGGAACACAAAGCGGAACTCGCAGAGATAACGCTAACGGTAAATAAATATGAACAAAAGAACCTTGCCCTTGAGCAATCAAATTTGGTTCTAGCAACGGCGAATTTACAATCAGCCGCTATCTTAAAAAAACTGCGGCAAACCGGAAAATGGGACGGAGACGAAAGCGATGTATTTAGGGACTCAATGTATGACGCAAGCAGAAAGTAATTACACTCGAACACCGCCAGCACGAACATCAAGGCCGATCCGAATTATGCTGATCGATGATGATGCCGATACTTTGGCAATGTGCAAAGCACAAGAGCCGATAGACGATATTTTACTTGTTGTAAAGAACGGTGGATTTAATGCCCTTAAATCTCTGCACGAAGTTCAGTATCACGTGGACGCCATCGTTACAGATCTTTCAATGGCCGACATTGACGGCATACGGCTTACAAAACTCGTCCGTGAGAACGAGCAAATTCTTGGTAAGGCGAAGCCGATAGATATTTACTGGCTCACCGGATTTCCGCCGATACAAACGATTGTTGATGCGAAAGATGAATTTCACGTAAAAGCCTTGCTCGAAAAGCCGTATGACATTCGGAGATTGATCGAACAAGTCCGCGAACAATTTATTCACGATACGGCCGGCGGCGAGGTGCATTTAACACGATGACCGAAAAGGCTAAACCCGAATCGGATGCTAAACGCATCGACCGGATAAAAACAAAACTCTGCCGCTGCGGAGCAAAAGCGATGCCCGGTAGAGATAAATGCAGAAAATGCAAGGAACGATAGAAAACTTAGAAGAAGAAATCAACTTGACCGGCAAGCAAAAGAAGTTTGCCGATTTCTACGTCGGTGAGTGCAATTTGAATGCGACAAGAGCGGCCGAAGCCGCAGGTTATAGAGGTTCTTATGGAACACTGGCCAATATTGGTAATCAAAACTTGAAAAAACTACAGATTCGCCGATATATCGATAGTCAGCTAGACAAAACGTCTGCGTCCGCTAGTGAAGTTATTTCCATACTCACCAAACACGCAAAAGGATCACTCGCCGACGTGCTAAATGAAGACGGCGAATTCGATCTTCAAGAAGCAAAAAGACGCGGCTTTGACGGATTGCTCAAAAAAGTGAAGGTTAAGAAATTTTGGGATAAGAACGCTGAGGCGTACGAAACAACCTACGAGTATGAGATCCACGATCCGCAGTCGGCGGCAGTGCAGCTTGGCAAAATTCGCGGATTATTTACAGATAAGGTGGAGGTTTCAGGCAATCTTATGCAACCGGTGGCCGACGCTCTAGGGCAATTTGAAAAGATGTTGATAAAAGTTTATGACGGCGGCGACGATCAGGACGAACCCGAAGAAGCGTGATCATGCTCAAATCGCATATTTCAGGCTTGCCAGATCGCTAAACGTTCCGGCAGATCAGATTCGCAGTTTTACGCTCGGCGGTTATGTCGCACAGCCGAAGCAGCTTGAATTTCATGCGGCATGTAGAGAATGCGATGCGGCAGATGGGCCGACGCAGGTAGGTTTTGGCGGAGCACGCGGGCCGGGTAAATCACATGCATTATTCGCTCAGGTCGCACTTGATGACTGCCAACGATTTGAAAACTTAAAGGTTCTATATCTTCGCAAGATCGCAAAAAATGCGAAAGAACAGTTCGAGGATCTGCGCCGATCTGTTTTGCGGTTCACTCCGCACGAATACAAAAGCCATTCGGGAGTTATACATTTTCCGAACGGTTCGCGGATAATGACCGGCCATTTTAGGAATGAATCGGATATTGATTCATATCTCGGCCTTGAGTACGACATCATCGTTATCGAAGAAGCTACGACGCTGACGATATCGAAATATAAAGCTCTTCGCGATTCGAACCGGTCATCGAAAGAAGAATTTAGGCCGCGGCTTTATTGTTCGACAAATCCGGGTGGAACCGGTCATGCATGGTTCAAATCAAGATTTATCATACCGGCAAGACAAAAGGCCGAAAGCGATACGCGGTTCATTTTTTCGACGGTGGACGATAATGCGTTTCTCGATAGCGATTATAAAAAGAAACTCGAAGAAAACACCGGCTGGAAGCTTCGAGCATACAGATACGGCGATTGGGATATCGCGGCTGGGCAGTTCTTTACGACATGGAAATTTGAACGGCACACGTTCGATCCGAAAGGATTTATGGAACTGCCGAAAAGCAATGCAACGTTTTGGGCGAGCTTAGATTTCGGCTTTGGGCATTATACGAGCGTTCATCTGTTTATGAAATATGACGGCATGACCTATGTTCTCGATGAATACGTCGAAAGGAAACAGCTTGTACAGCAGAACGCGGAAGGCATCAAGGCGATGATCAAACGGAATGGATTGCAGATCACCGATCTTATGAATTTTGTTGCCGGTCATGATTGTTTTGCTTCTCGCGGCTCTGAATCGGGAATGACCATCGCCGATGAATATGCGAGCTTCGGCATATATCTGCAAAGGGCGAATGTTGACCGTATCGCCGGAGCTTCGCGGATCATGACGATGCTGGGCGATATTGACAGAAAGGATGATCCGATTCAGCCGACAGTTTCGATTAGCCGGAAATGCATCAGACTGGTCGAATGTCTGCCGCTTATGGAGCATGACCCAAAACGGCCTGAAGACGTTCTCAAGGTCGATACGGACGAAGACGGCAACGGCGGCGATGATGCCTATGACGATTTTCGATATGGCGTGATGGTCAATGCATCGGAAGGAATTTGGTTCGGATGATGAATAGCTCGAATAACAATATCAAGCATATAAAGCGAAGCGATATCCGGCCCCGATCGCGGATACAATCGCGCCGACAGATATTGCTTGACCGGAAACGAGCTATCGTTCACGAGCTGAAACAGATCGAAAGGGAGTTGAAAAATGAGCAGAATTAAGGATTGGTTCTTCGGAACGCCTATCGAACTTAAACTCAAAGCAAAGTTTGATGATTCACAATCGAAAGTGATGATGCCGAAAGCACCGCCGCTCGATTATACCGGGGGATCGCTTCAAATCCATGCTAAAAAAAGCGAATTGGTCTATTCCTGTATCGATAAAAAGGCACAGGCGGCGACAGATCCGTTTTTGATCGTTGAGCGCCGAAATGCGGATGGCGATTATGAAGCCGATATCGGCCATCCCGCCGCCGCATTGTTCCATTTTCCAAATCCCTTCGAAGGTGGAGATTCTTTTCTTCGGGCATGGATTGCTGCTGAAAATATAGTCGGGATGTTCGCGGCTGAGATCGTAAAATCGAATCTCGGCTTACCTGTTCAGCTTTATCCGCTAATACCGACAAACCTAGTTCCGCAGTATAGAAATAACGGATCTGGTGAATATCTCGACCACTACATTTATACGATCAATGGCCGGTCGGTGAGATTTCAGCCGGAAGAACTCATGATAAGACGCCGCGAATCGCTCGGCAGTATGCTTTCCGGTGCAACACCTCTTTCCGTTGCTCTTGGCTCGGTAGATGCTGATATCGCAAGCAATGAATACATCAGGGCTTTTTATAATAATGGTGGTGCACCGTCCGGTGTGCTGAATATAACCGGCCGGCAGATGTCACCCGATGATATAAAGCGATATCGCGAAGAATGGCATGGCCAATATTCACGATACGGAAAGAACCGCGGCGGCATCGCGATCATGGACGGTTCTGTAATGAATTATCAGCCGATCGGCCAAGCGGATCTCACAAAACTTAATTCCGAAAGTCTGACATCTATCGATGAATCGCGTATCTGCATGGCATTTGGAGTGCCGCCGATCTTAATAGGGGCGTTCGTCGGACTGGTCCATGTAAATCAGCGCGCATCCGTCCGCGAAGCCCAAGAGGATTTTTGGATGAATACGATGTCGCCGGAATTAAAAAGCATTCGCAAATTCCTTGACAGAACGATCCTTCCGTATTTCGAAGATATCGATGCGATCAAGCGTGATGAGGTTCGTTTTAATTGGGATATGTCGCAAGTGAAAGCTTTGCAGGAAGATATAGACAAGATCCATAACCGAGCGGCGGTAGGCTATAAATCCGGCATCTACCGGCTCAATGAAGCGAGATCGGCCGTTGGTTTGGATGCCGTCGAAGGCGATGAAGGCGAATCGTTCTATAAAGCTCCGCCGACATTTGGCACGAACGATGCAGAAAAGAAATTGCTGGTTCAGATAGCCGATCCTGATGCACAGCCGATCAAAGGTTTGCTGCCTGAGCCGGAAAAAAAAACTTCTGAATTAGTATTATCGCGAGAACCAAATGAGATCGAACAGATGATCGATCTGAAAAAGATCGATGAAGATCAGCAAACGGAAAGCGAGAGGCTTTACAGCATTTTACTCGCTCTTCGAAATGCCCTGATCGCCGCAGCCGTCGATGCCTATCAAAGTATCGCTGATGAGGACATCTCACAACTTATTATCGCTCCGCCGATCGATATCTATAACAAGATCAAGAAGATCCTTAGAACTGCATTTATCAACGGACAATTGCAGGTGATAAGCGAATTCGTTGCTCAAGGTGCCGAATTTGAAGATATTGCCGCTTCTGCCATCGGAACCGCTGCTGAAGAGCATATAGAACGAATAACCGATCTTACCGTCTCAGACGCTGTAAATGAGGTTCGCTCACGCGCGATCAATCAGATCATTACATTCGGCATCTTAGGCATATCGGCGGTTGAGATTATTACGATGCTAAAGGACGAACTCGAATCACAATCCGATGCATGGGTTAGGCTCGATGCTTCTTCATCGGTGAATGCATCAACTCAGCGAGGCCGCGATCATGAGCAGGAAGCCCGAAAGGAATTAGGACAGATTTATATATATTCTGGCATTCTCGATAAGCGCATCTGCGTGCCGTGCAAACGTTGGGATGGTCAGGCTTCGGCTGATAGATCGCTTTTGCCGTACACGCCGAATCCAAAATGCAAAGGCCGCAAGAATTGCCGATGTGTTGTGATCACGGTTTATGCCGGTGACACATTCATACCCACAGAAAATGAGGTGAGATAATGAGCGAACGGTTTACATTCAGCGAGCCTTTTCGGTCACAGCTTATTCGGGCATTGAACGGACATGCTCCGTGGAAATTAGTTTATGACGCTCCATATTCACCAATTCCGCCTACTGCGAAGCAGATATCTTTTCTAAAACGGCTCGGTGCTATAAGAATCCCTCAAACAAAGGCGGATGCATCTGAGATGATCGATGAATTGTTAAATCAAAAATAAAATCTCTTTAGTGGGCAATTTCTCTTGCGTTCATACAACATCTTGTGTTAGTTTTGCTTTGAAGACGGACTTCTTCTGTTTTTGAAAATTAAATACCAGAGTTTATGAAGCGGTAAAATCACCGCATACACATCGCTCGCCATAGAATTGATCTAGGTTCGTCCCCGTCAATTTATGGCGGCTTTTTTGTTTTAAATCCTATGGCTAGACAATTCAAACATCTTCCATATTTCGCAATGAAAGCCAAAGGCGATGGTGAATCCGGCCGCGTCCGCAAAGGCATTTGTGCCGTATTCGGCAATATCGATGATTGGCATGACCGGATAATGCCGGGAGCATTTCGAAAAACGATCAGCGAAGGTCGCCAACGCGCCAAACATCTCTGGAATCATGATTTTTCCACTCCGCCGATCGCAAAGATCGTAGAACTGAAAGAACTGAGCCGCGATGAATTGCCTGACGAAGTGCTTGATTTTGCACCCGAAGCAACAGGCGGCTTGATGGTTGCTCGGGAGTATTACAAAAACGATCTTTCAAATTGGATATTAGAGGCAATCGATGCAGGCGATATAGATGAAATGTCATTTGGTTATGACGTACTCGCCGACACGATCAGCGAAGAGAATGATTGCAAGATCCGTAATCTTGTTGAGCTTCGCCTTTACGATACATCCGATGTTCTCTGGGGTATGAACCCGGCAACACTCGGAGCCGGAGCCAAAAATTTCTATGGAATGCCTCTCGGTGCGATTGTCCAGCAATTAACTGGATATGTTGAAGATTTAAAGACCGGACGAAGGAATGCATTAAATGACGAAAACCTTATCGATGCTATCCATCAGGCCGCGGTCGATCTCGGCGCAACCAAATGTCTTGGCGTTGCCGAGGAACAAAAACAGCAAGAAATAGCTGACGGCGAAGAAGCCGAAGCCGCTCAAAAAAGCACTTCACTTGATCTTTTGCAGCTGAAATCACAACGGCTGATCTTTGAATCAGCTATAACCACAGGGCTTTAGAAAATTATTATTGGAGTTATAAGAACATGAGCGAACACGCTACACAGAAAGCAAAACGCCTCTCCGAGATCTTAGATGAAATCACAACTTTGACCGCAGAGATCGAAGGCGATGAAGCAAAGAACACTGACGCAAACCGTGAAAAGATCACGGCTTTATTGACCGAAGGCGAAACCTTACGCAAATCCATCGAACAAGACAAGGCGATTACCGGTTTGAAATCATTTGCGAAGGATCCGGCAAATCCTCCCAAATCTCAACCGTATGCGGTCGGAGATGGCGTGATATCACAGCCCTTCTCAGGTATTAGCTCGCTCGGCGATCAATTCATCGCATCCGAGCAGTATAAAGCAATGCTCGGAGCCGACAATGCCGTAAAGAAAAATGTTCGTGCCGGATTTGAAGCTAAAGGCTTCATGTTTCCATCCGGTTCGAAGGCAACCTTCGATACTGCGTCGGGCGGATTGGATTCGACGGTCAACTATCTATCGAACCCGATCATCCTTGTCAGCCAACAGCGTCTGACGATCCGCGACCTTCTGAGCGTTGGCCAAACGACAATGAATGCCGTGCCGTATCTCAAGGAAACATCCTATACAGGAGCGGCTGATACGGTCGCAGAGGAAGGCGAGAAGCCCGAAGCCACTCTCTTGACGGAAGACGCCTCGGCACCAGTCAAGAAGATCGCTGTCGTGCTGAAAGTCACAGATGAAATGTTTGCCGACTTTCCCGTACTTCGAGACTACATCGATTCGCGGCTTCGCTTCATGGTGCTACAAAAAGAAGAACAACAGCTTCTAAGCGGAACAGGTTCCGGCAGTCAGATTACCGGTATTTTGAATTCGTCGCCGCAAACCGTTTCGGCTACATCGCCGGGCGAACTTGATGCGATCCTTGAGGCCAAAACCAAGGTTGCCAGAGCCGATCTCGGCGGCGGTTACGAAGCAGACGGTATTGTGATCAATCCGGCCGACTGGATGGGGTTACGCAAGCTGAAAGACGCGGTCAATGGCCAATATTACGGCGGCGGGCCGTTCTATGGCCCATACGGTCAGGGCGGCTTTATCGAAGAGCCTACCGTTTGGGGATTGCGTCCGGTTGTTACTTCGGCTATCGCTGCCGGTACTGCTCTTGTCGGAGCATTCAAGCTTGGAGCGATGATCTTTCAGCGTGAAGGCGTTGCGGTCGAAGCATTCAATCAGAACGAAGATGACGTGATCTATAACCGCGTAACGCTTCGCGTCGAAGAGCGTCTTGCACTTGCGGTTTGGCGTCCGAAGGCATTCTGCACAGTCACAGACATCTCATTCTAAGCGTCGGTTTAGAACGTTTTTAGAGGCGGGAAAGCTCGCCTCTTTATTCAAAAAAGTATGCCGATAATGCATATCAAAAAGAGGGAAAAGGTTATGAGCGAAGTTATCGCGGATCGTGATTATTTCACCGATCAGAACGGAGATCTGACAACCGATTCAACCAAGGCGGCTGATTGGCTGGTTCGTAAAGGATCGCCCATCTCCAAAGAGCATCAAGAAAAATATAACATTCCGCTTCAAACATCAGTTCAGAGCGGAAAGGATGTTGACGGCGGCAAAAAAGCCTCCAGTCCGTCATCGAATAAGGCGACATCGCCGAAAGAAAATAAAGGAGCTAAGAAATAAAATGGCAAATAGACTGACTAATCCCGGACGCACACTTTCGATGCGAATTTTGAACGATACTGACGGCGATTATGTACTTCTGCCGAACGGCAAGAAGTTTTACATGTTGGCTACGGCTATCACGGCGAACACGACAGCAACGACCGCGGCGGCTGGTAGTTATGCTTGCACTGTTCACGCAACGGGGCTTGCATCGATCTTTCGATCTGACGGCTCGAAGTGGCAGTTTCTGACGAATGCATAAACAATGGCGATCTACGCAACAGTTGAGCAGATAAAGAGCCTGGGCTTCCAAACGGATGCCCCGGCTTCTATTGATACGACTGTTTGGGAATTGCTTGCAGATGCGGCATCGCGTGAGTTCGATTCTCTTTGCGAAGTTCGCGAGAACTTCTTTCAGGCGGCCGAGTATGACGATTCCGAGCCAACGCCTTTGCCGGTTTATACGAATCGAACATTCTTCGGAAATGGAACCACGATATTAAAGCTTGAGCCGTTCATTGAATTGAATCCGTCCGCGCCGGTCACCGCCGAAGATGATTTTGCTTACGACATTCCGGCATACATCATATCCGGCGATTCGCTTCTTTGGCCAAGATCGCCGATAGGACAATGGACCGCAGATTTTGTTTTCACGGTATCTGCTCAATGGGGATTTTTAATGATCCCGGCCGATATCACGCTTGCAGTGATAAAGCTTGCTTTGAATGCATGGCGTTTAAGCGATCCGGTCAATGCGGAGCAGACGGAATCAAATTTGGAAGCTGTGATTGACGGATTACCTGCATCGGTTTGGCCGATCGTTGAAAAGTACAGACAGAAATATTCGCAAAGGGCAATATTCGCATGACGTTCATTAAACGAAATCCGATCTGGGATAAATCTAAACGAGCGGATATCTATTCGAAGGCTTTATATGCAGTGGCGGAGCAGGCGATTGCGGATATTCATGAAAACATCGATGCGAGCGTTCCTGCCGGCCGCACATATCGCAGAGGCCGAATCGTTCGGGTTGCTACAAAGAAGAATGCGGTTCAAGGCTTACGAAGCGTGGTCATGAGCAATGGAAAGAAAGGCCGTGTGGTTGGCAATAAATTTCATAAGGCGTCGGCATCAGGCCAGCCGCCAGCCCGCGACACAAGCAGATTATATCGCGGAATGAAAATGAAAAGACTTGCCGCATATAGGATCAGAGTTTTTAACGATGTTGAATATGCCCGATATTTAGAACCGCCTGCAAAGCTGAATAGGCCGTTCTTCTACTCGGTCATTGAAAAGAATAGATCGAAATATGAAGGGATCGTTCGAACGCACATGCGGCCGTTCTTTAACAGGTAACAGATCAGATGGCACTACTTACACCGGCAAAAGAACTCGCCGTCAGAGCGAAATTAAAAGAGATCTTTGAAGAGTTGACCGATATCTACGTTTTTGACCGTCCGCGGCAGATCGTTTCAAAGCAGCACTTTGAAGCTCATACGACTAAAACGATACTCGGCAAAAAAGAGATCCGATATCTCGAATTCTATTTTGTCGATTTTGTCGATCTCGATGACGAAGCTCAATTGGATGCTGATTGCGTTCCCGTCGATCTTCTGTATGAAGGACAGATCGGCTTTAGCTATGTCGAAAGCAGATCGGATGATTCGAACTCATTTAACGATATAAAAGCCTGCATATTGGACCTGCGAAATATGTTCCTCGATAACGGCGATCTTATTATTTCGGGCATAACTTATGAGCTAAAACGGATGGAACCGCTTAGACAGCTTCGCATCGAACGCCATCCGGTTACTGAGCAGGAAATGCATCTTTACGATTTCAAATTTTCAGTTGGTGTTAGGGAGTAGAAAATGGCGACAGAGAAAGCAGCTACAAAAAAAACGTCGGAGCCCGAGCCGAATATTATATTCATTGGCGATCGGCTGAATGCAGGAAGAAAGGATGTTAAGACCGGACAGGACGGCTTTATTCCTTATGAACCGATCAAAAGCTTTTCAGTCGGGATGGAAACGGTCAAGCTGCCTTCCGCCGATGAACAGCTTGCAGGCCCGTTCTATCATCCGCGTGCAGGCGAGATCGTTCGCTTATATCCGAAATTTTACAAGCAGTTCGTTAAAAAAGGTAAATAATCATGGCCGGAAATTTTAAGAATAGAAAATTCTTCCTTGCGTACAGCGATGTATTCAAACGGCAGTCCGCTTGGGATGTCGCGGTTGCGAATTCCGATATAAATAAGCGGCATCCGCAACTAACGCCGACCGTTCCGGGTTCGCAGTTCACGCGCGAGAAAACGCCGGACTGCTCAGGCGAATATTTTATCGCCGAAGATCTTACGTCGCGCTTGAAGCGTGTGCGGTTCGGCTTTAATCCAAATGCTCAAATGCTCGCCGGATGGCTTGCTTTAGCAATGGGTTCCGCAGCCGCTCCAACCGGTACACCGGCTGATGAAACTCAAACACTTACGATCACAGCCGGTGATCCATATTCGCTGAGCTTCACACACGAAGGCTTGACCGGCACAACCGCACTTATTCCTATCGATGCGGCGGCTTCGGTGATCGCGGCGGAATTGAATGCTCTTCGTTCCATCAAACAAGGCGCTCAAAAAGCCGCGAATGTCGCAGTATCAGGCGATGCGGGCGGACCATACACGATCGCATTTCAGAATAAACTCGCAAAAACGAATGTCGCATTACTCGTCAGTTCCGAAGCGACCGCCGTCGTAACGACCGGAACTGCCGGAGCAAACAAACTGCATGCGATATCGCGGTCAACGGCTGACCAGCCGCCTCAAACATCGCTTATTTACGGCTTCGATGGTGATTCGGATCATCCTCTAAAAGTGAATAATGCAGTCGTAAATGAGATCACTGTCTCCGGTCAGGCAAAAGGCCGCGTTCTGGTCGAACTCGATCTGGTAGCAACATGGCCGTTCGATGCAGGCGTCTATTCGATGCCGGATTGTATAAATTTTTCGCCGATAACAACAAAGGACGTTCGGCTCGCGATCAATGATGTTTTTTATGTCGATGATCTCCGCAATTTTAGCTACACCTACTCGAATAACATCATTACCGATGATGATCCATTCCCATGGGACGATATCGATGCCATACGTCTTGAAAAAGGCGATAGAACATCGAGCTTTTCCTTTACATTATTCGGCAGTCATGGCGACGGCCTTTATACTCTCGCCGAAAGCGAACCCGAAGAAGATATCGAACTGCATATCGGCCCGGGCGGTGATCGTGTTTCGATCTTTGCACCTTCGGCAAAACTTCGGCTGCAAGACCAGGACACAACCTTTATCGGAAGTGCGAACAGATCAGCTATCAATATCGATGCTGAACCATTTCTGAATGAAGATCTGGTAGGTACGCCGGACTATGCAGAAGCGAATATCGATCAGACGGTTGCATATTTAGGAACATAACAATTTGAACCGAAAGAGGCGGCGGTAAAACATACCGCCTCGCCAATATGAAAAGTACAGAAATCAAAGAAAAAAAAGAACCATTAGATCCATTCTCAATGACGCGAATTGAGGTCAATCTTACCTATGACTATCTAATTCCAGATCAACCATTGGCGATAACGTTCTTCATGCGGCTTGAACAGTGTGATGAGGAAGTGCTTGCAAGGCAGGAATTTTTTGCATTGTCGGAAGATGAACGCAAAAAGAAAGTTACAGAACATCAAGCCAACAGAATGGCTTTACTTTCGGTGCAGGAACCGGCCGGAATACCCGGCTTCACCAATGCAAATGCTGACTATCGGCAAGCGATCAGGGATTTTTTTAGCGGTGATAATGCATTAAAAGGACGAATTCTTGATGACGCATTATCACAATATGAGGTGAAAACGCGGCCGCGAGAATTCTTTCGATAGTTTTCGTGTAGTGGCTTGGCAGTTTTTATATTTTGCAAGAAGTTTAGGCGAACTAGAGCCATCATTCAGCGATTGCCCGTCGCTCTGCCCGGATGATATCGAAAATACGAGAGATGGCCGTTATTGCGAAACATGCCCGAGATATGAAGCCGAGATCGAATTCAAGGAGCAATGTGAACATTATTTGCAGGAAAGAACCGGCGATCAGTGGCGTAAATACGGTTTTAAGAACTTACTGAATGCGGTTTTGGATGTTCGGGATTTGAAGGGATTGCCGAGAAATAAATTAACAGCAATAACCGGCGATCTATTAAACATCCTCGAAAGCGAACGCGGCAAGATGGAACGAATAGACGAATGGAACAGACGGCAGAAAGCGAAGACGTGATCAATGACCGCTTTTATTCATGTGAGAGAAAGCGGCCGTACAGCGATCGTGATGTAGCGAGGCATGAACGGCATAAGATGCAGAAGAGGTTCGCGGTGAAATATTCGATCTATAAATGCAAATATTGTCGAAATTTTCACCTTACGACGAAGAAGTAA
>Ga0164241_10004096_pt1 | contig 14299 bp, 12 predicted proteins | sample OricomyardsoilBY_FD_108780 | JGI IMG/M metagenome (GOLD analysis project Ga0164241, IMG submission 108780) | Backyard soil microbial communities from Emeryville, California, USA - Original compost - Back yard soil (BY) | ecosystem: Environmental > Terrestrial > Soil > Unclassified | place: USA...
GCCGCCGGAGATCCCGACGACCGCCGCCTGTTCGAACGAGACGGTCGCCGGTTTGTGGGCGAGCTTGTCCTCGCGGGCCGCGGCATACTCGGCGAACGAGCCACGGCTCATCCCGAACACCTCCTCGCCCACGGTGAACCGGGTCACCGCCGAGCCGACCGCGACGACCGTGCCGGCGACGTCGATGCCGGGGACCCGGTTCTTCGGCCGGCGGAAGCCGAACCCGATGACCCGCATCAGGTACGGCGTGCCCGTCATCAAGTGCCAGGTCCCCCGATCCAGACCGGCCGCGCGCACCCGCACGAGCACCTCGTGGTCGGCGATCTCGGGTCGGTCGATCTCCGCCGACCGCAGCACCTCGGCGGAGCCGTAGCTGTCCTGCACGATCGCCTGCATCATTCGCTCCGTCGTCGTCGGGTTGGTACCGGTCGCCGCCTGGGTGCTGTCAAGTCTCATGATCGCTTCCCTTCCGAACGTTGAAGTGCTCTCTTCGTACTTAGTACGGGACTGTACTCGTACTAAGTACGTGTGCGCAAGGGGTGGTAGGAACCGAGATGTCGTCGTGACGGTGGAACTGGCGACTCTCGTACTTCGTTGCTCTGCCGTACTAAGTACGAGTGTATGGTACTAAGTACGAGGGTGTAAGGGTTCGGGAGGCCTGATGTTGAAGCCGGTCAGCGGCGGGACCAAGGAACGCGTTCCGCTCAGTCGGGACCGGGTGCTGGCCGGGGCGATCACCGTCGCCGACGCCGGCGGAATCGGCGCCCTGACCATCCGCACGCTCGCCCAGGAACTCGGTGTCAAACCGATGTCGGTGTACCACTACGTCGCCAACAAGGACGAGATCATCGACGGCATCGTCGATCTCGTGTACGGGGAGATCGACCTTCCGGTGCCAGGGGGCGACTGGCGCAGCGAGATGACGCGGCGGGCCCAGTCGGCTCGCCGGGTGCTGGCGAACCATCCCTGGGCCACCCCGCTGTTGCAGTCACGCTTGAACCCCGGGCCGGCGACGCTGCGCCACCACAATGCCTTCATCGCGACCCTGCGGTCGGCGGGCTTCTCAGTGGAGCTGACCGCCCACGCCTTCGCCCTGATCGACAGCTACGTCTTCGGGTTCGCGCTGTCGGAGAACGCGCTGCCCATCCACGGCCCGGACAGCGTCGCCGACACCGCGGCATCGATGATGCATTTCTTCGACGCCGACGCATACCCGTCCCTGCTCGAGTTCACCACGGAGCACATCATGCGTCCCGACTACGACTTCGGCGAGGAATTCGAGTACGGGCTCGACCTGATCCTCGACGGCCTCGCCCGGTCACTCCCCGACAACGGCGACACCCCGACCACCCGGCTGCCGACCAAACGAGCAAAGCCGGACAAGGCACCGTCGGGAACGCGGAGTGGGTGACCGGCCGAATCGTCGCGTCCGCAGCCGGTGGCTTGCGTGGGTCAGGCCGGCGGTCGACGGACCAGAGCCGACAAGTCCCGATTTGCCGAACCCTAGTGGGATGCTTTGTCCCACCGGTCATCCCAGGGCCGTTCGGGGGGATCGTGCCGGTGCACCGGGCGGGTTCTGTCGTTGCTGCGGGCGCGCGGGGTCCGGGTGGAGCTGTTGAGCGAGCTCGGTGAGCCGGTCCCAGGCCGGCGAGGAGTGACCGGTCAAGGTCGCGGCCAGCGCAACGACGGTCGGATCGATGGCGTTCGGCGTTTCGCCGGCCGAACGCGGAGACCTGTCGGCGAGCCACCGCTGTGTGCGTTCGGCCACGGCAGGAAGGCGTGGATCGTCCGGCGGCCACTCGTACGCGGCGTCGTACTCGAGGTAGATCGCGGTGAATTCTGGATCGTCGATCGCCGCCAGCTTGTCGGCGATCCACACGGCCGCTTGTTCCGGTGAGGCGGAGTGCACCAGGATCCATCCGTCCCGTTCCATCTGGATCGCGCGCCCGCTCACGCCGAGTTCCCGAAGCCGGTCGAGATAGCCGGCAACCTCCGTCGAAACGAAAGCCGCGTCGCCGGCAGTCAATTGGGCGAGACGGGAGCGAGCGTGGTGAATCGCCTCGGCTTGTTCCTGCAGGGCGCGATCGATGTCGCCGACCGCAGCGGTGAACTCGTCCGGGTCGGCGGTCAGCAGGTCCTTGATGCGGGCGAGCGGTACGCCGGCCTGGGCCAGGGTCCTGATCTTGACCAGCTTGAGTGCGTCCGCGGCGGTGTAGCGCCGATAGCCGGACGAGTCCCGCGACGGTTCGTCGAGCAGGCCCCGCTCGTGGTAGTGCCGAACAGCTTTGATGGTCACGCCGGCGTACTGGGCGAGCTGACCGATCGTGATCATGCTTCTCGGCCTCCCCGGCACGGTGTCGGTCAGGCCCGGTCCCGTCGGGTCATTCGGCCGCCGGCGCACCGGTAGGCCGCGCCGGATGCGCCGACATCATGGTAAGAGACCAGCAGCTGCCTGGAGTATCCACTCAGCGCAGACGGAGCGATCCCGGCCGGCGCGAACAGGTCCCGTCCCACGGGGACGTACCGCCGCGGTGGAAACGGGACCGTGGCTCCGGCGAAGCCGGTGAAGATGCGCGCCTGTTGGTCGTCGAGCGGTTCGTAGGTCGTCATCTCCTCCAGTTCGCCGTCCACCAGGCGGACGTCGACGCGGAGCTGGTTCGACCGGTAGGTCCCGGTATATCGCGTCAGATCACCGGCGTGATGACCGGCCGCCAGCAGTTCGGGCGCCCGGATTCCGAGGTGGTCGCGCAGCAGCGACAGCAGGAGCTCGTCGTGCAGCTGCATTGCTCGTGGGTCGTTGCCGAAGGCGGCGAACACGAGATCGTGCTCGGGCACCACGGCGAGCACCGCCACACCGCCCGGGGACGCCCCCGACATTGACGGCACGGTGGTCGCCCCGAACGGCATCAAGAGCCAGCCGAGCCCGATGGGCGGAACGTTCGGGGTGCGCATGTCGTGGGAGACGGTCTGCATCCGCGATATCGACTCGGCCGACAGAACTCGGGCTCCGGACGGCGCCACGCCGGCAGCGAGCTGAATTCTGCCGAACGCCAGGAGATCGCCGATGGTACCGATCGGCGTGCTGCCGGCGGCCGCCCAGGAGTCCGGAAGCTTGAACATGTCGGTGCGCCGAGGGACACCGGTGGCCGGATCCGGGAAATGCCCGACGGCGGTGCTGCGCAAGATCGCTCCCTCGGCTGAGGTGCACGAGTCGTCCATCCCGACGATAGGGAACAAGTCGCGCTCGAGCAGGTCCGAATAGGCCCGGCCGGTCACCACCTCGAGGAGGCGTCAAGCCACCAGCATCCCCCCGTTCGAGTAGCTGACGTACTCGTCCGGTTCGAACAGCACGCCACAATGCCGGCCCAACATCGTGACGAACGAGTGCAACGCGCCGGCACCGTTGGCGTCGACGAACAGCAGGTCCGCGTCGATCCCGTTCGTGTGCGTCAGCAGCTGCCGTACCCGGATCCGTTCGGCCGCCCCAGGGGTCATCAGCCGAAACTCGGGTAGGTAGGTGACCACACGCTCGTCCATATCGACCAGACCGCGCTCGACCTGCTGCAGAACAAGAGTGGTCGTCAGGGCCTTGGTGATCGACCCGAACAGAAATCCGGTGTCCTGACGCATCGGTGCCGCGGTGGCCACGTTGGCGGTGCCCTGAGCCACGACGATCTGAGCGCCGTCGTGGTACACCCCTGCCAGATAGCCGGGGATCCGACTCGGTCCGCACGACGCAGCGACCCGCTCTCGGACCTGCTCGGCGACCCCATCAAGCAAGGAAGCCGCTCCCGATCCTGCAGAGCCGCCCGCCAAGAACCTATCGTCTGCCGTCATGGGTGCCAGTGTCGGACCCTGCCCCTGGGGCAGGGTCAAGCCCAGCACTTACCGTGGCAATCGAGCGTCTGACCTCAGCCGACGGTCGAATGGACCGGACCGATCTGCGCGAGCAGGGTGGCGAAGTTCCAGTATTCGGTGACTTCGGCGATCTTCCCGTTCCGGACCACGCCGACGCCCGCGCCCAGGATGCGGAAGCTGCGGTCGTTGGCCGGCAGGCCGGGCAGGTCTCCGCGGTGCACCCCGGTCATGATCCATTCCTTGGCGTAGTACTCGCCGGCGCCGAACAGTTTGACGATCTCGAAATGCACGTCCGGCCACACCGTGAACAGGTCGTCGTAATGCACCCGGTTTTCGGCAACACCCACGAATCGTTGGCCGGTTCCAGTGTTCGAGAAGTCTGAATCGTTGCTGAGATAGGTCAGGGCAGCGTCAGCGTCGTGTCGGTTCATGGCGTCCGTCCAGTCCTTCACGACGGACGTGGGGTCGGTACTCATGGGTCCTCCTCGGGAATTGTGTGGTCCTGATCGGCTGGTGCCGTGGACTGCAACAACCCTCTTGCCCCCGCCGCCCGCGCAGTAGCGCAATCAGTACGTATTCATGCTCGGCCCGCTACGTAAGGAACGTCGGCAGGTCGGCGCGGCGGGTCGTCCCAGTCTTGGCCAGTAACCGTTCGACGTGTTTGTCGACGGTTCGCGCGGAGATGAACAGACGCGAACCGATCTGTTTGCTGGTGAGGCCGTCGGCCAGCAGGGCCAGCACGTCGGCCTCCCGATCGGTGATGCCGATCGCGGCGAGCGCGGCCGGCACGTGCTGGTGGTCGTGCACGCGACCTGGCGATGGAGCGCCGGCCCGACGCAGCAATGACCGGCAGGCCCGTTCGATATGTTCGAAGCGGTATTCCGGAAGTAGGTGACAGCTTCGGTCAACCAATCAATGGGCTGCCCCCAGCCGTCGGCGAGCGCGCACTCCGCGACCAACTGTCCCATCCCGTCGCGTGCCCGGTCGCTGTTAAGGTTCTGCACGGTGCGCAGGAGCGCCCATTCGGAGCAGTACGAACCGGGGTCGGCATCGGGGACGGCGCGTAGCGCAGACATGGCGGTGTCGTAGGCAGCCATCGCACGGTCCCGCTCCTCGCGCAGCATCCAGAAAGTTGCCCGACAGCCGGACGTGGTGGCCGGAATCTGCACCTCGGGTCGGCCCACCGAAGCCGCTTCCGCGAGGGCGAGTTCGATCGCGCTTCAAGGCCGGCGATCGCATGCGCCCACCCTTCGAACAGAAGCGCGACGGCGAGCACCAAGTCCAGGTGCCAGCGACGGGCCGCGAGCTGGCAACGCCGGGCGGCCGCGAGACATCCTGCCGCGTCCAGGCTGGTCACACCCGATCCGGCCAACTGGAGATCGACAGTCGCCATGACGGACAGTGCGCCCGCCTCAGCGGCGAGTTCGCGTGCCCGAACGAGGCGATCGACCCGGTTGGAGCCCATCAGGTCGACCGCGCCGAGCTCATGGGTCGCCCGGAGCACCCAAACGGTCATCCCGTGAGTGGTCGCAATCTCCAACTGCCGGGTGAACGCGGCCTCCGCCTTATGCAGATCGCGTTTGCGCGCCACCCTTCCGATGACCTCCAGCGCCTGGCAGGCCGTGTCGGCAAGATCGGTCGGCTCTGCAGCATCGAGTGCACGGCGCGCGGTGGCTTCTGCCGCCTCGGGTCGTGCTGCGCCCAACAGTACGTGCGCGGCCAGGGCGTCGACCCCGGCCAGGGCCGCTTGATCGAGTTCCGCCACCAGGTCTCTGGCGAGCGTGACATGTTCCTGGGCGGCGGCCCAGCTGGCCGTGGCACTGGCCGCCTGGGCGATCCGGACGTGCACCTGCGCGCATCGGGCCGGGTCCGAGAGCCTGCGCAGGAGCCCGCCACCGATCCCCATTGCTTGCTCGAAATTTCCTGCCAGGGCTGCGATCTCGATGCGGACCTCATCGATCTCCACCGCGAGCTCCGCGTCGTCAGCAACCAGTTCGGCCGCCCGGGCCAGCGCATGGGCCGCCGTCGCGAGCGCCCCGCTGGCCACCGCCCGCCGACCAACTTCGAGAAGCGCAGTGGCGGCGCCATCCGGGTCGCCGGCCAACGCACTGAGTGCAGCTGCCAATTCACACCACTGGCCTGGCAATCCTGGATGGACCTCGGGCCAGCACCGCACGCGCGGCGCCGGCCATTGCGGTACGAACGTCAGGCGCCGGTCCTGCGAGTACCGCGTTGCGGGTCAGGGCGTGCCGGAACTGGTAGCCCTCTGTGTCGACCGTCATCAATTGCAGCTCGATGCAGCGATCCAGAACGATTCGCAAATCACGGGCGGACAGACCCGTCATCGACCGGAGCAGCGGCAGGTCGAAGCGCCGGCCGAGGACTGCGGCCGCACCGGGAACATCCCGGTCGGCTTCGTCCAGCGCGCGGACCCGAAGCTCGACGGTGTCGGCCAGGGAGCGCGGGACGACGCTGCTGGCAATGGACCTCACGATCCATTCGTCCCGCCGCCGGATCAGGCCGTTCGCGTCGACCGCGGCGGACAGTAGCTCCTCCACCAGTAAGGGCAATCCGTCCGCGCGGGCGAGGATGTCATTCACGCCTGCCGGGAGGGTCGGACCGCCCAGGCATTCGAGCGCCATTGAGGCCACCTCAGGGTCCGGCAGCGGTGGGATCTCCAGCACCGTCGCAGCGCGTCGAGCCTGCAGGTCACGCACCAGATTCAGCCCGGGCGAGGGGTCTGGACGCGCCGTTGCGACACAGTCCAACAATCCATCTCCGGCATGATCAACGAGGTATTCCAGCACTGTCAGGGATCCAGGATCCGCCCATTGAAGATCCTCCAGGACGAGCAGAACCCGGGCGCCGCCACCGAGGACATCGACCATGCGCAGCACCCCCTCGCCGAGCACGACCGCCGACTCAGCCGAAGCTCCCTCCGGCCTGTGCCACTGAGGTATCAGCCGGCCAAGCGCCGGCCGATATGGGGCAAGCTCAGCATCGTCGGGAACACCAGTCTGTCGAAAGGCGGCAAGCAGCGCCTCCGTCAACGGTTGATAGGGGGTCGCCTGCCGGTTGCGAACCGATCGACCGGTGAGCACCACCCGACCACGACTCCTTGCCTCCTCCACCATCTCGCGAATCAGCCGGGTCTTCCCGACGCCGGCCTCGCCCACCAGGAAGACCGCGCCGCCGCGGGGCGCGCCCAACCGTCCGGTCAAGACCTCCAGTTCCGCGCGGCGACCGATCAACGATTCGCACAAGAGCGACATCACTCAATGAGCCTGGCACATCGGGTACCCACGCCGACCGAGCAAATCGTCAGGAGGCTCGCGAGGGTGGCCCGACCCAGACGCCCTCCCCGCCGCGATCAACGACCTCGACACCGTTACCTGCGACATCGTCGACTCGGGACACCTACTGATCCACCGCCAGCTCATCGAGTCAGCGAGGACGTCGCGCAGATGCCTCAACGCCTCGCGGGCGGCGTCGGGTCGTCGCGATCGCGGCCGGCCTTCGGTGGCTCAGACCGGCGGCACATGGACCGGAGCTTCGAGCTCGTCGAGGACGTCGCGCATGTAGGTCAGCGCGTGCCGGGCGTCGAGCCGCGGTTCGGGTGAACGGTCCTGGTCAGCGATGCGTTCCGCAGTGGCGGCGATCCGGGCGGCGGCGTCGGCGACGAGGGTTCGGGCAGCGAGGGCACCGAAGTCGCCGGCCCTGGTGAGGTAGTCGAGCACCCGCGCCGCGGCCGGGAGGCGATCGATCGTTGCCATCATGTTGATGAACTCGACGGCGGCGTTCGTCGCCAGATCCGGGTAGTCGGTTTCGAGGAGTTCGTCGACGTAGGCGCGGAGAATCCGGAATGCCGCCGACCGGTTCCCTCGCCGAAAAGCGGTCCGTGCCTCGATCGGCTTGTTCACCGAGACGGTCCGCTCGGGCAGGTCGACACCGACCGCCTCGTCGAAGAACCGGTCGGCCAGCTCCGGTTTGCCTTGCAGCAACGCGGAGTAGCCGAGCATGCTCAGCGCCACGTACAGCAGGGTCGGCGGACCCTGGGCGCGATACCGAGCCGCGAGGGACGACGCGACGGCATCGAGTTCGAGAAGCCGCCCGGTGTTCATCAAACCCGCTGCCACACCGCCGGTCTCCGCGAACTCGGCCGCGAAGTCGTAGCCGTGGCCGCGTAACCAGGCAACCGCGTCAAGGGCACACTCGGTGAGGCCCTCACCGCCATCGTCGAAGTAGGCGCGGGTGTAGCGGACCAGAGGATGCTTGGGCTCCCCGTAGTGGCTCACGAGGCTCTCGCACCGGTCGTGGTCTCCGGCCTGCTTGCACCGATAGGTGACGCACACCAACCAGAACGCGGCGCCGTCCTTGTCCGCCGGGGGCGTGAGGGCGAGGATCCGCTCGGCCCAGTCGCTGATCTCGGTCTGCTGGCGCAGGTTGACCTCCCCGACCACCGGACGGACGAGCGCGTCGGCCAGCGTGCGGTCCCCGGTGCCGCAGGCCCAGTCGAAGCCGGCCCGAAGGTTGGGCCACAGCTCGGCGAGACGGGCGACCCCTTCGGTCTCGGCCGGGCCGACGAGCAACCGGTGAATGCCGGTCACCTGGTCCAAACACCACCGGGCGTGCCGCCCTGCGATCAGGACGGCGTCATCGGCAGCGGAGAGCTGCTCGGCGGCGAACTCCCGGATGGTCTCCAGCAGCCGGAAACGCCGACCGAACCGGCCCACCTCGATGAGGAGCATCGACCGCTCGACCAGGTCCCCCAGCAGGTCATCGACCGTGGCGAGCTCCACCCCGTCGGTGCCGGTCGGGGCATCGACGGCAACGCTGCCGGCCGCGGCGACGTCGAACGCTCCGGCGAAGATCGCCAGCCGCCGGAAGAGGACCTGTTGGGGCCGGGTGAGCAGGTCGTAGGACCACCCGATGGCGGCCCGCAGCGTCCGGTGACGTTCCGCGCTCGTCCGCCGACCACCGGTCAGCAGGCGCAGGCGATCGCCGAGCCGCGCGACCAGATCCGACGGGGCGAGGGTTCTGCTGCGGGCCGCGGCCAATTCGATCGCCAGTGGGATGCCATCCAGGCGACGGCAGATCTCCTCGACGTCCTCACGCGAGGCGGCCGCATCGAACGTCGCGCAGACTGCCCGCGCCCGTTCGTTGAACAGCTCGGCCGCCGGCCCGGCCGGGTCCAGGGGTGCCACCGGAAGGAGTTGTTCGTCGTCGATGCCCAGAGCTTCCCGGGACGTGGCCAACAAGCGCACCAGCGGGCAACCCTGGGCGATGGTGTGGGCGAATTCGGCGGCGCCGTCGACGACATGTTCGCAGTTGTCCAGGACGAGCAGCTCCGGCCGTGACCGTAGGGCCACCACTATCGACTGGGTCAGGGTGCGGCCCGGGTGTTCCTTGACTCCCAGGGTGTCGGCCACCGCGCGCGGTACGTCGCTCGACGAGGTGCTGCCGGCCAGTTCGATGAACCAGGCCCCGCCTCCCCGACCGAGGTCGGACAGCTGCGCCGCGGCCAGGGCGAGCCTGGTCTTGCCGATTCCGCCCGGCCCCACCAGGGTGACGACCGGGGCCAAAGCCAGTGTTCGGCCGATGACATCGAGGTCCTGATCGCGGCCGATGAGGCGTCCGAGCCGAGGCGGGATGTTGCCGGGGCGGTTGTGCTGGCTGCGCAGCGTCGGATGCGTCCCGACGCCGAGTTGGAATATGTGCTGCTCGGCGAGGTCATCTTCGAGCCGGTACACGCCGAGATCACGCAGGTCACTGCGGTCCAACAACGCGGTGGTCACCGCGGACACCAGGGTTTGCCCGCCGTGACCAGCACCGGCGAGCCGCCTCGCCTCGTTCACGGCAGCACCGAAGTAGCCGTTCGCTGCCTCATCGGTCTCGCCGGAGTGCAGCCCGATCCGCAACCGCAGCTCGACACCCCCCGGCCAGGGTTCGCTGCTCGCCGCCAGTTGCAGTTCGGTCGCCCACACAGCGGCGTCGTCGGCCCGTGGAACGCCGCGCCGAACGAATCACCGCCGATGGCGAACAGGAACCCGCCCTGCCGGTTCACCGCGGCCCGCACCAGCTCGTCGAGGCGGGCCATCGCGGCGGCCGTCTTCTTCTGGTTCGTCGCCCACAACCGGGCGGCATCCTCGACCTCGCAGAAGCCGAACGTCACCGTCCCCGTCGGACGAGCCGACGTCGACTGCGACGGAACACCTCCGCGCAGCCGCTCGTCCTGGTCCAGTATCCGCGACTCCAGGTCCCGCAGCCGGGGCCCGGGTTCCACCCCGAGCTGCTCCACCAGGTACTCGCGGGCATGCTTGAACGCCGCGAGCGCATCGGCCTGCCGCCCAGCCCGGTACAGGGCGGTCATCAGCAGCGACCACAACCCCTCCCGGAACGGATAGTCCGCGGTGAGCTCAGTCAACGGCCCGATGACCCCCGGCGCGTCGGTCTCGACCCGACGGGCCAGGTCGATTTCCACCGCGCCCAACCACTGCTCCACCAGTCCGTCCACGATCGGGGTGAGGCCGTGCCCGTCCAGTCCGGCCAGCGGAGTTCCCGTCCACTCCACCAGCGCCGCCTCGACAACGCCCGCTTCGAGCTGCCGGTGGAAGCGGGCCACGTCCACCGCGTCGGCCGGCACGGCCAGGCGGTAGGCGGCACCCGTCCGAACGATCGCATCGGCACCCAAACCGGCGCGGAGCCGGACAACATAGGACTGCAGGGTCTTCTCCGCGGTCCTTGGTGGCGCATCACCCCACACCAGCTCCACCAGCCGGCTGACCGGAACGGCGGACCCGGCGGACAGGGCCAGCACCGCGAGCACCGCCTGACACTTCGCCGGACCAATGTCCAGCGGCACGCCATCATCGCCCTGCGCGCTGACACCACCGAAAAGACCGATGCGAACCACAAGCGGCTCCCGCCTGTCGGGGTCACTGCAGCCTCCCACAGACATGTTTCGGTCTCCTACGACCCGCAGATCCCCACCGCTGCCGGCTCCCTTTCGACCGTGGCTCCACTGCGCTTCGACCGAGTCCCAACCCGACCCTGTCACGGTCTGTACCGCGGCCACCGACAGCCGCGGGACAGAAGGAGAGAGCCATGACCTCGACGACAGGCACACCGGCAATGACCGGGGCGGACCCGAACCGGTCCATCCGCAACGCAGGCCTCGCTGCGGGAATCGCACTGCTGGTCCTCGCCACGGTGTCCACCTTCGGCTACCTCGTTGCCGTGAAAGGGCTCGTCACACCCGGCGATCCGGCGCAAACAGCCAAGGACATCGCCGAGTCGCGCGGCTTGTTCCGGCTCGGCATCGCCAGCCTCTACCTGGTGATCCCCCTCGACATCGTCGTCGGGTGGGCGCTGTACCGGGTCTTCAGTCCGGTGAACACCAGCCTCTCGATGCTCGCGGCATGTCTGCGGATCGCCTTCGCGGTCGTCTTCATGGTCGCCATCAGCCAGCTGGTCGGGGCACTTCGGCTGCTCGACCACGACGACTACCTCGCCGCGGTCAGCCCCGACCAACTGCACGCCCAGGCCCTCCAGGCCATCAACGCATTCACCGACGTCTGGCACGCCGGCCTGTTCCTGTTCGGCCTGCACCTGATCGTCGTCGGCTACCTGGCGTTCAAGTCCGGGTACGTCCCCAGGCTCATTGCCGTCCTGGTCGTCATCAACGGTCTCAGCTACGCGGTCGACACCTTCGGCACCGTGCTCTCCCCTGGCACCTGGACCGACACGGCCACCTTCACCTTCATCGGTGAGCTGCTGTTGGGACTGTGGCTCGTGATCCGCGGCCGACACCTCACCGTCAACGAATCAGTGGCCGTCACCCCTTCCGATCGGATCACGGCCGCGCAATGACGATCACGAACGGACGCGGAGACGCAACCTCACCCATCTGGCCAACGCAATGGCCCAACGAACCGCCGTGCCCCGGACGACCGGACGCAAGCTCGTGACCGCGTCGTTAATTCGCCCGTTTTGCGTTGACTTACGACTATCGAGAGCGTACAAATACTACCAGAGACGTACAAGTGTACGAATATTGGGCACCCGATGGATCGCTCCAGCCCCTGGAGCCTGCCGCGCCTGCCTAAGCGGGCCTCCAGGGAAGCCGGCACCGCGAACATCCTCGCAATTGATGGCGGATCAACCAGCCCCTGAAATGAGGACCGATGTCCATGCAAGAACGACCGACCGCTGGACCGGCCGTCCCGCCGACGCCGGAACCAGCAGGCAGCCGGAGCGGGGCATGAGCCGCCAGCCGGAAGCCCGACCCGGCCCGCTGGCCGGGACGACCATCCTGGTCACCGGCGGAACCGGCGGCATCGGCAAGGCCACCGCGATCGGCCTGGCCGCCCTGGGCGCCCGCGTCGGCATCGCCGGCCGCGACCGTCCCCGCGCGGAGGCCGCCGCAGCGGATATCCGCCGGGAATCGGGTAATCCGGCGGTGGACGCGTTCGCCGCCGACCTGTCATCACAGACCGAGGTCCGCCGACTGGCCGCGGCCGTTCTCAGCGCCTATCCGCGGCTGGATGTGCTGGTCAACAACGTCGGCGGGTTCTGGGCGCACCGGCACCGCACCGTCGACGGTCTGGAACGCACCTTCGCGGTCAACCACCTGGCACCGTTCCTGCTGACCGGCCTGCTGCTCGATCGTCTCATCGCGAGCGCTCCTGCGCGGATCGTGACCGTGTCCTCCAACGCACAGGCGACCGGCCGGATTGCCTTCGATGACCTGCAGGGCGAACAGAACTACTCGGGGGCGCGGGCCTACAACCAGTCCAAGCTCGCGAACGTCATGTTTACCTACGAACTGTCCCGACGCCTGCGCGGCACCGGGGTGACCGCCAACGCACTGCACCCCGGGGTGGTGCACACCGCCTTCAGCTCCGAAGATCCCTCGGGTTTGGCACGGGTGACCAGGCCCCTGATGCGGTTCATGAAGTCTCCCGCCCAGGGCGCGGTCACCTCGATCTACCTCGCCTCGTCGCCGGACGTCGATGCAGTCACCGGCCGGTACTTCGCCAACAGCAAACCCAAGACCTCGAACAAGTCCTCCTACGACCCGATCGCGACAAGCCGGCTCTGGCAGGTCAGCGCCGACCTCGTCGGCCTCACCTCGGTATGACCCAGCTGAAACGGGCTGAAGGGAGGCGCAAATGCCCGACACCGGCCGTCCCGCGGGTAGCAGCCCTACCGGCCACCCGCATCTGCCGCCCGCTGACGGACTCGTCCGATCGCAGGAACTGACCGAGGCTGCTCGGGCGCCCGGGAAATCTCGGGTCGGCTGGGGTTTCGTCTCGCTCTACGCGCTGGCGTACATCGGCACCATCCTGCTGTTCCTCGCGCCACTGTTGGTGAGCCTGGCATTGAAGATCAACTCACTCGTCGGGATCGAGCAGGCGCCGAACAGCCTGGCGCTGGTCAGCGGGGTCGGCGCCCTGCTGGCCATGGTCGCCAATCCGTTCTTCGGCCGGATGAGCGACCGCACCTCGTCGCGGCTGGGCATGCGGCGGCCCTGGATGGTCATCGGCCTGGTGGGCGGTTCCCTTGGCATTCTGATCGTCGCGGTGGCACCCACCATCCCGGTCCTGCTGGCCGGATGGTGCATCGCCCAGCTGTTCTTCAACGCCCTGCTCGCCGCCCTGATCGCTGTGCTGCCGGATCAGGTCCCGACCCCTCAACGCGGAATGGTCGCCGGCGTGCTGGGTGTCTGCCTGCCCATCGCGTCTGTGAGCGGCACCTTCGTGGTCCAACTGTTCACCGGCAATGAGTTCGCGATGTTCCTGGCCCCGTGCGCGATCGGCGGCTCGTTCATTCTGCTCTTCGCGATCACCCTGAAGGATCGCCGGCTTGCCAAGGCGGACAAGCCAACCTGGTCACTGCGAGAATTCGCCGGCATCTTCTACGTCAACCCGCGAAAGAGCCCGGACTTCGCCTGGGCCTTCGCGAGCAGGTTGATGTTCGTGCTGGCGTATGCATTCCTGACGACCTACCAGGCGTACTACCTGCTGGACAAGATCGGCAGCACCGAGACCGATGTGCCGCAACAGATATTCCTCGGCACGCTCGTCCAGTCCGTCGTCCTCGTCGGAGCCTCCCTCATCGGCGGCAAGCTCTCCGACCGGGCCGGCCGACGGAAGATCTTCGTGCTGACCGCGGCGGTCGTGTACGGCCTGGCGATGTTCGTGATCGCCATCGCCAGCAACTTCAACGGTTTCCTCGTCGGCATGGCCATCGGCGGACTCGGCTTCGGTGTCTACATGGCGGTCGACCTCGCGCTCGTCGCCGACGTATTGCCGGACAAGGCCAGCGCCGCAAAGGATCTGGGAGTGATGAACATTGCCGGCGCTCTCCCATATTCCATCGCGCCGGCGATCGCACCGGTCATTCTCGGGGTCGGCGGCGGCAGCTACGGGGTGCTGTACGC
>Ga0164241_10004097_pt1 | contig 14298 bp, 10 predicted proteins | sample OricomyardsoilBY_FD_108780 | JGI IMG/M metagenome (GOLD analysis project Ga0164241, IMG submission 108780) | Backyard soil microbial communities from Emeryville, California, USA - Original compost - Back yard soil (BY) | ecosystem: Environmental > Terrestrial > Soil > Unclassified | place: USA...
CGCCGGGCTGGATTCCTTCGGACTTCCCGGAAGACATCCCCGTCACCATGGCGGAGCAGATCCAGAAGGCGGTGGACTGCTACGAAGCCGGCGCCACCGTGCTGCATCTCCATGTGCGCGAGGCCGACGGCAAAGGCAGCAAGCGCCTGTCGATGTTCAATGAGCTGATTGCCGGCGTGCGCAAGGCGGTGCCCGAAATGGTGATCCAGGTGGGCGGCTCGATCAGCTTCGCGCCCGAAGATGACGGCTCGGCCGCCAAATGGCTGAGCGACGACACGCGGCATATGCTCGCCGAGCTCGATCCCAAGCCCGACCAGGTGACCGTCACCGTCAACACGACGCAGATGAACGTGACCGAGCATGCCGGCGTCGACGATTTCAAGGGGCTGTCGCGGGGATTCCCGCACCTCTACGACACCTACCGGGACATGATCGTGCCCTCGAATCCCAGCTGGGCCGAAGAGCATATCCGTCGCCTGTCCGCCGCCGGAATCCAAAGCGAGTTTCAGTGCTACAACATCAACAGCTTCGAGACGATCGAGCGGATGATCCGCCGCGGCGTCTACAAGGGGCCGCTGGTGTTGAACTGGGTCGCGATCAGCGGCGGCATGGACCAGGCGAACATCTATAATCTCGCCAATTTCCTGCGCGCTGTGCCCGACGGCGCGGTGCTGACGGTCGAGAGCTCGGTGCTCAACGTGCTGCCCGTGAACATGATCGGTATCGCGCTGGGCTTGCATGTGCGGTGCGGCATCGAGGACGTGCTGTGGAATCAGACCCGCACCGGCAAGGCAAGCTCGGTCGAGCAGATCAAGCAGCTGGTGCGGATCGCCGGCGAATTCGGCCGCCCGATCGCGACCGCGCAGCAGGCACGCGAGATCATGAAGATCGGGGTGTTCTACGACACAGCGGAAGAGACGCTCCAGGCCAATGGCTTCGCGCCCAATCGCAATGGCGGCCATCAGGGTTTCTTGCGCAAGCCGACCTGAAACGCGCCGTTGCCAGCGTCGCGACGATTACACGAGGTGGTTCACCGCGCGGCCGCTGGCATCGATTGGCAAAACAATGGCGCCGATTGTGAAACATCCGTGCGTGCGTGCGGGTAGACTGTGGTCAACGAAATCGAGAGGATCGGAGCGAACGCGAAAAGCCGCGTTCCGGCCTCTTATATTCGGAGGCACGCAATGAATTTTCTCGACGGCCACCTCTATCCCGAGAACCAGCAGCCGCTGATCATCACCGCCGCGCCCTATGCGCCGGGATGGGTGCCCTCGGACTTTCCCGAAGACATCCCGGTCACGATGGAAGAGCAGATCCAGAAGGCGGTGGATTGTTACAACGCCGGCGCGACGGTGCTGCACCTGCATGTCCGCGAGCTCGACGGCAAGGGCAGCAAGCGGCTGTCGATGTTCAACGAACTGATCGCCGGGGTGCGCGCCGCCGTGCCCGACATGATCATCCAGGTGGGTGGCTCGATCTCCTTCTCGCCCGAGAGCGACGGCGCCGCCGCCAAGTGGCTGAGCGACGACACGCGCCACATGCTGGCCGAACTCGATCCTACACCCGATCAGGTCACGGTGACGATCAATACCTCGCAGATGAACCTCACCGAACATGCCGAAACGGCGGATTATAAGGACCCTCGCGCGAGAATCCGGCCGTCTACGACGCGTTCACCGACATGATCGTGCCTTCTAACCCCAGCTGGTACGAAGAGCATATCCGGCGCCTCAGCGCGGCGGGGATCCAGAGCGCGTTCCAATGCTACAACATCAACAGCTTCGAAACGGTCGAGCGCCTGATGCGGCGCGGTATCTACAAGGGCCCGCTGGTGATGAACTGGGTGGCGCTCGGTGGTGGCATGGATCAGGCGAACATCTACAATCTCGCCAACTTCGTGCGCGCGGCGCCCGATGGCGCGGTGCTGACGGTGGAGAGTTCGCTGCGCAATGTCTTGCCGGTCAACATGATCGGCATCGCCATGGGGCTGCACGTCCGCTGCGGCACCGAGGACTGCCTGTGGAACCAGTCTCGCACGGCAAAAATGAGCAGCGTGGCGCAGATCGAGCAGCTGGTGCGCCTGTCGCAAGAATTCGGCCGGCCGATCGCCACCGCCCGGCAGGCGCGTGAGATCAGCAAGATCGGCGTGTTCTACGATACGGTGGAAGAAAGCCTGCACGCCAACGGCTTCGCCCCCAATCGCAACGGCGGCAACCAGGGCTTCCTGCTCAAGGCCGCGTGAAATCCGCATCGAGCGCGCGGCCATCGTCGGCGGCACGCACTTCTGATTTTTTTGGGAGAAGACCCATGCAGTTTCTCGACGATTCGCTGCTTCCGGAAACGCAGGAAAAGCTGGTCATCACGGTCGCGCCTTATGGCCCCGAATGGCATCCCGACGACTTTCCCGAAGACATCCCGCTCACGATGGAAGAGCACATCCAGAAGGCAGTCGATTGCTACAATGCCGGCGCGACGGTGCTCCATCTCCACGTTCGCGAGGAGGACGGCACCGGTTCCAAGCATCTGTCGAAGTTCAACGAGTTGATCGCCGGCGTGCGCGCGCGGGTTCCCGACATGATCATTCAGGTCGGCGGTTCGATCTCCTTCTCGCCCGAAAGCGAGGAGGAGGGGGCCGAGGCGAAGTGGCTGTCCGACGAGGTCCGCCACATGCTCGCCGATCTGAAGCCGGCGCCCGATCAGGTGACGATCGCGGTCAACACCACGCAGATGAACATCATGGACCTGATGTCGGACGCCGATTACGGCGCCACGTCACTCGCCAACCCTGCGCTGTACCAGGCGTATCGCGAGATGGTCGTGCCTGCGGGACCGCACTGGGTCGAGGAGCATCTGCGCCGCCTGACCGCATCCGGCATCCAGCCGCATTTCCAGCTGACCTGCATGCCCGATCTCGAAACCGTCGAGCGGCTGGTGCGCCGCGGCCTCTACAAGGGCCCGCTCAATCTGACCTGGGTCGGCATCGGCGGCGGATTCGACGGGCCGAACCCCAATAATTTCATGGAATTCATCCGCCGCGCGCCCGACGGGTCGACCGTCACGCTGGAAACGCTGATGCGGCACGTGTTGCCGGTCAACGTCATGGCGATGTGCCTAGGCCAGCATGTCCGCTGCGGCATCGAGGACACGCTGTACGATCAGCACGGCGACAAGATGACGTCGGTCCAGGGGATCGAGCAGATCGTGCGGGTCGCGCGCGAGTTGGGCCGCGAAATCGCCACCGCCAAGGAAGCGCGCGACATCTACCGGATCGGCGTCCAGTATAATTCGGTCGAGGAGACGCTCGCCCGCAACGGCATGACGCCCAACCGCCAGCCCGGCCAGCGCGCGCTGCCGGTCCGCTACGCGGCCTGAGCCGGCGCGTGCAGGACGGCCCCGGTTCGACGATCCTTTTCGTTCCCGGTCTCCGGGATCACGTCGAGGATCATTGGCAGACGCACGCGGCACGGGCGATCCCCGGCGCGCTGACGGTCGAGCCGCTCGACACCGATCGGCTGAGCCGCGCGGCGCGGGTAGCGGCGCTCGACGCCGCGCTGGCGGCAATTCCCGGCGAGGTGACGATCGTCGCGCACAGTGTCGGCTGTCTGACCACCGTGCACTGGGCGTTCGCGCCGACGCGCCGCATCCGTGCCGCCTTGCTCGTCACGCCCGCCGACATCGAAAATCCGCTGCCCGCCGGTTATCCGATGTTGGCCGAACTCGATGCGGGCGGCTGGCTACCGGTCCCGCGCGCGCCGCTGCCGTTTCCGGCGCTGGTCGTCGCGAGCCGCAACGATCCGCTCGCCAGCTTCGCGCGGATCGGGCGCTTCGCCGCCGGCTGGGGCGCCGCGCTGCATGATGCGGGTGACGTCGGCCACCTCAATCCCGCAGCCGGCTATGGCCCCTGGCCGGAGGTTGTCGAACTGCTGCGCACGCTCGACGAGCATGTCCGGTCTTCGATCAGCCCAGATGCAGCGCCGAGATGAGCGCGTAGCTGATCGTCCCCAGCACCAGCAGCGACAGGACGACCGCCGCGGTTACGCGCGCGCCTGCCTTGGCGACGGTGCGGACATCGACGCCGAGGCCGAGCGCCGCCATCGATACCACCGTCAACAGCGTCGCGGCGCTGGCTGTCGGCGCCAGTGCGGCGTGCGGGATCAGCCCAAACGAGCGCGCCGCGACCATCGCGAGAAACCCGAGGATGAACCACGGCACCAGCTGATGGATCGGCGGGCGACCCGATTTCGGGCGAGCGCCGGCGGCCATGTGCGCGGCGGGTTGGCTGGCATTCTCGCCAAGGCGCGGGGCGAGGAGCGAGAGGATCAGACAGACAGGGCCCAGCATCAGCACGCGGACCAGCTTGACCAGCGTGCCGATCTGGATCGCGGTCGCGCCCATCGGCGCGGCGGCGGCGATGACCTGCGGCACGGCATAGACGGTGAGCCCGGCGAGCGCGCCATATTGGAGCCCGCTCAGATGCAGCCCGATGCCGATCAACGGCAAGCCCAGCACGACGCCGACGCCGAGCACCGCGGTGAACGCGATCGCCGCGGCAACATCGTCGCTATCGGCGCCGATCACCGGCGCGACCGCGGCGATCGCCGAGTTGCCGCAGATCGAATTGCCGCACGCCACCAACGTCGCCATCCGCCCGGGCAGGCCGAGCAGCCGCCCGATCGTGAAGCTGGCGCCGATCGCCAGGAAGACGATTCCGGCGATGCCGCCCATCAACGCTGGGCCGACCGCGAGGATCGTCGCGGCGCTCACCGACGCGCCGAGCAGGACCACGGCGATTTCGAGCAACAGCTTGGCGCTGAAGTCGATTCCCGGAAGCCAGCGGGCGTGCGGCGTCCACGAGGTGCGGATCGCGGTGCCAAGCAGGATCGCGAGCACCAATGCCTCGAGCCAGACGCTGCCGAACAGCCGTTCCTCGATGCGGGCGAGCACGAAGGCGGCGCCCGTCACGGCAAGGCAAAGTGCCAGCCCGGGCAGGACGTGCTCGATCGCGGCAGCCCCGGGAAAGCGAAGTGACGGAACATGAAATCGGGCGGCGGTGGCCATGACGGCCTCCTCTTGGGCAATCGGGCAAACACCGGCTCGCCCTCGATGCTTTCCCTATCGGCCGCCCGGTCGCTCGCCTCCAACGCAAGTTCATGCTCGTTTCGATCACCTGATCTTGTCGATCGAAAGTTCTTCATCATCGATCGCTCCGGGTTGTTGAAACGACCATCATATTACGTTGGACCGATTGAAGCCGTGGCGGCCATCCTCGGCCGAGAGGAGACGATCATGCCCGACCGCCTGATGGCGCCGATCGACCGGCGCCGTATCCTGCAAGCCTCCGCGTTTGGCGGGCTCACCGCCTTCGCAACGCCGGGCCTGGCGCAGACATTGGCCAATCTCGGCCTGCCCGCCGGGCCGTCGCTGCGCGAGATGACCACCGCCTTCCCGCAGAAGGGCGCGATGATCCTCCAGCGCACGCGTCCGCCCTTGCTCGAAACGCCGATGGCGGTGTTCGACCAGGGCGTGTTCACCCCCAACGACCGCTTCTTCGTGCGCTGGCACTGGGCGGAGATCCCGACCAGCATCGATGTCGACGCGTTTCGGCTGAAGGTGCATGGCGCGGTCGAGCGGCCCTTGTCGTTGTCGCTCGCCGATCTGCTGCGCGGATTGCCACGGGTCGAGCTGGCCGCGATCAACCAATGTTCGGGCAATTCGCGCGGCTTCTTCCAGCCGAGCGTGCCCGGCGGCGCGTGGGGCCACGGCGCGATGGGCAATGCCAAATGGATGGGTGTGCGGTTGCGCGACGTGCTCGACAAAGCGGGCGTGAAACCGGGCGCGGTGCAAGTGCGCTTCTCGGGGATGGACGCGCCGGTCGTCCCGACCGGCCCCGACTTCAAGAAATCGCTGTCGATCGATCACGCGCGCGACGGCGAAGTCATACTTGCCTTCGCGATGAACGGCGAGGCGCTGCCGTTGCTCAATGGCTTCCCGCTGCGGCTGATCGTGCCCGGCTGGTTCTCGACCTATTGGGTCAAGATGCTCAACGACATCGAGGTGCTCGATCGCCCCGATGACAATTTCTGGATGGCGAAGGCCTATAAGCTGCCCGACAATCGCTGGGCCAATGTCGCGCCGACGGCCAAGGATTATGCCACCATGCCGATCAGCACGATGGTCCCGCGCGCGTGGATCACCAATCTCGTCGAAGGCGGCACCGTATCGGCGGGCCAGCCCATCTATATTCGCGGCATCGCGATGGGCGGAACGCGCGGCGTGGCGAAGGTGGACATTTCGCCCGATCTCGGCCGTCATTGGTATCCGACCCGGCTCGAGCCGGAAGAGGGCCGCTACGGCTTTCGCCGCTGGGCGATCACCGCGAAGCTGCCGCATGCCGGCAAGGTGCCGCTGACCGTCCGCTGCACCAATCACGGCGGCGAGACGCAACCCATGACGCAAAACTGGAATCCGGGTGGCTATCGCCGCGCGGGCGCCGAGACCATCACCGTCGTCGCGGCCTGAGGAACAGGATGATGAAAGCCCCCGCCTTGCCCGCCCTGATCAGTGTCGCGTTCGTCGTCATGGCGATCGTGCTGATCGCGATCGGCCCACCCGGTAGCCGACCACCGCGGGAGCGGGTCGCGACCCACAGCCCGCCGCCGGCACCGAGCAGCGTTTCGGGGCCGGGCCTGACGCTCATGTCGGTCAGCGTCGATCTCCCCGAAGACGCAGCCGCCTACCCTGACGGCCCGCATGTCGATACCATCAACGCCAATTGCACCGCGTGCCATTCGCCGTCGATGGCGCTTTACCAGCCGCCGCTATCGGCCGAGACATGGCACAAGGAGGTCGAGAAGATGCGCGATACCTACAAGGCGGTGATTGACGAGAAAGACGTGCCCGCGATCGTCGCCTATCTGGCCGCGATGAGCACCAGGACGGCTGCCGGGGCTTCGGCCGCCGCACCCAAGCCGACCGAATGACGCTCGAGCAACTCCGCATCTTCGTCGGCGTCGCCGAGCGCGAGCACATGACGCGCGCGGCGGAGGCGCTCAACATCACCCAATCAGCCGTCAGCGCGGCCATCAAGACGCTCGAAGAACGGCACAACGTGCCCTTGTTCCACCGCATCGGGCGACGGATCGAGCTGACCGATGCAGGGCGGGTATTTCTTGTCGAGGCCCGCGCAGTGCTCGGCCGGGCGGCCAGTGCAGAACGCGCGCTTGCCGAATTTGGCGGCCTGGAGCGCGGCACGCTGACGCTGGTCGCCAGCCAGACGATCGCCGGCTATTGGCTGCCGCCGTTCCTCGCGCGGTTCCGCAAGAACTATCCCGGCATCACCGTCACGCTGTCGATCGGCAATAGCGAGCAGGCGGCGGATCAGGTGCGAGAGGGCGGCGCCGAACTCGGCTTCGTAGAGGGCCTGATCGACGATCCCGCACTCGCCCGCTGGACGGTCGGCCATGACGATCTGGCGCTGGTCGGCGCCGAGGCCACGACTGGGACGGTCGACAAGGATTGGCTGCGTTCGGTCCCCTGGGTGTTGCGCGAGGAAGGCTCGGGCACGCGTTCCACCTTCGATGCGGCGCTCGCCCCGCTTGGCCTGGCGCTTGCCGATCTCGACGTGATCCTCACCCTGCCGTCCAACGAGGCCGTCCGCTCGGCGGTGAGCGCCGGGACGGGATACACGGTCCTCTCCACGCTGGTTGTCGAGCCGCTGTTGCGCGCCGGAAGGCTCCACCGCATTCCGTTCGCGCTCGAACCGCGCCCGTTCTATGGCCTGCGCCACAAGGAGCGCTATCGCGGCAAGGCGGGGGACGCCCTGCTCGCGCTGATCGGGCGGAGCGCCCCCGAAATTTGACCCACGATGCGCGGGCCGAGAGCGGCGGCACTCAGATTCAAACGAATGAAGTCGCACAGAAGTTCGCTTCGGTGCATGCCAACATTTACAAGCATTTCAGCCTGAACGCCGCTCAGCCGCATTGACCGAGTGTGGTCGCTGGCGAGCTAAGCTGCGGCTTTCATAGGCCGACTTGCATCGACGAGAGAGCGGTTCGCATTGGTTCTGACAACTTCGCCACTCGTTCTCCAAATGCCGATGAAGGCAGCGAGAAATCGCTGAGCAGGCAAAGACTGTCCACCAGCCATGGTCGATCGCGCCACCCGATGGATCCGGGTTGGGCAGGCGACCTGTGGAACGGGAGGGAGGGCAACTAAGCGCCCGCGCGGGCCCTGTACGCGATGCCGTTCATTTCCCGCGACCGTTCACACCATAATCGTGCCCGAGAAAGGCGATCACCGGCAGCGCTTCCCACTTGTGATCGACGTCGAACCAGGTCGCATTCTCCCAGGTCGATCCGCTGCCCCAGCGAGTCTTGCATTTGGTCGAGATCCAGTCGGGTGCCCAATAGACCACGCCCGAACCCCCGGCATCCGCGACGGCTTGCGTCAGGGCGATCATGTAATTGCGCTGCCCCTTCGGCGTTGCCGGAAAGCCCTTGTCGACCGAGTCCGCGCCCAGCACGTTGTTCGACGTGTCGCCATATCCGGTGAGCGTGTAGGGATAGGCGGTCTCGACGATCATCACGTCCTTGCCATAGGTCGACCGTAGCCGACCGATGGTGGCGGCAAGCTGCGCGATCGAATCCCTGGACCATTTCCGGTAGTAGCTCAGCCCGATCACGTCGAAGTCGGTGACGCCCGCGGCAGCGGCGGCGGCGAACCAAGGCTCGGCATTCTCCGGCTGCGCGATGTGCAGCATCACCCGGATCGGTTTGCCCTCGGCCTTCGACGCTTCGCGCACGGCTGCGATGCCGGCGTTGAGCAGCAAGGCGTTGCGCGACCAGTTGATCGCGCCTTTGGGCCCGGCGAGCAACTCGCCATTGGTCTCGTTCCCGACCTGCACGAGATCGGGCGACAGGCCCGCTGCCGCCAGCGTGTCGAGCGTGCCGCGCGTATAATCGTGCAGCGCCTTTGCCTGGCCGGCCGTGTCGAGCTTCGCCCAGGCGACCGGCGGAAATTGCTTGTCGCCATCGGCCCAATCGTCCGAATAATGGAAATCGAGCAGGACCTGCAGGCCGGCTGCCCTGGCGCGGCGGATCGTCTTCTCGACATCGGCGAGATCGCTGTAGTGCGTCCAGGTCGCATGGTTCCAGATGCGCACCCGAACGAGGTTGCCGCCGGCGCGTTTCAGCAATGCGAACGGATCGACCGGCTCGCCATCCTGCCGGTAGACCGCACCGCAATCCTGCATCTCGTTGGTGAACGACAGATCGGCGCCGAGATAGAAGGGATGCGCGCCCGGAGCTCCTGTCGGACCCTGGGCCACGGCGCCGCTACCCAGCAGCAACCCCGCAGCCATCGCGGTCGCGCGGAGACGTGGATAGCGCACGATCAGAACTTGTAGGTCACGCCGGCATAATAACGCCGTCCGAACACCTCGTAACGGCCTTGCAGCGCCTCATCGCCATAATAGAGCTGGTAGGGCGTATTGGTCAGATTGTCCGCCTGCACTTGCAGCTTGACGCCGTGCAACGGCGATGACGACGGGAATTCGTAGGAGATTTCCGCCGACAACACGCCTTCGGAATGATTGTAGAGGATGCGATCGGTGTCGCCGGTCTGGGTCGCGAAGGACGAGCGATAACGATAGCCGACGCGGGCATCGATGCCGTATTTCGAATAGTAAAGCGAGACGTTGTAGACGTTCTTCGACAGGCCGGGCAGCTGGATCGCGCCGATGGTATTGTCGGTCTCGTTCACCTTCACGCTGCTGTCGGTGTAGGAATAATTGGCATAGATGCCGAACCCGTCGAGCGGATCGGGCAGGAAGGTGAAGGCCTGCTGGAACAGCACCTCCACCCCTTTGATGTTGCCACCTTTCAGGTTGCGCGGCTGCGTGAAGGCATCCTGATAGGTCATGCCGTTCACGGTCAGAGCGCTGGTATTGTTGACGATGAAACTGTCGAGATATTTGTAGAATAGCGAGATCGTCAGCGCGCTGTCGCGGTTGAAATAATGTTCGTAGGTCAGATCGGCCTGCTTGGCGCGATAGGGCTGCAGCAACGGGTTGCCGCCGGTCGCGGCGGGCGTGCCGCTGCCGCCCGTATATAGGCTATAGCCGGCGTTGAGATCGTCGAGCGGCGCGCGGGCGATCGCCTTGCTCAGCGCGATGCGGACCTGCTGGTGATCGTCGATATGCAGCGTCGCGTTGAGCGAGGGCAGCCAGTCGGTGTAATTGTTATGGTAGAGCAACGGCGTCACCACCGCGGTCGCGCCGAGATAGCTGACATTGGCACCCTTCGAGGTGTCTTCGGTGCGCACGACACGCACGCCGATGTTGCCGGTCAGCTTCATGCTGCCGAGGTCCTTGTCGAAATCGGCTTCGACGAAGCCGGCATAGGTCTTTTCATCGACCTCCCAGCTGGCGTTCTCATCGCTGACCGATTCGGTGGGGTTGATCCCGCCGAACAGTTGGTTGGCGACGCCGAACACGTCCCACGTCATCGATTGCGGCAGCCCGGAAAACTGGCCATCCCAGGTCAGCGGTGGGCCAGCCAGCGATGCCGGCAGCGCGGTGCGCACGGTCGGATCGATCGAGCCGTATTGGGTGCGCTGCGTCAGGTCCTTCGCCCGGCTGGTGATCCGCAGGCCGGCGCGCAACGTGTTGATGAAGCCGCCGTCGACATCATAGGCGACGTCCGCCTTGCCCGAATAGAGCTCGTCATGAATGATCGGCGCGCCGTTGCCGTTGGACGGGATTTCGAGATTGGTGAGGTAGTTCAGCGTCGGATCGGTCAGCGATTGCGCGAAGTTGAAGCTGGCCGGCTGGCCCGGCCGCGACAGATAGCTGACGGTAACGCCGTCGTTGCGGTTATAGGTCGTGCCGGGATAGACCGCTTCGGTATATTCATTGAGGAAGATCGCGTTGCGCTTGGTATAGGAATAGCCGAAATCCGCCGACATGTGCCAGCGATCGGCATCGTATTTGGCATTGAGGCCGCCGGCATACAGATTGTCGGTAAAGCTGTAATATTGGTTGTTGTTCTCCAGCTGCACGCCGTAATACGCATAGTTCGTCGCGGTGCCGGCGACCGCGCCGTCGTCCTGCACGGTCACATTCGAGAAGGTATTGCCGAATGGCAGGCCCTGGACCGAGAAGCCGCGCTGGAACTCCTCATACTTCACGCGGGAATAAAAGAAGTCGCCATTGAGCTCGAGGCCGTTGCCGGGGCGCCACTGGACCGTCGCCAGACCGCCGATGCGCTTGTCCGAGCCGCCGCGTTTCAGCGCCTCGAAGCCGTAGGGGACGTTGTCGTTGCCCACGCCGTCTCCGTTTAGATCGGCGAACGAGTTGGTGTAGCGATAGATGTTGGTGCGCTCGGTGGCGACGGGCTCGTTGCGCGCCGTCACGCCCAGCGCGATGCCGAGCGTGTCTCCGGCGAATTGGCCGATATACGATGCGCTGCCGATCCAGCCGACCGACTTTGCATCGCGTACGTCGTGGCTGAGATCATTATATTCGGCGCGCGCGTTGAGCACGACCTGCGGCGCGTGGAAATCGAGCGGGCGCACCGTCTTGAGATCGACCTGCCCGGCGATCGCGCCCTCGACTTGGCTCGGCAGCGGCGATTTGTAGACCGAGGCGCCATTGATCAGTTCCGCCGGATATTGATCGTAGCGGATGTTGCGGTCCGGCCCTGCGGAAACGAGTTCGCGGCCGTTCAGCAAGGTATTGACGAGTTCCGGCCCCATGCCGCGGATCGAGATCTGCGTGGCGTTGCCGCGATCGCGGTTGGTCGAAAGACCGGGCAGGCGCGCCAGGCTTTCGGCGATATTGTTGTCGGGCAGCTTGCCGATATCGTCGGCTACCAGGTCCTCCTGGATATTGGCCGCGTTCTTCTTCTGCAGCAATGAGGTGGCGAGGCTGGCGCGGATTCCGGTGACGACGATATCCTTGGCATCGGTCGTATCGGTCGCGGGCTTCTTGACTGGTGCCTGTTGGGCATCGTCACCGGTAGCGGGGCTGGTCTGGGCATGGACCGGCGTGGCGATCGCCAACGCCAGCACGCTCGCTGCGCCCAATGCCGAAATCGCGATCTTCATTCCGTCCTCCCCAATGCCCGGCGGCCCTCTGCGGAACCATGAACCTTACTAATATGATAAATACGTTCGAGGTCAATAGACGCTGGTCGAACCTGTCCCGATTCTAAGCGGAAGCGGAGATCGCCAGCATCACCGATTTCAGTCCCGCAGCGCGCGCGGCGGTGGTGATGATCGTGCCGTCATGGTCGGCTTGCACGATCGCCTGGCACAAGCCGTTGAACGCGGCGCAATGCGCGGGATGGCCGGGCTCGTGCCGCGTCGGGTCCCCGTTGCCGACGCCGATCAGCCGGCCGCCACCCGATATCTCGAAGGCGATGCGGTTGCCGGCGTCGGGAACGATACGCCCTGCGGCATCGACGATCTCGGCGCGCAGCATCGCAACGTCGCGGCCATCGGCAATGATCCGGCGCCGGTCGGCCGTCAGACGGATCGCGTGGGCCGGGCCGGCCGTCTCGCGCAGGTCATGGGCGGTTACCTCTTGCCGGTCATAGCCGCGCGCTTCGATCCGGCCGGGCGCATAGGGCACCATCCAACTGAGGTGGCGGTTACGCGGCATCGTCTTGCGGCCCGCGCTCGCGCCGTTCACGAACAGCTCGACCTCGGCGCAATTGCTGTGCGCCCATACTTCGATCGGCTGACCTTCGCGCCCCGCCCAATTCCAGTGCGGCAGCAAATGGACGAGCGGCCGATCGGGCCGCCACCAGGCGCGGTAATAATAATAATCGTCCTTCGGAAACCCGCACAGATCGAGCACGCCGAAATAACTCGAGACGCTCGGCCACTGGGCGAACGGTGTCGGCTCGCCGCGATAGTCGAACCCGGTCCAGACGAAGCCGCCGGCGATGTAGGGGCGATCGGCGACGATCGTCCACCATTCCTCCGCGGTCGACGCCCACCACGGATGCTCGGTATCGTAGGCGCGAACGATGTGGCGCGCGGGATCGTTGACATATTCGCCGCGCGTCGCGACCGTGCTGCCGGTCTCGGTGCCGATGATCGGTTGATCGGGATGCGCGGCGTGGAACGCCTCGATCTTGTCGGTGCGATAATTGAAACCGACCACATCGACGACGCGCGTCGCGCCCTCACCGAAGCCGCTGTCGAACGCCTGCGTCGTCGGGCGCGTCGGATCGAGCGTCTTCACCCGCGCGACCATCTCGGCCGAAATGCGCGCGCCGCGTTCGGTGCCCTGGTGCGGCTCCTCGTTGCCGACCGACCACAGGATAATGCTGGGATGATTGCGGCTGGAGCGGACGAGGCGGTCGAGTTCGTCCATCGCCTCCGGACTGGTACTGTTGAGCCGCGCCTCGGCGATCATCAGCATCCCCGCCGTATCGCACACGTCGAGCAATGCCTGCGCCGGCGGATTGTGCGCGCTGCGCCAGGCATTCGACCCCATCGACTGGAGCTGTGCGACGCGCCACGCATGCAGCGCATCGGGAATGGCGGTGCCGACCCCGGCATGATCCTGGTGATTGCAGGTGCCGAGCAATTTGACCGGCTTGCCGTTGAGGAAGAACCCGCGCTGCGCATCGAAGGCGATGCTGCGGATGCCGAAGGGAGTCTCGACGCGGTCGATCACCGCGCCGTCGGCCAATATTTCGGTGACAAGGCGATACAGCCGCGGCGTCTCGAGCGACCAGAGCTGCGGCGCGCGGACGCGAGCCGTGCTGTCGAGCGTGCGCTGCCCTTCCGCGCCCAGCGTCAGATCGACGGGATTGGTCGCCGCAGCCTGCGTGCCGTCCGGCGCGAAGATCGTCTGCCGCACATTGGCCCTGGCCGGCGCAAGCGTGGTGTTGGCGACTTCGGTCGTGGTCGCAAGCTGCGCGCCATCGCGGTCGATCTCGGCGCGGACGAACACGCCCCATTGCGGCACGTGGACCGCCGCCGCGTTGACCAGCGCCACGCTGCGGTAGATGCCCGCGCCTTCGTAGAACCAGCCCTCGCCCAGCGTCGCGTCGGCGCGCACCGTCACTACGTTGGGCCCGCCGGTGTAATCGAGAAAGTCGCCGATATCGACGCGGAACGGCACATAGCCGCTGGCCTCGCCACCGGCGACATAGCCGTTCACGAACACGATACAGTCGCGGAAGACGCCGTCGAATTCGAGCCAGAGCGCGCGGCCCCTGTCGGCGGGCCCGATGGCGAGCGCGCGGCGATACCAGCCGATGCTGTTCTCCGGATGGTCACGGCCGA
>Ga0164241_10004098_pt1 | contig 14298 bp, 11 predicted proteins | sample OricomyardsoilBY_FD_108780 | JGI IMG/M metagenome (GOLD analysis project Ga0164241, IMG submission 108780) | Backyard soil microbial communities from Emeryville, California, USA - Original compost - Back yard soil (BY) | ecosystem: Environmental > Terrestrial > Soil > Unclassified | place: USA...
AGCCAAGGCGGGAACGACACCAAAGCGACGCACGAGCCTGATCTTGGTACCGAGCACGTCGAAACGATCGTACGCGATTAGCAGCACGAGCGCGTAGAAACCCATCGAAACGAGGACATGCCACACGGCGTGGAGCTGCGGATTGAACAGGCCCCACGACGGCAACGTGACGCTGACGAACGAGCACACGTGGGTGTCCACGCTCCACAGCGCAATCGCCACCAGGTACAAGCCCATGCCCCAGCGGAAGAGCCGGTGCACACTGCGATTCTGGCTGCGCTTGTGAATGCGCCACACCCGGTAGAGCCCATAAAACTCCGCTGAACCGAAGCTGAGCTGGAAAGCCCAAAATTCGACCCGTCCGCGCGTGAACGCCGCCAGCAGCGAGATCGAGATGCCGTGGACGACGAGCAGGGCGGGAAACCAGTGTCCGAAGCGGCGCGTCGGCTGATTCTCGATCAGGGCGTAGACCATCACGAGCGCCAGCCAGAGCATCGGCAGCTCGTCGAGCATCTGCAGCTCGAAGCGGAGCGTGGCATGGAAGGCAACGCTGCCGACCCCGACCGTGAGCAAGGCAAGAAACGCCAACAGAAACCGCCGCTCGAGCACCCCCCGGTGGAGCCACGCGCCCAAACCGCCCGCGAGCACGATGGCGAAGCTCGACACCGTATTGAAGAGCTCGCAAACGTACGGCAGGTACCGATAATTCGCCTCACACCAATCGACGCTCGCGGTCGGCGTGCCCCAAAAGCTTGCGCTCGGCGCGGTCAGCCAGAACATGGCTTGCTCTCTACCAGCGGCGCCGCGAACCGGGCCGAGCTATTTGTACGCCAAACCCGCCAGTCACGGGGCGGTTTGAGGCGCTCGCGCCCGACTTGGACCTAGCGCGCCTGCCGCGCCTTGCGTTGCGCTTCTCGCTCGGTCGCCGCGCCGTTCTCGTCGACCCGATCGAATGCGGCCGAAATCAGCGGTTTTACCGCGACATAAGCGTCGACGATGCCGCCCAAGCGGCTGGTCGCGACCTCTGCGATCGCCCACGCCTCGCGGTAGGGTCGAGTGCCTGGCTTGTGATCGCTGGCCATCTTCAAGGCTTGCTGCAGATCCTTGCCGATCGCGACGAGCTCGGGCAGCCGGGTATCGCGCGTGCTGGCCGCCGACCAGGTGCGGTAGAGGAGGCGGGCGATGCCGATGAGGTCGCGGACGGTTTCGGCGGGGAAGCGGCGCGGCACCTTTGCAGGGAGCGGCGGTTGCTCGGCGGCGTCAACAGGCGTGGTTTTCACGAGTAGTTCTGCGGGGTGGCTCGCCCTGAGCCGCCACCACCCTCGCGGGTTGACAGGGCTTGCAAAGCGCTCTTTCCTCGAGGGTCTTGGATCGCCCGCCCCCGATGACGCCTGCCGCCGGTGCTCCGTGGTTCTGCCGGTTCTGTAGCGGCCCGCTGCCCGCCACGGGCGGCGTCGCTTGGGCCGAAGGCACGGGTCCGGTGCTGACCTTTTGCTGCCAGGCGTGCTGTGACGACTTCAAGGCCAAAGCGACGCGCCCCGACGCACCGAGCTCACGGCGCAAGCGGGCCGCACAGCATTAGGAATTGCGACACGGCACCGCAAGGCGGCGCTACGACGAAAGGACGGGCGTTTTGGGGCGGGCGCTGAATAGCGCGCTTTCGACGGCGTACAGCGCGAGCCCGAGCCAGATCACCGCAAAGCCGGCCAGCTTGGCGGTGGGCAGGCGTTCGTGAAAGACGAACACGCCGAGCGCGAGCTGCAACGAGGGACCAAGGTACTGCAGGATGCCGACGAGCGAGAGCGGGATGCGCCGCGCGCCGGCCGCGAAGCACAGCAGGGGGAAGGCGGTGATGGGACCCGCGGCCACCAGCAGGCTGCGCAACGACAGGTTGGCGGTCGACCAAGCGCTGTGGCCCTGAGCCGACAGGACGACCAGGTAGACGGAGGCCAACGGCAACAGCAGCAGCGTCTCGAGCGTGAGGCCACCCAGCGCGTCGATGGCGGCGGTTTTGCGCAACAGGCCGTAGGTGCCAAAGCTGGCGGCCAGCGTGAGGCCAAGCCAAGGTGGTTGGCCCACCAGCAGCACGAGCCACAGCACGCCCAGGCACGCCAACGCCACGGCCGCCCACTGAACGAGGCGCAACCGTTCTTTCAAGACCGCGACCGCCAGCACCACGCTGAACAACGGATTGATGAAGTAGCCAAGGCTGACGTCGACGACTCGGCCTTGAGAGACGCCCCAAATATAGACGAGCCAGTTGACCGAGAGCGCCAGCGCGCTGGCCATGAAGGTCCAGAGGATGCGCGGGCGCTGGCGCAACTGAGCCATGAAATCGCGCTTGCCGGTGACCGTTACCACCACGACCAGCAGCACCGCCGCCCACACGATGCGGTGGGCCACGATCTGGGCCGGAGGCACGGCGTGCAGCGCCTTCAAGTACAGCGGCAACACACCCCAGCTGCCGTACGCGATCAGCGCGTAGATGATTCCGAGGCGGCGTTGGCTCACGACCGCGCGAGCATGGGGCAACGCGGGGCGGAATGTAACCCTGCCTGGCCTGGCGGATCCGGCCGCGATCTGTGCCATGAACCCCGGAGCTTTACGGAGTAGGCTGCGCCATGGGCATCGGTCGTGAGCTGAGCAAGAAGCTGCTGGAGAAAGCGTCGTCCAAGGTAGGCGATGCCTTGTCGCGCGCCGACGTGTTGGGCGGCAAAGTGCGCGACCGTGTGGTCGAAAAGCTGGCCGAGCGCAAAGCGGCGGCAGCGCCGCCCGTCGTGAAAGCACCGGCGCCCGTCGTGCCGCGCCCAGTCGTGAAGCCGCCGCCAATGGGTCTGGGTGATCCGGGGCGCCCCGCGCAGGTGTTTGGTCGCCGCTCGTGCCCGTGGTCAGGGCGCGTCTTGGCGCTGCTGGAGTCCAACCGCATCGAGCACAGCTACTTCGACCTCGATACGTACGGTGGCGAGGGCGTGTTGCGAGAGCTGAAGCTCGAGACCAAGCAAGATACGGTGCCGTACGTGTTCGTGCGCGGTCGCTTCGTCGGCGGCTACAACGCTCTCGACGAGCTGCACCGTTTGGGTCAGCTCGAATACTTGGTTCTGTCCGACGCCGAGCGCGCCAAACATCCGATGCACGGCCGCATCGAGGTCGCCCCGCGCACGCCCGGCGAGCACTTTCCGGGCGCGTGAGCTAGGCCAAAAGCTCGCTGATTGCGCCCTTGCGCAGGGCGAACCTCATGTCGCCGAACTCGGTGTCGGGGGCGCCGAGCGCGTTCAGAATGGTGATGTAAAGATCGTTGGTGCTGGCGGTGCTGCCGGCGTCGAGCGACGCGGGGTTGGCCAGGCGCGCCTTGTGCAGCTCGACGAAGCGACCGGTTTTGAGGTAGCCGCCGGCGCCGCCGAGCAGCATGTAGGGTCCATCGGTCGAGCAATGGATGCCGCCGGTGCTGAACTCGTTCGAATAGAAGATGAGTGAGTTGTCGAGCAGCGGCACGCCGCCTTCGAGAAAGTCGGGCGAGCTCAGGCCCTCGGCAATCAGCTTGACCAGCCCCATGCGCCAGGCTCGGTTCTCTTTCATCTCGAGCTCCCACTTGGGCACGTTGGCCGGATCGTCCAGCGCGCTGACCCAGTGCCCGAGCGAATGACCGATGTCGTAGTCGGACTTGAGCTGGAGGCCGGATGGGGCCCAAGGCGTCAAAATGTCGGCAATTTGCAGGTTGGCGACGTTGGTGGCGCCGCAGCGCAGGGCGGCCACGATCAGCTGGGCGTGAATGGGCGCCAGCTGCTCTTGCTTGCCGTCTTTGATGTCGGCGGGCTGCGGCGGCACGACGCATTGCGCGCTCAGCTCGAGCCCTTTGATCTCCTTTTCGAGCGATGACAAGTGCTCGAAATGGGCGTCGACGATGTGCTTGTCGGCTTGGCCCAGCTTGCCCGAGAAGCGCTGGTAGCCCTCCATCAGGCTGTTCAGCATGCTGACCTTCAGCTCGCGCCGCAGCACCGCTTCGGGATCGGGGGTGCCGTTGGTGACGCCGGCGAACAGGGTGTTGAAGGCGGTGCGCGGGTTGCTTTCGCCTTCCGTGCGCTGCTCGCCCTTGGCGCCCCAAAAGAAGCCGGAGCCGTAGTAGTGACCGGGGACGAACAGCGCGAGCGGGTTGGCGGGGCCGCCTTGGCTCTGCTGCAGTCGCTGCGCCGCCACCCAGTCGATGGACGGACCGAGGGCGGTCTCGCCTTCGTCGCCGCTGCCGCACTTGCCGCCGTCGGGCGACGTGCCGTCGTCACAGCCGGTGGCGCGCCCTACCAGCGACGTGCAGTTGGAAAGGCCGTGATCGCCGCCGTAGCGGCCCTTGAGGGCGGCCACGTTGTCGATGCCGCGGATCACCAGCAACTTTTTTTCGAGCTCGGTGCCCTCGAAGATTTCGTGGGCGGTGCCGAAGGTGCCACCGGGCTTGGGCAGCCAATGGTCGATGGTCGGCATGGCGGGGTCGTAGTCTGGAATCTTCGGATTGCCGGCGCGCAGCCCGCTCTTCTGCATGCACATGGTCTCGCCGCCGTGGTTGAACACGACGACCAGCCGCTTGGCGCCGCCCAGGGTCGCGGCCCAGGCCTTTTCGTGCGTGTACTCGAGCAAGGGCAAGCCCAGCGTGAGCCCGCCCAGGCCTCTCAGGAATGCTCGTCGGCCGCTGTTGCGTAGGGTCATGGGGCTCCTGGCTCACTCGCCATGGTTCACGTCGAGGAAAGCGTCGCTTTCGACCATGGCCAGCAAAAGCTCGCGAATGCTGGAGGTTTTGGCGACTTTGGCTTGCACCGTTTCGAGGCTGCAGGCATCGAGCGCGACCGGGCTACGGCGCAGCGCGACCTCGAACCACTTTTTGGTCGCGCATTTGCCAACCGCCGGGCTCTTTGCCAGCTTGTTGCTGAGCGCGATGGCACCGTCGATGGGTCCGTCGATGCCGTCGCCGGCGTTGGACAGCGTGGCGCTGGCGTCGATGGCGCCGCCGCTGCCGACCTCGGTCTCTTGCCAACGCCCGATGGCGTCGTAGTGCTCGAACGCGAAGCCGAGCTCGTTGATGGCGACGTGGCAAGCGGCACAGGTGGGGTTGCCGGTGCGCTTGAGGGTCGCTTCACGCACGGTCGTGACGCCGTCGGCGACGTCTTCTTTCGTCACTTCGATGGGCGAATTATCGACGTTGGCCGGGGGTGACGGCAGGTCGAAGCAGAGCACTTCTTTCAGCATGTACACGCCACGCCGAATCGGCGACGTCGCGCTCTGTGAAGCGTGCACCGCCAAAAAACCGGCGCGCGTCAGCATGCCGGCGCGCCTGGACGGATCGAGCTCGACCCACTTCCAGTCGTCAGCCGAAGCGGGTCCGGTGACGCCGTAGATCTTGGCTAGCGGAGCGTTGACGTAGGCGCGCGTGCCGGAAAACAGCGCCTCGAGCGAGCCGTCTTGCTCGAACATGACGTAGTCCATGAACGCCTCGATTTCGCGGCGCATGCTCTGGCGCAACACGGTATCGAAGCCAGGATAGTTGTCGGCGTCTTTGGGCGTCTCTTCGAGGCTCGGTAAAATCGTGGCGCCGTCGAGCTCGAGCCAGTCGGACAAGAAGGCGCGCAAAACCGGTTTGGCGCGCTCGTCCGCCAACATGCGCTCGGCTTCTTCGCGCATGCCGGCGGTGGCGTCGAGCTTGCCGGCGGCGGCCGAGGCGAGCAGGGCGTCGTCGGGCGGGCCATCCCACAGAAAATACGCCAGGCGTTGGGCCCGTTCGTAGCCACCCAACACGCTGACGGTGCCCGACGCCGTGCCCTCGGTGTACAGGTACAAAAACTGCGGCGCCTGCAAAATCAACTGGGACATCGTCTGCAGCCGCAGCGCCAGCGAAGCGGCCGCCGGCAGCTTGCCCCAGCTGTCGGCGAGCCAGGCGCGCTCGTCAGCCTGCAGCGGGCGTCGGAACGCGCGCTCGGCGAAGGCTTCGTAGAGCGTGACCGCGCACGCGGCGTCGGCGTCGGCGTCGGCGTCGCAGCTGCCGTACCGGCTCAGCCACGCCGATTTGGCCGGCACCGCGCTGTCGGCAGCGTTGAACCATTTACGCACGGCGTCCAGCGTCGCGATCGGCTGGCGATCGGCGTCGAGCACGGGCTCGAGAGCATCATTGCCCAGCAGCAGGCGCAGCGTGTTTCCGTACTCGTTGGGCGTGAGGCGACGGATGCGTTCCGGCCCGACCTGGCCGCCGGTGCAGGCGCTTGGCGTCGAGCCAGGTCCGCCCGGCGTCGAGCCCGGACCACCAGGTCCGCCTGGATCGCCCAACGCCGATGTAGGTGCGCCGGTGTCGGACCCGCCCGTGATGTCCGCGACGCAGCCGCTCACCCCCAGCGCGGCGCCCAAAACGCCCGCAAAAATCCCGAAATGCCTGCGGTTTTGCATGGGGTCGCGGCTCTAGTGGAGACGACCGTGGAAAACGGACCACCAAGCTTCGGCTTTCGTCGAAAACGACGATTCCGCGCCCAGCCGGAGGAGTAGTCGCGACGCAAACGGGCGGACCGACGCAAACGGGCGGACCGACGCAAGCGGGCGGACCGACGCAAGCGGGCGGCCTTGCTGACAGCCGCCGCTGCCGCTAGTTTCGGCTCATGCGAGGGCGAGCGGTTTGGACGCTAGTGAGCGGGGCTTCGGTGTTGCTGGTAAGCGCGTTGGCGAACGCGCAGTGCACCAAAGACACCGACTGCAAGGGCGATCGCGTGTGCGACGCCGGCAAATGTGCGTCCCCGCTGCCTCCCGCACCCGCGGCGCCGCCCGGCTCGGAAGCGGCCCCGTCTTCGGGCGCCGACGCAGCACCCGCGGACGCGCCTGCCAACGCCGAGCCGGCACCTGCGCCCGCGGTGGCTCCCGTCAACTTGCAGCTGCAGCCGTCACCGGGGGAGGCAGCTCCCGCTGGCGCCACCTCATCGCTCGAGCGCGACGAGCCGCGCACCCGTCGCCGCAGCCGTAACGCGATGATCGGCGGGATCGTGATGGTGTCGGTCGGACCGATCGCGCTCCTGGGCGCCTTGGCCGCCAAGAACGCCCAGGAAAAGTGCGACAGCAGCCTGGACCGTGATTATCCCAACCATGTTTTGCCGCCCAGTGAGCGTTACCGAGAAGACGAGTGTAACGACTACTCGGTGCCGCTGTATTTGTTCGGCATCGGCGGCGCCGTGCTGACCGCGGCCGGTATTCCGCTGATCATCTACGGCGCCAAGAGCGTTCCGAACGGCGCGCCGCGGGCCAGCCTCCATGTGCTGCCGTGGGCGGGGCCGACGTCGAGTGGCCTGCGGCTACGCCTCGATCTGTAAACTCGACGCTCGCAACTACGGCCGATGCGCGAGGCGCGGGCGTCGCCTCGCCCCTTTTGCCTCGCGCATCTCGACTTGGCGACCCAATCCAAGAGGCTCGGCCGAAACGGGATAACCGACGATTATAGGCCCTCTCCACGCGCGCACTTGGATTGGGTCGCCAAGTCGAGATGGGGCGGAGGAGGCGCACTTGGATTGGGTCGCCAAGTCGAGAATGGGGCGGAGGAGGCGCACTTGGATTGGGTCGCCAAGTCGAGATGGGGCGGCGCACTTGGATTGGGTCGCCAGGTCGAGATGGGGCGGAGGAGGCGCACTTGGATTGGGTCGCCAAGTCGAGATGGGGCGGCGCACTTGGATTGGGTCGCCAAGTCGAGATGGGGCGGAGGAAAGGCCGCCACGGAAGCTTGCCGCAGCTAACGATTCCACACACCTTGGGGCTGCCCAGCCGCAGCGCTCCGCAGCGCGCTTGCAGGAGCTACTGGGGCGCGGGCGGCGGAGGCGGGATTGAGTGGAAGCGGGGCTCGCAAATGGCGGCGAGGGTGTCGGCCAGGCGCTGTTGGGCGATTGTGCCGCTGCTGCTGGAGGAGTGTTGGCGCACGTAGCGGGCGACGTCGCCGAGGGAGAGCAGGCCGACCAGTACACCTTCGGCGTCGACCACCGGCAAGCGGCGTACCTGGTTGGCGCGCATGATCTCTTCGGCTCGGCCCAGCTCGTCGTCCGGCGAACAAGCGCACAAGTTGCGCGACATGGCGCTCTCGACGCTGGCTTCGGCCAGGTGCTTCCACTGCATGAACGCGGCCATCGAGATGTCGCGATCCGTGAGCATGGCGAGCGCCTTCCTACCGGGGCCGCACACCGGCAGGCAGCCGAGATCTTTCTCCCACATCAACTGGGCGGCGCGCGCCAGCGTGTCTTCGGGAGCGCAGACGTAGACGCGCGTGCGCATGGCGTCGTGGACGGGGGCACGAAACAACCCGAACTCGGAGCCCTCGAGGTCCGGGGAGGAAGCAGGGCGGCGACTTGGTCGTGACATGAGCACCAATCCTGTCCGTAAGCGGGTGCGCCTGGCAACGTCCGCCCACGACAGCGCGGAAATCTTGCCGAGGGCTCGCGCGCTGCTCCCTCGTAGCCGCGCGTTCCATGGACCTCGAATTTACTTGCAAGTCGCAGAGTCGACGATTCGTTACGGCGCCATGACCCAGTCGAGCACTTCGGTCAGCTGGCTTTCGGCGTGCTCGCCGTAGTAGCCGTGGTACGCGCAGTCGAGCGTGAAGAAGCGACTGGGAATGCCGGCCGTCACCAGCGCGTCGTGACCGAGGCGCATGTTCTCGGTCGTCTCGAGCTCACCACCCAAGATGGCAACGCGTCCGGCCCGCGCGAGCCGATGCGGTGATGCCTTGGTGGGCGGACCGCCCAACACGAGGCGCGGGTACTGCTTGGGGTAAAGGGCCGCCACGCGCTCAGCGCGCTCAGCGCCTTGCGAGTAGCCGAACAACAACGCTCCATCGAGACTGAGCGTGCCGCCGAGGACGGCGTTCACGCGCTCGAAGGCGGCGCGAACGCGGGTTTGGATTTTCGACGCATCGTCACGCCACTTGAAACGGCCGTTGCCGCACGGCGTGTCGCCACGGACCGCGATCAGAGTGCCGTGGGCGCGCACCGCTTCGCGGAAAAAATCGGCCGCGGTGACATCGCCGCACATACCGTGCAGGTAAACGATGACGCGCGGATCGCCGGCATTGCCGGGCAAAACGTAAACCGGGCGATCGTCGGGCACGTCGATGTCCTGGCCGAGCGGCGCGTGCGGCGGCACGGGAGGCACGGCGCCGTCCGGCAACAGCGCGGGGGCCGAGGCGCAATGCACGGGGGCGGCCACCTCGGAGGGGTCGTCGCTGGGCGCGGCCGCACCGCCGTCGTCGCTGGCGCCGTCGTCGCTGGCGCCGTCGTCGACGGGCAGGGTGCCCGCGTCGGCAGTGGATACGGCCGCCACGAGCGAGGGCGTGACGGGCGACTTGGCGGTCGGAAGAGGCCGCGGGGCGGGGAGCTCGGGCACGACGTACGGCACCTCAGCGGCGCCGCAATGAACCAGGAGCGGCACCGCGACCGCGAGCGCCAGCAGCGCCCGAAGGCCGCGCGTCAGCGAAGAGTGAGCGGCTCGCGATCCCATTTGGAGACGTGAAAGTTGACGCGCTGATCGGTTTCGGCCGCGAGCAGCGCGGCCCATACCGGCAAGAACCCTCGCTCGGTATGACTATGCTCGCTCAATATGACACTGCTGCCGCCGAGCGCGCGGCCGCGTACGTCGTGATGTCGCATCTCACCGGTGACGTACAGATCGTAGCCGGATAGCTTTTCGAACAACGAGCCGCCCGCGCCTGCGCACACCGCGATGCTGCTGATGACGGGAGCGTCGCTGGCGTGCGCGTCGGCGGCCGCGACCCGAAGCTGGGCAAGCCCAAGCTGCTGCTTGACGGCCTGGACCGCCGCGGACAGCGAAATCGCTTCCTGTAGGCGCACGAAACGCCCCTGGCCGTACCGCCCGTCAGCAGCGCTGGGCACGCACGGCCCGCGCCAGCCGGCCCCGAAAGCGGCGGCAAGCCACGAATTGACCCCGTCCGGCGCGGCGTCGAGCGCGGTGTGGGGCGAGAACACGGTGATGCCGGCGGCCACGCAGCGCATGACCACGCGCTCGTTCGGCTGCGAATGGCGCAGGCGCTTGAGCCCCTGAAAAATGGGCGGGTGGTAGGCGATGATCAGCTTGGCGCCCTTGGCCTCGGCCTCGGACACGACGTCATCGGACAAATCGATGGTCAAAAGCGCGTCGTCGAGCCGGACGGTCTTGCCCACGCTGACGGGCTCGACCAGCAGCCCGACGTTGTCCCACGGCTCGGCGAATTGGAGCGGCGCCAGGCGCTCCATCACGGCGAGCACTTCGGAAAGCTGAGCGGTCACGTCCCGAATGTACTGCCAGAGATCGGGCTCTTTCGGTAGGCTTTCCAACACTTCATGCCCTTCTTTCGTTGGCTCGCGCGGCTGTTGGTCGTGGTCGTGCCGTTCGGCCTGCTGTCTCGCCACAAGCCGCGGCACTACCGCGAGATGGTGCGGGTGCTGTGGGACAACCGCGGCCGTTGGCTGTACGCCCTGCGCATCTTGCGCCACGGGGTGTGCGACGGCTGCTCGCTGGGGCCACGGGGGCTAAAAGACGACGTGCTGCCTGGCGTGCACCTGTGCCTGTCGCGGCTGAAGCTGCTGCGCCTGAACACGATGGGGGCGATTCCGGACGAGCTGTTGGCGGACGTGGGCGTGCTGAGCAAGCTGTCGAACGAGGCGCTGCACCAATTGGGGCGCGTGCCGTATCCGCTGCTGCGCCGCCGGGGCGAGCGCGGCTTTTCGCGCATTGGCTGGGACGAGGCGTTGGCGCTGACGGCGCGTCACTGGCAAGCGGCAATGCCCGACCGCATCGGCGTGTTCCTAACCAGCCGCGGCATCACGAACGAGACTTATTATACGGCGCAAAAGCTGGCGCGCATCGGCGGCACGCCCCACGTCGATACCTGCGCCAGGCTGTGTCACGCCGCTTCGTCGGTCGGGCTGAAGCAGACGCTCGGGTTTGCAGCGCCCACGTTGTCGCTCGACGACTGGCTGAAGGCGGAGCTGATCGTCATCATTGGCTCGAATTTGCCGAATAATCAGCCGGTTTCGACCAAGTACCTGCGGGAAGCCAAACGGCGCGGCGCGCGCATCGTCGTCGTCAATCCGTTCCGCGAGCCCGCGCTGGAGCGTTACTGGATTCCGAGTAAGCCGTGGTCGGCGTTGTTCGGCACCAAGCTGATGGACGACTTTTTTCCGGTGCGCCCGGGCGGAGACATTGCCTTCATGAGCGGCGTGTTGAAGGCGCTCGACGAGCTCGACGGCTGGGACGAAGCCTTCGTCAGCGCTCGGACGAATGGCGCGGCCGAGCTGCGGGCGCGGCTGAAGGCGCAGAGCTGGCCGGAGCTGGTGGCCGACGCGGGCGTCGAAGAGAGCGAAATGCGGCGATTGGCCGAAATGTACCGCGGCGTGACGCGCGCCGTCTTCATCTATTCAATGGGGCTCACCCAGTACGAGTTTGGCGTCGACAACGTGCGCATGGTCGTCAGCCTGGCGTTGGCGCGCGGCATGATCGGCCGCCCCGGCACTGGCGTGATGCCCATTCGCGGCCACTCGGGCGTCCAGGGCTCGGCCGAGTGCGGAGCAGATCCGGAGAAGCTGCCGGGCGCCGTCGCGCTCGACGCCGAGCATGTTGCGCGCTTCGAAACCGAGTGGCGCCACCCGATCCCTCGCGAAAAAGGCGTGCGCGCCGCCGAGCTGCTCGACCGCGCGGGCGACACCGGGCTCGACGTTTTGTATCTCATCGGCGGCAACCACTTGGAGACGATGCCCGACCGCAAGCACGCCCGGCGCGCGCTCGAGCGAGTCAAGCTGCGCGTCCACCAAGACATCGTGCTCAACACTTCCACGCTGTTGGAAGCGGAAGACGCGGTGCTCGTGCTGCCCGCCCAAACCCGCTACGAGCAGCGCTCGGGCGGCACCAGCACCTCGACCGAGCGGCGCATTCGCTTCAGTCCGGAAATTCCCGGACCACGCCTGGCCGAAGCCAAGCCCGAATGGGAGATCCCATGCCTCATCGGCCTGGCGTTGAAGCCCGAGCGCCACGACCTGTTCGGCTACCGCGACACGGGCGAGATCCGCGCCGAAATGGCCCGTTTGATGCCGCTCTATCGCGGCATCGAGACCTTGAGCCGAGAGGGCGACTCGGTGCAATGGGGCGGTCCGCAGCTCGGTGGCGATGGCTTTGCGACGCCTGACGGCAAGGCTCAATTCAGCGCCGTACCCTTGCCGCGCGTCGACGTGCCGCTCGGTCAATTCTTGCTCACCACGCGCCGCGGCAAGCAATTCAACTCCATGACCTACGGCTCGCGGGATCCACTGACCGGCGGCCGAGCGCGCGACGCCATCTTGCTCGATCCGCGCGACTGGGCCGAGCTCGGGATCCGTGAAGGCGAGCGCGTGCGTGTCATCAGCCAGGCGGGCACGCTGGAAGCGACCGCGGGCGCGGGGCCGTGCCGGCGCGGGCACGCGCAGGGCTTCTGGCCCGAGTGCAACGCGCTTTTGGGCCGGAAATACGATCCTGCGTCGGGCGAGCCGGACTACAACACGGCCGTGAGAATCGAGCGCGCCTCGTGACCGAGTCGGCCGACGACGTCGCTATCTTGCCGGTGCCGACGCTTCAAGTGCGGCCCGATGGCACCGCGCGTGAGCGGCGCGAAGAAGTAGCGGTCGAAGCGCCGTTCGCGATCCAGCTCGCGGGCGAAACGCTGGCCATGACCATGCGCACTCCCGGCCACGACGCCGAGCTGACGGCCGGCTTCCTACTGGCAGAAGGGCACGACCCGCACGGCACCCCCGGCGCGCGCGTCGTCAAGCGCGGCACGCTCAGCAGCGCTGCTTGCGGCGTGTGCGGACGCGACGACATCGACGAGCTGGTAACGCGGCTCGCGCCCGTGCAAGCCGAGACCCGACTGACGCGTGCGGTGTTGGCGAGCGTGATGCAGCGCCTGCCCGAGCATCAACCGAGCTTCGCGCGCACCGGGGGCTTGCACGCCGCGGCGTTGGTCACGGGCGACGGCCAGTTCGTCATCGCGCGCGAAGACGTGGGACGCCACAACGCCGTCGACAAAGTGCTCGGCCGGGCGGCGCTGGACGGGCTGCTCCCGCTTTCAAGCCACTTTTTGGTAGTGAGCGGCCGCACCAGCTTCGAAATCGTGCAAAAAGCGGTGATGGCGGGGGTGCCGGCGGTCGTGGCCATCTCGGCGCCTAGCTCCTTGGCGATCGAGCTCGCCGAGCGATTTCGCGTGCTGCTGATCGGCTTCGCGCGCGGCGGCGGCTTCACCGTGTACGCCAGCCGCTTCCGGCTCCAAGGCGCGGGCGAGAACGACGGGCCGAGCGTTGGATAACGTCACTCACGCCCTGGCCGGCATGCTGGTGGCGGAAGCGGTGTGCGTGGCGCGGCGCGAGTCGCGTCATCACGTGCGCGCGGCCGCGTACTTGGTCTCGGCGCTGGCCAACAACCTGCCCGACATCGACGTCGTTTACACGTGGATCACCGGGCCCAAGCCGCTCGGCAGCTTGGTTCACCACCGCGGGCATACGCACACGTTGCTACTGGCGTTGCCGGCGGCGTGGCTCTTGGGGCAGGCCGCTTGGCGCTGGTTTGCGCGGCGCCACACCGACGCCACCGGGGGCGACAAGCGGCTGCTCTTGGGGCTCGCGCTGGGCGGCGTGCTGCTGCACCTGAGCATGGATTTTGGCAACAACTCCGGCGTGCACCCGTTCTGGCCGCTATCGAACCGGTGGTTTTACGGCGACAGCGTCTTCATCGTCGAGCCGCTGTGGTGGGCGATCACGATTCCGCTGTTGGCGCGTACGCTGCGGCGGCGTTGGTTGCAGATCGTGCTCTGGGTGTTGCTGTGGGCCGTGCTCGTGGTGTGCTGGCTCGTGCCATTCGTCGGCACCGGCACGCGCTCCGCGTTGCTGGCGCTGACGGCGCTGTCATGGCTGGTGGCGCGCCAGGCGTCCGAGAGGCTGCGCATCCATCTGGGCCTGGCGGCGAGCCTGCTCGTACCGCTCACGTTCGCGCTCGCTTCGACGCGCGCCAAGGCATCGCTGCGCGAGGCCACGCGGGCGTCATTTCCGGCCCTGACGGTCTTGGACATCGCCACGACGCCGCTGCCAGGAAACCCGGCGTGCTGGGAGGGCTTGGTGGCGGGCGAACAAGCCGGGGTGTACCGGGTGCTGCGGGCTACGGTCGAGCTCGGTCCGGTGGTGGCCAATGCGTGCGGAGCGGGCGCGGACGTCGAGCCGACCGCGCCGGTCACGGTGTTGACGCGCGTCAATCGCGGCGGCGTGCGCTGGCTCACCGAATACAGCG
>Ga0164241_10004099_pt1 | contig 14293 bp, 11 predicted proteins | sample OricomyardsoilBY_FD_108780 | JGI IMG/M metagenome (GOLD analysis project Ga0164241, IMG submission 108780) | Backyard soil microbial communities from Emeryville, California, USA - Original compost - Back yard soil (BY) | ecosystem: Environmental > Terrestrial > Soil > Unclassified | place: USA...
CCACCCACACTCACTTTCCTTCCCACCATTTTGAACAATGGCGTTCCAGTACTGATCTGTTTCTTCTTGGGTGTCAGTTGCAATTTGAAATGAGAATGCCTCACTTTGTGTAAACACTGGACCACCATTTAACCCGATACATGGCACACCACACACCGTAAACGCTACCGTCAGCACGTCTCCTCCTTTTCCGCCTGGGAAATCACTGGGTGCACGAAACACTTCGGTTACCGAGCTGTCAGGAAAGGTTGCCGCGTAAAAGGTTGCGGCTGCTTCGGCATCCTTATCGAACCAAAGACAAATGGTGTTTTTCGGTATCATAGTAAGAGAATTAGTTTTTATGAGACAAGCATCATTGCGATAAGCGCCACGAGAAGATACGTGAGCAAGTTAGAAAGAATGTCTGAAAAGAAACGCTTCCATGCAAGTGCACCTTTCGAACCTCCCCACAACAAACTCTGTCCAACCAAAGGAACCGTAAAGGCAAACCAAATAGCAGGAATGTAATACAGTACCGAACTTGCTGGCGCGCCATTTTGAACGCTAAAGCTTGCAACAGCACCAATAAAGAGTGCCGTGATGAGCGAAAGTAGTGTTTGTGCAGAAAACTGTTTCCACATACCTGACGCTGCCTCTGCTCGCAGACGCGCACGCTCCTCAGGAGAGAGTTGATCAAAACCCATCGATTGCATGTGCCACTTGCCCATTGGGGTCTTGTCAGAATACCAAAACATGCCCACAACAATACTAATAATTGCACCAAGTATGCCGATGATAAGAATAGTGGTCATGCATCAAGTAAGTGACGAGTATGCACCTAGTATACTCCACCCCACTCACCAGGTTATGACTTTGATTGCCTCAGTGTCTCGTGAGTACTTTTCCCATGTGGCGTATGGGCTGAAAAGATTCGCTTCCACCACACTTTGATGCGTGAGTGCTTTTTGAAGAAGAAATGATCAAAGGTTAACACTTCTGGTTGCAGGATCAGGTTGAATGAGATGCCATAGAGCAAAAGGTGTGGCCACACCAGTTCGCGGAAATACAGTAATGAAAGTGTGATGTAGAAGAGACTTATCAATACGGTCATGCGCATCTCAAATCCAACGATAATGAAAAACCCTATAACCATCTCCACGATGCCCGCACCAAACGTCACGAGAAGTGGATCTGAGGGAAAGAGCCAGTGGAAATTAGTGAGATGCCAGTCCTCTACCACTTCCACGGTAAGGTCAGGGTGCAATAGTTTTACGGTAATGCCTGCAAAGATAAGTGCACTTCCATAAAACACGCGCACAATGACGGTTTCATATTTCTCAAACGAACGAAACCGCCGCAGAGGGCCAAATATAAATCGATCTACTGATATGGCACGCATACCAAAGAGCAGAAGCACGATAAGTTCCCCAAGGTAATTCAGGTACGTAATCATATACGAACCGAACACAAAGAAACCCCATACAAATACCGCCACTGCCGCAAGAGCCGCAAGTTCCGTCAAGAACCCAACCGCAATAAGTATGCTCGCAACCAAGAGTACCCAGGTCACCACCCCCGGATATGGGAACAGGCTGGTATGCAGTTCTGGTCCGAGGAAACTTCCACTAATCGCTGAGAAAAAGAGTGCGATGGCAATCGTAATACGTACAAAATGCGGACCCGCATGCGCAAACCGTTCAAAGAATGCGTTTACGCGACGGCCGAAACTCGTGAGACGAAGGAGGAAGTTTGCCAGAAGTAGCAGTGATACCGACACCACAATACACGCCGTGACAATAAGGTTATGCGGATTCTTAAGCGCAGTAAACGCATGCGCATCAAGCGGTCCTCGAACAGAGGCCCAGAACGTATCGTAGGGCAACACATAGGCTTCGTGCGCATAGGCAACGCCATAGGAAAGAAAGAAAATGCCACCGATGGCAACTAGAATCCGTGACCAGTACCGCATCGTACCAGTGTATACCCTTACTGTGGACCTTCAAACGAGAATGAGTGTCCGAGTTCCTGTGACAACCTTAGAGTAAGAAGCGCTGTTTTATAGACGGTTATATGAAGCAATACCGTTAGCGTGTTCAATAATTATTGATCCGTCCCCAACAAAAACCCTTTTTATGACGTTCGAAAGCAGTCCGTCTTCTTTGGTAAATACACGATACTCTCCTGTTCCCAAATTAAAGCGAATTAACCCACGGTCAGTGCCAACCCACAGTTCTTCTTGATTGTCAGGACTAAATGCGTAAGACCATATCGCTGTATATTTACTATATTCTTGACGAGGAACGGAAACGGTTGCTGTTAGTGTTTTTCTTTCAGTCTCCTGATTTTCTATGGTAACCGTCACCAGGTCTCCCTCTTGCCACTGCTCAATTGGAAGTACTTGATACTTTCCATTTGTGTTTGAAACGAAGAAGGTGGGCAGATTCCCCATAAGCACGTTTCTCTCAGTCGGAGGAAGTGTTGATGGCGAACTGGTTGAAACAAATGTATTACGAGCATAGTCATGGTGATACTGCACTCCATCTTGTCTGTCGCCCTGGGCATAATTAAACACAAACAAATAAACATCCTCTAAGGTTTTACCGATAGAGTAAACAGAAACAGTGTTGTGAAGCACTGCTTGAGACTCAAGGTGGCCAGAGTCTAAAGAAAAAATGGATGAGGTTGCATATAGTTCTTGTTTGGGACCACACAATTCACAGGAATCTATGTTTAAAGCCAGTGCCTTATCGTCAAACATTCGTGCATCGGTAGCCTTGCGTGGTGAAAGAATTTTAAATAAACCAGATTCTAAACTATAAATACCAAGACCTTCTTTGGTATTTACGAGTAGCGAGTCACTTGTTGCGTCAAGTAACGCAACATCAAACAACACTCCTTTAGCTTGTAGTTCCTCAAAAGGAATCTCCTCTGTTTTTTTGTTTGGGACAAGTGAAGAATCGGTTGGCGTCCAAACATCCCGAGACGAATCATATACGTATACGAAATTGTCTTCATGAACTACCGCACGATTATCGTCTGTCATGAACGCAAATGGATCGACGCGATAATTTTTCGTCTCACCGAAATAGGTCTGTGCATCAGGATATTTGAATGCGTCAACATTCCAGGCCTTCCAGGTGTTCGTGCTTTTTTCAAAGCGCGCTATGCCACCCGTTGTATATGCATTTGCGCCAACAGAAACCCAAACATACTTATCATCCACCTGAAAAACTTTTGCTGAAATTCCATCAGGATACTCACGCCCTTCAGCAGTTCGAGCGATTCCCATCTCATCTACAAAGTTTTGTATTTTGCCAGAGACAATATTAAGCTTTACCAGACCTTTAAAAGTACCTACCCAGATTACGTTATTGTCCACTGGATCTGGCACAACGTGATCCATGTTTGAGGCACTAACCATTCCGTCCTTTTCTGAAAAGTGACGACTGGACTTCGTTTTTGTGTTGTACACCACAAGCTCACCCTGTGCCGCTACAATGATTTTTTCTCCGACAGGTACTACGTCTGTTATTAGTAATGGGTAGTCATATCCAAGAATTTCTGAATAATCTTTTACTTCCCCAGAAACAAGATTGAATGTTCGTATATCTTTCCGACTAAAAATCCAAAGAATATCCTTATTCAAGGGGTCTGGTTTTGAAACAGTATCGGTAAATGCGGGCACATACTTGGTAAGGGAAAAAGAAGGTGCTACGTTGCTTACCCTATCTGAACCCTTGAAAAACAAAAACCAGATAAAAATGCTTGCCAAAAGGAGAACAGCAATAGGTACGAACTTTTTAAACGATGACGATGTTGTTTGAGGCAACACAACCTGCCCATCAAGAGAAGATGTTGGTTGCTCCATATCCATTGGTACATAGTACCACCTGCGCGGAAACGTTATACAAGCGAGTTGGCTGGCGTCCTTGAGCTAGAACCGTAGTCGGTCAAGCCCCGTAAGGACATTTTCGATACTTTTAGCTTATCATTTCGACGGTCTTTGAGCACCTATAAAGTTACCTTGTTTCCATGTCCGTCTAACACCACTCCTTTTGGAAGCTTATACAGATCAGGGTTCTGTTGCTTGTCCATTTTTATTAATAGATCAAACAAACCAACAACCCTGTCTCGTTCTTCCTTAGTCCAGTTTTTCGGATTTTTCTTCTCTTCTTGGTTCATAAAAAGTGACAAAAGTGACAGCACTTTAAGCTTCAGATTTTATCAATGATTTAATCTTCTCAAGATATTCTTTTGCTTTGCTTCCAGGTATTGATTTCAGTAACTCAGCAACATCTTTTACAACTTGATCCTTTTGCCCGCTGTCAGGCCATGTCAGTAATCGTTGAACCAAATCACTGAAATCTTTTTCGTAGTCATCTGTACTTGGGTTCATCTTCTGAATCAGATTGATTATTGGTTTCTGTATTTCAAACTGACGATCTGGAGTGATATTGCTGAGCAACAAGAAAACGAGCTTTTCTTTGAGTGGTCCCTGGAGTTTCGATTCGATATTGACCAAATGTTCTAACGCGGGAAGATCAGACTGTTGAACCCTTGAAGAACGAGTATTGTAGAAATCGAACATTTCCTTCGCAATTTCTCGTTCATCTGTGTCACTAAGGAATGCTTCTGTAAGCATCACCGCACCAAACTGAACCATAGCCTGGTCGTCTGATTTCAAGTACTCATAGAACTGCTTGATTGCAGATTGCTTCAGATTTACATCGTCATTCTTGGCGATCTTTCCTTTGAGGAACTGGAAGATACTTACCCTCTGTTGAATGCTAAGTGCTTGTGCCTTTGTAAGTAGAGATTTGATAACTTCCTGGCGCATTGGTAGTTTTTCTCCTAAGCTCTGCAAGAAAGCAATTCCATGATCTGGTTTGTTGTTGATGATGTGACGGATCAGACTCATCTTCTGATCCTCACTTCCATTTTCATATACCAGGGAAAGAATACCGTCATCATTCAATGACCGAGTCTGTATCTGATCAAAGTGATCTTTAATAAAACTGATTCTACTGCTTTCGTTCCAGTAAGTGAGCACATTTTCAAGAGCGCCTTTTGATGCTTGTGAAATGAAATTATTGATCAGGTCACGAGCTTGATTTTTTACAGAGTCGTTAGACATTGAGGTTTCTGTCCAGCGAAGAAGTGTAACAACTTTTTTGCGAGTTCCATCCTCAGCACCTGATTGATTGAAAGCGTTCTGCAAATTGTTGAAAATCTCTCTTTGATCCGCCTCGGGGATATCCTTCAAGTGAGATTTGAAACTGGAGAACAAGGTCACAATGTTTCCATAGAACTCTGTTTTTCCTGCAGTAGTACTTGGCGTCTCCGCATTCTCAGAAGACATGAACTGATGGGTACGCTGAAGCAATGTTAGCCCAAGGTTTGCGTCCAAAATGAACTGCTTGTAGGCACTAATCAGTGGCATAAATGACTTCAATGTTTTATTTGTCAGAGCCTCTTGGATAATCTTTCTCAAGATTTCTGGGTCGATGAAATTCTTTTGAGTTTCTGTGGTGTCGAATTTGAGCAAGACATCACTTCTAGAGCCAAAGTTCTGTTGCAGCGCTTCAACGATCTTCTGCTTTTGATCATCACTAAGTAGCCCAAAGTTCTTTATAAATTCGTCGATAAGGTTGTGGAGGAATGCGGTATGCGTATCTAGTTTTATCTCTTCATTCGCCAACACAGCGATGTAACGATCAATTACGGCATTACGTTTTTCCCCATGCAATTTAGGCAACATCTCAAATACCGGAGTAACTGGTAATTCAAGATAGATATTCCAAATGAGTTCAAGCGTGTCTACAAAGGCGTCCAAATAGGAAGTGGTATTTGTTTCCGTCTCTTTCATATTTGAAAACGCTTGAATTTGTGTTTTGAAGATAGCTGGCAGAATACGAGCCTGCCCTTTGTAGTTCTGCAAAAGCATTGCCACATACTGGACGAGTTTTTTCTTATCCTCGGCTCCAGCCAACTTTTCAAACTCCTCAATGTTTCCATCAACAAGAGATTTACGTATGCTTTTTGCATCCTTGAGATCAGCCTCGATCTTCGGCTTCTTGAAGTAAATGAACGGTTCAGCATCATTTGTTGTAATGGTGCTGGTAAGAGTCATGAAGTCGCGAAGCGCAACATCAGGATCTTTTGCTTCTACTATTTTCTCTGGTTCATTCCATTTTTCCTTAAGCTTCTTATATGCTTTTGGAAATTTCTGCTTGAGAACCGTGACCTTGGTGAAATAGCCGACATTCTCCTCAGACAAAATTTCATCAGCTACCTCCGTTTTTGACGCGACAAGAACAGCAGAGACGAGATTGTTCATGAATTGCTTCACTTCACGAGGATTATTTTTGAAAGCTTTTGTAATTACAGAAAGTACCTTGTCGTTTTTAATGATCTTTTGAATATCCTCACCAGTCTGGTCTATGAGAGATGATGTGTATTCTTGGAGATCTTGGTCGATGAACTCAGGTGTATTAATCACCACATTGAAAAGCTTTTTGAGATATTCGGATTCATCAAAGTCAGGGTCTTCTTCCTGATTATTGTAAAAAGCCCTAATCTGCTTATTGATTGCGGGTGCATCGCATGGCACCAGGAAGATAACCTTTGATTTTCCTACCTCCAAGAATGTCTTGATCGTCGAAAGTATCTTCAAGGCAATATCACCTTGAACACGGTCGATGTTATCAAACACAACAACGAGCTTTCCGTCCTTAATGCAATCAACCAGATCCATAAATACCTGCTCAAATTGCTCAGGTGAATTAAGTCGATCTTCGTCTTCGACTTGAGTTCTGATCTCTGTATATGTTTTTGTAGATTCGAAAATTTTACTGGTTATTTTCTTGAGAACCTCGTCAGCAACTGGCTTTAAAAAGATAGCGGCAATGACACTGAGCCACGCAAGCCCGTTAACATATGCCAGTGCGCTTTTAGCCCCAATAACAAATTTGTTTGTCGGGCTGTACATGCCCCATATATAAAATGTGGCACTCAAAAGAAAAGGAATTATCAAAAACAACGCCACTGGACCATATTGGCTACACATTCTTCGAAACCAGTTCTTCTTTGGTGCAGTTTCATTAGGAACTTCCTGCTCAGTTGCAACAGATGTGCTCTTTTTCTTGTAGAGTGCTGACAATATGTCACTAGGAACGTCATAGCCTTTTTCACGAATGAAGGCCTCAAGCTTTATGAGAAAAGTTCGTCGGAGTGAGTCTTCTTGATATTTCCAAGCATCAAAAATAACCACATGTGCCTTTGCACTCTTTTCATTTTTTAAATCAATATCAAGCTGATCGATGATTGAACTTTTACCCGTACCCCATTTACTGAAAAGCCCTATCGTGTGTGGACATGAGTCTGAAAGGATCATATCTTTCAGGGCTGGAGAAAAGGATTTGTGGTAGAAGTCAAAGTAACCAGGCTTTCCAGGCATGGTTGGTTCGTCTTTTATGAAATTGAACTTTTTTATTTCCATAAATTAACGGTGTACGAAACTCATTTTAGCATTTTTTGCTTGATTTTTCGAGCTAGCGTTGTATGACTTCAGAAATATTTCGTATCTTCGTGCCGGAGAAGACTGTCAAGGTTTCTTTTGATTCTAAAATCAACATCCTCCCCAATAACCCTATAGAAATATGGGGTTTTCTGTTTTCTCTTATTTTCCTGAGTAAACGAGTGTGCATATCTTGCTAAAGTTTATGCACGGAGGTTATGACACTCCCACATAAGCAAATGGGTGTTAACGGAGACATCTATAAAAAATTATGACAATTATCAAAATAATTTTTATAGAACTCTATGAAAAAGCTAGCTTGGACAACTGTCCAAAAAACTGTGAACGATCTCATACCACAAGAGATCAATCCACGAAAAATGTCAGACAAGCAAACGTCTGACCTTACAAGGAGTATTAAGAAATTTGGGTTGGTAGAGATTCCTGCACTTGATCTCGATGGCACTATCATCGCAGGTCATCAAAGGGCGCGGATACTCAAGCTCCTTGGACGAGGAGATGAACTTATCGATGTCCGAATTCCAAATCGGAAGCTCACAAAGAAAGAAGCTGACGAATACCTGATTGCTTCCAATGCAATATCGGGAGACTGGGATTTTGATTTATTAAAGGAGTTTCAAATAGGAACGCTTGAGTTCGCAGGGTTTGATCCAATCCAACTATCAGAGATATTCGACAAGGACAAGGAAGTACCTGAAGAGGACTTCGATGTTGAGGAAGAAAAGAAGAAGATCAAGAATCCGAAGACGAAGCTCGGTGATCTCATTATGCTCGGATCGCATCGGATACTTTGCGGCGATGCGACAAATAAAGAAAATCTAAAGAGATTATTCGGAGCTGATAGGGCTTCATTAGTTCTCTCGGATCCAGTGTACAACCTGAACATAAATTATGATGGCGGAATCTCAGGTGATAAAAACTACGGCGGATCAGTCAACGACACACGCACCTACGAGGAATACAGGCAGTTTCTTAAAGACAGTATGGAAGCAGGACTTGCCGTATGTCATGAAGATACACATGTTTTCTATTACACGGATCAGATTTACGTTGGAGTTGTACAAGAGCTGTACCGTTCACTTGGTATTGAAAACAAGCGAGTCTGCATATGGCTAAAAAATTCGCAGAATCCCGTACCCTCTGTGTTTTGCAATAAGGCGTATGAACCTGCGGTTTATGGAGTACGTGGCAAACCGTATCTTGCGGAATCAATGACCGATCTCACGGAAGTATTAAACAAAGAGTTCGGGACTGGAAACGAACTACTCGAACAAGTAGATGACTTCTTGGAGATATGGACTGCAAAACGTCTTTCTGCAAAAGACTACGAACATGCGACTTCAAAACCTCCACAGCTCCACGAGAAAGCGATCAAGAGATGTACAAAAATAAACGACATAATTCTCGATAGCTTTCTTGGATCAGGAAGTACCCTGATCGCGGGAGAAACTCTCGGTCGAAGAGTATATGGAACTGAACTGGAACCAGTGTTTTGCGATCTCATCGTTCGCCGATGGGAAAAGCTAACTGGAATGAAAGCCGTATATGAAAAAGACAAAGGCTCTCATGACTAAGCTTATCGAGGAAGTCGAGAAGCACGGGATCATTCAATCTGCTTGCGACAAGTACGGCATAACTCGGCAGAGCTTTTATCGGTGGATGAAAGAAGATCAAGAGTTTCTTGAGAGAGTAAATGAAGCACTGTCACTGGGCGAAGGTGTCGTAAATGATGTTTCGATGAGTAATCTCTTGTCTGCAATCAGAGCCAAGGATATGAAAGCCACTATGTATTGGCTCAGCCATAGACACGCAGGCTTTAGAAGACCATTCATCCATAAGACAGATGCAGATCCACTGGCATATTTCCGTGCGCTTATGGAAGCATCAAAGACACGACAGATTCAAGAAGAGATTAGCAATTTTGCTGATCCTGCTTACGAAGATGCGATGGAACAAGCCAAGGAGGATGCTCTAGAGTTCTTTAAGAAATGGGATGTTCCCATTGTGAAGTCACCTAAAAAGAAACCTCCTCGATCTACTTAACTTTCTTTCCATCGAAGTAGAATTCTTCTACTGTCCAATACGTTCCATCGTCGATCTTTTCTTGAGTGTCTGGACCGATATATTTCATTTTCAAAGACCATGTACTCGTAAGTTTTGCTCCGTAGCTGTTCTCACTTGTCACATCTGAGATTACTTCAAACAAATTAGGATCTTCAGGATCCTGCTCAACACTCGTACCATAACCGAACTTCGCCGTTGTCGGTGCTTTCAATGTACTCTTTACATATGATCGAGCGAACGACTCAGCCGAACTCTTCTTCATATTTGCAATCTGTTCTGTTGGAGAAACAGGGGTTGCTGTGTCAGAAGAGACAAGACTCATAATCATGGGCACAAAGATAAGAACGAGGATAAGTACTCCGATCGGGTGTTGCCTTATCCAACTTCTTAAATCTGACTGACAATGCGGACACTTTGATGCTTTCGCATCGACTTCTTTCATGCACTTGGGACATTTCTTCGTTGGGTTTTGTTCCATAAACAATAAAAGCTAGCTAATAATAAATAGCTAGCGGGAGATCAGTATAAACACTGAACCCCGCGCCAGCCGAGTCTTGCGACCCACACACCAGTTTCCCGATGTGACCCAACGAAGAGTAGCTGAACGCGGGGTTCAGTGTCTTCGTTGGGATTTGCGACCATATCCTAAAGTTTCGAGGCTCTAGGGGTTAGGTCGACTGATATTCAGTTGTAAATGAATAATAACATTTTCAGAGTTATTACTCTAGATTGATCATATCGCTGATACGTGGTTTTGCTAAGGCTCAGGTCGCGAGTATGCGACGTATTTCTTAGTCTGCATAGACTATGCACCACCAATGGTTCTGTCATCAATATATACATGGAAACGCAGTATATAAGTAACCTTGGTGTTAAGACGGAGATAGTTCAAGCAAAGGTTAGATACGTCTTATATGCCAGAAAATCGACTGAATCTGATGAGAAGCAAGCCTTGTCTATCGAGTCACAAGTAAAGGAAATGCTAACGATTGCTGATCGAGACGGATTGACCGTTGTGGATATTAGACGTGAATCTCACTCAGCGAAAGAGTCTGGGCAAAGACCTGTGTTCAAAGAACTTCTTGAGGATATTCGACGAGGTAGATATACAGGAATACTTACCTGGGCACCTGATCGTCTTTCTCGAAACGCAGGCGATCTGGGATCAGTCGTAGATCTAATGGATGAGAATAAACTTATTGAGATCAGAACATACGGACAACATTTCAAAAACTCACCAAACGAAAAATTCCTTTTGATGATCTTGTGCTCTCAAGCAAAGTTAGAAAACGACAATAAGAGTATCAATGTTAAACGAGGATTAAGAACCAGATGCGAAATGGGATTACGACCTGGACCTGCTGTGGTTGGATATTTAAACGAGAAAAGAATGGATAAAAAGTGCGAAATCGTCATAGATCACGAACGAGCACCAATAGTAAAACAGATGTTTGAGAAAGTGGCGTACGAGAAATGGTCAGGCAGAAAACTCTTTCATTGGCTTAAGTTTGAATTGAACTTTAAGACCAGAAACGGAAACAAAGGACTCACCCTCAGCAACATATATCTCATACTACAAAACCCCATCTACTATGGGGTTTTTGAATACCCTAAAAAGAGTGGGAATTTTTATACAGGAAAGCACGAGCCTATCATCTCCAAGGAACTTTATGATCAAGTCCAAGGACAGGTAAAAAGCCAGGTACTACGAGTACAAGAACCAAAGGAGTTTGCTTTTACAAAGATGATGTCCTGCGGACTGTGTAACTCTGGGATCTGTGCCGATGAGAAGTTTAAGAAACTCAAAGATGGATCAGTAAACCGACATGTCTACTACAGCTGTACGAAATCAAAAGATAAAAACTGCAAGTGTGGATATATAAACGAGATGGAGCTTATACAACAATTTGAGAAATTACTTGATCGGATCAATATCAGCGAGATCGGAATGAAAGAAAAGATCAAATACGAAGTTGAGCGAATAAAAAAATTCCAACATTCAGTTCTGAATATCAAACAACAGATACAAATAAAAGACGTAGACATCAGAGACTACGCCAAATTTATTTTAAAGGATGGAGCAGTTGAGGAGAAACGAGAATTGCTTACTTGTTTTAAAAGCAAGATCTTGCTTAAAGAAAAGCAAATCTATTTACCTTAAGAAAAACTGATCGAAAAGTTATACATTCCCATACCACAAACTCCTTGAAGTGGAACTCCAGATTTTGGCGTGCCTATATCAATAACTTCTTCTCCAGTTTGATCTAGGACTTTTTGATATCCAATAGATTTAATCACCAAAGACGATGAGCAATCATAAGTGCCGTTTGTTTTAACGACAAGCTTGGTAGGAATATCTGCTTTTGCTGTAGACACACTTGGAGAATATCCACCTTTAGCATTTATAGTTATGTATTGAACACCATCTCGTATCTCTATGTTTTGGGCTTTCTGTACTGAAGCACTATTAGAGTTTTCTGACTTTGATCCACCAACAAATATGATGCCGAGACCTACCACAAGAGCTAAGGTGATAATGATTGAAGCGGTTTTGTTCATAAAGTAATTATATATTAAATAAAGGATTAATAATTCCAAGTCCTGCTAGACCTGCAAGCAGTGCAAATATTCCAAGACCTATTACCACGACTCCAGCAGATTTGAAGAACAATGGAGCATGTTTCCCATGAGCAAGTGATGCTCCTCCAAATGACAGGAGCAAAAGCATCGGGAGCGTACCGAGAGCAAACGCAAGCATAATAAGTAATCCTGAAATAAATGAACCGCTAGAGAGTGCCACAACTTGCATCGACTGAGTAAAGCCACAAGGCAAGAAGAATGTAGCGAATCCAATAATTAAAGGAGTTAGGGTCTTGTGTTCGATTTTGCGGAAGAAGTTAAAAATTCCTGAAGGTAATGCAACTTTATTCTTTTTGAACACTCCGACCAAATTAAGTCCCAATAGGAGCATTACTGTTGACGCAACAATCCCTAGGATTGCAGTAAAAGTAAAACTGATTCCTATAGCACTCCCAACTAAGCCAAGCACTCCGCCAAGGAGCGCAAAACTAACGAGTCTTCCGATATGGAAAAGGATGAAAGTCTTTGTGTCACTTACGTTGTCTTGAGAGATTTTTGCTGAAAGTGATAGAACAAGCCCTCCAACTACAGCAAGACAGCTTGATACTGATGCAATAAGCCCAATAATAAAACTCGTGGCAGGAGTGGTTGTGCCACCGATACCAAGATTTAATAGTCCTGATTTTTGCAATACAAAGAAAAGTATTAACAATACCAACCCTATAGGTAGAGCTTTCCAGATAACATCATCTTTTTGCTTTTCCATCAAAACCTTTTCTACTGATACTGTATAACCGTTTGGTCTTATCTTCTCAGTAAGTAAAACTGCCAATTCCTCTGGAGATTTCTCACTCACAGTTTCTATATGTAAGGTTTGATTTTTTAAATCTACTTGTGCATTACTAATATAATCTTGATCATTTAAAACATCTTCGATTAAGATTTTACATGACGCACAGTGGGTACCCGATACGTGTAATGTGTATGCTTTCATAATTATAATTTCTTAGCTTTAATGCGAAGCGAATTCGACACTACGGAGACCGACGACATCGCCATAGCTAATCCAGCAAAGATAGGATTCAAAAGCCAACCGAAGATTGGGTAGAAAACACCTGCGGCGAGTGGTATACCGACAACGTTGTAGACGAATGCCCAGAAAAGATTTTGCTTGATTCCTCGCATAGTGATTTTGGAAAGCTTGATAGCTTTTACAAGCTTTGAAATATCACCGCCAAGAAGTGTGATGCCTGCAGACTCGATCGCAACATCCGTACCCGTGCCCATAGCAATCCCTACATCAGCCTGAGCAAGCGCAGGCGCATCGTTCACTCCATCACCAGCCATAGCAACAATACGACCTTGCGATTGAAGTTCTTTTATTTTTTCAAGCTTATCCTGCGGTAACACATGAGCTACAACATCATCGATACCGACTAGTGACCCGATATACTTTGCAGCTTTTTGATCATCTCCTGTAAGCATAACTACCTTTATGCCGAGAGCGTGAAGATTTTTAATAGCCTCTACTGACTCAATCGTGATTTCATCTGCCACCATCACGAAACCAAGAACTTTTTCATTGGTGGCAAGAATGACTGGTGTTTTTCCTTGTGAAGTAAACTCATCTAACTTATTAGCGTCAAATGAAATCTTGAGATCACTCACAAGTTTTGCATTACCTACAAAATATTCAGTGTCTTTAATCTTTCCCTTAAGACCCTTTCCTTGTATTCCTTCAAAGTTTGAAACATCAGATATTGAGATATTTTTCTCTTGTGCGTAGTTTACGATTGCGTGTGCGATCGGATGCTCTGATTTTTTCTCAAGCGAAGCGAGGATTGAAACAAGCTCATCATCTTTCAAGTTTGAGAAGTTTTGTATATCAACAAGCGTCGGCTTTCCCTTGGTGATTGTTCCTGTCTTATCGACCACGACTGTGTTTACCTTGTGGAGTTTCTCGAGAGTAGCCGCATCTTTGATAAGAATTCCTTCCTTAGCACCTTTGCCAACTCCGACGATTATTGCGGTTGGAGTAGCGAGACCAAGCGCGCACGGACAGGCTATTACCAGGATTCCAACAAAGGATACAAGACCGAATGAAAGTGCTTGGGAAAAGCCCAAATATTGCGA
>Ga0164241_10004100_pt1 | contig 14284 bp, 13 predicted proteins | sample OricomyardsoilBY_FD_108780 | JGI IMG/M metagenome (GOLD analysis project Ga0164241, IMG submission 108780) | Backyard soil microbial communities from Emeryville, California, USA - Original compost - Back yard soil (BY) | ecosystem: Environmental > Terrestrial > Soil > Unclassified | place: USA...
CCATCTGCGGCACCGACCGGCACGAGTACTACGACGGCAGCTCGATCGTGCCCGGCCACGAGGCCGCCGGCATCGTGGCCGACGCCGGTCCGGGGACGACGACCGCGCCGGGCACCCGCGGAGTCGTCTACTTGATGGACTTCTGCGGCGAGTGCCGCAGCTGCCGGGTCGGCGCGACCAACCAGTGCTTCGCCAAGCGCGGCGACGTCGGACAGAACACCGACGGCGGCTACGGCCCGTACGCCGTCGTCCACGAGAGCAACTTCTTCCCGATCGGTGACGGCCTCGACCTCGCGACCGCGACCATGCTGCTCGACGTGATGGGCACCAGTTCGCACGCCCTCGCCCGGGCCCAGCTGATCCGGCCCGACATCGAGAGCATCTTCGTCGCGGGCGCCGGCCCGATCGGCCTCGGCCTGCTGGTGATGGCGAAGGTCCGCTTCGGCATGGACTTCCCCGTGTACATGTCCGACGTCAGCGGCTGGCGTCGTACCTTCGCCGAGAGCCTCGGCGCGGTCAGCTTCGCCGCGGACGACCGGGACGGGATCGTTGCCGCCGGCGCCGACATGAGCTTCGACTCCTCCGGCAGACAGGCCGCACGGGAACTCGCCCTTGCCGCCAGCAGCCGGCGCGGCGGCCTGATCTGCGTCGGCCACGGCGAGGGTCTGCTGCTCGACGTGTCCCGCGACCTGATCGCGCCCGAGCGCGCGGTGATGGGCAGCGAGTACTTCCGGTACGACGAACTCCCCGAGAACCTCGAACTCCTCCGGGCGCACGAGGACTACATCGGCAAGGTCATCACGCACCGGATGCCGGTGGCCGACCTCAGCGAGGCGTTCGAGCTGTTCTTCTCCGGCGAGACCGGCAAGGTCGTCATCACCCAGGAGCTCGGATGACCGACAAGCTGCGGGTTGCCGTCGTCGGCGCCGGCGGGTGGGGCCGGCAGCATGCCCGGATCTTCGCCGGTCGCCCCGACTGCGAGCTGGTCGCGATCGCGGCCCGGACCCCGTCACGTGCCGCCGAACGGGCGGCCGAGTACCGCACGGCGCCGTACACGGATCTCGACGCGATGCTCAAGGAGACGAGCCCGGACCTGGTCACGGTGTGCCTGCCCAACGAGGGACACTTCGAGCCGACCCGCGCGCTGATCGACGCCGGCGCCAACCTGCTGGTCGAGAAACCGCTCGTCTTCGACCTGGCCGAGGCCGACGAACTGCTCCGCCGGGCCGAGGACCGCGGCATCTTCTTCGGCATCAACTTCAACCACCGGTACGCCGAACCCGTCGTCCGCGCGCACCAGGCGATCCAGGACGGCGTACTCGGTGAACTTCTCTTCCTGACCTGGCGATTCGGTGGCGAGGCGAACCTCGGCGACTCGCCGCACGCGAACCTGATCGAGACGCAGTGCCACGGATTCGACATGCTCGAACATCTCGGAGGTCCGATCCGGTCGATCGCGGCGCAGATGACGAACAAGACGTACGGGGCGTACAGCACGGTCGCGCTGGCTGTTGCCTTCGACAACGATGCCGTCGGCACCGTTCTCGGCAGCTACGACTCGTCGTACGCCTATCCGGACACCCACCTGGTCGAGGTCAACGGCACCGGCGGCCGCCTCACCGTCCACGACACCGTCCGCCGTTTCACGCTCTCGCGGGCCGGCGACGAGACGACGAGTGTCTGGGAAGCCGGCTACTTCAACGACGAGGCCCGCTCCTTCCACTCCACCTTCGACCGCCACGTCGACCACGTCCTCACCGCCCTCCGCGCCGGCGACCCCCCGCCCATCCCCGCCACCGCCGGCCGCCGAGCCCTCCAACTGGCCCAGACCGCCATAGCCTCCTTCGAACGAGGCACCCGAGTAGACACCGCAGAATTCGCCTGACCCCCACCACCCGCCAAGCCCACCGCCTCCGGCGGGTCGTGGGATGCGCGGTTGCCGAGTCGTGGGTTCGGGTGGGGCGCGCCATGCACAGGCCACACGCGGTGATCGGCGCCGGCAGGTCGTGGGAGGTCGCCGAGTCGTGGGTTTGGGTGGGGTGGGGCGGCGATTTGGGGCCTGGATGTACGACTCGGCGGGCGGTGAGGGGTTCAGGTCGGGTGGGTGAGCGCCCGGAGGGCAAGCTGGTTAGCCGTGGTCTGGGGCTGGTGGGGGTGGTTCGGGGGTGGTGTGGAGGATTTCGCGGGCTTGTTCTGCGGCGCGGGCGATGCTTTCGGCGACGAAGTCGACGAAGCGGGCGATGCCCTCGAGGCGGATGGCGGCCGGGGAGTCGCGGCCGAGGACGGTGACGCCCTGCCGGGCGGTCTCGGCGAACTCGGTGTTGGACCGGGCGGTCGCGAGCATCGACTGGTACCAGACGTCGTCGTCGACGACGTACCGCTCGCGGCGCCGTTCGTCGCGTTCGCGGCGGATCAGGCCCTGCCGCTCGAGGAATGCGCTCGCCTTGGAGATGGACGCCGGGCTGACCTCGAGGCGCTGGACGAGTTCGGCCGCGGTCAGGCTGCCCGCGTCGGTGGTGTAGAGGCAGGTCAGCAACCGGGCCGTCATCTTGGGCAGCCCCGACTGCATGAGGATGGTGGTGAACGCCTCCTCGTATTCGCGCACCGCCTCGGCGTCGCGTCCGTGGGTCTGCGGGGGTGCCTGCGTCCCGCGGGGAGCGACCTTCTTGCGCTGGTGGGCGCGGCGTTCGGTGGCGCGGTGGGCCAGTTCGGCGCGGTACGCCGTAGGTCCGCCGTTGCGCATCACCTCGCGCGTGATCGTCGAGGTGGGCCGGTCGAGCCGTCTGGCGATCTCCGCGTAGGCGAGTTCGTCGGCCAGTCCCAGCGCGATCTGCTGGCGTTCCTGCTGGGTGAGCCTGCCTCCCGGCATCACGTTCTCCCTCCGCGGTTCGTTGCGCCGTCAGCATAGCGTTCACTCCCTATCCAATGCAACGAACTGTCGTGCAACCGTTGCGTTAGAATCACGCTTGTTGCAACGATATTCATGCTCTGACCTGCGACTATGTGGTTTCGATGCAATGAAGATGTTGCGCGATCCGTGAACGCAACGTAGCGTTTCCGGTGTCAGAAACAATCAGCGAACAACGGAGACAACGATGCAGAAGTTCGACACCCCCACCCCGATCGCCGCCGTCCTGGACATCCCCGCGGGGCGGGTCCAGTTCATCGCCGCCGACCGGACCGACACCACCGTCGACGTCAGGCCGACGAACGCCTCCAAGAGCCGCGACGTGAAGCTGGCCGAGGAGACCACGGTCGAGTACGTCGACGGCGTACTGCGGATCGAGGCCCCGACGAGGAACCAGATCCTCGGAAGCTCCGGCTCCATCGAGGTGACGGTCCAGCTGCCGGCCGATTCCGGCATCGAGGCGAAGGCCGCTGCCGCCGAGTTCCGCGCCGTCGGACGGCTCGGCGACGTCGCCTTCGACGGCGCGCACGGCGAGATCAAGGTCGACGAGGCCGCCAGTGTCCGCCTCACCGCCCTCGCCGGTGACGTCTCCGTCGGCCGCCTGAACGGCCCCGCGGAGATCAGCACCTCCAAGGGCGACATCCGGATCGCCGAGGCTGTGCGCGGCGCTGTCGTCCTGCGTACCCAGGCCGGCAACGTGTCGGTCGGCGCCGCCCCCGGAGTCTCTGCCTCCTTGCACGCCGGCACGACTCTCGGCCGGATCCAGAACACGCTCATGAACACCGCAGGCACCCCCGAACTGACCATCCACGCGACCACGGCCGTCGGCGACATCACCGCCCGCAGCATCTGAGCAGCACGCACCACCACCACTCCAGACACCGCTAAGGACGAACAGCATGAGCACCACCGAGGACTACAGGGCGGCGGAACAACTCCTCCGCCGCCCCGCCCGCCCTGGCGAACTCGTCATCGGCGACAAGGTCCGGCCGCAGTGGATCGACGGGGGTGACCGGTTCTGGTACGCCGTGAGCAACGGCGCCGGCAAGCGGTTCGTCCTCGTCGACCCGGCCGCGGGGACCCGCGAACCGGCCTTCGACCACGGCCGGCTCGCCGCCGCGCTGACCGCAGCCACCGGGCAGCAGGTCGACCCCGAGGGCTTGCCGTTCATGGGCATCGTGTTGGGCGGAAACGCCGTGGAGTTCGACGCGTTCGGCGAGTACTGGCGCTGCGATCTGGACAGCTACGCCTGCGAGCGGGCCGAGTTCACGCCGCCGGGCAACCCGCTGGAGGTCCCGTCACCCGACCACAAGGTCGCGGTGTCCCGGCGCGGGTACGACCTGTGGGCGCGCTCGCTGTCCGACGGCCGCGAGTGGGCGCTGACCACCGACGGCGAGCCCGACTACGGGTACGGCTACGGACCGGCGAGCACGAGCAACAGCACACTGCTGCGTAAGTTCGGCCTGCCGTATCCGCCGCCCGTGGTGGCCTGGTCGCCGGACTCGACGAAGGTCCTCGCACATCGGACCGATGAGCGCGATGTCCGGCAGACCCACCTCGTGGAGGCCAGGCCCGCCGACGGCAGCGCGCCCGTCCTGCACAGCCAGCGGTACGCCTACGCCGGCGACGAGAACATGCCGCAGGCGGAGCTCGTCGTACTAGATGTTGCCGAGGGCAAGGTGGTCCGTGCACAGGCCGAGCCGCTGAACATGGCGCAGATGTCGCCGATCATGACCAAGTGGGCGTGGTGGGCTCCGGACGGCTCGGCCGTGTACTACCTCAGCCAGCCGCGCGACCAGCACACGCTCACCCTGAACCGGCTCGACCCGACCACCGGCGAGGTCGCCATTGTGATCAGCGAGACCGGGGAAACCCGGGTGGAGCCCAACCAGTGGCTGTACGAACCGCCGATCCTGCAGGTCCTCGCCGACGAGGTCCTGTGGTACTCGCAGCGGGACGGCTGGGGTCACCTGTACCGGTACGACCTGCACACCGGCGCGCTGCTTGGGCAGGTCACCTCCGGAGAGTGGGCTGTGCGGCAGATCCTGTACGTCGACGAGGCCGCGCGGGTGGTGTACTTCACCGCGTCCGGAGTGGTCGACGAGGATCCGTACCGGCGTACGGTCTGCCGGGTCGGTCTGGATGGCACCGGCTTCGCCAAGGTCACGGACGACGAGCTGGACCACATCGTCACCATGCCGGACAACAAGGCGTACTTCATCGACTCTGCTTCCACTGTCGACACCCCGCCAGTGACTCGCGTCCTTGACTGGTCCGGGCGGGTGCTGGTCGAGCTGGAGCGCGCCGACATCAGCAAGCTCATCGCCACCGGCTGGACGCCGCCGGAGCGCTTCCGTGTCAAGGCGGCCGACGGAGTGACGGACATCTACGGGGTGCTGTGCCGGCCGCGGGGGTTCGACGCGGCGCAGCGATACCCGGTGGTGGACAACGTCTACCCCGGCCCGCAGGTCAACCGGGTCGCTCCGTGCTTCGACCCCGGCGGTATGGGCCTCGACGCCGAACCCATCGCGGCGCTTGGCTTCGTGGTGATCGCGCTCGACGGGCGAGGCACTCCTGGGCGGAACAAGTCCTTCCACGACGCCTCCTACGGTCACTTGGCCGACGCGGGCTCCCTGGCCGACCACGTCGCGGCGCTCCAGCAGTTGGCCGGAACCCGGCCGTGGATGGACCTCGACCGGGTGGGCGTGTTCGGCCACTCCGGAGGTGGGTACGCCGCCGTTCGGGCGATGCTGGACTTCCCCGAGGTGTACAAGGTCGGCGTCGCCATGTCCGGCTCGCACGACGTCCCCTACTTCAACCTCGGCTTCGTGGAGACGTACGACGGCGCGGACAACCCCGAGGCGTGGGCACATGCCTCCAACGTGGAGCTGGCCGACCGCTTGGCCGGCAAGCTGCTGCTCATCCACGGTGAGATGGACGACCAGGTCCACCCGCACCACACGATGCGGCTGGCCGACCGGCTGATCGCCGCCGACAAGGACTTCGAGCTCCTCATCGTCCCGGGCGCCGAGCACACCTTCATCGACTGCCTCGCCTACGTCCGCAAGCGCGGCTGGGACTTCCTGGTCCGCGAACTCACCAACACCCAACCCCCCGCCTACCGCCCCGCCCCGATAACCCTCGGCCCCGAACTCCTCGCCGAGCTGTTCGCCTAGCCCCACCAACCGAACCCGCCTTCGGCGCGACAGTCCCCTGCCGCTGCAGGGGACGGAGACGCGTGTCGAGTCCGAGTGCGAGCCGGCGGCCGTGCCGGTGGTGCTGAAGGCCTTGCGGGCGGCGCATCCGTACGAGGAGCCGATCATCCGGTTCATCCCGTTGTACGAGCCCGAGCTGGATTGACGGGTACGTCGATATTGCGTTGCTCGGAGCTGTCGGCTGTGTCAGGTTGGCCCGGTGGCTGTGGACCAGAGGCTTGTGGATCCTGCCCTTCACCAGATGAATCGGCGTTGGCCGGCCGACGAGCACGGCGGTGCGCCGGCCGTGTACCTGCACGACGGCGAGATCCTCACCAGCGTGTGCCTGGACAACCTCAACGCCGGCGTCGTTCTGTGCCATGAGGTCGGCGCGATGTGCCAGGCGTACACGCTCGATCGCACGGTGGTCGCATCTGTCTGCGTCGGCCGCGACGAGGGATAGTCGACGATTCACATCTACGCACCGTGCGGGGTCTGTCAGGAACGACTGGCTCTCTGGGGACCGGACGTCCATGTCGGGGTCGCGGACGCGAGTACGCCGGACGGCTGGAGCAGCAGGACCTTGCGCGAGGTCAATCCGTACTACTGGGCAACCAAATTCGGTGACGACGGCAACTGGCCGTCGTACGAGACCCACACGACCTGATCCGCAGCGCTACGTGGCATCGTGGAAGACGAGGCCCAGGGTGTGGCGTTGGCCGGTGCGGATGGGCGAGACGCCGTGCCGGACGGGGGAGGCTGACCAGCCTCGGGTCGAGCGGACCGGGCGGTCGCGGGTGGTGAAGACCAGGCCGTGGCCTTGGGGGATGAGGACCGCGGTGCCGCGGGACTGGGCCCGGGGACGTTGTTCGACCAGCATGAACTCGCCGCCGGTGTGGTCGACGCCGGGGTTGTTGAGGTTGATCACGACCTGCAGCGGGAACACCTTGTCGCCGTACAGGTCGCGGTGCAGCGCGTTCCAGTCGCCCTGGCCGTAGCGCAACAGGATCGGCGTCGGCCGCTTCTGGCCGGCCTGGTGGCAGATCTCCAGCCACTCGTCCAGCGTGTCCGGCCACTCCGCCTCCCGGCCGAGTTTCGCGTACCAGTCCCTTGCTATCGGCAACAACTGGGGGTACAACGCCTGCCGCAGCGCCTCGACCGCCTCCGGGAAGGGCCGGTCGAAGTACCGGTACTGCCCCTCGCCGAACCGGTGCCGGGCCATGTCGATCGTGGCTCTGAAGCGCTTCACGTCGTCGTACAGGCGCGCGATCCCGGCCGCCTCGCTCGGGGTCAGCAGTTGGGGCAGCAACGCACATCCGAGGTCGTTCACCTCGGCGGTCACCGCATCCCAGTCCGCCTTGGCCACTCGCTGCGCATACTTGTCGGTCATAGGTATGGAACGGCGCAGCCCTCAAAGATGTGAGTCGGCGAGCAGTAGCTCGAGCAGCTGCGGCATTGTCTGAGCGCTCGTCAGCTCGAGGTCGGGGACCGTGTTGGCGGCAGTGTCCTCGCTCTGGAAGAGGACTGGACGCAAGCCTGCAGCCTTCGCCGGGGCCAGGTTGGTCGGCCGGTCGTCGACCATCACCGTGTGCGCCGGGTCGAGACCGGGGTGTGCGAGTACGGCGTCGTACGCCGCCGGATCGGGTTTGCGGGCGCCGATCTCGGAGCTGACGAACCAGTGGTCGACGTACTCGTCGAGGCCGAAGCGCCGGCGCAGATGTGCGGACCACGAGCCGGCGTCATTGGTCAGGACCAGTACCGTGACCCCGGCTTCGCGCAGTCCGCGTACTGTGTCGACGGTTCCGGGGTTCAGCCGGTGGCGTCCGCAGTAGTCGGCGTCTGACGCCGTTCGCGCGACGCCCGCAGCCTGCCAGAACTCGGTGGTCGTCAGTTGGCCGAGTGTGCAGCGGCGATACAGCCGGCGGATCTCGGCCTCGGTGAGGGTGCAGCCGTGGTCGCGGAGGTAGGGGATGAGTACGCCGCTCACCACATTGCCGTGGTGGTACAACACACCCATGGCATCGAGTACGACGAAGCGCTGAACCATCTACATCCTTTCGCCAGACACCCACCCTGCCCGCCAAGGACTCATGCGTCCACACAAATTGAGTGGTTGGAGGTTGTGGGTGGTGGGCACTGGGGATCCATGCTTGAGCGTGTCGGGCTGACCTTCAGACAACTGCACAGCTCGGTCGGCGGCGAGCGGCGGCTCGCGATGGCGGACATCCGCCGGGCCTACCTCGACGAGCTCGAACGCCGCCGGCCCGAGGCTTTCGCCGCGTGGATCGCCTCCGGCGCCCGCGCCGCCGGGGATCCGGGCAGGTTCTTCACGCAACGCGCCGACCATCACGACTGATCGAACACCTTCGTCGGTGGACTGCGGGCGCTCGCCGTACAGCCGATTCGCAAGCTCATGAGCGGCGTGCACTGAACGCCGAGCGCAGGTCGGCGCCGATGAGCTCGACTGCATGCCGCCCCGCGGACAGTACGGCGGGGAAGTTCAGGAACGCGTGCATGGTGTCGGCGTACTCGACCAGCCGGTTCGGTACGCCGTACTCCGCGAGCCGGCGCGCGTAGTTGCGGGCGTCGTCGCGGAGCGGATCACGACCGGCGGCGAGCAGGAGCGCGGGCGGAAGGCCGGCGAGCGTCTCGGCGCGCAGCGGTACGGCGGTCGCCGGGATCTCGCCGTCCGGGAAGTACGGCAGGGACGACCAACGGTTGGCGGCGATGCTGAGGAACGTGCCGTCGAAGAGGCGGAACGACTCGGTGTCCTGGTCGTGGTCGAGGCTGGGGTAGCAGAGGATCTGCCGGTCGGGGAGTGGGTGCCCCTCGTCGCGCGCGAGCAGGCAGGCACCGGCGGCGAGCGCGGCGCCCGCACTCTGACCGCCGACCGCGATCCGGCCGTCTCCGTTCAGGTCTGCGGCATGGTCGCGCAGCCACTCCAGGGTGTCGCGGACGTCGTGGAGACCTGCGGGGAACGGATCCTCGGGCGCGAGGCGGTAGTTGAGCGAGACAACGGTGACGTTGCCTGCGGCAGCGATCCCCGCTGCGGCGTACTCGATGTCCCGCAGGTCGCCGCCGATGAATCCCCCACCGTGCAACCACAACACGAGCGGCCTCGGCTGGACAGCGAAGCGGTAGACCCGCGCGTGCAGGGAGCGGTCGGGCAGGTCGATGGTGAGGTCCTCGGCGCTGGTGCGCGAGTCCCGCTCACCGGCGAGGTCAGGGTCGGGGAGTTCCTGTCGGTCGAGGAGCAAAGCCTCGTACGGATCGAGCTCGGGACCGGCCGGTTCGGCGGCGAAGCGCTCGAGCAACGCGTCGGTCTCGTCCTTGAACGCGGGCAGCTCGACGATTTCGATGCCCTCGGCAATAGTGCTCACGCGGGCACCGCCGCGGGTGCGAGGTGGCGGGCCGCGTGACCGAAGTGGGTGCCGCCCGGTGGCGTGGACACGTACTCGGCCAGCGCACCGATGCTCCCGTCGAAGCCGCCGCCGGTCGACGGGTCAGCCCACGACGTCTCGTCGTACTGCTCGATCTCCGCGAGGAGCGCCGCACCGACGCTGTCGAAGCGGTGCAACAGGAGGTCGGACGGGATGTGCCGGCCGGCTTCGACCCCGCCGACGTTGAGGGCGCTGCCGATCTCCGCCGTCTCCCAGCGCGGGTCCAGGCTCCAGTGCCGGCGTCCGGCTTTGGCATCGCGCAGTACGGCGAGGGTGATCTCGTCCCACATCAAGATGTGCGCGATCAGATCATGCAGCGAGTCGCAGAAATGTCCGAGTGGTCCAGCGGTCACCCGGTACGGCGCCCGCAGTTCGGCCTCGGCGAGTCCCTCGATCCGGTCCAGCAACAGCCGCTGGTCGTCCCGGATCAACTGCGCCGCCCCGGCCGGAGATGTTGTCGGTGTACGCATGCGCCAAGCCAAGCAGCCGGTCCGCCGCCCTGATCGTGGATTGAGCAAAGTCCTCAATCCACGGTCGGCCCGCCGCTGATCAGTCGTCGGCGAGGCGGGTGAGGAGGTGGTGGAGGGTGGCCTGTTCGTCCGGGGTGAGGCGGGCGATCAGGGTGAGCATGGCGTCGCGGCGGGTGCGGCGGATGGTGGTGAGGACCTCGGTGCCGGCGGGGGTGAGGTTGACCAGGGTGGCGCGGCGGTCGTCGGGGTCGGGGTGGCGGGCGACCAGGCCGGCGGACTCGAGGTCGTCGACGACGGACGTCGCGGAGCGGGGGACGATGCCGAGCTGGGTGGCCAGCTCGCTCAGGCGGAGCGGTCGGTCGGCGTGGTCGAGGGTGCGCAGCACGCGGAACTGGCCGTGCGTGGCGCGATCGCCGACGGTGTCCTTGGTCGCGCGACGCTGACGGCGAACGATGCCGTCGAGCAGGGCCGCGATCTGTTCCGCGGTGTCTTCCGGTGCGTCCACGAGCAGAGCCTAGTGGTGAGCCGGCCGGAGGCCGGGGGACGGGGTGTTGTGAGTTTAGCTCATAGTGAGGTAACCTCAGTATATCTGGTCCCCGACCGAAAGGCTCCGATGTCACAGATCTCGGGAATGCCCGGCGGGGGAGGTGGCGGCGGTCGCGCCATGCGATCGCTGCTCAAGGACTCCTCCGTCCGGCACCACAAATTGACCGCGGGCACCCTGCGCCGCATCCTGTCCTTCGCCCGTCCCTATCGCGGCTACCTGGCCGTCTTCCTCGTCTTCGTCGCCCTCGACGCCGCCACCGGCGCCGTCACCCCCTTGCTCTTCCGCGCGATCATCGACCGCGGCATCGTCCCGGGCCATGCCGAGGTGGTCGTCTGGCTGTCCCTGGTCGTCGCGCTGCTCGCGATCGCCAACAGCGCGATCACCCTGGCCGAGCGCTGGTTCTCGTCCCGGATCGGCGAAGGACTCGTCTACGACCTGCGCACCGCTGTGTTCGACCATGTCCAGCAGCTGCCGGTCGCCTTCTTCAGCCGCACCCAGACCGGTGCGCTGATCCAGCGCCTGAACGGCGACGTCCTCGGCGCCCAGCAGGCGTTCACCTCGACCCTGTCGAACGTGGTCAGCAACGTGCTCAGCGTCGTCCTCGTGCTCGGCGCGATGTTCGTGATGTCGTGGCAGATCACCCTGCTCGCCCTGGTCCTGCTGCCGCTGTTCGTCCTGCCCGCCCGGTTGATCGCCGGCCGGTTGCGGGAGGCGACCGCCGAGACCTACCGCCTGAACGCGACGATGGCCCAGACGATGACCGAGCGCTTCAACGTCGCGGGCGCCGTACTGGCCAAGGTGTTCGGCCGGACCCAGGACTCCTCGCGCGACTTCGCCGGCAAGGCCGCACGGGTGCGCGACATCGGCGTCACCACCTCGATGTACGCAGGCGTCTTCCGCGTCTCGCTGACCCTGGTCGCCGCGCTCGCGGTCGCTCTCGTGTACGGCGTCGGCGGGGTGTTCGCGGTCGAAGGGGCGCTCGGGATCGGCACGGTCGTCGCGCTGACCGCCTACCTCACCCGGCTGTACGGTCCGCTGACCGCGCTCTCCAATCTTCAGGTCGACGTGATGACCACCCTGGTCAGCTTCGAGCGTGTGCTCGAGGTGCTCGACCTCCCGCCGATGGTTGCCGACCGCAAGGACGCGACCGAGCTGCCGCCGACGGTCGAGCCGTCGGTCGAGTTCGACCACGTGTCGTTCCACTACCCGTCGGCCGCGGAGGTGTCGCTCGCCTCGCTGGAGTCGGTCGCGACGCTGTCGGCCGAAACCGGTGAGGAGGTCCTGAAGGACGTCACCTTCACCGTCGAGCCCGGCCAGCTGGTCGCCGTCGTCGGCCCGTCCGGCGCCGGCAAGTCCACGCTGTCGTCACTGGTCTCCCGGATGTACGACGTCACCGGCGGAGCCGTCCTGATCGGTGGGCGAGACGTCCGCGAGGTCACTCAGACCTCACTGCGATCCGTGATCGGGGTGGTGACCCAGGACTCGCACATGTACCACGACACCATCCGTTCCAACCTGCTCCTGGCCCGCCCGGACGCAACCGATGCCGACCTGCAGGCCGCCCTCGAAGCGGCCCAGATCGCGACTCTGGTGGACAGCCTTCCCGACGGTCTCGACACCGTGGTCGGCGATCGCGGCTACCGGCTGTCCGGTGGCGAGCGCCAGCGCCTCGCGATCGCCCGGCTGCTGCTCAAGTCGCCGTCGATCGTCATCCTCGACGAGGCGACCGCCCACCTCGACTCCGAGTCCGAGGCCGCGGTGCAGGCAGCGCTGGCCAACGCGCTGGTCGGGCGTACGTCGCTGGTGATCGCGCACCGGTTGTCCACGATCCGCAACGCCGACGTCATCCTCGTCCTGGACGAGGGCCGGATCCGCGAACGCGGTACACACGACCAACTGCTGGCAGCCGGCGGTCTGTACGCCGAGCTCTACGCCACCCAGTTCGCCAAAGCCGCTTAGATCTCCAGTCGCAGCCGGCGCAGCTCCGGCTCGGCCGGACCGGCGACGCCAGTCACGAGCAGCGTCAGGCCGGACCAGCCCGGCGGGATCCAGAGGACGTCGGGATCCCCGCCGGAGAAGGCAGGGCGATCACCGACCCACACCCGCCCGATGCACTCCCCGGACGACCATGCGGTCACCCGAACCTGCACACCCTCCGGCCGCAGCAGGTACCCGGTGTCGGACGCCGGCAGCTCCACATCGAGCCACACCTCCGAACCGGACTGCACAGTCAACGGCAGTACGACGTCCTCCCCGGGCTCGCTCTGGACGGCGAAGGCAGTCAGCAACTCGTCGTCCTGCGCAGCACACGTCCATCCGGTCACCGGCTCCAGGCTGAGCAGCTCAGCACGGAAGCGGCCGCCACTCGGGTCGTGCGGAACGGTGACCGCGATCTGCTTGGTCCCGGCCGGCAGCAGGACCCACGGATCCTCGGCATGAACGGTGATCGGCTCGCCGGCGTCCACGGCCACAGCGACCGGCGCATGGACGCCGTGCAGGTGAAGAGCGGTCGTGGTCTCGGCCGCGATGCGACGCGTGTAGGTGACCGGCGTACCGACGCGCGTGCTGCTCCAGCCGGTGAGTGCCCGCGTCGGTGCGGGCTCGCCTGCCCAGTGCCCTTCGACTGTCCACAACGCCGAGATGTCCTGCTTGCCGACCACCGTCCACAGGCTGCCGAGTCCGCGGAGAGCTCCGAGCCGGAGGGCCGGCAGCCGGGCGTCGTCGAAGTTGGCGTGACCCCAGATCTCCACGGTCGCACGGATCTCGTCGCTGCTTGCGCCGATCTCGATCCGATGGGTGGCACCGAAACCGGTGATCGTGTGCACCCGGCCGCCGATCGACAGGTCCACGATGTCGGCCGCCCCGACCAGCAACACTTCCTCGGCAGACCCCACTGTGGCCGTGTAGATCCCGCGCCCGCGATACACGCCGAGCGACTCCAGCGTCGGCGGCAACTCGTGTGCACCGGCCGGCGTCTCCGGTGCTGCCGCGGCCCGTCGCCGTACGTTGGTCGGCTCCTGTGACGACAGACCTTCAGGAGGTACGACGCCGGCCCACGGCTGCACGGTGACGCGGAGACCATCGACAACCTCGGTCGCCCCGGCCGCGATCTCCACCGTGTTGTTGCCGATGACAACAGTCACCGGTACCGCGGAGCAGAACACGAGCTCGTCGTCCGACAGCCCGACGAGATCGGCGGACGCCAACGTCAGCGTCCGATCGCGCAAGGGCAGGCCGACGAGCATCAACGGACACGAATCCGCCGCGACCGCGACCGACAACCCATTGACCACAGCCCGCCCGTCCGCGTGACCCAGGTTCGGTACGGCGACCAGCCGGCCACCGCCGTCCAGGTCGAGCGCCGCCGGAGCCGAGCTGGTCGGGAAGTCCGCCGTCACCTCCACCGGCGCTCCAGGAGTCGCCAGCGCAAGCCGCGGCCCCAATGCGTCGAGCACCCGCGCGAGCTGCTGCGCCTCGGCGTACTCAGGCCGCTCGACACCCGTCGACGACACATAGCCACCGAAGTCGTATCCGTGGCTCATGAAGTTGCCCGGCTTGCCCCAGTTGCCGCTCGACGGGGTGTAGCCGAAGTTCCACCCGGACGCCTGCAGATACGGCGCGATCAACGACGCTCCACTGGCCAGGAGTCGCCGCAACGTCCGGTGCCGGCGGTTCGTCTCGGTGATGAGCAGCGGCAGCCCGCGATCCGCGAGCAGCCCCGCATA
>Ga0164241_10004101_pt1 | contig 14282 bp, 15 predicted proteins | sample OricomyardsoilBY_FD_108780 | JGI IMG/M metagenome (GOLD analysis project Ga0164241, IMG submission 108780) | Backyard soil microbial communities from Emeryville, California, USA - Original compost - Back yard soil (BY) | ecosystem: Environmental > Terrestrial > Soil > Unclassified | place: USA...
CCATGTCGAGGTTGCCCTTCGAGCAGATGATGGCGAGCTTCCGGGACGTGTTGGTCGAGCCGAAGTCCGGGATGAGCGGAGCGCTCTCGGTGATAGTCATGACTGTTCCTTCCTCGGTTGGCCTCAGACACAACCGTGCGGCTTGGGGAGACCGGCAACGTAGGCGAGCTTCTTGGCCGGCTTCTGGGGAAAGAGCTGGAAGAGCGTCTTGACCGGGATGCCGCCGACCGTGCTGATCCTCCGTAGCGTGGCGGTCTCGCCCTGTGCGGCGTAGTCCCGGCGCAGGAAGCGGATCGCCTTCCAGTGCTCATCGGTCAGCTCGATCCCGATCCTGGAGGCCAGGCACCTTGCCAGAGGCTCGTCCCACTCGTCCGGGTCGATCAGGAACCCTTCGTCGTTCACATGAACGGTGCGCCCTTCGATGGTCGTCGTCGTCATGACTCATGCCTCCTCGTTGATCGGCTCGTTGATCGGCTCGTTGATCGGCTCGTGGGTCTGAGTGCCCGGGGACCGCTTGCCGGCCATCGTCATGTGCGCGGGTAGCGGGACCGGGTGCCCGGGCAGAAGGACGTGCCAGTAGAGGTGGCGGAACGCCAGCTTCCCGAGGTGGTTGACTCGCGTCGCCTCGAGGAGACTGAGCGGTCCGACGAGAGGGAGTGGGTACTTGCCGGGCATCGGCTCCGTGTCGTAGTTGAAGTCGATGAGCAGCGCCTTGTCGTCTCCGGCTTCGACGAAGCAGTTCGCATGTCCGTCGAAGGACTCGGTCATCGGCCGTCCCTCGACGTGCTCGAGGAAGTTGCGGACGAAGACATCCACCGCGAAGTGCGCCACCGATCCCGCCTTCGACGTCGGGATGTCATTGGCGTCTCCGACGGCGAAGATGTTCGGGTACGTCGTGTGCTGGAACGTGTGCTTGTCCACAGTCACGTACTGGAGCTCGTCCCCGAGCCCTGACCGGGCGACGAAGTCGGCACCCATGTTGACCGGCACGGTCACGAGCAGGTCGAACGGCACCTCTCGTTCGTCATAGGACACGAGCAGCTTGTGGTCGGCGTCGACGCTCTCGACCATGAAGTCGGTGACGAGGTGGATCTTGCGCTCCTCCAGCATGTGCCCGAGGCGCGCGGCCGCGACCGGTCGTGTGAAGGCGCCGTCCAGTGGTGTCACGTACACCAGCTCGACCTGGTCGCGGATGCCGCGCTCGCGGAGCCAGGCCTCGGCGAGGAAGGTGAGCTCCAGCGGGGCGACCGGGCACTTGATCGGCAGCTCGGAGACGTGCACGACCAGCCGCCCGTGATCGAAGGACTCGAGCGCGACCGCCAAGGCCTCCGCGCCGTCCAGGGTGTAGAAGTCGAAGATGCTTCGATGCCATTCGTGTCCCAGCAGCCCCGGAGTCTGGTCCGGACGAGGGGAGGTCCCGGTCGCGATCACCAGGTAGTCGTAGCTCAGGGTGCGACCACTGTTGAGGTGAACAGTGGCTTCGTCCGGCGACACGCGGTCGACCTCGTCGTATACGAGCCTCACCCCGTCGGCGATGAAGTGGTGGCGGCTGCGCACGATCTCGTCGCGGGTGTATCCGTCAAAGGGGACGAACAGGTATCCCGGCTGGTAGTGGTGCTCGTCGTCGCGGTCGACGACGGTGATCGTCCAGCCGCCGTCGAGCCGCCTCTGGAGCTTGTTCGCGATCATGGTGCCGGCTGTGCCGCCACCGAGAACGACCAGGTTGCGCATCATGTCCTCCCTACGTCTGCCTGAGGTTCCGCCGGTCGTGTGGACATCTGTCATCTCGTGACGAGCGCTCGGCCGCCCGTGCTGGTGCCGGCGTCGCCCGAGGTGGCGTCCCGCTCGATGAGATCGTGCAGAACCTCGTCCGAGGACTGCTCCTCACGTCGTAGGAAGCTGCCCAGGTCGCCGATCGTGCTCATCAGAGGTGCGGGGAAGACGACGGTGGTGTTCCGATCGACCCCGATCTCCACCAGGCTCTGCAGGTTCCGGAGCTGCAAGGCCAGCGGATGCCGCATCATCGTGTCCGACGCCTGCCCGAGAGCGGCGGCCGCCGCAGCCTCACCCTCGGCGGAGATGATCTTCGCCCGCTTCTCGCGCTCGGCTTCGGCCTGCTTGGCCATCGCACGCTTCATGGACTCCGGCAGTTGGATGTCCTTGAGCTCCACAAGGGTCACCAGGACGCCCCACTCCGTGGTGGTCCGGTCCAGGATCTCCCGGATGTTCGCATTGATCGCGTCGGTCTCGGACAACGTCTGGTCCAGGGTGTGCTGCCCGACGACGTTGCGGAGAGTGGTCTGCGCGAACTGGTTGATCGCGCTTCCGACGTTCTCGATGGCCACCACGGACTTCACCGCGTCGTTGACGCGGAAGTACGCAACGCCGGCGACGTCGATGCTGACGTTGTCGTTGGTGATGATGCCCTGCGACTGGATCGGCATCGTGACGATCCTCAGCGAGACCTTCCGCATGTGGTCGATGACCGGCACGATGAAGGTGAGGCCCGGCTCGGCGACGCGGTGGACCCGGCCCAACCGGAAGACGACCCCCTTCTCGTACTGCGCCACCACCCGGATCGAGAGCACAAGGCCGGCGATGACGAGGACCGCCGCGACGACTCCGGCAATGATCGGGATCTGCATGGTCGGCCTCCTTGAAGCTCGTGTCGGTCAGGGAACGACGAGCACTGGGCCACACGCGTGCTCGACGATGGCCGTGGTCAGCGAGAGGGAGCCGACGCGTTCCATCAGCGTCTTGGCGTGGCGCCCGATCACGGTCAGGTCGTACTCGCGCGACAGGTCCGCGACGCATTGGTCCACGTGCCCGGCGAAGATCCCCCTCGTGACCGCGACGTCGGGGAACTTCTCCCGCAGGCCGGCCAGCACCTCTGCGACGCGGATCCTGGCGCTGTCGAAGAAGGGGTCGCTCGGGTTCGCGGCCCGCCAGCCACCGGGCGCCGAGAGTGCCTCCCACTGACAGTGGACGACGGTCAAGGGCAGGGCGCGGTACGACGCCTCACGGAACGCGGCTTCAAGCGTGGCGGCAGATCGACTGGTGCCGTCGGTCCCCACGAGGACGCCACGCAGGCGGGCCATGTCGTGCCGGGGGCGGACCACCAGCACGGGGCACGTGGCATGCCGGCTGACGGCGACGCTCACCGATCCGAGCAAGAGGCTCGAGACCGGTCCGCGACCGCGTGATCCCAGCACGATCATGGTCGCGCGTTCCGCCAGCTGGAGCAGGATCTCGCGCGGGTCACCCACCCGGAGCACGGCGTCGATCTCGACGCCGGGTGCGGCCATGGTCGCCTCGGTGCGCGCACGGTGGAGCAGCTCCTCGGAGTCCGCGCGGATCTCCTGCGTGACCTGGGTCAGCGGGACGTCCGCCAGGGCCAACCAACCCCGCTCCTGCGAGCCCAGCATCTTCTCGACGTGCACGATGGTCAGCGGACGTCGGGTGAGCCGCGCCTCGGCGGCAGCCCAGGCGACCGCCTCGTCCGCGTGTGATGAGCCGTCGACGGCGATGACGATGCTGCCGGTGCGGATGCTGTCCCGGGTGTCGATGATCGTGCTCATGCCTCCAGGTTTCGCCGGGGAGCGCGGGGTGACCACCGCCGTTGGGCAGAACGCCGGATGACATTGGGCACCTCTGCCGACGCCCCTGGTCCGACATGCTGGGGGTTCGAGGAGGATCGATGACGTTCGAAGGCCCTGGAGTGCCAACGCTGCCGGACGAGATGGATGTGTGGACCGTGGCCGGCCGTCCTGGCGGCCCCGGTCGCCTGCGCGCAGCCACGCGAGCGGTGCCTGCTCCCCAAGCGAACGAAGTGCTGGTCGAGGTCTCGGCCTGCGGCGTCTGTCGCACCGACCTTCATCTGGCCGACGCAGACCTGCCGGCCAGAGCCGCGGACCGGGTTCCGGGACACGAGATCGTCGGCCGGGTCGTCGCACGAGGGTCGGCGACGGATCGCTTCGCGATCGGTGACCGTGTCGGGATCGCGTGGCTCCGCATGACGTGTGGGTCGTGTCAGTGGTGCCGATCCGGACGGGAGAACCTCTGCCGTGCCTCGGAGTACACCGGCTGGGACGCTGACGGCGGGTTCGCCGAGTATGCAGTCGTGCCGGCGGCGTACGCATACCGGCTCCCGAGCGGGCTCAGCGACGCCGATGCGGCTCCGCTGCTGTGCTCGGGCATCATCGGGTACCGATCGCTGCGCCGAGCCGCGCTACCGCCGGGCGGACGACTGGGCATCTACGGTTTCGGGGCGAGTGCCCATCTCACCGCACAGCTGGCACTGGCCGGGGGAGCAGAAGTCCATGTGCTGACACGCGGTGACGCGGCACGGGAGCTGGCGCTCGCCTTGGGGGCGGCCTCGGCCGGCGACGCCTACGCCGCCCCGCCGATGCCGCTCGACTCCGCGATCCTGTTCGCTCCGGTGGGCGACCTGGTCCCGGTGGCGCTGGCGGCGCTCGAGCAGGGTGGGACCCTCACGATCGCCGGGATCCACCTGACCGACGTTCCGGCGCTCGACTACCAGAAGCACCTGTTCCGGGAGAAGACGGTGACTTCGGTGACGGCGAACACCCGAGCCGACGGCGAGGAGTTCCTCCGGCTCGCCCAGGCCCTGGGTATCCGTCCACGCGTCCACACGTACTCCTTCGTCGAGGCCGACCGGGCGCTCGACGACCTCGCTGAGGGCCGGTACGACGGTGCGGCGGTACTCGACCTGGGCCTGGGCAGCTCGCGCTGAACGGCCGTCGCCGGCGTCAGTGGACGACCGCGACCGGGCACTGCGCGTCGTGCAGGACCTTGTGGCTGACCGACCCCAGCACGGTCTCGGTCAGTGCCGCGCGACCGCGCGAGCCGACCACGACCATCGTGGCGGTGTACGACGCGTCGACCAGAGCCTGGCCTGCGGCGCTCGTGATGAACTCGCCCTCGATATCCAGCTCGGGGAAGCGCCCGCGCTGCTCGGCCACCGACTTCGCCAAAGCCTCCTCCTCGTCGAGGAGGGTCGAGACCATCGCGGGCGGCGCGTCTCCATGCTTGTCGACCGGCACCGTGATCGGCTTCCACGTTCGGATCATCACGACCTGCTGACCCGTCACGCCGGCCTCTCCGCAGGCGAAGTCGAGGGCTCGGCGGCTGGGCTCGGAGTCGTCCGTGCCTACGACGATGCGATGGGCACTTGCGGAGTTCCGCTGACGGACCACGACGACCGGGCAGCGCGCGTGTCGGGCAGTCTTCTGGCTCACGGACCCGATCACCACCTCGCCGACGCGGCTGTGGCCGCGGCTGCCGAGCACCAGCATCGACGCGTCGCGAGCAGCGTCAAGCAGGGTGTGGACCGGCTTCCCCGCGTGCCGCTCGACCGTGACGTCGGTGGCTCCCGCCGCTGCGAGCGTGTCCGCCGCCCGCTGCTCGATCTCGCTCCACCGCGACTCGGGCCAGCCGTGGCTACGTGGCGAGTCCATCGGTTCGACCACGACCAGAGCCAGGATCGGCTCTCCGCGGAGGAGAGCAGTGCCGGCCGCCCACCGGGCGGCCTCGTCCGACTCGGGGGAACCGTCGTACCCCAGGACGAGCCCGCGTGTACGTGTACTCATGGGGGGAGAGTGCTCCTTCCGTCCCCGGACCGGGCAGGGCCGAAGGTCAACCGACGAGTGACGTCGGTCGGTGCCCGATGTCGCGCGCGAGAGACAACACTTCGAGGACAGGTCGGATCGGCCGGCCGGGACCGTCCGAGGGGAGCCATGAACACTCGCGAGGGCTTCATCGTGGTCGGTGTCGATCACAGTCGTCCTGCTGTCGGCGCGCTGGAGTTTGCGCTGGACGAGGCGATGGCCCATGGGTGCGCCGTCGAGGTCGTGACTGCGTGGCTGTGGAGCTCGCCGTACGAAGGAATGGATCACGTGACGTCGATCGCAGAGGGTCAGCGGATCGCCGCAGCCGTGCAGGACAGGGTGCTGCGCGACGTCCTGGAGGGGCGCGTCGAGAGGCCGGCCATCTCCCAGGTCGTCGTCCACGAGGACGCCGGTCGTGCCTTGGTCGAGCGCGCCGAAGGAGCCCGGATGCTCATCGTCGGCAGCGCGCGCAAGGGTGCGATGAAGCGGGCCGTGCTCGGCTCCGTCAGCGAGTACTGCCTGCGACACGCACCTGCCCCTGTCGTCGTGGTCGCCGACGCGGAGGCGCACCGGCACCGAGGCCGTCTCGGGGCGATCGAGACGGCCGCTGGGACCGCCAATCGGCCCGTGCTCTGAAGGGCGGAGGCGGGCGTGGTGCGTCGCATGTCGTGCCGCTGGCCCTTCTGGCGGGCGGATTCGTCGCCGTGCAGACCGTAGCCAGGACGTACGCCGCGACCGCGGCCGAGCGTCGGGCAACGATGCCGGGCGACCACATCGTCGAGCATCCACAGACTGCGATCACGCGCGCCATCACGATCCCGTCGCCTCCCGAGGCGATCTGGCCGTGGTTGTCCCAGATGGGCTGGCACCGTGGAGGCTGGTACACGGCACGCTGGGTCGACCGAGCATTCTTCCCGGACAACCTCCCCAGCGCCGACCGGGTGCTGAGCGAGTACCAGCAGCAGTCGGTCGGCGACTTCGTGCCGGACGGCCCGCCGGAGCGCGAATGCGGTTTCGTGGTCCGCGAGCTCGCTGAGCCGGAACGACTCGTTCTCAACTCGACCACGCACCTACCGCTCTCCTGAGTACTCGAGGCGAGGCCCGGATCAGCTGGACGTGGGCGTTCGTACTGCTCCCTGCCGCCGACGGTCGGAGCACGCGCCTCGTGTTCCGCTGGCGAGCGCGTACCGGGCCATGGTGGGTGACCCTCGCGAGTCAGCTGCTTGTCGTGCCGGCCGACCTCGTCATGTCGCACGACATGCTCCACAACCTGCGCTCGCTCGTCGCGGAAGGCCACGCGTCGCCTCCGCCCTCGAATGGCATCCTGGAATCATGAGGGAGAGCGGATCAGGTTCAGGTGCCGCAGCAGGCGGTGGCGCCATCTACGCCTTGGGGATCTTCGGCGCCTGGGTGTACTTCTGGCAGCAGGCGGACGGGTTCTGGGAGCACGTGCTCGCCGTTCTCGAAGGCGTGGTGTGGCCGGCGTTGATGGTGTACGACGCGTTCTCGGCGCTGCGCTGACCCTCAGCACCCGTCCGGTCAGCTGAGCGAGATGACCGGCCCGTGCGCCGCTGGGTCGTTCAGCTGTACGTCGCCGATGGTGGCGTCCAACAGGTCGTGCACGAGCCCGTTGAGCGCCCGGCAGGCGGCGAGCTCGTCACCGATCTCGGGCACGTCCCGATCCGCGGGGCTCTTGAAGGCGGTGCCGACGTGCCGCAGCTCCGTGCCCGCATGTGTCCGGAGCACGGCCTCGGCGTGGGTCTTGCCGTCCTCCTCGAACAGGTAGACGTCGATGTTCCAGGTCTTGGTCTGCATCAGTGCCTCTCCTCTCATGCTGGACAGCTGGACCCGTGACAGGCCCGATCCGCTGATCTTGGCGCAGGAACAGACCTGGCGAACCAGGCATCTGGCACGCGTGGCGATGACGTTCGTCCTCGCGCCGGGAGGACGGTCCGAGGACACCGGTCAGGGTGACCAACGTCCGTGGCGTCGCTGCGTACCGAAGCGTTGGCTGGATCCAGCCGCACGAGCCGATTGGAGGAGCGATGGCGACGCTGTGGAGTGACGAGGCGACGCACACCGCGGTGGCGACGGTCGCGCCGTACGCCGAGGTCAAGGAGACCCATTCGGCGGTCGTATTCCTGGTCGGGGACCGGGCCTTCAAGCTCAAGAAGCCTGTCGACCTGGGGTTCCTGGACTTCTCCTCACCCACCAAGCGCTTGCGTGCGTGCCAACGCGAGCTCGAGCTCAACCGCCGGCTGACGCCGGACGTGTACCTCGGCATCAGTGACCTCAACGACGTGGACGGCAAGCCCCTCGAGCACCTGCTCGTGATGCGGCGGATGCCGGCCGGACGACGACTGGCGCACCTGGTCCGGACCGAGGCGGCGCCGGATGACGGACTGGACGACGATCTCGTGGACGGTTTGGACGACGTCGCCGCCGTCGTGGCCGAGTTCCACGCTCGGGCCGCGCGTGGCACCGCGATCGACGCCTGCGGTGACCGCGATGCGGTCTCCGACCGCTGGGAGGCCAACTTCACCGAGGTGCGACCCTACGTCGGGACGTCGCTGGACGCTGATGCCTATGCAGACGTGTGCACGTTGGCACGTCGCTACCTCGCCGGACGGGAAGCGCTCTTCGCCGAACGTGTCAGCCGGGGAGCCGTGATCGACGGGCACGGCGACCTCCTCGCCGAGGACATCTTCCTGCTGTCCGACGGCCCTCGCATCTTGGACTGCCTCGACTTCGACGACCGGCTCAGGTTCCTGGACCGGATCGACGATGTCGCCTGCCTGGTCATGGACCTCGAGCGCCTGGGGTCCGCCGACGCAGGGCAGCTCTTCCTCGACGCCTACCTCCGGGCCGGCGGTGACCAACCGCCCGGTTCTCTGGTCCATCACTACATCGCCTACCGCGCGTTCATGCGCGCGAAGATCGCCTGCTTGCCCGGCGCGGTGGGACACGGTCGTTGGCCGGCATCGAGCCTGCTCGACCTCGCGCGCCGACACCTCGACGATGCTCGGGTCCGGTTGCTCCTGGTGGGCGGCCCGCCCGGATCAGGCAAGACGACCGCCTCGACTTCTCTGGCCGAAGCCCTCGGCGCCGTCTTGCTGTCCAGCGACCCGGTCCGCAAGGAGCTCGCAGGTGCGCGTCCCGAAACGCCGCTGCCGGCGGCGTACGGCTCGGGCATCTACTCCGCCGAGTGGAGCCAGCGGACGTACGCCGAGCTCCTGAGGCGGGCCGCGCACCACCTCGAGCTGGGTCGGTCGGTCGTCGTCGACGCGTCCTGGGCGGATCCCGGGCACCGTGCCGCAGCGGCGCGAGTCGCCGAGCAGACCACCAGCGATCTCGGCCAGTTCCGGTGCGTCCTGGACGACGCCACGGCCGACCAACGGATCCTGGCGCGGAGGTCCGCGTCGGATGCCGACCCGGTCATCGCGGCCGAGGTGCGCGCACACTTCGCTCCTTGGCCGGAGGCGGTGCCGATCGATACCAGCGGCTCCGTCGACGCTGCGGTTGGCCAGCTCCTGCATCGCCTCCAGCCCTGGCGGACAGCAGCACGGATCCCTCGCGCGCGCATGCTGCCGGACTGAGCATGACCGTCAGTCCACCGCAAGGGAGCGGCCACTACGGGCTCACCAGCGAGGCGGCCGCCGAGATCTTGGCCACCGTGGGTCACAACCGGTTGCCCGATCCTCCCCGACGCCGAGTGGCCGGCCGGGTGGGTCAGCAGCTGCGCGACCCGATGATCCTCCTGCTGCTGGGCGCGGCGGCGTTGACGATTCACCTGCGCGACTGGCCCAACACCGTGATCATCCTCGCGGTCGTCGTGTTCAACACCTCGGTCGGCGTGGTCCAGGAGGTGCGGGCTGAGAGGGCGATGGAGTCGCTACGTCGGCTCGTCGCCCCGATGACGCACGTCGTTCGTGACGAGGTCGTGCTACCCGTCCCGTCCGAGCAAGTGGTTCCGGGAGACCTGGTGGTGGTGACCGCGGGGGATGTGCTCCCCGCCGACGGCCAGCTGGTCGACACCCACGACCTCCAGGTCGACGAGTCGCGAGTGACCGGGGAGTCACTTCCGGTCGGGAAGGACGTGGAGTCCGAGGTCGTGGGCGGCACTCTGGTCACCCACGGGAACGGCCGGCTCGTCGTGACCCGGACCGGCGAGCACAGCGGTGTCGGCCGGATCGCGGCGCTGCTGGCGTCGGCCACCCCTCGGCGTACGCCGTTGCAACGCCGGCTGAGCCGGCTGAGCCGCTCGCTGGTGCTCCTCGTCGGGGTCCTGACCTCGGTGGTGGTCGTCAGTGGGCTCGTGCAGGGCCGGCCGGTCTCGGAGATGGTTGTCGTCGGCCTCAGCCTGGCCGTCGCGGCCGTGCCGGAGTCCCTTCCGGCGGTCGTCACCGTTGCGTTGGCGCTGGGCGCGCATCGGATGGCGCGACGCAACGCGGTGGTGCGCAACCTGCCGGCTGTGGAGACGCTCGGCTCGGTCACCGTCGTCGCCACCGACAAGACCGGGACCATCACCGAGGGAACGATGCTGGCGCAGGTGCTGTGGGTGCCAGATGTCCGGTACGACGTGTCCGGGCGCGGTTACGAACCGGAGGGGCGCGTCACCGCGCCGGACGGATCCCTGGCGGGGGACGAGCCGGCGTTGATGCGGTTGTTGCGAGATGTGACGCTGTGCAACGACGCCGAGCTACGGCGCTCCGAGAGCGGCTGGACCGTGCTCGGTGACCCGCTGGAGGGCGCCCTGCTGGCAGCGGCGGAGAAGGGCGGTGTGGTGCCGGCGGCGGTCGCGAAGCGCTGGCCGCGGACGGGCGAGGATCCCTTCGACGCTCGTTCGCGCCGGATGACGACGCACCATCGTCGCGTCGACGGGAGGTCGTTGAGCGTCTCCAAGGGAGCGCCGGAGGCGTTCGCTGGTCGGCTCGGCGACCCGGACATGGAGCTGGCGCTCCGCGTCGCGGAGGACCTGGCGGCCTCGGGGTACCGCATGATCGCCGTCGCGGACACCGAGTCGGGGCGGTGGGCACTGGCGGGGCTGGTCGCGATCGGGGACCCGCCCCGCGCCCAGGCTGCCGAGGTGGTCGAGGCACTCAGGCGAGCAGGGACCCGCCTGGTCCTGCTGACCGGCGACCACCCCGGCACGGCCGCTGCGATCGCGCGGCGGGTGGGCATCATCACCGACGGAGACGAAGCGACGGCGGACGGTGACACCGTCGGCCGTCTCGCACCGGAGGAGCGCCACCGGCTATCGGTCGTGGCGCGGGTTCGTCCCGAGCAGAAGGTCGACATCGTCGAGGCCCTCCAGCAGGAGGGCGACGTCGTCGCCATGCTCGGTGACGGCGTGAACGACGCCCCGGCGCTGCGACGCGCGGACATCGGCGTCGCGGCGGGGCTCGGCGGGACGGAGGTCGCGAAGGAGGCTGCCGACCTCGTCCTCATGGACGACGACTTCGCCACCGTCGTCGCCGCGGTCGAGGAGGGACGACGCATCTTCGCCAACATCCGGGCGTTCCTCACCTACGCGGTGGCGGGCGGCCTCGCCGAGGTCGGCGTGATGCTGGGTGGCGCCCTGGTCGGCCTCGTGCTCCCGCTGCTTCCCGGTCAGATCCTGTGGATCAACCTGCTGACGCACGGTCTGGTGGGGGTCGCCTTCGGCGCGGAGCCGGCCGACCCGCGGGAGATGCAGCGGCCGCCGCGTCCGCCGTCCGAGACGATCTTCACCGCGAGGTCGAAGCTGTTGCTGGCCGTCGCCACGGCGGCGCTCACCGTGAGCGCCTTGGCCGTCGGTGCGGTTGCGCCCGGGGGCCTGGAGGACCGCCGGACTGCGGTGTTCTTGACCCTCGGCCTGGGTCAGCTCGGCGTCGCCCTCGCCGTCCGCGCGCGCGTTCAGGGTCGACGGGGGACTCGCGGGCTGGAGCGCGGCGTGCTCGCGGCTTGCGTCCTGATGTTCCTCGCGGTGTACGCACCGGGTGTCGGCGCGCTCCTCCACACCGTGCCTCCGACGGCCTCGACGCTCGTGGTGATCGCGGTGGCCGCCGCTGTCCCCGGGATCCTGCTCCGCCTGCTCGCGGCAAGGAGCCGATGACGGCGGAGTGATGCTGGTCCCGACTGTCGATGGCCTTGGTCTCTGCTCCGACGGGATCTGCGGGTGCACCGTGGGGCTGTCGGCGGAGCAGGGTGCGCCGACCGCACGCAGAGACGGCACACAGAGGAGCAGGACCATGAGTGACATCTCGAACAGCGAGTCCGCCCAGGCGACTCGCGAAGCACAGGACGCGATCGTCTCCCGGCCTCGAGGCTCCAAGTCCGGCGCCATCGCAGAGGCCATGCGGCGCTACCTGAGTTCGGAGACCTACGACCAGCTGCGCAAGCGCGACCGCGAGAGGGCCGACGAGAAGTCGCGTCGCGACGGCGAGTGACCCTAGCGTGTGACGTCGAGTGGCGGCTGTCGAGGCCGCGCTCGTTCGCGCGACCGGATGCGGCTACCGGACGTGCGCGGCGACGACACCCGGGACGGTGCGACTGATCGCGTGCGCCAGCGAGCGCTCGGCCGCGTCCTCGGGGCCGCTGATGTCGACGACACCGCTGGTGACGTGCACGGTCCACCCCGCGTGACCCAGCTCCTGGAAGAGACGGGCCACGTCGTGTGCGATGTCGTCGTCGTCGCGGGCGAGTGCGCGCAGGACGTCGCTCCGGCTGACGATGCCGACCAGCCTGTGGGCGTGGTCGACGACCGGCAGGCTCTTGAACCCCTTGACCGTCATCACGTCCACGGCCGCGGTCACGTCGTCCTGCGGTCCGACGGAGACGGGTGACCGCGTGTAGACGTCTTCGACCGTGTGGGCGGGGGTGACCGGACGGATCGTGAACGCACGCTCATGAGCGCGAGGATCGTCGGCGACGCCTTGGATCAGGTCAGCCTCGCTGACGATGCCGCACAGATGCTGCTCCTCGTCGACGACCGGCATCGACGTGATGCCGGCGAACGCGAGCTTGGTCATGGCGGCCTTGATGCCCACGGACGGCACCACGGTGACCGGCTCCCGCGTCATCACGTCCTTGACGAGCATCGGATGTCTCCTTCGTCGGTCGCCCGGGTCCAAGCCCGCCCGGACGGTGTGCGTGACGACGTCCGGGCGGGCGGTACTGCCAGTCACTCGCATTTCCAGCACCGGGTCGAGGGGCTCCGGTCACGACTACGAAGGACCGACGGCCACCCATGTGTAGGCACTGATTGCCAAGGTCCCGAGGATCGCTGACCCGTGGCCCCTGAGCGCAGCGGGTTCTCGTTCCACGATGGAAGGGAAGGAAGGTGCATCGCGATGAACGATCAATCTCAGGTACCTGGTGGCGTGGCGGTCGGTGTCGACGGCTCCGACACGGGGTACGCCGCGACGAGCTTCGGTGCACGCGAGGCTGAACGACTCGGCGTCCGCCTCGACCTCGTCCACGTGCTGCCGGCGTCTGTGCCGGTGGATTCCGACTTCCTGTCGACCGTCCCGGACTCGTCGCTCCAGTCCTATGGCGTGGAGATCCTCGAGCGGGCGCGGAAGATCGCGCACGAGACGCGTCCGGCCGTGGAGATCGAGACCCTTCTGCGCTCGGGCGACCGGACTCAGGAGCTCTTGAAGTTCGGTGAGCACGCGCGCCTGGTCGTGCTCGGGAACCGGAGCTCGAGGTCCTTCGACCGCATCTGGACCGGTGGCACGGTCACCCGGGTCTCGAACGAATCGTCCTGCCCGGTCGTAGTCGTTCCCGCGGCGTGGGAGACGGCGGTGACGCACAGTCGCATCGCCGTCGCTGTGAAGACACCTGGGGACGCCCGTGAGCTGTTCGACGCAGCGTTTCCGCTGGCCCACGAGCTCGGGTCCGACCTCGTCATCCTGCACGCGTGGCGGCTCGAAGGGGTCTACGACGACATCATCGCGGACCGGACGGTGGCGGACCGGTGGCAGCGCAACCAGACGGCGCTGATCGAGCGCGATCTCGCCGGGCCACGCGAACGGTTCCCGGATGTGTCGGTTCGCGTGTACGTCCGGCACGAAGGCCCGGCCCACGCGATCGTGCGCGTCACCGGAGGTGTCGACCGCCTGCTGCTCCAGCGACCGCCGTCCGGCCGGTTGGGTCATCATCTCGGCCGCATCACCCGCGCCGTGCTCCGCGATGCGCACAGCCCTGTCGTGGTTGTGCCCGACCACCCACGAGCGCACGCGCTCGTGGCTGACGACCACGTGGAGGCCCTGGTCCGGTGAGCTCCGGACCGACCTCGCACGAGCTCCCTGGTCTCAGAGAGCAGCTGTCTGAGGTCGCGCCGTCGTCACGGTGGGCCGTGTGGTCGTCACTCGAGGCGGTCGCCGCTGCCGTCGCCGTACTCCTCGACCTGCTCATTCCGAGCCTGGTGCTGCTGGCGATGGCCGTCGTGTCTCTGGCGGCGCGCCGTGCCGGACCCGGCACCTTGGGGTTCCGGTCACTCGGCGGGTGGCGGGTCGCCGGCAAGGTGTTCCTCTTGACGGTCGTGTGGTCGGGCGTCCAGCTGTCCCTGACGATGCCGGTCGCCAACCACCTGTCCGGCCAAGAGCAGGACCTGGATGCGTTCGCCGATCTCCAGGGCAACCTCGGGCTGCTGGTGGTCCTCCTCGTCGTGGG
>Ga0164241_10004102_pt1 | contig 14281 bp, 11 predicted proteins | sample OricomyardsoilBY_FD_108780 | JGI IMG/M metagenome (GOLD analysis project Ga0164241, IMG submission 108780) | Backyard soil microbial communities from Emeryville, California, USA - Original compost - Back yard soil (BY) | ecosystem: Environmental > Terrestrial > Soil > Unclassified | place: USA...
CCGAACCGGTCCAGCAACGCCATCCGCGTCCGGCCGTCCAGCCGCACCGGCAGGCCGTCGCCGACGAACCGGTCCGCGGACACCAGGCACGACTCGAGCTCCCGGCGCGGCAACCCGGCGAGCGCCGCGAGCGAGTCCGTCTCTTCGGCGGTCAGCGTCCGGCCGGCGTGCGCGAGCAGGCCGGACACCGCGATCACGTTCTGGCACAGGCCCCGCAGCCCCGCATCGGTGCGGTACCGCCGGGCGATCTGCTTGGCCGAGGTGAGCGCGTCGATCCGGCCGCCGCCGACCTCGTCCGCCCGCGACAGCACGACGATCGCGTTCACCGGTGTCTCACGCGCGATCGGATGGTCCTGAATGGACTGCAGGAAGCCGAGGTCGGTGCTGTGCAGGTTCTGCATGAGGTAGACGACCGCGTCCGCGTCGAGCGAGATGCGCGACGCCACGTCGGTCCCGGCGTCCGAAGTGGACGTCGCCGGTTCGGCAGGCTGCGCGCCGATCGCGGGCGCGTCGATCAGGGTGAGCCCGCGCAGCGCCCGGCTCGGCCACTCGACGACGATCCGGTCCAGGTCCGCGCCGCGCCAGTCCTCCAGGTCGATGTGCAGCCGGCCGTCCACTCTGGCCACCGGCACGTCACGCGGCGGCGCCTGCGTCGGGTACACCCGCGCGCGGGGCACCGAGCCGCCGCGGTACCAGGCCAGCACACCGCTCTCGTCGACGAGCAGCGGCGCGATCTCCTCCCCCACCAGGGAGTTGACCAGCGTCGACCGCCCCGTGCGCGGCAACCCGGCGACCGCGAGGCGCAGCGGCTCAGCGAGCCGGTCGACGTGCCTGCGCAGCCAGTTCGTCGCACGTGGACTGTCGCGGTACAGCTCGACGGCCTCGAGCAACATCGCTCTGGCCCGCTCGGCAAGCTCGGTCACGCGGTGAGCCCTCGCAGCCGGGCGTTCGGCGTCACCAGCGCCTGCGTGCGCTTGTGCAGGCCGACCAGCCGCTCCATCTCGACCGAGATCTCCTGGCTGCGGCGGCGCCGGTCGGCGAGGTCCGCCTCCGCGGCGCGCTTGGCCTCGGTCGCCCGCTCGGCGATGCCGGTCTGCAGCCGGTCCACGACTGAGCTGAAGTGGTCGCGCAGCCGCCGCTGGATCAGCCGGGCGGTGTCGCGGCTCTCCTTGCCGTAGGACAGGAAGAAGTCGTCGATGTGGCGCTGCGCCGCGGTCTTCGCGGTGGCCTGCCGCCGCTTGAGCCTGCTGCCGCGCTCGTCCCAGATGGTCTTCGCGCCGAACGCGGCTCCCGCGCCGAGCGAGATCGGGTTGATCAGCGGCAGCCCCGCGAGCGTGGTCGCGAGGCCGAACATCAGCAGGCCGCCGTAGGACCCGCGCAGGCCGACGAACAGCTGCTGGCCGACGGAGAACTTCTCGATGCGCGGCGGTGTCAGGTCGCCGATGTGGTCGAGCAGGTCACCGGCGTCCGCGGCATCGGGCAGCGCCTCCTCGAGCGCCACCTGCTTCGCGATCTTGGTGGACAGCCACTGGAACCGCTCGATCAGCCAGCTGAAGTTGATCTCCGCGGTCTCGGCGAGGCTGTCGCAGAGCCAGTACTCGAACTCGTCCCACGACCGCGCCGGGTCGGCCACGTCGAAGAACTCCTCGGCGATGCGGACGATCTTGCGGGTGCGATCCCGCAGGTCGTACTCCACATCGGACAGCAGGTCGGCCACCTCGTCGCCGAGCATGGTCTGCCAGCGGCTGGAGCGGCGGCGCAGCTCGTCGAGCCGGTGCTGGGCGGCCCGGTACTGCACGTGCGCCGAGCCGAGCTTGCCGCCCCTGGCCTCCGCGAGCTGCTCGTGCAACGGGGTGAGCAGCTGTTCGGTCGCCGTCGCGGCGGCCACCGCGGCGGAGCGGCTCGCGAGCACGTCGTTCTGCGCCACCACATCGTGGCGCAGGCACCGGACCAGCTCGACGAAGCCGGACTCCTCGTTGAGCTCCTGGTCGCCGGTGCGTGCTGCGGCCAGCCGGACCGACGCGGACACCGGGATCACCTTGGCCTGCACGCCGGCGGCGGCCAGGCGGGCCCGGTTGCGCTCGGCCACCGCGCGCCAGCGCGGCACCATGTCGATCTTCGTGAGCACGACGGTGACGGCCGGGCAGACCTTGGCGACCTTCTTGAGCACCTCGATCTCGGACGCGCACAGCTCGCAGGTGGCGTCGGAGATCATCAGTACCGCGTCGGCGTTGGCCAGCAACGCGAACGTGGTCGCGGTGCGCAGCGAGCCGACGCCGCCGAGCCCGGGGGTGTCGATCAGCACGAGGCCGCCGGACAGCAGATCGCGGGGCAGGCCGACCTCGGCGTGCACGTCGGGTCTGCGGGTGGCGAGCGCCTTGCCGGCGACGTCCTCGACCGGCACCGGCTCGCGGGCCGGCTCGGCGTCGGCCGGGCCGATCGCGCGTCTGCCGGAGGTGGGCACGTTGGCCACGAGCGCCGCGGTGGGCGCCTCGGCGTGCTCGACGGCGGTCGGCGTCACCGTGGTGACGTCGTCGCCGACGGCGCAGACGGGTGCGTTCACCAGCGCGTTCACCAGCTGGCTCTTACCTTGGTTGAGCTCTCCGATCACGGGGACACGCAGTCGCGGGTCGAGCAGCAACGACCGCCGGCGTTCGAGCTTGCCGGCCAGATCGGTGCGGTGGTGAGTGATGCAGGCCGCGATGGTGTCGTCGAGAACGGTGAGCCAGGGCGGGGTCCTCACCCGGAAGAGTCTGCCGTGCTACCCCATTTGGATGAAAGGGGGGCCGGGACCCGAGATCAAAGTCCCAGGTCCCGGCCCGTCGGGGTTGGGGCAAACCCCCTAAACGAGGCCTCAGAGGCCGAGATCCAGGTGATCGGTCACGTCGCCGACGGCCGGCAGGTGATCGGTCACGCCGTGCACCGAGTCAGTCAGCCCGCCCACCGGGCTGTGGCTGACGGCGTCGGTCACCGGGTTGTGCGCCAGCACGTTGGTCACCGCGCTGGTGTCGACCGGCAGGTCCGGGACGTCGACCGGCAGGTTCGCCGGCAGGTCGCCCAGGTCCGGCACGCCGACCGGCAGGCCGCCCAGGCCCGGGACCTCGGGCAGGTTCGGGATGGCCGGCAGGGCGCCCAGCGGCAGGTCACCGACCGGCAGGTCGCCGACCGGCAGCGCGTCGGTGCCCGTCGGCAGGGTGGCGGCCTGCTGGGCGACCATGTCCGAGCCGTCCGCGACGCCGTTCGCCACCATGTCAGTGCCGGACTCCGCCATGCCGGCCACCGGGCCGGCCGGGGTCCCGGCCAGGAAGCCGGCGAGGGTGTCGCCGCCGACGTCCACGGAGTTGGCCAGCGTGGACGCGCCGTCGCTCATCATGTGCGTGACGGTGCCGGCGACGACGTCACCGGTGTTGCCCAGGTTGGCCACGACGTCGGCCGGGTCGGCCGGGATGACGTGGTAGTTGCCGTTGGTGTCGAAGTCGGTGTAGCCGAGCGGCGTCGTCGCGGCGGCCGCGAGCCCGTTGGGGCCGGCCTCGACACCGCCGGCGACGCGGCCGAGCAGGTCGGTGGCCGAGCCGCCCCAGAGGGCGACGTCGCCGCCGTCGGTCTGGACGCCCCAGGCGCCCAGCTCGCCGAGACCGTTCGACGCACCGAGGGAGCCGCCGAGCGAGTCGGCACCGTCCATCACGCCGGTGACGTCGACGGCGAGGTCGCCGAGCGGGGTCTCGTTCGGCAGCGCGTCGGTGACCAGCGGGATGACCTCCTGAACGTCCTGCGGCGTCAGGTCACCCAGGCCAGCCTGAGCGAGCGCGGCCGTCGGGTCGGCCGCGTACGCGGCCTGCGCGCCCTCGTCGTTGAGCAGGTTGAGGACGAAGTCCTGCAGGTTCTGGAACGAGTAGGTCAACTCAGGTTCTCCTTGCGAGATTTCTTGTGCGGTTCGCGCTCACCGGCAGTTGCGGAACCGCCGTGGCGCTGTGCGGTCATCAAGGTATGAACCCGGGGGCAGGACGGACATCGGGGAACACTCCGAGTTGTTGCGTGACCCCATAGGGCGATCAGTCGTTCAGTCATTAGGGGGTTAGGGGGTGACGAGGGAGCCACTCCGGGTGGGCCCTTCGGGGAACGCCGTTTGGTACTAGTACCGCGACGGGGGTCACGGAGAGGAAACGCATGCCCTACGCCCTCGGGATCGATCTGGGCAGTGGCCATCTCACGGCCGCGATCTGCCGGAACGACCGCGAGCGCTGGTCGGAGCCAGAGGTGCTGACGCTGGACGGCGTGGCCGTCACCGAGGCGGTCCTGCACCTGACCGACGAGGGCACCGTCGAGGTCGGCGAGCGAGCCTTGCGGCGCGTCACGAGCCGGCCGGACCGAGTCACCCGCGGTTTCGTCGACCGGGTGGGTGACGAAATTCCGATCACCCTCGGTGGCCAGCCCTACCCCGCGGAAGTGCTCATCGCGGCCGTCGTCGGCTGGATCTCCGACTACGCGGAGGCGTCCGAGGGCATGCCGCCCAGCCAGCTGGTGGTCACCCACCCAGCGGGCTGGGGCACCCACCGTCGCACCACGTTGCTGGGCGCGCTGCGGGACGCCGGGCTGCCTGAGCTGACCTTGCTGCCCCGGCCGGTAGCGGCGGCGGAGAGCTACGCGGCGACCGAGCGGGTCGAGGTCGGCCAGGAGATCGCGGTGCACTCGCTCGGCGCGGGCCGGTTCGAGTCGGCCGTGTTGCGGCGCGGGGCGTTCGGCTTCGAGCTGCGCGCGCACGCGGACGGCGCCGAGCAGGCGGGCGGCGACTTGTTCGACGACTTGCTGGCGGCGCGCGTGCTGGCGGACCTGGGCCACGAGGTCGAGCCGGTGGCGCTGGCGAAGCTGCGGGTGGCGTGCCGGGTGGCGAAGGAGCGGCTGTCCACCGAGCTGGCGGTGACCGTGCCGGCGCCGCCGAAGTCCCCGCGCGGCACGGTGATGGTCAACCGGACGGACCTCGAGGAGCTGATCCGCCCGGCAGTGGAGACGACGGTGGCGGCGCTGCGGCGGACGATCCAGGCGGCGGAGACGTCGACGGGTGCGTTGCAGGCCGTGGTGCTGGTCGGTGGGTGTGGCCGGATCCCGCTGGTGAGCGAGCTGGTGTCGGCGGGCGTGCGGGTGCGGGTGACGGCGGCGCAGGCCCCGGAGCTGTCGGTCGCGCGCGGTGCCGCCCTGGCCGCGGCCCGAGTGGCGAAGCCGACGGTGAAGGCGGCGGCCCTGGCCCACGAGGCAAAACCGGTCGCCCGGTCGGGGAACACCGACCTCATGCGCCTGGACGAGTTGCCGGAGGTGAACGCCGAGGACATCGGCCCGCCCCCGCCGCGTCCGCCGGTGGAGATCACGCCGCTGGACCCGCCGAAGCGCAACCTCCTGCGCGTAAGTTCCCTACGCCGCAAGGATTCTCTGGAAGACCTCCCCGACGAGAGCCCGTCGCTCCGCCCCGCCCGCCGCCGCTCCCAGGACTCGGCCCTATCGGGCGAAGACCTGTTCACCCCACTGGACGACTCCTCCCCCGAGCTGTTCACCCACGCGACCGAGGACGACGACGTTCCCCGTCCCGCCCCACCGCGCGATTCCCACCGGCCCTAGCGTCGCGAACCGGCACCCGATCGCCACCCCGACTCGTACCCGGACCTGCTGCACGAACCCCAGCGCGACTCCCGCCCCGACCTACCCCGCGAATCGCGACCCGATCTGGCGGACGACCCCCAGTGGGACCTGCACCACGAGCCCCAGCGCGAGTCGCGACCCGATCTGCCCGGCGACTCCCGCTGGGATCTGCGAAACGAGCCCCAGCGCGAAGCGCATTACGAGTCCGCGCCCGACCTTCACCACAACTCCCGCCCGGACCCCCGGCACGAAGCTCGCCATGAGCCCCTGCCTGGCTCGCCGCGTGATTCGCTCCCCGACCTGCCGCGCGATCCCCATCACGACTCCCGCTCCGGCCTGCCGCGCCACCCCGCGGCCCATCTCCACCACGACTCCCAGCCAGATCTGTTCCGCGACCCCGAGCACGACTCCGTGCCCGACCTACCGGGCCAGCCCCGAACCGATCTGCCCCACAACTCGCATCCCGACCTACCGCGCCGACCTCGGCGCGAGCCATCAACCGACACCCACCCGGACCTACTCCACGACCCCCAGAGCGAGGCCCGCCACGAGACCCCGGCCGGACTGCCGCGCCGGTCTCGGCGCGACACCCGCCACGAACCAACACTCGAATCCCACCCGGATCTCCTCCACGATCCTCAGAGCGACGCCCGCCACGAGACCCCAGCCGGGCTGCCGCGCCGACCGCGGCGCGAAGCCCGCCACGAACCATCACCCGAGTCTCACCAGGATCTGCTCCGCGTCCCCCAGAACGAGGGCCGCCACGAGACCTCGGCCGGGCTGCCGCGCCGACCGCGGCGCGAGACACGCGACGAGCCACCGCCCGACTCCCACCTGGACCCGCTCCACGACTCCCAGAGCGAGGGCCGCCACGAGTCCCAGGCCGGGCTACCACGCCGGACCCGGCGCGAGGCGCGCCACGAGCCGTCATCCGACTCCCACCCGAACCTGCTCCAGGATTCCCGGAGCGAGGCCCGCCACGAGACCTCGGCGGGCCTACCACGCCGGACCCGGCGCACGGCCAGGCCCGAACCTCCGCAGGAGGACTGGTCCGAACCGCGGCAGGAGTCCCGCCCCCGCCTGCGCCCCGAACCCCGGCGTGAGTCTCGTCGCGACCTGGCGCGCGAGTCCCGACGCGAGGCGCGCGAGGTTCTGCCCGAGCCGCGGCACGAATCTCGCCACGAGAACCGGCACGAACCGCGGCACGAGAGCCGTCCCGAACTACGGCACGACAACCGCTACGAGAACCGTAATGAAAGCCGGCGCGAGAACCGTCACGAAGCGCGACCCGAACCGCGGCGCGAGAACCGCCACGAGGCCCGCCCCGCGGGCCACCGCGAAAACCGGCACGAAGCACCACAGGAAGGGCACCACCGCAGCCGCCACGAGCGCCCGTACGACCGCGCCGACCGTCTCCCCGACCGACCAGCCGACCGCTCCTTCGGCCGTCCGGCCGACCGCGGGGCCGAGCGTCCCCACGACCGCATCCCCGACCGACCGGCCGAGCGTCCCCAAGAAGGCGGCCGGCGACACCGCACCGACGACCGCGCCTTCAACGAGAGCCTGACCCGCGCGCGTCACGCCTCCCGCGCGGCCGACGGCGAGGACCACCGGTGACCGAGCCTCTCATCCTGACCGATGCCCTGGCCGCGCACCTCGACGAGCTCACCCGCTCCACCACCCACGTCGCCATCGTCGCGCCCGGTGGGTACGGCAAGACCACGCTGCTGCGCCACCTCGGCCGCGCCATCGCGGCTACCGGCATCCGCGTCCACGACACCACCGGCACCCGCATCCGCAACGCCACCGCCGCCCCGCTCCGCAACGCCACTGGCACGCCGCTCCACGACGCCATCGGCACTCCGCCGCACAAGGCCACCGGCGCACCCGTTCACGCCGGCGCCTCCGTCCACGCCCCCTCCCACACACCCGCGCCCGACAACACCTGCGCCTCAGCGCACGACACCATCGCCGGCCATCCCGCGCACGACCCCACCGGTGCCGCCGTCCAAAGCGCCGATCGCGCCTCAGCGCACGACAACACCGGCTCTTTCGTCCAAGGCGCCACCCGCGCCCTCGCGCACCACCGCACCGGCGCCCCGGTCCACGACGCCACCCACGCCCAACCGCACGAAGCCGGGCACGAGTCCCTTCCCGTGCACGACGACCCGGCAGCCGTCCTCCTCATCGACGACGCCCACCTTCTCGACGCCGAAGACCTCGCCCACCTGGCCAACTCGAAAGCCCGCCGCATCTTCGCCGCCCGACCAGGCCAACGCACGGCCGAACTTCTCGACCTCGCACAAGAACAACTCGTGCCAGGCCCGTTCGACCTGGAACAAGTCCGCGCCGCCCTCCCGGCCCGGCTGCGCACCGACCGGCACGTCGAGTTCGTCCACGCGCAGACCGGCGGCGTCCCCGGCTTCGTGAGCCGTCTCGCCCACGTCACCAGCCAGGACCTCGAGATCCCGGACATCGTGCTCGCCGAGTTCCGCCCCGAGCTGGCGCGCGCCGACGAGACCGTCCTGCGCTTCCTCCTCGCCGCAGAGGCCGGAGTCGGGCTGCACCTGGACCTGCTCGTCGAGCTGCTCGAGACCCCGGACGTGCACGACGTCGTCGAGGCCGCGCGCGCCACCGGGCTCGTCGGTCCCGGCGGCGCGCTGCTGCCGATCGCGCAACGGGCGGTGCGCGCGCTCGTTCCCGTCGAGCGGCGCGCCTGGATCCGCCAGCGGCTCGCCGAACTACAGCTCGCGCGCGGCGGCCAGGTCCTCCCGCTGATGCGGCCCCTCGCCACCACCGGCATCGGCGGCGTGGCCGCGGCGCGGGCGTTCGAGGCGGCCGCCGGTGAGGCGCTGCCGACCGATCCCGCGCTCGCCGCCCGCCTGTACGCCGCCGCCGTCACCGCCGGGCGGCCCGGCGTCGAGGTCGGCGCCCGCCGGGCCGAGGCGCTCGCCCTCGCCGGGGATCTCGACGGCGCGCTGCGCCTCGCCGACGAGGTGCTCACCACCGAGAACGCCCCGCGCCGCAAGGCCGCCGCCGCGGTCGCCGCCGCGGCGCTCGCCCACCGCGGGCAGCTCGTGCGCAGCGCGCAGCTCTACCGCTGGGCCGGCCTGCACCACCTCGCCGCGATCGCCACCCTCGGCACCGGAACGCCCGCCGACCACCAGGAGTCCGACGGCCCGCCGACCTCTCTGAACAGCGCGATCGACCTGATGGCGCAAGGACTTCGCGAGTCGGTCACCGGCACGCCGACCACCGCGCTGTCCATGCTGGTCCGCGCGGCCGGCACGCTCGAGCCCGTCGGCCGCGGGGTGCTACTTCCCGACAGTCCCGCCGCGCTCGGCGCGATCGTCGCCCTGCACCACGGCGAGCTCGGCACCGCGTCGTCTCTTCTCGACCGGGCCATCGCCGCGGGCACCGGCGGCGCGCCGCTCGCCATCCGCCACCGGCTGCTGGTCGCTTGGCTCGCCATGGTCCGCGGCCAGCTCACCGAGGCCCTCAAGGCACTCGCGACCATCCGGCCGGCCGAGCCGCGCGACCTGCTGTTCGCGGTGGCCATCGAGTTGGGCGTCGCGCGTCGCGCTGGCGACACCGCGGCGCTGCGCACCGCCTGGGCGCGGGCCGGCGAGGCCGTGCTGCGCCACCCGGTCGATCTGTACACGTTCCTGCCGCTCGGCGAAATGGCCGTCGCCGCCGCCCGGCTGCGTGACGAGAGCAGGCTCGCCACCCACCTCGACGCCGCGCGCACGCTGCTCGCCGGGCTCGGCGACCCGCCGCTGTGGGCGACCCCGCTGTGGTGGGGCGGCCTGCACGCGGCGATCGTCGCCGACCAGCGCGACGTCGCCGCCGGGCATGCCGCCGCCCTCGCCGCGGCCGCCGAGCGCGACGAACACTTCGCCACCCTCGCCGCGGCCGCGCGCTGCTGGCTCGGCGTCGTCGACGGCGCCATCGACCCGGACGCCGTCGAGGACGCCGCGCACGGTCTGCACGGCGCCGGGTTCACCTGGGACGCCGCCCGGCTCGCCGGCCGCGCGGCGACCAAGACCTCCGACCGCGCCGCGATGGTCCGGCTGCTCGACTGCGCCCGGATGGTGCAGGGCAAGCCGGTCTCCCGCCGATCATCCACATCGGACACATCGGCGGCCGCGGAGCTGCCGGCCGAGGTCAGCCTCAGCGAGCGGGAGCTGCAGGTCGCCGAGCTCGTGGTGTCCGGCATGACCTACAAGGACGTCGGCAGCCGCCTGTTCATCTCCGCCAAGACCGTCGAGCACCACGTCGCCCGGATGCGCCAGCGGCTCGGCGCCACCAGTCGCAGCGAGCTACTCTCGCAGCTCCGGACGCTGGTGGGGAGCGGGGTTGCACGAGACTGAGCGCGCGCGGATCGTCGCCGCGGGACGGCGGCTCGCCGACGGCGGGCTGGTGATCGGCACGGCGGGCAACCTCTCTGTGCGAGTGGGACAACAGGTCGTCGTCACCGGGTCCGGCACGGATCTCGGCGCGCTGACGCCGGACGCGCTGACCGTCGTGGACCTCGACGGCACCGTGCTCGACGGCGACCTCGCGCCGACCTCCGAACTGCCGCTGCACCTCGCGATCTACCGCGGCACGGCGGCCACCGCGATCGCGCACGCACACTCGCCTTCGTCGATTGCCGTCGGCGCAACCCACGACGTGTTGCCGCCGGTGCACTACGCGACGGTGCCGCTCGGCGGTGTCGTGCGGGTTGCCGAGTACGCAACGTTCGGCACGCCCGAGCTGGCCGCCAACGTGCTCGCCGCGCTGGACAACCGGGTTGCGGCGCTCATGCGCAACCATGGCTCGGTTGCGTACGGCGCAAGCGTCGAGGAGGCGTGCGGGCGGCTGGAGACCGTCGAGTGGCTCGCCGAGGTGTACCGACGGGCGGCCGCGCTCGGCACGCCGCGGCTGCTCACCGACGACGAGCTGGCCGAGGTCGCGGCGCAGCTCGAACGGCTGAACTACGGCGCTTGACGCTCCTATACTGCGGTTTATTGACCGATCGCCAACAGAACGGGGCGTTCGATGCCGTCCGTGCTGATCATCGGTGCCGGCTTCGGCGGCATCGGCATGGCCGTGGAGCTGCGCCGTGCCGGGTTCGGCGATGTGACCGTCGTGGAGAAGGGGTCCGACCTCGGCGGTGTCTGGCGGGACAACACCTATCCGGGTGCGGGGTGCGACATCCCGTCCCCGTACTACTCGTTCTCCTACGCGCCCAATCCCGGCTGGCCGATGCGGTTCTCGTTGCGGTCGGACATCCAGGCGTACCTGTCGCGCGTCGCCGAGGTGTTCGGCGTCCGGCCGCGCTACGGCGTCGAGGTGACCGCCGCGTCGTGGGACGGCAGCCGCTGGCGGGTGGAGACCGGCACCGGCGAGGTGCTGGAGGCGGACGTGTTGATCCCCGCGGTCGGCCAGCTGTCTCGTCCGTCCCTGCCGGACATTCCCGGCCGGACGTCGTTCGCCGGCACCGCTTTTCATTCCGCGCGCTGGGACCACTCGGTGGACCTGACCGGCAAGCGGGTCGCGGTGATCGGGACCGGCGCGAGCGCGATCCAGTTCGTGCCGGAGATCCAGCCCGTCGTGTCCGAGCTGACCGTCTTCCAGCGGACCGCACCGTACGTGGTGCCGAAGCCGGACGTGCGCTATCCCGAGTGGCGCAAACGCTTTCCGCTGGGACAACAGGCGGAGCGGGCGTTCTTCTGGGCGTTGTGCGAGGTCGGCACGCTCGGGATCAAAGGAAACACGACGGTCGCCGGGGCGGCCCGGTGGATCGCCCGGCGGCACCTGCGCAACCAGGTCGCCGATGCGGGCCTGCGCGCGAAGCTGACGCCGGACTACGCGATCGGCTGCAAGCGCGTGCTCTTTTCCGACGATTACTTGCCAGCCCTGCAAAAGCCGAACGTGCACCTGGAGACGGCGACGATCACCGAGGTCACCCCGGACGGCGTGCGCACCGCGAACGGCACGACGCACGCGGCCGACGTGCTCGTCTACGGCACGGGTTTCACCGCGACGGACTTCCTGGCCCCGATCAAGATCCGCGGCCGGTCGGCCGATCTCGGCGACGCGTGGGCGAACGGTGCGAAGGCGTACCTGGGCATGACCGTGCCGGGCTTTCCGAATATGTTCCTGATGTACGGCCCGAACACGAACCTCGGCTGCGGCTCGATCGTGTACATGCTGGAGCGGCAGGCCCGCTACATCCGCCAGGCGGTCGAGCACGTCGCCGCGCACGGGTCCGGTTTGGATGTTCGGACGGACGTCGCGGAACTGTTCGACGAGGAGATGCAGGACCGGCTGGCGGGCACGGCGTGGACGGGGTGTCGCAGCTGGTACCGCCCGGGCGCCGGCCCGGTGACGACGAACTGGCCGGGCCTGGTCAGCGAGTACCACCGGCGCACGAAGCGGCTGGCGCCGTCGGACTTCCGGACGGTGGTGCCCGGATGAGCAGTGTGGAGCCGAGGTGGCGGCGGCTGGAGCCGGACGAGCGGCGCGAGCAGATCCTCACGTGTGCGGTGGAGCTGTTCGGCGAGCGCCCGTACGCGGCGGTGTCCACGACGGAGCTGGCGCGGCGGGCGGGTGTGGCGCGTGGGCTGATCAACCACTACTTCGGCACGAAGCGGGACCTGTACCTGGAAGTCGTGCGCCGGATGGTGACGATCCCGCAGCTGGCGGTGGACCAGTTGCCGGCCGGCCCGCTTGAGGAGCGGGTGGCGGAGTCGGTGCGGTGGTTCCTCGACGGAGTGGCGCGGCACAGCCGCACCTGGCTGGCGGCCATCGGCGCGGAGGGCGTGGACGTCGAGGTGGCGCGGATCCTGGCGGAGGCGGACGAGCTGGCCGCCGATCGTGTCCTGGAGGCAACGGGCCTGGCCGGCGAGGTGGCCCACCGGGAAGAGCTGCGCGCGCTGTTCCGCGCGTACGGCGGTCTGGTGAAAGCGACGGCCAGGGAGTGGCTGGTCCGCGGCGCGCTGAGCCGGGAGCAGGTGCAGCTGCTGCTGTCGACGAGCCTGCTGTCCATCGTCCGCGAGACGGCGCCGCGCCTGTGATCATCCGCCGCGAACTCACCGCCGACGTCGACGCGATCCGCGCCGTCCACCGCGCCGCGTTCGAGACGGCCACCGAGGCCGATCTCGTCGAAGCCCTACGCGCCGACTCCGGCTGGCTGCCACCGTTGTCGCTGGTCGCGGACGACGACGGCGTGGTCGGCCACGTGGTGTGCACCCGCGGCACACTCGGCGGCGCGGCCGCACTCGGCCTGGGCCCGCTGGGTGTGTTGCCCACCCGGCAACGCACGGGTGTGGGCAGTGCGCTCATGCACGCCGTACTGGGTGCCGCAGACGCACTGGACGAGCCGATGGTCGTGCTCCTGGGACACACCGGCTACTACCCCCGGTTCGGCTTCGTGCCCGCGGCCGGCCTGGGCATCCTGCCGCCAGACCCCGCGTGGGGCGACCACTTCCAGGCCCGCCCACTGACGGCATATCGGCCGGCGCTGCGCGGCGAGTTCGCCTACGCAGCCCCGTTCCAGGCCCTCTAGGCCTGCGGCAACTTGAAGGACCCGCGCTTGGACGGTGCCGAGGGCGGCGGCACCATGGGCCCGATGTCCCCGTCGGGCGCCTCGTCGAGGTCGACGACGACCGGGGCGTGGTCGCTGGGCCCGGTCCCCTTGCGCGCGAACCGGTCGACCCAGGCGGCCTTGACCCGCCCCGCGACCGGCGCGGCGGCGAGCACGAGGTCGATGCGCATGCCGAGGTCCTTGGGGAACATGCCGGCGCGGTAGTCCCAGTAGGTGAAGACGCGCTCGCCGGGCCACCGGTCGCGCACGACGTCGGTGAGCCCGAGCGCCTGCAGCTCGGCGAGCGCGTCCCGCTCCGGCGCGGTCACGTGGGTCTGCCCGACGTAGGCGGCCGGGTCGAACACGTCGGCGTCGGTGGGTGCGATGTTCATGTCCCCACACACGATCGCGTCCTGTGGCCCCGCGGCAACAACGTCACGGAGGGCGGCCAGCCAGGCCAGCTTGTAGCGGTAGTGATCGGAGTCCGGCTCCCGCCCGTTCGGCACGTAGAGGCAGTGAATCCGCACGCCGCCGCACGTGGCGGCGATGGCCCGCGCCTCGGGGTCCGGGAAGCCGGGCGCCCCATCGACCCCCTTGACGACGTCGTCGAGCCCGACCCGAGACAGGATGGCGACCCCGTTCCAGCGGGACTCGCCGTAGCTGGCGGCCTCGTACCCGCGCTCGGCAAGCGCGCCGTCGAGCAGCCCGGCGAACACGTCGTCGGGCACCTTGGTCTCCTGCAGGCAAACCACGTCGGGTTTGCGCTGGTCAAGCCAGGGCAGGAAGCGCGGCATCCGCTGCTTGACGGAGTTGACGTTCCAGGTCACGACACGCACGGCCCCACACTACGAGGTCTCGAGCGCGACCCCCGCATCGGCGAGCAGCCCACGAGCCTCGTCCAGCCGCTCGTCACCCACAAGAATCCGGTTGGCGACGGCATTGATCGACCCGTCGATGACGCTCATGTGCGAGTCCGCGACCGAGTGCTCGATCCCCGCATCCGCCAGCACGGAGGTGGCGAAGGAGATCAACACCGGATCGTTGGACCGAAGCAGCTCTGCCATGTTCCCGATGGTAGCC
>Ga0164241_10004103_pt1 | contig 14277 bp, 11 predicted proteins | sample OricomyardsoilBY_FD_108780 | JGI IMG/M metagenome (GOLD analysis project Ga0164241, IMG submission 108780) | Backyard soil microbial communities from Emeryville, California, USA - Original compost - Back yard soil (BY) | ecosystem: Environmental > Terrestrial > Soil > Unclassified | place: USA...
GATAGGCTATGAATTAATTATCATCAATGGCCTTCTTACTTTCGGTGGCTTATGGATGATATCAAAGAAAACAAGCACTGCTATTTAAATCAGATTTCTTTTATAATGAAAAAGCCCAGAGGTACAAACTCCGGGCTTTTTTTATGCAGTAAATATCTTGTTTAATCTACCTGTATCTTTTTTCCTTGTATTGCCAGCATTTCGGCTGCGTACCTTCTCCCCAGTTTGCGATAACCTTCCGCATTGAAATGAAGGTTGTCTCTTGAATCTGTACATCCTGCAGAAGAAATTACATGTGCAGTGGGGATCACATTCGGAAGAGTAGCAATAATTTTATTCATGCTTGCACAAGCTCCATCCTGGTCTGCATTTACCAATTCACCAGCCAGTAACGGCACAGAAGAAGCTTGCAGGTTTAAATCTTTTAATAAGTTTTCATAAATCACTTTTACTTTTTGTGGCCAAAGCGAATCATTTGTATTCGATTCTCCCTGGTGTAAAAGAATACCTTTTATAACACCAACCTGCTGTGCTTTCTTCGCCATCTCTACAAAGTATGCATAAGGGTTGCCATCATATTCTTTTATAATATTTGTCATCCACGCAGGAGCTGTAGCTGCATACGATTGAAAGTTGTCTTTATCAAACAACTCAATTTTACATCCGGCAACGGAAACATTTACTACACCAACTTTTACATTTTCAGGAAGATTATCAATCATCGTTCTTCCAAAATAATCACCCGGAGTTAAGCCTGTTCTGCATCGGCTTAATGGTGGCACTGCTGTGTACCAGTTACCTTTTGTACGGTTCAGGTTAGGGCAATCTACAACTTCCAATACCTGGAAGCGGCTGTTAACCACAGAGTCTTGTGGCTCTGGCCTCGCATTACCTTCCATATTCGATTGGCCAAAACATAGATAGATGTGGAAGTTGGGATCCTGGGCAAATGTTTTGGTTTGTGTAAAAACAAAACATGCAAGAAGAAATAATCCTGTTTTTATTTTCATAATAGCTGCTTTAATCATTTTAGCCGTTCAAGTTACTGATTCCTTGGTATGCCGACAAAAAATGAAAGTGCCGCTTTAAGTTTTTCCGTTATTTATCAATAAAAGAGATCAGTTTATCTTTGTAAAAATGAAAGCGCATTGACTATCATAGACCCTTTGGCAGAAAAATATGCGGAGCAATACTCGTCTCCGGAAGATGCTTTGTTAAAACAGGTTTCTGATTATACTGTTGCCAACCATCCGCATCATCATATGCTGAGTGGGCATCTGCAAGGCAAACTATTAGAGATGGTTAGCTATATGCTCCGTCCGAGAAGAATACTTGAGATCGGGACTTTTACAGGCTATAGTGCTTTATGCCTTGCCAAAGGCCTTACACAAGATGGAGAATTGCATACCATAGAGTTAAGAGAAGAAGACGCGCAAACAGCACAGAATTTTTTTGATCAATCTTCGTTTTCCCGACAGATAATTTTGCATAGAGGAAATGCGTTAGAGATCATTGAATCATTGAAAGAAAACTGGGACTTTGTATTTATTGATGCTGATAAAACTGCATATATCCAATATTTTACAAGTGTAATGCCACAACTTCGGAAAAATGGTTTTATCTTGGCAGACAATATTTTTTTTCATGGGGAAGTGCTGAAAGAGGAAGTGAAAGGCAAAAGTGCGAAGGCGATCCAGGCATTCAATGAGTTTATCAGCCAACGAACTGATATAGATAAAACAATCATTACGCTCCGCGACGGGCTATACCTGATGCGGAAGATCTAAATCAATAAAAAACCATGCGGGCCATTTTTATTACTTTTTTGCTTGTTATTTCAGTTGCTTGCTCAGCGCAGAATGAAGAAGTTATACGCGCTTATATCGATACGTATAAAGATATTGCGATAGCAGAAATGCAGCGTACCGGCGTACCGGCATCCATTAAGTTAGCACAAGGCATACATGAAACTATGGCTGGCACAAGTCCATTGGTTTTAAAATCAAATAACCATTTCGGTATTAAATGTAAGTCTGATTGGAAAGGCGAATCTGTTTCGCATACAGATGATGCACCGAATGAATGCTTTCGCAAATATGTATCACCAGCTGATTCTTATCGGGATCATTCTAATTTCTTAAAAAATAGCCAGCGCTATTCTTCATTATTCAAATTAGATCCGCTGGATTATGAAGATTGGGCATATGGATTAAAGAACGCCGGTTATGCGACTAATCCACGCTATCCACAAATAATTATAAAGTTGGTAGAAGATTATCATTTGCAGGATTATTCAATGATCGCAATGGGAAAAATGGAAGCAGGTTCTGAGTATCTCGCAAATGCCAATTCCGGTAAAACAAATGAGCAGGCTGCCGCTTCCAAAACAGGCGGTATGTTCCTAGAAGATATTTCTGTAAAAATTCCGGCAAATGGAAAAAAGGAAATTGTGAAAACAGATAATATCGATGCAAAAGAAATCAAGAAAGATTATACACCTGCTTATACAATACAAAAAGTAAAAGAAGTACAGGGAGCGGCTATTGTAAAAGAAGAACCTAAACCAGACTATCCTTCCGGCGATTTTAAGATTAATGAAACACGTGTGGTTTATGCGAAAAAGGGTACATCTTTTTTATCTATTGCTGAGCAATATAATATTCCATTGGCAAGGCTTTTTGAATTTAATGATGATAGAAAAGCGGCTGAACAATTAGAAGCCGATCAGTTAGTCTACCTTCAGCGTAAAAGGCGTACCGGCAATAATGAGTATCATGTAGTAAAGCCCGGTGAAACATTAGCGGATATTGCGCAATCAGAAGCATTACGCCTGGAAGCATTGATGGAGTATAATTATCTTGATAAAAATTCAAAACCGGCAACAGGCGAGCAGTTGTATCTTCGTGCGAAGGCACCGGCAGCACCAAGGTTAGTTAAGAATTAACCGGTTTCTCTGAGCCTATTATTATTCTAAAATGATAACCGGTTATGGCTATTGTTAAAGTACACGACAAATCATTTGAAACTTTTCTTTCCGAAGAAACTATTTTAGCCCGCATCAAAGAATTAGGTGAACAGATCAGTAAGGATTATGCCGGAAAAAGAGTGTATTGCATTTCAATATTAAACGGTGCTTTCATGTTTGCTGCCGATTTGTTCAAGCAATTAAATATTGATGCTGAATTATGTTTTATAAAACTGGCATCGTATAAAGGCATAAAATCCAGCGGTAATGTAGTAACAACTATCGGCCTTGATGATGACCTTTTTGGCAAAGATGTTTTGATAGTAGAAGACATTGTTGATACTGGCAAAACACTGAATGAATTTCTTCCCAAACTATTACATCAGCAACCCGCTTCGCTAAAAATTGCTACTCTTCTGCATAAACCAGAAGCTACTATTCACAAACTGGATTTAGACTATATCGGCTTTACTATTCCTAACAGGTTTGTGGTGGGGTACGGACTTGATTATAGCGGCCTGGGCCGTAACCTGAAAGAGATTTACCAACTTATTTGATATTAATTATAGCAATTGCGGTTTTTTTATAACTTTTGCCTCCAAACATACCATTGAGAGCGGGCTTTTTCATATTAGTTAGCCTCTTTTTGTTTTCATCCACCTGGAGCCAGCAATATTATATACGTGGAGAAATAAAAGATGAAGCAGGAAATTTTTTGCAGAATGTAACCATCCTCAGCAAGCGGACAGGCTATGTTTTTAAAAGCGGCTCGCAAGGGACATTCGGAATTACAAGTACCAGCCGTGTAGATACATTAGCATTTTCATTAACAGGGTATAAGCCAGAACAGTTAGTTGCGAATGCAGATAACTATGTTTCGGTACGGCTTAAATTATTACCATCAGGTATTGCGACAATCCGTCAAAACAAACTTTCATCATTTACCAAAGGCATTACAAAAGATGAACAGCGCAAATGGTTTGCCGGCGATGAAACGTATGCCAGCACGATTGAGAACCGCTTTGTAAATGCAGAACGTTTTCCAACAACAGGAGTCGCATTAAATGTAGACCGCGCTTCTTATAGTAATATCCGGCGTTTTCTTTCTTTAAGTTCTGCAGTGCCTCCTGATGCTGTTCGCATAGAAGAAATGCTGAATTATTTTAATCTCAATTATACAGAGCCTTCCAGGGGAAATCCCTTTGATATAAAAACGAAGTTGACATCCTGCCCATGGAATGAATCTGATTTATTATACTATATCAACCTCTCTTCTAAAAAGCTGAACCTGGAAACTTTGCCACCAAGCAATCTTGTTTTCCTTATTGATATATCAGGATCCATGGAGATGAGCAACCGGCTTCCTTTGTTAAAAGCTGCTTTTAAATTATTAGTAAATAATCTTCGCAGCAAAGATTCTGTCGCGATTGTAGTATATGGCGGTGTAACTGGCGTAGTGCTCAACACAACAAGTGGCGCAGAAAAAGATACAATTATTAAAACGATTGATGGCCTAACACCAGGCGGTTCTACCCCGGGTGAGTCGGGTGTAAAACTCGCATACAGCGTAGCAAAAAATCATTTTATACAAGGCGGAAATAACAGGGTAATATTAGCTACCGATGGAGATTTTAATGTGGGAATAAAAACGGAAGAAGAGTTGGACGAATTAATATCCCGACATAAAGAATCAGGTATTTATCTCACATGCCTTGGCGTAGGAATGGGGAATTATAAAGACTCTAAAATTCAGACACTGGCGCGAAAGGGGAATGGAAATTTTGCATACCTGGATACATTTACAGAAGCAGAGAAAGTATTGATGAAAGAATTTACACAAACATTGTATGCTGTAGCTGACGATGTATTTATGGATGTAGAGTTTAATCCAGCTTTGGTAAAAGAGTATCGCCTTATTGGTTTTGATAATAAGGTAGGCGCTATAAATGATACGCTGGCAACAGTAGAAGGAGGTGAGGTAGGTTCCGGGTATTCTATGATGGTGATGTTTGAAATAACCCCTGCTATTGATTTTAAAACACAAACAAATGACGCAGATAAATTTTCATCCATTCATTTGCGGTATAAAAATCCAGGAGATACAATTGTTCGCAGTTTTAACTACAAGGATCCATACAATTATCAACCTTTTGAACAGATAGATTCATCTTATAGGTTCTCTGCTTCAGTTGCTATGTTTGGTTCTTTGCTACGCACATCTACCTATGCAAAAGGGATTGACTGGAATAACCTGGCTACATTGGCTACTGCTTCTGCAAAGAAAGATGACCTGCTTCAACAGGAATTTGTAACGCTGGTAACGCAGGCTAAAGATTTATATACAAAAAAGAAGAAGAAAAAGAAGTAACGGGAGATTTGAGGTTAAGATTAAGATTAAGAAAGCTTTTAAGATTGAAATAAAAAAGGCTCCGTAAGGAGCCTCTTCTATTAATGATGATGGTGTTGATGTTCCTGTACCATTTTTGTAAAGTCGTCAACACTTATATCTTTTGGAGTAGGGTGTACCTGCGTTTCTGCCCATTCAAACATTTTTTGTGTTTGCAGGCGATTGTAAGCATCCTCTACGTATTTTCTATCCTTCATCATTTTCTCTACATAGTCATTTACCCAGGGTTGTTGCTCAGCATCGGCACCTAAGTTGCCACCCATATATCCAAACAGTTGCTGTTTTGCAAATGCGCGGATTTCATCGGGCTCTACCTGTATAGCTGCTGTTTGCAAAATTTTATCAGAGATCAATGTCCATTTTAACTGGTTTAAAAAGGTAGGGAACTCTGCTTCTACCTGCTCATCTGTTTTGGGTTCTTCGCCTTGTGATTTCAACCATTTTTTCAAAAACTCTTCAGGAAACTGAATAGAAGTATTATCGGTTAAATAGTGAAATACCTGGTCGTGAATTTGATTGCTCACCTGGCTTTTCCAGTAAGCAGCAATCTCTTCTTTTATTTTATTACGAAAATCAGCTTCTGTTTTCACTTCCTGTCCGGGATACAATTGAGTGAAAAATTCTTCATTCAATTCTTTAGGTTCCAGCAACCCGATTTTTGTAATCTGAATTTTGAAATGTTTTTGCAAAGCTGCCGGATCGTTTTTATCTAACCCTAAATCGCTAAGGATAAATTCCAGTTCTTTATCATCAAACGCTTTATCCAGTTGTACAACTACATAATCGTTTACTGTTTTACCCATCAGGTTGGCACGAAAATCTTCTTTCAGGTATTTAACAAGAATAGAATTGTCTTTTGTAATACCACCTTCTATTTCTGCAGCATTTTCATTCACTTCAGAAAAGATAACATTCAGTACGTTGTCTTCTGATTGTACTGTTTCCTGGTCCTGCATATTACCATAGCGGTTTTGCAGCCTTTTCATTTCCTGGTTGATCATGTCATCAGTTACTGTTACATTATATTGCGTAACAGGAGCTGTAGCCAATGAAGGAAGTTCAATCTCTGGCTTCATACCTACTTCAAAATGAAAAGTGTAGTCAGCAGGATTGTTTACATCCAGTTGGCGGATATCTGCTTCCATCGGCAATGGTTGTGCAAATATGTCCAGTTTATCATTTTGAAGATAGCTGATCAGTTCACGGTCAACAGAACGCAACACTTCGTCTGTAAACAGCGAAGGGCCATACATTTTTTTAATAAGTCCGGCCGGAACCATCCCTTTGCGAAAGCCGGGGATATTTGCCTTTTTGCTATATTCTTTTAGTGCTTTTTCGAACGGAGGGAGATAATCACTCTTTTCCAGTTTCACAGTCAGCTTCTCGTGGAGCAAGCCGATGTTTTCTTTTGTAACTGTTGCCATTGTGTCAAGTTTAATAAGTTACAAAGGTTTAAAAAGTTAAAGAAGTTAAGCTGTTAGAATGTTCTTTCAACTTTTGAAACTTCTTAAACCTCTTAAACCTTTTAAACTTTGTTTGTTGGTCCGGATGGAGGGACTCGAACCCCCACACCTTGCGGCATCAGATCCTAAGTCTGACGTGTCTACCAATTTCACCACATCCGGAGAGGTAAACCAGCTTTTGGTTTTAGCCTGAGAAATATTTCTTTGGGCCAAAACTCATTAGCTATGTTTTGGGGTTGCAAATGTAAAGGATTTCATTCAAAGGAAGCGATTGCTTTTTCGTAAATTCGTAGTTCATGGAAACTCTGGCACAAGTACCCCGGTACAATTTGAATGAAGAACAGGAAAAGAAGCTGATTCTTAGGGAGTACCGTTCCCTTTTGCGATCATTAAAAACCAAGCTGAAACCGGGTGATAAAGACCTTTTGCGCCGTGCATTTGAAATGGCAGCCGAAGCGCATAAAACTATGCGCCGTAAAAGTGGTGAGCCTTATATTCTTCACCCATTGGCGGTAGCAAAAATATGCGTAGAAGAAATCGGCCTTGGTGTTCGTTCTACTATCTGCTCTTTAATGCATGATACTGTGGAGGATACAGATATTACACTCGAAGATGTAGAAAGGGAATTTGGCCCCGAGATAGCACGCATTGTAGATGGGCTTACCAAGATTTCCAATGTAATGGATGTAAATGGCTCACAACAGGCCGAAAATTTTAAAAAGATATTACTAACGCTTACCGATGACCCCCGTGTGATATTAATAAAGCTTGCCGACCGCCTGCACAACATGCGCACCATGGAAAGCATGAAGCGGGAAAAGCAGTTAAAGATTTCTTCAGAAACTGTTTATGTATATGCTCCGCTAGCCCATCGCATGGGTTTATACACCATTAAAACAGAAATGGAAGACCTCTCCATGAAATACATGGAGCCGGAAAAATACAAGGACATTGCTCAGAAGCTGGCTGAGACAAAAAGAGAACGGTCAAAGTATATCAATGAATTTATCAGGCCTATTAAGGAAAAGCTGGAGAAAGTTGATCTGAACTTTGAAATATACGGGAGGCCGAAAAGTATTCACTCTATTTCTAATAAAATGAAAAAGAAAGGAGTGGATTTTGAAGAAGTATATGACTTATTCGCTATCCGTGTTATTCTCGATTCCCCTACATACCGCGAAAAAGAAGATTGCTGGAAAGTTTATTCCATTATCACAAGTGAATATAGCCCTTCGCCGGAACGCTTACGGGATTGGCTGAGTAATCCCAAAGCAAATGGGTATGAAGCCTTGCATACGACCGTAATGGGCCCGCAGGGTAAATGGGTAGAAATTCAGATACGAACCAAACGAATGAATGAAATAGCAGAGAAAGGATTGGCAGCACACTGGAAGTATAAAGAAGGCGCTGTGGACGAAAGCCGTTTTGATACATGGTTTCAGCAGATACGTGAAATCATTACCAGCCAGGATACAGACAGCATCGACTTTTTGCAGGACTTTAAAACAAGTTTTCTTGCAGAAGAAATATATGTGTACACACCAAAAGGTGATGTAAAAATGTTACCGACAGATTCTACTGCGTTAGACTTTGCGTTTTCTATTCATAGCGCAATCGGGACAAAAACGATTGGTGCAAAAGTGAACCATAAACTGGTTCCTATCAGCCATAAGTTACGAAGCGGGGATCAGGTGGAGATTATTACAAGTAATAAGCAAAAACCTTCGGAAGATTGGCTCGGCTTTGTAGTAACAGCCAAGGCAAAAGCGCGCATTAAAGATGCGCTGAAAGAAGAGAAGAGAGCGATTGCCGAAGAAGGAAAATATACCATACAGCGTAAACTCGAAGGGATTGGCGCTACGTTTAACCATCAGAACCTGGAAGAACTCGCACATTGGTATAAGTTACCTTCCCATCTTGATCTTTTTTACCAGGTAGCTATTAAGAATATCGATCTGAAAGAGCTCAAAGACTTTAAAGTAATTGGTGATAAAATAGAACCACCGCGTCCTGTAAAAACATTACAGGAATTTAAACAGGAAATGGCGCCGCAGCCACAGCAACTCACTAAAAAAGATGCTGAACTGATCATTTTTGGTGAAAGCAGCGACAGGATTGTATATAATCTTGCCAATTGCTGTAAGCCCATTCCCGGCGATGATGTGTTTGGATTTGTAACTACCGGTAAGGGATTGACCATCCACCGTACCAATTGCCCGAATGCGACAAAACTGTTGGCTAACTATGGGCATAGGGTAGTAAAAACCAAATGGGCAAAGAATAAAGAAATTTCTTTCCTTACAGGATTGAAAATTGTAGGAATGGATGATGTCGGAGTCATTCATAAAATCACGAACCTGATATCGGGAGAAATGAAAATTAATATCAGCGGGCTGAGCGTAGAGGCAAAAGAAGGCGTGTTTTCTGGCAGTATTAAGATTTTTGTACATGATAAAGAAGAACTGGATGATCTTGTGCAGAGCTTGAAAAGCCTCCCGGGTATTGAATCTGTAGAACGCTTTGATACCGAAGACCTCTGATGCCGGGGGTAGATTATTTTTTCTTTGAAAGTCAATTCATTACCACGTTAATAAATCAACTTTGAGTGTGGAATAAAAGTTTTCTAAAACAGTTTATTTTTTCGGTCGCTTTTTGCTGATAGACTATTTTTGCGCCGGCTTAAAAAAAATAAGCATAATTAAGAACGACGTACTTCAACCAAACTAATCATGATAGATGTAATACTTGGCCTGCAATGGGGCGATGAAGGGAAAGGAAAAATTGTTGACTATTTTGCCAAAGACTACGATGTGGTAGCTCGTTTTCAGGGTGGCCCGAATGCGGGGCATACCTTGTATGTGCAGGATAAAAAAATTGTTTTACACCAGATACCTTCCGGCGTATTTCATAAAGACAAATTAAACCTGATTGGTAATGGTGTCGTATTGGATCCTGTTACTTTAAAAAAAGAATGTGATGCTGTTGCGTCTTTCGGTGTAGACCTGAAAAAAAACCTTTTCATTTCTGAACGTACACATCTTATTTTACCTACTCACCGTGCGTTGGATAAAGCAGCAGAGTTAGCAAAGGGCAATCAGAAAATTGGTTCTACTCTTAAAGGCATAAGCCCTGCATACATGGATAAAACCGGAAGAAATGGTTTGCGTGTAGGTGATTTATTAGATAAAAATTTTACTACAGAATATATCAGGCTGCGTCTTAAACATCAGAAGTTGCTGGATAATTTTTCATTTACAGAAGATATCACAGCATGGGAAGAAGAGTTTTTTGAAGCACTTGAGTTTTTGAAACAATTGAATATCGTAAATGGTGAATACTTCATCAATGAGCAATTGAAAGCCGGTAAAAGAATATTGGCAGAAGGCGCGCAGGGAAGTATGCTTGATATCGATTTTGGTACCTTCCCGTTTGTTACATCTTCTAACACTATTTCTGCTGGTGTATGCAATGGTTTGGGCGTAGCACCGCAAACGATTAAAGATGTAATTGGTATTACGAAAGCCTATTGTACGCGTGTAGGTAGCGGCCCTTTCCCTACAGAACTGGAAAATGAAGTAGGCGAGAAACTGAGAAAATTAGGAAACGAATTCGGTGCGACTACCGGCCGCCCACGTCGTTGTGGATGGATGGATTTGGTAGCGCTTAACTTTGCATGTATGATCAATGGCGTTACAAAGATTGTAATGACAAAAGCAGATGTGCTGGATGAATTTAAAGAACTGGAAATTTGCACAGAGTATAAAATCAATGGTAAGCCAGGTAAGCAGGTTCCTTTCCGCATCGATAAACAGAAAGTGGAGCCTGTATATAAAAAGTTTTCAGGTTGGTCAACGCCAAGCAGTGCAGCAAAAACCAGCAAAGACTTGCCTGATACGATGAGTGAGTATATTGATTTTATTAATACTTACCTTGGTGTGAATGTGCACTATATATCAAATGGCCCCGGCAGAGACCAGATTATTGAAGTGTCTTAAAAAGGCCACGAAAAAAAGTATTTAAAAATTTGGACAATTAAAAACTTCGGAGAAATTTTACACTTATAACCCTAGTAGTATGGCAAAATCCGATAAAGAAAAGAAAGTAACTGGCAAGCCCGCAAATAGTGCAGGCAAATCAGCAGGTAAAGAGGATGCTAAACCTAAAAAGAGCGTGGAAGATAATGATAAAGACAATGAATCAAATGATGATTCATATGTCGAGAAAACACCTTCTGCCAAGAAGGGTGGAAAAGCTACATCAAAGAAAAAATCTGATGAAGAGGATGATGATGAAGAAGGCGGTGAAGACGAAGTAGATGATTGGGATAAAGTAGAAGAGGACGAAGATTGGGATCCTGATTTTGATGAGTTTGATATTCCGAAGTCAAAAGGAAAAAAGGCGCCGGCAACTGGTAAAAAAGCTGCTGACGACGATGATGATTTTAAAGTAGATGATGAGTTTAAAGATATGTTTGGAGATAGCGATAGCTTCGAAGAAGAAGAAGATGATTTTTGATCTCCTTAAATGATTATATCACCGGAACAAATTTTGCAGAATACGTACACATTTGCAGTAAACGATTTCCGGCAATTAAAGGAAAAGCTGTTGAATTGGTTAGAACAATTCGGCAGCTTTTCCTTTTTAGATAATCATCAGTATCAGTTTACCCCACATACGCAGGAATGCCTGATAGCGGCCGGGGCTAAACGAAAATTACATATCCAAACAGGAAAGGCATTGAATGCCCTGCAGAAATTTATTGATGAGTCAAAAAGCAAATGGTTGTTTGGCCATTTAAACTATGACCTTAAAAACGAAATTGACAACTTATCTTCCCATCATGAAGATCGTATAGGTTTCCCCGATACATTTTTCTTTGAACCTGAGATCGTCATTCGCCTGACAGAAAATGAGATCAGCATTACTCATCCTGATGCAAAAAATATTTTAGAAGCAATTGAATCTGTTCCAATTAAAAAAGCATCAATAGGTGACCATCTGATAAATGTAAAGAACAGAATAACGAAGGAAGATTATATCACAGTAATTGAAAAATTGAAAGCACACCTATTAAAAGGAGATGCTTACGAAATCAATTTTTGCCAGGAATTTTTTGCTGAAAATGCTGTGATCGACCCGTACAAAGTATATAAAGCATTGAGTGCTTTATCACCTAACCCTTTTAGTGGCTTTTATCGTGTAGAAGATAAATGGTTATTATGCGCAAGCCCCGAACGCTTTTTAAAGAAAGAAGGGGCAAGAGTATTATCACAACCCATGAAAGGTACTTCCCGCAGAGTAAGTGACGATAAAGAGAAAGACTTTCTAAATAAAGAAGCTTTATTTCATAGCGGAAAAGACAGGTCAGAGAATGTAATGGTAGTAGATGTGGTACGTAATGACCTTGCACGGATATGTAAAGAAGGAACTGTACAGGTAGATGAATTATATGGTATCTATTCCTTTCCACAAGTACACCAGATGGTATCTACTATCAGCGGCACGCTGGAAGATACTATTTCCTTTACTGATATCATTCGGGCCGTATTTCCTATGGGTTCAATGACAGGTGCACCAAAGAAAAGAGTCATGGAACTTATTGAAAAATATGAGCGCACAAGGCGAGGTATTTTTTCAGGAGCTATTGGGTATATTGATCCGCAGGGAGATTTCGATTTCAATGTTGTGATACGAAGTATTATGTATAATTCAACCACAGAATATCTTTCTTACCAGGCTGGTTCAGGTATTACTTTTTATAGTGATGCAGAGCAGGAGTGGGAAGAATGTATTTTGAAAGCTGAAGCAATGACAAAAGTTATACAACAGGCAGGTTTAAAAAGCATTTGATTATAACCGTGCAGATTGTAACAGCATTTGAACAGACTCTTTCATGATTTCTGTTTTCTTATCCATAAAAACAGCCATCTTATCTATTGGCAAACGCAGTTCATATTTTCCATTATCTGCAATCTGTGTATCAAAAGCAGGATTTAGTTTTTGAAAAAGAGATAACTCCATTGAAAGGTGTTTCGATACAATAGCGCTGTTATATCTTCCTGAAATTGTCTCAGTACTTAATTCGCTTTCATCAATACCTGCTAACATATAATCAGCAACACTATATTCTTCCTTATCTTTTTTTGATAAAGTTGTTATACCTCCATTTCCTTCCATCAGGTAATGGGTAGCTATAAACTTTTTTACATGATTGCGTGATTGTTCCGGCAAATAATTCTGAATATCCCAGAAATCAGCACTTCCTCTTCTTTCTATTACTTCATTTACTTTACCAGGCCCGCAGTTATAAGCTGCTATTACCAACAACCAGTCTTCATAAATATCATAGAGGTAGTTCAGGTATTTTGATGCAGCAGCAGTGCTTTTAAAAAGATCCTTGCGTTCATCAATTCTTTTAGTAATCCGCAAGCCCATATTGCGGGCGGTGGCTGGCATAAATTGCCATACGCCTACAGCACCTGCTTTGGAGCGTGCTTGTGGTTTTAAGTAGGATTCAATAACTGCCAGGTATTTTAATTCTTTCGGTATGCCATTGCGGCTTAGAACAGTATCAATGATGTCGAAAGAGGGACGGGAAGAAGCTTTGATATTTTCCATGAGCTTTCCATATTTCATGGAATAATCCTGGATGAAGGAGAAAGCCTGCGGGTTTACATTATTTATAAAAAACTCTGTTTCTAACTCTGTCTTTAGTTGCTGATTATTGGAAGGATTAACAATAGAGTCCTTTTTGTCTACCAGTGTATCAGCCAATGGTGTACCCGCAAAACCTGCCAGGGCAGTGATAGAAAAAAATATAGTAAGGAAAATTCCCAGCTTTTTAGACATTGCCTAATTAAGTTTGATGACAAAAAACCTGCTTTTCGCAGTAATTCAACTTTTAGGTGGTTATCGTTTCTTCACAGTTGCCTTTATCTGGCAAGCATCAGCTGGTTGGAGATGCGGAGTAAAGATAACTCATTAAAACGGTTTGCCATAACCTGGAGGCCGAAAGGCATGCCACTGGAATGTTTGTAAAGGGGAACAGATATAGCAGGAATTCCAACAAGATTTGCCATAACTGTATAAATATCAGCAAGGTACATGGATATTGGATCATCCATTTTCTCACCTATTTTAAAAGCCACCGAGGGGGAAGTAGGTAGCATAATAAAATCATAATTCTTAAATATTTGCTGCGTTTTGGCCGATAGCAATTGCCTTACTTTCTGGGCTTGTGTGAAATAAGCATCGTAATAACCGGTACTCAATACAAAGCTGCCGAGCATAATTCTGCGCTTTACTTCTTTTCCGAATCCTTCGGAGCGGGACGCTTTGTAAAAATCTATCAGGTCCAGGTCAGGTATATTTGTTTTATACCCATATTTTATCCCATCGTAGCGGGATAAATTAGAGGAAGCCTCAGCTGTGCTAAGCACATA
>Ga0164241_10004104_pt1 | contig 14276 bp, 11 predicted proteins | sample OricomyardsoilBY_FD_108780 | JGI IMG/M metagenome (GOLD analysis project Ga0164241, IMG submission 108780) | Backyard soil microbial communities from Emeryville, California, USA - Original compost - Back yard soil (BY) | ecosystem: Environmental > Terrestrial > Soil > Unclassified | place: USA...
CTGCGCGGAATCGACGCCCAACTCAGGACGGGCGGCATCACCGATGAAGAAGATTTCTCCCGCCAATTGTCACTCGTCAACGCCATGTATGAACGCGGCCTGTTGACCAACGCCAACGATGTCGGCGCGGCGCTGCATGAAGAACTTCCCGCCTATCTGTCGGCCAATAACGTGGTCTACCGCCCGGGCAATCAACCGCTGATGGTTGACCCGGGTGTGACGGCAAGCAACGGCGTGTTGTGGGATACCAAAAACACGCCCGATACTTCCGATGACCGCCCTGATACGGTCTACATCCGGTTTGGCGAGAGCGCCTTCTTGTTCTTCCCATACCAGTTAGAGCGCATGATTGTCCGCGCCATCCCGTTCATCATCGCGGGCTTGGCTGTCGCGCTAGGCTTCCAAGCCGGTTTATTCAATATCGGCGCGGAGGGGCAACTCTATCTGGGCGGCTTGGTGGCGGTTTTCATCGGTTACTCCCCCGTGTTTGACTTCTTACCCGGCTTCACCCGCGCTATCGCCATGCTGATTGGCGGCGTCCTCGGAGGAGCTTTTTGGGGAGCGATACCCGGGGCGCTTAAAGCATATACGGGCGCACATGAGGTCATCAATACCATCATGATGAACTTCATCGCGCTGCGTTTGGTCGATTACCTGATTAACTCAACCAGCCCGTATATCATGCGCGACCCCGCCGCCAGCAATCCTAGCACCCCGCCCGTCAACCCCAATGCCGTCCTCCCACGCCTTGATGAAATCGGCTTGGGATGGTGGTTATTCGTCGGCGCGATGTTCGCGGGCGTCACGATTTACAACCACCGAGAACAAATCGTCAAAAACCTGCGGCTGGTCATCCGCCCGCTGATTCAGGGTTTGTTGGTGATTGTGATGGGTGTCTTCCTCAGTTGGCTGACGGTTGAGGGGCGGCTGCATCTGGGCTTCTTCGTCATGTTGGGCGCAGTCGCGTTCATCGGTTGGTTACTTGACCGGACGACCCCGGGCTTTGAAATCCGCACGGTAGGCAATAACCCCAGCGCCGCCAAATATGCCGGTATGAGCGTCAAGTGGAATCTCATCCTTGCGATGGCGATTAGCGGCGGCTTGGCGGGTTTGGCGGGCGCGATTGAGATTGGCTCGGTGCAAGGCAATATGAAACCAGCGTTCTTCGCTGGTCTGGGCTTCGATGCGATTGCTGTGGCGTTACTCGCACGTAAAAACCCGCGCAATATGGTCTGGGCGGGCCTGTTATGGGGCGCGTTGGTCAGCGCACAGGGCGTTATCCAAATCCGTGCCGACATCTCCAACGACCTTGTGAAGATGATTCAAGCCTTCATCATTATGTTCATCGCAGCCGACGCGATTGTGCGGTATGTCTGGCGCGTGCCAGAAGCCACTGAGGAAGAAAAGCGCACCAGCGCGACCTTCACCAGCGGCTGGGGAAGTTAAAAAACAGGCGAAAGTGATGAGTCCTGAGTCTTGAGTAGGGCAAGCCCTATCTCGGGACTCAGGACTTGAGACTTACAACTCAGGATTCTTAAAGGATTGATTATGGCTCAGGCTGTTTCCAACGTACCCGTCACAAGCACATCACGCGGTTTCAAGCTGACCCGCACGCTGATTTTTGGCATCGTATTCCTGTTGGCTGGCCTCATGATGTTGGTTCGCATCCCCGCCGACATCCCCGCCAACCAAGTGACCACACTCACCTTTGGCGACGGAATCCCCGATGTCCCCGTGACCACCCAAACCTTTGGGATGGTGGTCGGCTTGATTTATCTGGTGGCGGGCGTGGTATCGCTCGTGCCGGACACGCTCTTGCCCAGCGCGACACGTACCCGCCAGATATTGCTCATCAGCTCAGGCGTCTTGATTATCCCCGTCACGCTCATCCTCGCGGGCGGCGGGCGCAGCGTCAACGTCACGCAAATGCTCGAATCGACCTTCCGACTCGCCACGCCGATTACGCTAGGCGCGCTGGCGGGATTATGGTGCGAAAAATCCGGCATCGTCAACATTGCCTCAGAAGGCATGATGCTGACGGGGGCGTGTTTCGGCTTCATCAGCAGCCTGTTTATCGCTCAAATCATGCCCTACCAGACCGCGTTGGGCTGGGGCGTATTGGTATCGGTCATCGCGGGCGGACTGATGGCGTTGCTGCACGGCTGGCTGTCCATCACGTTCATGACCGACCAAGTGGTCAGCGGGACGGTGATTAACATCCTCGCCATCGGCTTGACCAGTTTCCTCCGCCGTGAAGTCTTGCTCTCGACCCAGACCGCCCGCGAGACGCTCGGCCCGATTTCAATCCCCGTGCTGTCAGACATCCCCGTGGTTGGTAAGGTGTTTTTCACCGGAAAACCGATTTATCTGATTGCGTTTTTATTGGTGATTATCACGCATGTGGTGATGTACTACACACGCTGGGGACTCCGTACCCGTGCCGTCGGTGAAAACCCACATGCAGCCGACACACTGGGTATCAATGTCGTCCGTATGCGCTATATCAATGTGTTGATTGGTGGGATGATTGCGGGGTTGGCGGGCGCGTGGTTTTCGATTGAAACCGTCGGGTTGTTTGAAGACCAGATGACTGGCGGCCTCGGTTTTATCGGTCTGGCGGCCATGATTTTCGGCAAGTGGACTCCGGGCGGTGCGATGGCTGGTGCGCTCCTATTCGGATTCGCGTCCGCGTTGAATACGCGATTCCAGAGCTACGGTGTGCCAATCCCATCTCAGTTCATCCAGATGCTGCCCAATCTCGTGACGATGATTGTGCTGGCTGGTCTGGTCGGGCGCGCTGTCGCCCCCAAGGCGGACGGCGTACCGTACAAAAAAGAGTAGCGACTCTGCGCCGATGGGTGACAGGGAAATCCGTGCTTGTCACCCATTCACGACGTTATGGGTTAACCGTGCAGGTGGATACCACACTCGGTCTTGCCCGTGTTGACCCAACGACCAGAGCGCGAGTCCCCGCCGTTTGCAGACGCTTGCGTGCAAGTTTCTGGGCGGCAACCAATTGAAGCGTAGCCTTGGTCGTGGAGAGCGTTATACGGCAGTTCGTAGCCGTTGACATACGCCCAGACGGTGGCCTCATCCCACAAGGCCAACGGCGACAACTTGACCATCTTGTGCTTGTTATCCCACTTGATGAGTGGGGTGCTGGCGCGTCCGGGCTGGTCACGGCGCAGGCCACTCACCCATGCCCCATAGCCCTGTAGGGCTTCATCCAACGGTTCGACCTTACGGATTTGGCAGCAATGTTCGGTATCGGTCTGCCAGAGCTTATCCCCGTACCGCTGACTTTGATGCGCGACAGACATTTTCGGCTGCACCCGCACCAGATTCAGGTTGAAGCGCTTTTCCGCCTCATCCATGACGGCGTAAGTCTCCGGGAATAACAATCCGGTGTCGATGGTGAAGACCGCCGGACGTGCCTTCAGCTCATCCAACATGCTCAAGATGACCATGCCAGTAGGTTGGAAGCTGGTCACAATCGCCAGCGACTCGCCAAATATATTCAACGCCCAGCGAAGCAGCGCCTTTGGGGATTCGCGCTCGAATTGCTGATTAAGCTGGTCGATTTCGTTGGGCGTGAGCATGTGTCTAATCTCCTGAAACTGCGGGTAAGGCCTCAGATTGGGTGAGGTGGGCGCGTAGGTCATCAAACCCGACACGTGACACGAAATCACCAAAATTTTCTTCATCGGTAGCCGCGTCACGATAATAAGCCAGCAACGGGCGCAAGCGCGGCACGATATCGCGTACCGGCACAAGGTCGATGAACGGTTCAGCCAAGCGCGTGCCATTGAACGCGCCGCCGAGGAAAATCATGTACTTGTCGAGCGCACGCCCGACCAAACCGATTTCCGCCACATACGGGCGGGAGCAACCGTTGGGGCAGCCGGTCATGCGGATGGCGATGTCTTCATTGGGGATACCAAGCTCATCCAGCACGACCTCGAACTCGTCGATAATTTCCGGCAACGCCCTTTCGGCTTCAGTGATGGCGAGGCTGCATGTCGGCAGCGCCACGCACGCGAGGCTGTAGCGGCGCACGCCGGAGAAATCAGCGATTTGCCGGATGCCGTATTCGACCAATAGCGCGTCGATTTCAGCGCGGTCTTCGGCGCGGATGTCTGCGAGGATGAGGCTTTGCTGGGCGGTCAGGCGCACTGGCAGATTGAAGCGCTCGACGATGACCTTGACGCCGGACTTGATACGCGCCCGCCCACGGTCAGCCATGCGCCCGTTCTCGATGGGCAAGCCCAAATACCACAGCCCGCCGCCCTGTTCGCGCCAACCCATGTGGTCATCAACCTCAAACTTGGGCATCGGGTGTGACGGCTGCAACGTAAACTCGACGCGGCGCTGCAATTCTTCGCGGAACCACGCCACCCCACGGTCATGCAAGATGTACTTGAGGCGGGCGTGCTTGCGATTCTCGCGGTCACCAAAATCGCGGTGGATGGTGACGATGGCCGTCACGGTCTCAATCACCTTATCAACAGGGATGAATGCGATGTCATCCGCGAGGCGGGCGATGGTCTGTTCGTTGTTGTGGGTGATGCCCATACCGCCGCCAGCCAAGACGTTGTATCCGATGAGGATGTTCTGGTCATCGAACAAGGCCACGAGGCCGACATCGTTGGTGTAGATGTCTACGCAGTTATCACCCGGATACGCCAGCGCAATCTTGAACTTGCGCGGCAGGTAGGTCTTGCCGTACAAGGGGTCTTCGACGACTGAGTCATCCACCAATTGCTCACCATCCAGCCAAATCTGGTGGTAGCTGCGGGTGCGCGGGAACATGGCGATATTCAAATCAAAGGCGGCTTGTTGCACCGCGAGGCGTTGGGGGTCGTCCGTCGGGGCAGGGCAAACCATCACGTTACGCACGATGTCTCCACACGCGCCCAGTGATGTGACCAGCGCGGTGTTGAGCGCTTGCAACGTCGGTCTGAGTTCACCTTTGATGATGCCGTGGAATTGGAAATCTTGACGGGTCGTGATTCTCAGCGTGCCGTTGGCGAATTCATCCGCGATACGGTCATGCAACAGATATTGTTCCGCGGTCAATTGTCCGCCGGGGAGCTTGGTGCGGAGCATGAAGGTGTAGGTCTTATCACGACCACGGGTGTCGCGGTCATGTTGCTCATAAATGCCGTGAAACTTCAACAGAGTAGAGCTGTCATCCGTGAAATTACTGCCCCCGTTGCTCAGTTCTGAGGCCAGTTCACCGCGTAAACCGGCGCTTTCAGCCTTAATGTCTTCAGAGTTACGCTTCTTTGCCATGATTGCTCCTGATGGTGTGAATGAAAAAGCCTCGGTCTGTGAGCAGGCCGAGGCTTAGGTGGTCGTGTGTGGGGGGCTTGTTGGGTACAAGCGCGTCACATCGCCCGGCTGCGTAAAGTTGCAGAGGTTTTGCAGCACATTGGACAACAACAAGCGATGAGGGCAAACATGACGATTAGTAAACCTTATGGAAATTAGGTCACGAATAGGTTATGGAAACTATAAGACAGTTTCCCGTGTGTGCCAACAGTTAGGTTTATTTTGTGACCAGTTCGTTACCGATTTAAGCCACGCGGGCGTCCCGACAATCGTTTTGGATTTCGGGGAGTGTCAAGGATTGGGTGCGTCCATCATGGCATCTTCATGGGGATGTATGTGACAATACGCGATATAAGCGGTTGAAAGGCACGCAATGTCTACTGCATTGATTTTGCTCGGTCACGGCTCACATATCAGCCCGAATACTGCCGCAGTGGTTTGGGAGGCGCTGGACACGCTACGGGCGCTCGGACTCGCGGATGAGGTCACTGCTGGATTCTGGAAAGAGCAACCGGCGTTCAGTCGCGTACTAGAGACGGTCACAGCCGGGGACATCACGTTGTTACCGATGTTCACCGCGCAGGGGTATTTCACGCGGCAGGTGATTCCCTCAGAGATGGGTTTATCCCACCTTCCCCACGATGGGCGCGTCCTTCGGGTGACCAAAACCCTCGGTGAACATCCGCGAGTGTCTGAAATCATCCAAGCCCGCGCCCGTGATGCGCTCACCACTCATGCTCTCAGCCGTGAGGATGTCGCGCTGGTCGTCGTCGGTCATGGGACAAAAAACAACCCGACCAGCCGCGCCGCCACAGAGTCGCAAGCGGATATGTTACGCGGATTACACCTCGCCCGTGAGGTCGTGGCGGTTTATTTGGATGACGACCCCGACATCCCCACCGTTTACGCCTCCACCACCGCGCCAGTCATCATCGTCATCCCGTATTTTCTGGCCGCCGGGTCACATGCGATGGGGGATGTCCCTACAGCGTTGGGCTTGGAATCGGGGAAAATTGAGGGCATGATTCACGGGCGGCGCGTGATTTACACCCCGCCTATTGGCGCGAATGGCGGTTTGACCGACATCCTGCTCGGCCTCATCGCGGACAGCGGCGCGGCGCTATCCCCGCGTCCGGTGCGCTCGGTTTGGGATGGCGTGCCGTTGGCGGGGCGCGATGTCTTATTAACGGAACTCGCACGGTCTGGGGTGCTAACCTTCGGCGCAGTGACCGTGACTGCCGATGAAGTCCGCTGTGGCGACGGGAATACACTGCCGATATTGACCACCCCATCACAAGTGCGTGACGCGGTACGCTTGACTCCCTTCCGCCCGCTGGTCACGGCGCGAGACATGCCCAATGGCTGGCGAGTTATCTTGGACACACCCGCGGACGCTCACGCCGTGATTGAGACGGTTTATCCGGGCGCGGTGGCGGATTGGGCAGCAGCGCGGGGCGGACGACTTCAACCCGTGACGTTGCAAGAGGTTGTGGCGCGTCAGCAAGGGATGTTCCGCGCCTTAGCCGATTTGTCAGCCGGGGCGGAAGCGGCGTGGGTCAATCAGATTTGCGATGGGTGCATCTTAACGCCATACTGGGCGCGGGCGGGCGCACATGATGGCGGATTGCCGTGCGCCGAACCCTGTAATGTATTTTTGAGCGCAGCCAAAGAGGGACTCTCATGACGATTGGTAAGGTGTATTTGGTCGGGGCTGGCCCCGGCGACCCTGAACTCATCACGGTGAAGGGATTGCGCGTGCTGCGCGAGGCCGATGTGATTGTGTATGATCGGCTGGCTCCGGCTGCTTTATTGGATGAGGCCAAAATCGGCGCGGAATGTGTCGATGTCGGCAAACTGCCACAAAAACATCGCTTGAGCCAAGACGGGATTAACGCGCTCTTGATTGAGAAGGCGCAAGCAGGTCTTAACGTGGTGCGCCTCAAGGGGGGCGACCCGTTCATTTTTGGGCGCGGCGGGGAAGAAGCGCTGGCGTGTGTCGAGGCGGGCATCGCATTCGAGGTCGTACCGGGTATCAGCAGCGCGATTGCCGTGCCGAGCTACGCGGGGATTCCGGTTACACATCGGAATGTGGCGCGGTCATTTGCGGTATTCACCGGTCATGAAGACCCCGACAGCGAGGCCAATGCCGTGGATTATGCGGGTTTTGGGGGGGCGGACACGCTGATAGCGCTGATGGGCGCTTATTATCTGCCCAAAATCGTCGAGAAATTGGTCGTGGCTGGCAAATCACCGGATACGCCCGCCGCGTGCATCGAATGGGGGACGACGGACAATCAGCGCGTGGTAATCGGCACGCTGTCTACCATCGCGCAAATCGCCGCCGATGCAGAGTTCAAACCGCCCAGCATCACGGTCATTGGTGAGGTCGTCCGCCTGCGCGACGCGGGTCTGCGTTGGTTTAATGAAGGTGGCGAAAGTAACGCAAGCAGTCTCGAATAAGCGTAACATCGGGTATAAAAAGCTCACGTTCAGAACGAGTGTTTTTGTAGGAGTGACAGCGTGCTGCGCCTTGCAACGATATGGTTTCTCACATAATCTGAATATGAATCAAAAAAAATAATGCGGTAACAAAATAAAATGAGGGCTTGGCGTACCAAGCCCTCATACATACACATGCCGCGCTTACGGCTTGGCGACGTACCACACGCTACCAACACCATCACCCGTGACATCGCCACGGGCAGAATCGCCCGCGAAGGTGTACAGCGGTTGTCCGTTATAGGCCACTTGCAGTGTGCCGTCGCCACGGTCAAAGGTCGAGAACACACCCGGCAGGTTGATGGCCGTCACCAGCGCTTCGGCGCTCTCGACGGTGACGGGCGGCCAGTTGCTGGCGCAGCCACCGGAGCAGTTGCTCACGCCCGCCGCATCGTTGGTGAAGGTGTACAGCGTCCAACCCGTCGCGCCGACGAGGACATTGCCGTGGTCAGCGCTGCTGTGAGCATAAACCGTCGCGGGGGCGACCACTGTCCACGTGGTGCGGAAGTTGTTACCAGTGGTGTCACCGACTTCGGAATCATTCGACCAGAAATATAAAGGCATATCGTTGTAGGTCACTTGCAACGCACCATCGGCGCGGGCAATTGTGCCGACTTCCCCGACCAGCCCATCAGCCATCGAGATGCCGTCGGCGCTCTCCACGGTGTACGGCGGCCAGACCGTCGCGCATTGGTCAACGCAATTCGAGACGCCCAAGCCATCGCGCTTGAAAGCGTACAGGGTCATCTCATTCGACCCGACCAGATACGTCCCAACACCGCCAGCTTCGCCGCCAACCCCAACAGTGGGGGCGCTATCTTGCGCGCTGATGACAACAGCCGTCATAAGAACAGCCATAACAACCAATACCAGTGACAGTAACCGTTTTGACATCGTGTGTTTCTCCTGAGATTTGATAGATTTTGCGCCATTTCCAACCGTTTTTTTGCGACGCATGTTACACTATCGTCTTGAGAGCCTTTTTGGATCTATGAAACGGCAAGCATTTTTCGATGAAGACCGATATCCCATCCCTGCTTCAGCGCATTACGGACGGCGACGAGACGGCTTTAGCTGTCTTGTTTGCTGACTATGGCGCAAAAGTCTATGGTATGGCCTATACCGTCTTGAAAAATACCAGCTTGGCGCAAGAAGTCGCTCAGGATACATTCGTGCAAGTCTGGAAGAATCCGGCTGCATGGAACCCCACCAAAGGGCAGTTTAGCAGTTGGTTGTTGACGGTTGCGCGCTATACCGCCATTGACAGGCTGCGTCGTGAAATCCGCCGCACCGGACAAGATGTCGAATTACATGATGAGATCGCATCTGCCGAAAACGACGATAGTCTATTACGTCAGCTAGAGTCGAACCATGTGGTAACACTGCTGCACCATTTGCCCACCGAACAGCGCCGCGTGATTGAGTTGGCGTATTTTCAGGGCATGAAACACAGCGAAATCGCTGAATTTTTGCAATCCCCGTTGGGAACCGTTAAGACACGCCTACGATTGGGGTTACAAAAACTAAAAGATTTGCTGAATAATCAGTAATATCCTATCTGGAACTCTGTGGTCATTCGATGCGCGATTTTGAACACCTCCGCGAGCTTATTCCTGCTTATGTCATCGGCGCAACCGATGAGGATGAGTCGCGCATGGTCGAAGCTGGTCTTACCGACTACCCCGAATTGGCAGAAGAATTGCGTGAGTTCCAATTCTTGAACGATGCGCTGGCGGAGTCTGTCCCTGAGATGGCGCCGCCGCCAGAGATGTTGGGGCAGCTCTTGACCGCGGCGCGTGGCTCACGTCCTGCCGCCCACTCCGCGCCGAAAATCCTCCCCCGCCCCGCACAACGCCAAGTCAAAATCTCATGGCAGTTGGTGGCGGCCTGTCTGACCCTGTTCTTGGTGCTGACCAACGGATTTTGGCTGTATCGGGCGTCCGTCCCGACGGTCAAGGAAATCGTCTTTCAGGGCAACCCCGAAGCCGAGTTGATTGGGTTACGCTGCCGGATTATCGTCTCACCGAATAGCGACTCGGCCATTATGATTGCCGAAAATTTCCCGCTGTTGGAAGTCGGTCAGACCTATCAGGTCTGGATGCGGCGCGATGGCGAAATCGTCAGCTTGGGCATGTTCATCGTCGATGAAGCGGGTGATGGGTTGTTATCATTCACGGCAGATGCGATAAACCAACCGTTTGACTCCATCGGGGTCACGATTGAACCCCTTGGCGGCAGTCCCGCCCCGACCACCCCCTCCGTCGTCCGCTGGACATCGATATAACCAGAATGAGGCGCGGCAAATAGCCGACGCCCCATCTCCACATCGTATAATCCGGTAAAAGTCGGTGTGATTACGCCGTCTGCGCCGACGGAATACATTCTGCGATGGCGGCTGCAAATTTATCGGCGGTATCAGCGGGCGCGTAATCAACGAACAGCGCCGGTTCCAACACCTCTAGCTCCATCAATGTGAAGCACCCCTCAATGAGGAGTCCGTCCACGCGGGCATAAACAATGGTCTGCTCATCAGCCAGTTTGCGAGCGACCTCCAAAACCCCCGCCGCTTCATCAATCAACGCCTGTGACGCTTCATACGGCACTTCATGACCGCCGTGCATCCGCTGAACGAAGATATTATCCTCAGCGGGAAATTTCCGTACCGAATGGGCGAATTTACCGCCCGCGAACAAGACGGAAATCTCACCATCATGGATTTCTGGCAACACGGGCTGAATCATGATGGGGCAAGCGACGGCCATCTCAGCCAACACCGATTGATGCGTGGCAGCCTCACCCGCCGGAACTTTGTGAATCCCTTTTGCGCCGCCACTGATGGTCGATTTAATCAACACATCCCCCCAACCGCGCCCCGCCACAATCTCGGCCAAATCGGGCGCGGTATGTTGCTCAACCCACACCGTCGGGACGACTCGCAAGCCTTCCGCTTCCATCTGACGCAGATAGGTCTTGACCATATTCCAGCGGATGATTTTAAGCGGGTTCATCAACGGCAGGTTCATCGATTCGATGTGATTCAACCACGCGGTAAAAGCCACCGACTTGTCGAAATAATTCCAAGTCGAGCGAATCACAGCCGCGTCAAAGGCCGACCAATCGACGCTGGAATCATCCCACGCGGCAGCGATGACGGTCACGCCACGGGCGGTCAGCGCGTCCGCAATCAATTGGTCGCTGGGGGTGAGGTCGGGTTTGAGGGCATACGTGACGAAAGCAATGGTGGGCATAGGCGTGTCCTTATCTGAAAATGGGATACCAATACCCTTCCCATTGTACGGAAACGTCCTGCCGAACCTATCACCATCAGTGACCAATTTGTTGAGGGATGTATTACTTGACCGCGACCACGCCATAGGCTGCGGCTGCGGGGCGTACCTCGCGGAATCCGGCCTCTTGCAAGCGGCGCACAACGCCTCGCGTCGTCCGTAAGCCACTCTCGCTTCGCGGGTCGCCAATATAATGGTACAGTCGTCCGCCTTTGCGTACCACGCGGCATATCTCGCGGTAGAAATCGCCGCTATACAGGTCGCCAGCCATCGCCACAGTGGGGGGATCGTGAATCACGCGGTTGAACTGTCCATCATCGAAATCTTCAATCAAATCGAGGATGTCCCCGACCTTCTGCGTAATTTTGGGGTTATTGAAAATCCCTTGTGACCACGGATTCTGGGCGCAAACCTCCAACACACTGGGGTCTAGCTCACAAGTGGTCAAGTGATGCGCCGTCCGGCTGGCCTCAGTGGCGGTGTAGCCGAGTCCGGTGCAGATGTCCAACACATCCCCGCTGATGGGCAGGGCGGCGCGGACTTTGGCCTGTGTATCCGCCCACGGGTCGGTATTTTTGATGCGGTGCATCGGGAAACCCGCCAAAACCATCGTCGGCGCTTTGGAAGTGGCATACAGCACGACAGCGCGGCGGGTGTCCGCGCTGAAGGTCATGATTTTGGCGAAGTCGCCATCGGCGTCTTGAGCGAAACAGTGCGTCTCGTCATCTGCGATGAACTTGAGTTGTTCCCACGTCACACGGGTGTCATTGGCGAAAAAGACGCCCTCCGCCTCTAGAGTCGCCATGATGCGCGTGAGATTGAGGTCAACCGACGTCTCGATGCTGGTGGTATTGGCCTTGCGTGCGCGTAACAGGTCTTTGGCCTGAAAACGTGAGAGGATTAAAGGGGATGGGGTCATTGTTGAGTGATGAATCCTGACTATTGAGTGATGAGTATAGCTTACGGTGTGGCAAGTTGTGTACAGCAGACCTGTTAATGCCTGACCGCAATTGGATGGTCAAGGGTAGAAAGATTGGTTGTTTGCCTTCTCTTACCGGCGCGTTATCCTACTGCTCATCGTCTACTGCACACTGGAAACCAACCCCTCATGCGTGACCTGTTCCTGCTTGACCCTTCTGTGACATTTTTGAACCACGGCTCATTTGGCGCAACGCCGAGGGTTGTTTTTGAGGAATCACAGCGCTGGCAACTTCTGATGGAGCAGCAGCCAGTGGAGTTCCTCGGACGCCGCCACGATACCCGAATTTATGAGGCGCGGAAAGCGGTTGCCGACTATCTGACCTGTGACCCCGCCGACCTCGTGTTTGTGGTTAACGCAACATGGGCGGTGAACATCGTCGCCAAGTCGCTCAACCTGCAAGCTGGAGATGAAATCCTAACCACCGACCACGAGTATGGCGCGTGTATGAATGCTTGGAAGTGGGCATGTAAGCGTAGCGGGGCGAAAATCGTCGAGCAGCACATCCCCCTTCCCCTGCCCAGTGATGAGGACATCATTGAGCGCATTTGGGCGGGCGTGACCGATAAAACCAAGCTGTTTTACATCAGTCACATCACGTCCCCGACGGCGGTCACTTTCCCGATGGAAGAACTGGTGCGCCGCTGTCGTGAACGCGGCATCTTGACAATCATCGACGGGGCGCACGCGCCCGGACAAATCCCGCTTGACCTCACAGCGTTGGGCGCAGACTTCTATACCGGCAACCTGCATAAGTGGGTGTGCGCGCCGAAGGGTTGCGCGTTCTTCCACGTCCGCCCCGAACATCACGCCTTATTGGACGCGCTGGTCATTAGCTGGGGCTATGCCGAGGTGGTCACGCCGATGCTCTCGATGATGCCCGATAGTTTGTTGGGTCAGCGCCAGCAATATCAAGGCACGCGGGACATCTCGGCCTTCCTGAGCGCCCCCGCCGCCATCCAATTCCAAAAAGACCACGATTGGGACGCCGTCCGCGCCCGTTGTCATGCGTTAGCCGCCCAGACACAAGCCCAAATCAGCGCCCTGACCGGCTTACCCATCCCCGTCCCGCCCTCCAATTATGCTCAAATGGCGTTGTGCGAGATGCCAGTCGGAACCGATGCAGCCATGTTGAAGCGTCGGCTGTATGACGAACACCGCGTCGAAGTGCCTGTGACGGTCTGGGATGGGCGGACGTTCGTGCGCGTCTCCATCCAAGCCTATAACACGCCGGAAGATGTTGAAAATCTACTGTCCGCCCTCAGTGCGTGTTTAGGGAAATAAATCGCCCATCTGTCATATCTGACGGCGTTCACGCACCCACGACCATGTGCGCGCCAAACCATCGACCAGTGAAACTTTGGGGTCAAACCCAAGTTTTTCGCGGGCGCGGGTGTTGTCGCAATAGGTGATGAGGGGTTCTGTGATGGGGCGCGGGACAATTTCCGTGATGGCGGATTGCCCGATGAGTTCCTCATAAATATGGATGAAATCGGTCAGCGCAATCGGCTGACCGCACCCCATATTCAGAATCGAATAGCCGTCTGGCATCTTGAGCGCGGCGGTTACGCCGTCTACCACATCGTCGATATACGTCCAGTCGCGCTTTAAGAGTCCGCCATCATAAAGCGTGATGGGCGTTTGGTTGAGGATACTGTCAATCACGCGCATCGGCATCATGTCGGGGCGTCCGTGCGGGCCATAAACGTTGAAAAAGCGCAGCACGGTCACATTTAGGCCAAACAGATGATGATAGCTATGCGCGAAAATCTCAGCGGCGCGTTTGCTGGCGGCATACGACGATAACGGGAAGTCCGGCGCGTCATCCTCTTGAAACGGGATGTTTTGCGTCTCGCCATAAATCGAGGAAGTCGAGGCCAACATGAATTGTTCGACGCCATATTTACGGGCGGAGTCCATCAGAATGACGCTGCCGTGTGTGTTGACATCCGCGTAAAGTGGCCCATTTTCCACGCTGGCACGCACGCCCGCTAAGGCGGCAAAATGCGCGATACGGGTGATTTTATGCTCACCCAAAATGGTGTTGATTAAATCAGCGTCGCGCACATCGCCTTGATAGAAGGGTGCATCGCCCAACATGGCGAGGTTCTCTCGCTTGAGCGCGACATCATAATACGGGTTGAGGTTATCCAGCACGACGATATTCTCGCCTTGTGCCA
>Ga0164241_10004105_pt1 | contig 14274 bp, 12 predicted proteins | sample OricomyardsoilBY_FD_108780 | JGI IMG/M metagenome (GOLD analysis project Ga0164241, IMG submission 108780) | Backyard soil microbial communities from Emeryville, California, USA - Original compost - Back yard soil (BY) | ecosystem: Environmental > Terrestrial > Soil > Unclassified | place: USA...
CGGCACCACGTGCTTGCCGCCCTTGTGCTGGCCGTTGGCGCCACCGACCAGGATGATGGGCAGCGGATAGTTGTTGTGACGATCGCTGTTGCTCATGTTCGAGCCGTACATGAACAGCGAGTGATCGAGCAGCGAACCATCGCCATCAGGCGTTTTGGCCATCTTGTCGATGAACTTCGCGAACTGTTCCATGTGCCAGGTCTGCACCAGGGTGAGCTTGCGCAGGCGCTCGCGGTCATTGGCATGGTGCGAGAGCGGATGGAAGGAATCCGGCACGTTGATGAAGTTGTAGGTGCGGTTGGTGCCCTCGGCCACCATGATGTAGGAGGCGACGCGCGTCAGATTCGCCTGGTAGGCCAGGGCCACCAGGTCGAACATCAGCCCCACCTGCTCGTCGAAGCGATCGAGCTGGCCCACGGGGGCCTCGGGCAGCTTCACGTTCGACAGATCGCGCTGCTTGGCTTTCTCCAGCCGGCGTTCGATCTCGCGCACGGTTTCCAGATAGCTGTCCATCACGCGCTGGTCGGCCACGCTCAGCTCGCCCTTCAGCGCCCGCGTGCGGTCGGCGATCAGATCGAGGATGCTGGTGGTCTGGCGCGAGATCAGCTGGCGCTCGGCCTCAGTGTCGCCCTCGCCAAACAGCTGCAGGAACACCTTGCGTGGATTGAACTCCATCGGCAGCGGCGTGTGCTCGTTGCGGAACGAAAGCGTGGTGCTGTAGTAACACGCTCCCGAGCCACCGCCGCAGGCCGCGCTCTGGATGGTCGTTTCAGCGGCCAGCTCCAGTGACGGCAGCGCCGTGTCCTGGCCCAGCTTGCCGGCGATGACCTGATCCAGCGTGGTGGCCATGTGCGCACCGGGCTGGCTGTTGTCGGGACGCACCGCCGACAGCCAGGTGGCCGGATTCAGCGTGTGCACCGAGCCGGCGCTGGCCATGTTTTCCAGGTTGGCGATGGAGGTCAGCTGCGCCTTGTATTTCTCCATCGGCTTCATGATCTTGTTGAGCGTGAAGTCCGCGCCCGAGCCGCTGGGTGTCCACGCGTCCACCTCTTTTCCGTACGGCGTGTTGTCCATGATCGCGCCGTGCGGAATGTAGAAGAATCCCGCGCGTGGTTTGGGCACCGCCGCGGTGGCCGCCAGCGCCGTGGCCGCCGGCACCATGGCGTCGAGCAATGGCAGCGCCATGGTCACGCCCAGTCCCTTGAGCGTCGTGCGCCGCGAGAGGTGTTTCTTGGTCAGGAACATGGCCGTAATCCCCTTGGTATCTCAGCGTGCCAAGGCCACGGTGGGCTTGGGCTTCTCATCGGGCGCCTTCTCATGCGGCGGCGCCTGCAACCGGAATGCATCAGACATGGCCACCGCGCGCACGATGTCGAAGAAGTGGTAATTGTTCTTCGCGGTGTCGCGCACGATCTGCCGCACCTGCGGCATGTCGTTGGCTTCCAGCTCGCGCCCGGTGCCATACATCAGCAGCCGGCCGGTCAGCGTCTGCACGAACTGATCGGGCCGCGCCAGCAGCTGATCGTTGAGCTGCGCGACGCCGTCGATCTTCACGCCATTGGGCAGCACGGTGGCGGCATTGACGGGCTGGCCGGAGTCGCGTGTGCGCCAGGCACCGGTGACGTCGAAGTTCTCCATGGCCAGCCCGATCGGATCAATCACGCCGTGGCATTGATTGCAGGTCTTGTTGGTGCGATGGACCTCGAGGCGCGCGCGCAGCGTGGTCGGTGGCGCGCCCTCTTTGGCATTCAGATTGGTCTCGACGCCCGGGGGCGGTGGCGTGGGCGGCGTGCCCAGCAGTTTTTCCAGCACCCACGCGCCGCGCAGCACCGGCGAAGTGCGATCGGCGTACGAGGTGCGCAACAGCACCGCGCTCTTGCCGAGCAGGCCGCGGCGCGCCGGATCGCTGAGCGTCACGCGACGGAACTGCGAACCCAGCACATCCTCCACGCCATAGTGTTCGGCCAGGCGCTGGTTCAGGAAGGTGTAGTTGGCCGCCAGCAACTCGAGCACGCTCTTGTCGTTGAGCAGCACGTCGCTGAGGAACAGCTGGATTTCCGTGGCGAAGTCCTGCCGCAGCCCTTCGGTGAAGCGCCGGAAGATGGTGGTATCCGGATCCACCGCTTTCAGATCGTCGACGTTCAGCCAGCGCATCGCAAAGCCCGTCACCAGCGCACTGGCGCGCTTGTCGGCCAGCATGCGGTCGATCTGCTGGATGTAAACGGCCGGTTCGGTGAGCTTGCCGCTGATGGCCGTCTGCAGCAGTTCATCGTCGGGCAAATCGCTCCACAGGAAGAACGACAGGCGCGAGGCCAGTTCCAGCGCCGTCAGCGGCTGCGGCTGCTTGCCATCGCCGCGTGGCGGAATGATGCGATACAGGAAGTCGGGGCTCGACAGCACGCCCATGGCGATTTCCTGCACGCCGCCGTCGAAATCGCCAAGGTCCTTGCGGCCTGACTCATAGAAGCCCATCAATTTGGCAACGTCGGTGTCGGTGACCGGGCGGCGATAGGCCTTGGTGGCCAGCGCGCGCGCGATCTTCTCGGCGCAGGGCCTTTCATCCGCGGTGGTGGCCGGCTGGCAGACGAAGATCCGGTCGCGACTGGCCGAGTGTCCGATCGTGGTTGGGCCAAAGGGACCGGTCACCTGCACCCCGGCCGTGAAGCGCGGACCGCCGGTGGCGGCGCCCACAAAATTGTCCGCGCGGCCGCCGCCGATGGTTTCATCGGAAAGCACATGTGCGCGGTCGACGGAAGTGACGGTCAGCTCATGCAGTCCCGACGTGACCTTGAAGGGGATGTCGGCAAACCGCTTGGCGATCTTGGCGCGACCATCGGCGGCTTCCTTGTCGGCTGTGCCCAGGTCTTCCTTGCCGCCCACGTTGGCGCGGAAGATCTCGCGGCCGTCCAGAAAGACCACCACGGTCTGGCGGAACAACGAGGCGTTCGTGTAAAGGCCGCCCGTGAGGTCATCGAGGATGCTGAAGCGGTACTCGCCATCGGCGGGAAAGAAATGCTTGAAGCGAAAACCGCCGCGGCTGCCCAGCGGCATGTCGTCGGTTTCACCGGCCGTCGGCAGATACAGCGCCTTGCCCAGCTTGGGGTTGGCATTGCCCACCGCGCGTTTGGCGATGAAGCGCGCCGCGCTGATGTATTGATCGAGGAACGAGGGCGAAATGGTCAGTGCCGCCGCGATGTTGTCGAAACCATCGGCTTCGATTTCCGGCGGCAGCAGATCCTCCACCTTGATTTCAATGCCCAGCAGCGAGCGCACGGCGTTGGCGTATTCAGTGCGATTCAGCCGCTGTGCTGTCACGTGTCCGGCGCGGGGAGTTTCCTTGCGCGCATCCAGGCTGGTCTCGAGCCAGCCCACCAGCGCGTCGGTTTCACTCTGCGCGGGCTGCTTGTTGCCCGGCGGAGGCATGAGGTGCCCGCGCAGCTTGAGCACGGCCGCCTCCCAGAGCTTGGTGTCATGCGGCACATCGGCTTCGCTCATGGTGTCGAAGGCCACGCCGCCCGCCCAATCGGTGGCGTTGTGGCAGTCGAGGCAGTATTCCCGCAGGAATCCGAAGTGGGAGGATTGCGGGGCAGGAGCGCCCTGGCCGAAAGCGGCACCGGCGCCCAGAGCCAGACAGGCCAGAATCAAGCCCGACGCCCCGCGCCAACCCGTCGAAATGTTCAGTTGAGCCATACTTCTTTGATCTTAGTGTGCCGGCATCGTTCAATAAACGGGTGCTGGGACAACCACCTGGAACCCCGTGCGGTGGCCCTGCGGCCTTCAGACACCCCTGGAAACGGCTTCCCGGCTATACTTCGGGGCTGATTTTCCCCCTTCCGACTGGACCTTTACGTGAGCAAGCACGATTCCCAATTCTTTACCGTATTCAGCGTCGTTCTGGGACTGCTGGTGACTTTCGCCATCCTGATGTTCGCGGTGGCGCGCTATGTGGGCAAGCACAGCCAGCTCGAGCAGATGCAGAACGATCCCCTGCTGCAGCAAAGCGTAGGGGAGCGCACCGCGGTGCCCGCCCGCGTCGCAGTGGCCGGCCAGGACAACAGCGCCTTGAAGATCGCGCCCGTCACGGCCTCGGCCACATCGAGCGTAGCGGTGACTTTCAAGAACGGCACCGAGGTGTTCGAGGGCGCCTGCAAGGCCTGCCACGGCCTGGGCATCGCCGGGGCCCCCAAGGCGGGGGATCACACGGCCTGGGCGCCGCGCATCGCCAAGGGCAAATCCACGCTATACGAACATGCGCTCAAGGGCTTCACCGGGCAGACGGGCACCATGCCGGCCAAGGGTGGTCGCACCGATCTTCCGGACGACCTGATCAAGCAGGCCGTCGACCACATGGTCTCGCTCTAGCGCTGTCAATCCTGCCAGCGCAGCGCCAACGCCTCGGCCACATCGCCCTCGACTACCGCTTCGCGTCCCGCCAGATCGGCAATGCTGCGCGCCACGCGCAGCACGCGGTGCTGGCTGCGCGCGGAATGCCCCTGCACACGTGCGGCCTCGCGCAGCAACCGCATGCCTGCGGCATCGGCGCCGCAATGAAGCAAGGTCTGCTCCGGCCCCAGGCGTGCATTGCACACGCCCTGGCGCTGTAGCTGCCGCTCGCGTGCCGCGCCAACTTGCGCGGCCCCGGTGGCGCTGCTGATGCCCTCGGGTGATGCCGCGCAGGAAGGCGCCGCGGTCAAAGCGGCCGCATCCACCGGCGGCAGCGCCAGTTGCAGATCGATGCGATCGAGCAGTGGCCCGGATATGCGCGCCCGATAGCGCTCGATGCGCTTGGGCTCGCAACGGCAGCGTGGCCGCACCTGCCCAGCCCGGCCGCAGGGGCAGGGGTTCATGGCCGCCACGAGCTGGAAGCGCGCGGGATATTCCGCACGCTGATTGGCGCGCACCACGCTGACGGTGCCCGATTCCAGGGGCTCGCGCAGGGCCTCGAGCACCCGCCGGTCGAACTCGGGGAGCTCGTCGAGAAACAAAACACCGTGGTGCGCGAGGCTGACCTCACCGGGACGCACCGCCACGCCGCCTCCCACGATGGCGTGGGCCGAAGCAGTGTGGTGCGGCGCGCGAAACGGCCGCGCCATCGGGATTTCGGCCCCGGCACTGGCCCGGGCCACAGCCGCGATGGCCGCCACCTCCAGCGCTTCGTCCTGCGACAAGGGTGGCAGCAGGCCGGGAAGGCGCTGCGCCAGCATGCTCTTGCCCGATCCCGGCGGCCCGGACATGAGCAGGCTGTGCGCGCCGGCCGCCGCGATCAGCAGCGCGCGCTTGGCCTGCCACTGGCCGCGCACCTCGCATAGATCGGGCAGAGCAGGACCCGGCACGGCGCAGGCGCTGCCCTCGATGGGTTCGGCTGCGGAGCCGCCCCCATCGATCAGCTCTTCGAGCCGCAGGAGTCCGCGCACTTCACAATCACGGATCTGCCGCAATTCGGCCAGATTCGCCCGCGGCACGCGCATGCCGTGGCCATCGCGCGCGGCATGCAGGGCCGCCAGCAGCAGGCCCGCCACCGGCTTGAGTTCGCCGGTGAGCCCCAGTTCGCCGTAGAACTCGGTGCGGGCGAGATCGCAACCCGGATCTGCCTGCGCCGAGGCCACCAGGATGCCCAACGCGATGGGCAGATCGAAGCGTCCGCCCTCCTTGGGCAGCTCCGCGGGCGCCAGATTCACCGTAATGCGCCCGGCCGGAAAGGCGAAGCCGCAATGCGCCAGCGCCGCGCGCACCCGCTCTTTGCTTTCGCGCACCACGGGCGCGGGCAGCCCCACGATATTGAAAGTGGGCAGGCCGCTGCCCAGATGCACTTCAACCCGCACCGCCGGTGCGGCCAGCCCCGATTCGGCACGGCTGAGTATCTGCGCGAAGCCCATCGGCGCATTGCAATGCGAGACAGCGCGCGCGGCGAGCAGCATTTGCGCACCAAGCGCACAGTTTTGCGCTGGCATCGGCCCCTGGGTGAAGCCGGTCACGATCGCACCGAAACCGCAGGCGCATATTGAGGTAGCCTCTGCTGGCCCCACATCGAGGTATGACGATGTTCCCGAATCAGGAAACCTGGAAACAGGCCGTAGCCAGGTATCAGAAGCCCTCCACGGCACGAGCCAGCTGGCAGCTCGTGAACACCGTGGTGCCCTACGTGCTCATCTGGTACCTGATGTACTGCAGTCTGGCCGTGTCATGGTGGCTGACCCTGCCGCTGGCGCTGCTGGCCGGATGCTTTCTGGTGCGCGTCTTCATCATCTTCCACGACTGTGGCCATGGCTCTTACTTCAAGTCGCGACGCGCCAACGACATCGTGGGCTGCATCACGGGGTTGCTCACCTTCACGCCTTACTACCACTGGCGCTGGGAACATTCGGTGCATCACGGCACCACCGGCAACCTGGACAAGCGCGGCATCGGCGATGTGTGGACGATGACGGTACGCGAATACCTGCAGTCATCGCGATGGAAGCGCTTCTCCTACCAGCTTGCCCGCAACCCCTTTGTGCTGTTTGCGATCGCGCCGCTGTTCGTATTCCTGGTCATGCAGCGCGTGCCCAAGGCGCAGGCCGACACCCGCGAGCGCCACTCGGTGTGGTGGATGAACGCGGCCCTGCTGGGCATGGCCGCCGCGCTGAGCCTGGTGTTCGGGCTGCAGGCTTATGTGCTGATCCAGCTGTGCGTGATGATGGTGGCCGGCGCGGCGGGCGTCTGGCTGTTCTATGTGCAGCATCAGTTCGAGGATGCTTACTGGGAGCGCGGCGAGGACTGGGACTATGTCGCCGCGGCGCTGCGCGGCAGTTCGTATTACAAGCTGCCCAAAGTATTGCAATGGTTCAGCGGCAACATCGGCTTCCATCACATCCACCATCTGAGCACGCGCGTGCCCAACTACAACCTGCAGCGCTGCCACGACGCCGATCCGCTGTTCCGGGCCGTCAAGCCAACGACCCTGTTCTCCAGTTTCCGCGCCGCCACGCTGCGGCTGTGGGATGAGCAGACCAAGCGCCTGGTGGGATTCGCGCATGTGCGGCAGCTGCGGGCGGCCGAGGCACGCGCCCCCGCGCCTAGACGCCGCGACACCTCGCGACGGCGCTAGCCCGAGATCCTCAGTCCGCCGCGGGCGGCGGCTTTTCTTCCAGTGCCCTGACGCGCGCTTCGAGCTCGCCGATCAGCGCGCGGCTGCGTTCCAGCACCTTGGTCTGCGCATCGAATTCCTCGCGCGAGACCAGATCCAGCCGCCGGGCTCCGGATTGCAGCACCCGATGGAAATGGGCCTCCAGATCTGCGCGCATGGCCTGTAAAGAGGCAGGCAGCCCCTCCAGCAGGCGCTGGATCGTCTGTTCGACCTGAGACTTGTCCATTCTTTAAACCTCTCATGGGCTCACGCCCTTTCGCCCGGCGCTTGGGCACCAATTTGGTGCGCGTCTCGCATTCCCCTGCCCACAACTGTGCAGCCCCAGGGGCGCCTCCACGCTCTGGAGGGCGCAAGCGGCGCACCGAAGCGTGGCACGGATTCTGCACTAACCGACTGGGCGCCGAGCCGATGAAGCCAAGCGCGTACGACAAGACCAGGTAATGGGAACAGGCAGGGTACGTCACGTTGCGGAATGCACCTCGTGAAAATCATCACTGCGATAGTCCGGCCTTTCAAGCTGGACGAATTGCGGCATGCCATCGCTCAACTGGGTGTCCAGGGAGTGACGGTCACGGAAGTGTACGAAGCCGAACATGGCCCCCGCGCCAAGCTCGAGATAGCGGTCGACGATTCCATCGTCGAGCCGGTGCTCGAGGCCATCGCCAATGTCTCGCGTACGGGCCGGAGCGGCGACGGGAAGATCTTGGTAGGTAACCTGGAACAGGCAATTCGGATCCGCACCGGCGAGACCGGAACAGCGGCAACTTAAGAACAGCTGGGAGTCGCAACAACTATGCGCATTGATCTCGCCTCACTCAAATCCTCGCCATGGGCTCGGGGAGCACTCATGGCTTCGCTGGCGCTGCTGCCACTGATTGCCGGCGCGCAGGACGCCGCACCACCTGTGCCCGACAAGGGCGACACCTCGTGGATGATGATGTCGACCGCACTGGTGCTGCTGATGTCGGTGCCTGCACTGGGCCTGTTCTACGGTGGCCTGGTGCGCACCAAGAACATGCTGTCAGTGCTGATGCAGGTGTTCGTCGGCTTTTCGCTGATCACCGTGTTGTGGTGCGTGTATGGCTATTCCCTGGCCTTCACGGCGGGAAACCCCTTCTTCGGCGGATTCGACCGGTTGTTCCTGAAGGGCACCTTCGACGCGGCCACCGGAGCCTTCTCACTGGGCGCCACATTCAGCAAGGGCACGCCGATGTATGAGCTGGTGTTCGTCGCCTTCCAGGCAACATTCGCCGCCATTACCTGCTGCCTTATCCTGGGTTCGGTGGTGGAGCGCATCAAGTTCTCGGCGGTGCTGGTCTTCCTGGTGATCTGGTTCACTTTCAGCTACATCCCGGTGGCGCACATGGTGTGGTTCTGGGCCGGTCCGGATGCCTACACGGCCGCCGATGTGGTCGATGCGCAGAACGCAACCGCCGGCTACATCTGGCAGATGGGCGCGCTGGACTTCGCGGGTGGCACCGTGGTGCACATCAATGCCGGCGTCGCCGGCCTGGTGGGTGCCATCGTTCTGGGCAAGCGTATTGGCTACGGCAAGACAGCCATGCCGCCGCACAGTGTCACGATGACCATGATCGGCGCCGCGCTGCTGTGGTTCGGCTGGTTCGGCTTCAACGCCGGCTCGGCTCTGGAGGCAAACGGGTTCGCGGCGCTGGCCTTCATCAACACCTATCTGGCTACGGCCTGTGCGGTGATCTCCTGGATGGTCATCGAGTGGATCATCAAGGGTAAGCCCTCCATGGTTGGCGCCGCCTCCGGCGCGGTGGCGGGGCTGGTGGCCATTACCCCGGCCGCGGGCAATGTCGGCATCCCCGGTGCGTTCGCCATCGGTCTGGGTGCGGGCATCATCTGCTTCTGGGGCGTCACGGGCCTGAAGAAGCTGATCAAGGCCGATGACTCGCTGGACGTGTTCGGTGTGCACGCACTGGGCGGCATATTCGGGGCGCTGGCCACCGGCATCTTCAACTCGCCGGATCTGGGTGGCCCCGGCCTCGTGACCGACTGGGTGACCGGCAAGACCGGCTATCCCGGCATCGGTGCGCAGCTGCTGATCCAGGCCAAGGCAGTGGGCATCGTGGTGGTGTGGAGCGCAGTGGTCGCCGCCGTAGCCTTCTTCCTGGTCAAGCTGGTGATCGGACTGCGCGTCAGCGAAGACGAAGAGCGAGAGGGCCTCGACCTGACCGCTCATGGCGAGCGCGCTTACGACATGTAAGGGCTTTTGAGCCAAAGCCCCGGCAATCGCAAGGTTGCCGGGGCTTTTTCTTTTGTGGAGACTATCCCCCGCTGTGATCCGCGTCACGGGATGGGGCCGGCGGCGCAGCCATACTTTTGCCGGAGAGCACCATGCGCAAAATCATTCCCATCGCCCTGCCCCTCGTGGCCCTGATCCTCGCCCCGCTGGCCATGGCCGACAGCGAGATCTATCGCTGGAAGGACGCCAACGGCGTGCCGCACTACTCCGACCAGCCCCAGCCGGGCGCGGAATTGATCAAATCGGACAAGCGGCCGGCCAACCCCGTGCCGACACCGGCGCCGGCACCCGTCTCGTCCACGCTTTCTACCGACAGCTCGGCACCTCCCCTCAGTCGCGAAGTGACGCAGCAGGTACGCCAGGAGGCGGCCACGGCCAAGGCCGAACAGTGCAAGAAGCAGGAAGAGGCCTACCAGCGTGCCATCCAGGCCCGCCGCATCTTCAAGACGGACGAGAAAGGCAACAAGGTCTTCCTGAACGATTCGGAAATCGACGCCGCCCGACTCGAAGCCCGAGCCAATCGCGACCGGGCCTGCGACCCAGCGGCGCCCTAAGCGGCGCCGCGAGACGCTAGCGCGGTTGCGCCAGTGTCCAATCCGCACCGACTGCAATTCCCGGACTTCTGCACCCCGCGGGCCGTGCTCGCGGTGCTGCTGATCGTCACCCTCACAGCGCTGCTGCTGGCCCTGGCCAGCGCCGGCTTCACCGCCAGGCTTCTCGCCGACCTGTCGCACAACCTGCTGCTGCTGGTGTGGGTGGGCCTGGCCGGCGCCGCGCTGCTGTGCCGGGCGCGGGCCTATATCGCCACCCGCAGCGTAGCCGCGGGAGCGGCGCTGGTGCTGGGCATGGTGGCGGCGCTGATCGCGGCGCTCTCGGAGGTCGCCTGGTGGCTGCTGGCCAGCCAGACGCTGAATCCGGGCAACCTGTGGGGCCAGCCGCCCGCCGCGCACGGGCTGTTCGTGGCGCGCAATGTACTGATGGGGCTGGTGGTCAGCGCGCTGGCGCTGCGCTATTTCTACGTGGCGCAGCAATGGCGGCTGAACGTGGAGAGCCAGGCCCGCGCGCGCGTCAACGCACTGCAGTCGCGCATCCGTCCGCATTTTCTCTACAACAGCATGAACACCATTGCCGCGCTGACACGCAGCAATCCGGCGCAGGCCGAAGAGGCCGTGCAGGATCTGGCCGACCTGTTCCGTGCCAACCTGAACGAGCAGCGCAACCTGATCACGCTGAAAGAAGAGCTGGAAGCCGCGCGCATCTATCAGCGCATCGAGCAGTTGCGCATGGGCGGCAGGCTGCGCGTGCGCTGGGACGTTGCCGATCTGCCCATGCGCGCGCTGGTGCCGGCGCTGACCGTGCAGCCGCTGCTGGAGAATGCCATCGGCCATGGCGTGGAGAATCTGGAAAATGGCGGCGAGGTGACAGTGGAAGGCGGCCGATCCGAAGGGATGGTGATGCTGCGCGTGCGCAACCCCATGCCTTTCGACAATCCGGCCGGCCACGGCCGCATCGGGCACGGCATCGCGCTGGACAATATCCGCGAGCGACTGCTGCTGCTGTTCGGCGAGCGCGCCGAGGTGCAGGCCGGCCGCGAGGGCGATGAGTTCGTGGTGCAGCTGCGCTTTCCCGAAACCCTGACGATGCCGGAGCGTGCCTCGTGAAGCTGCGCGCGCTGGTGGTCGATGATGAAGAACCCGCGCGTGCGCGGCTGACGGCCTTGCTCGGCGAACTGGATCAGGTGCAAGTGGTGGGCGGCGCCTGCAATGCACAGGAGACCCTGCGCCTGCTGCCAGAACTGAATCCGGACGTGCTCTATCTGGATGTGCGCATGCCCGGCATGACGGGCGTGGAACTGGCCCGGCACCTGACCACGCTCGAGGATCCGCCCGCCATCATCTTCACCACCGCCTACGACGAACATGCCATGGCGGCCTTCGAAGCCGAGGCCGTGGGTTATCTGCTCAAACCCGTGCGCCGCGAGAAGCTGGCGGCGGCCACCGAACGCGCGCGCGCACTGACACAGCGCCAGTTGAGCGCCTTGCACAGCGTCGCGCGCACGCATCTTGCCGTGCGCCAGCGCGAAGGCATCCGGCTGCTGCGCGTGGAAGATGTGATCTGCCTGATCGCCGAGCAGAAATACACCACCGTGCGGCACACGCAGGGCGAGGATCTGATCGATGACTCGCTGCGCGCACTGGAAGCGGAATTCGGCGGCCGGTTCCTGCGCATTCATCGCAGCACGCTGGTGAACCGGGATTTCATCGAGGCCATCGAACGCACGGGCGATGGCCAGTATCAGATCCGCCTGCGCGGGCGTGAGGAACGCATGGCAGTCAGCCGCCGACTGGCATCGGAACTCAAGACGCACTTCACGCTGCCGGAATAGGCGGCGTCCCCCGCCATTGCGTGTAAACTTGCGCCTGCAGGCTCAGGTTATGCGCTACGAATTCATCAAGATGCACGGGTTGGGCAACGACTTCATCGTGCTCGACTCACCCGCGCGCGACGCACTGCCCCTGAGCCGCGCGCAGTGGCGCGCACTGGGCGACCGCCACCGCGGCATCGGTTTCGACCAGGCGCTGGTGCTCGAGCCACCGCGCGATGGCGACACGCTGGCCTATTACCGCATCTTCAACGCCGATGGCGCCGAGGTCGAACAGTGCGGCAACGGCGTGCGCTGCCTGGCCGAGTTGCTGCGGCTGCGTGGCCGCGCCACGAATGGCCAGGTGCTGCTCGACAGCCCCGCCGGCCGCATCACCGCCCGGCTGGGTGAGCCTGGCATGGTCGCGGTGGACATGGGCGAGCCGGATTTTTCACCGCAGGCCGTGGCCTTCGACACCGCCGGTCAGCCTGGTCCGCGCTATGGCATCGACATCCTCTCGCAGCGGGTGGAATTCACCATCGTCTCGATGGGCAATCCGCATGCCGTCATCGACGTGCCCGACACCGCCAGCGCCGCGGTGGGTGCGCTGGGCGCGGCGCTGGAATCGCACCCCCGCTTCGCGCGTCGCGTGAATGTGGGCTTTCGCCAGATCCGGCAGCGCGATCGCCTGAGCCTGCGCGTGTTCGAGCGCGGCGTGGGCGAGACACTGGCCTGCGGAACCGGCGCCTGCGCGGCCGTGGCCACGGGCATACGCGATGGGATGCTGGATGAGCGCGTGCAGGTCGATCTGCCGGGCGGCTCGCTGTTCATCCGCTGGGCCGGCCCCGGTCATCCGCTTTGGCTCGAAGGCCCCGCTGAAGTATCTTTCAGCGGCCATTTTGAACTTTGACACCGCCGCATCACCGGAGCATCCGACCCAATGACCACTTCCACCGCGCGCAATGAGACCGTCCTGGCCGAGAGCGATGTGGCCGAGTGGCTGCAGGCCAACCCGGATTTCTTCCGCCGCCACAGCGATCTGCTGACCGCGCTGCGACTGCCGCATGCCAGTGGCGCCGCGGTGTCGCTGATCGAGCGTCAGGTCGAGGTGCTGCGCGAGAAGAACCAGGCCGCGGAGGCGCGGCTGAGCGAGCTGGTGTCCATCGCGCGCGGCAACGAGACCCTGGCCGCCAAGATCCACAAGTTCGCGCGCCGGCTGATGCGCGCACCCACACGTCGTGCGGTACTGGCGCAGATCGAGCGCGGTTTCCGCGAGGAATTCGACACCGGCCACACCGTGCTGCTGCTGTTCCGCCCCGCGCCCGATGCCGCGGACCTGCGCTTCGTACGCCCGGTGGCGGCCAATGATGCCAACCTCGCCGGCTTCGAGAACCTGCTGGCCAGCGGCCGGCCGCGCTGCGGCCAGATCCGCGACCAGCAGCGCGAATTCATCTTCGGCCCCGACAGCGCCAGCATCGGCTCGGTGGCGCTGGTGCCGCTGGCGGGCGATGAATCCCTGGGCCTGCTGGTGCTGGGCAGCATCAATCGCGAGCGCTTTCATCCGGGCATGAGCACCGACTTCCTGGCGCTGCTGGGCGAGCTGATCAGCGATGCGCTGGCGCGCGACTGAGCATCCCGCCGGATGAACGCTGCGGCGGTCGAGCAACTGCAGCGTTTTCTGGCGCATGTGTCCGGCGAGCGGCGGCTCTCGGACAATACCTTCATGGCCTATCGTCGCGACCTGGGCGCACTGGCCACGTGGTGCGATGCGCAGGGCATCGATGCGTGGACGCGGCTGGATCATGGCCATGTGCGGGCATTCAGCGCGCGCTCACATGCGCGCGGCCTGAACCCGCGCAGCATCCAGCGACGGCTCTCGGCGGTACGTTCATTTTTCAAGTACCTGCTGCGCGAAGGGCTGGCCTCGCACAACCCGGCCGTTGACGTGCGCGCGCCCAAAGCGCCCAAGCGCCTGCCGCGCGCACTCGACGCCGACCAGATGACGCAGCTTCTGGAGCAGCCCGTGCAAGGCGCCCTGCCCGTGCGCGACCAGGCCATTATGGAACTGTTCTACTCGTCAGGCCTGCGACTGGCCGAGCTGATCAGCCTCGACCTGGGAGGGGTGGACTTCGGCGACCGGCTGGTGCGCGTCACCGGCAAGGGCCGCAAGACCCGCATCGTGCCCGTGGGCCGCAAGGCCGTGACCGCCCTGCAGCGATGGCTCAAAGAGCGCACCACGCTGGCCGCGCCCGGCGAGCAGGCGCTGTTCGTGGGTCGCAACGGCGCACGCCTGGGCGCACGCGCCGTGCAGCTGCGGCTGGCGCAGCTCGCGCGCCGGCAGCGTGTGCCGGTGAAGCTGCATCCCCATCTGTTCCGGCATTCCTTCGCCACGCACCTGCTCGAATCCAGCCATGACCTGCGCGGCGTGCAGGAAATGCTGGGCCATGCGGACATCAGCACCACGCAGGTGTACACGCACCTGGATTTCCAGCACCTGGCCGGTGTCTACGACCAGAC